>Ga0306924_10004343_pt1 | contig 13822 bp, 16 predicted proteins | sample sta12Can44000111_FD_203756 | JGI IMG/M metagenome (GOLD analysis project Ga0306924, IMG submission 203756) | Lab enrichment of tropical soil microbial communities from Luquillo Experimental Forest, Puerto Rico - statanox.12C.anox.44.000.111 (v2)... | ecosystem: Environmental > Terrestrial >... | reverse complement strand
TTCGCTAAGTCCAAACCGATAGTGCTAGCCTCTGGCACGGACGCCTCCTGTTCGGTGGTAACTCAACACCACCACTCTGGCACACCAAGGCCGTCGGGAGGCGTCCACCCCATCACGCCCTCGGGCATTTTTTGCCGTCGCGGGTTGCCTGCGACAAGCGTTTGCTTTGGCTCGCGTTCGGCCCTCTTGGGCGTGGAGATTTGATGACCGCTTGTGGCACGACGGCGAAGCTTGAAGGGGGGGCAAAGCCCGTTCGGCTTTGCCCCTGTAGTTCAGACGTCGACCTGTTCTTCTATAGCGAGTGCGTCATCGACTTCAATGCCGAGATATCTGACGGTGCTCTCGATCTTCGTATGTCCCAACAGCAGCTGCACGGCACGTAAGTTGCCGGTTCGACGTTAGATGAGTGTCGCTTTGGTGCGTCGAAGGGAGTGCGTGCCGAAGAAATGCGGGTTGAGGCCAATCGTTGCAATCCAACTCGAGACGAGCCGGGCATATTGCCGGGTGGTCATGCAGCGGTTGTGGTCACCACGGCCACTGAACAGAAATTCGCCAGGTTTCTTGTCAGCGGCTTTGATGTAATCGTCGACGGCCTGCCGCGTTTGCTCCGTCAACTCAAACCTGACGGGCCGACCGGTCTTCTTCTGCCGCACTATCGTGCGATCGACCGCATAGCCGTTGGGTGCAACGACTCACATGGCCATTCCGCGTGCCGCCCGGTCGTGTCAGGTTGCCTCCGCGAGAATGGCCCTACCAAGCTTGCTGCGAACTATTGATCGCGCGACGATGATCGCATCGACGCCCAGGCTGCGACCGTAATGGTGGGGTGCAAAGATTAGTTGCAACACGAGCAGAAAGAAATATGTCCACGGCCATTCGCCGTCGGCGTTATAGAGCCCGAGCCACGAATTGAGGATCTGCGCAGCACCAACGAGACCCCAAAGACGCACGAAAATGCCGAGCAGCAAGGATATCGCGGTCAGCGCTTCAAGGCCGTAGACAATCGGCGCAAACAGATAGAAATGCGGCAGGACGATGTTATTGACCAAATCGGCCTTCAGTGGGATGGCGGCGGACTTGCCCATGACCGTCATCCAATAAGCGAGACCGGTGTCGCCAAAGGGCTGCTCGGGGTGGTCGGTGTAGAAGGGAGGCAATTTCCACAGAGTCTGCTGCCACCACATGCATCCAATCAGCACGCGAAAAGCCCAGTTGCCGATATTCGATGCGCTGCGCTGGCCCGGGATTGAGCGAAAAGCGTAAACAGCGACGGCAACGCTCGCCAGCAGAAGCAGCCAAAATATCGCGGTGGTCCAGCCCGGCTGCAGCAAGAACGCGATTGTATCCGAAAGCGGGTTATGTCTCATCGGCCGGCGCTCCTTTGGTTGGCGCGAAGCCACATCCGCATCGCTTGATCAATGTCGCTGCTGCTGGCGGGGCTGCAAAATTCCGATTGGTTATCGTTTTAATGCGGATTTAAGCACCGGCCATCACAAGCGCTCTTTCTGCTGAATGGCGAACCAGGGTGGCGAAGGCCGCAATAGCCAACGCGGCGACCAGAATGGCCACGAGGCCCAGCTGCAGCCCGACGAGCTCAGCGGTCAGCCCGATCAGCGGCGGGCCGGCCAAGAATCCGCCATAAGCGGCAGTGGCGACGGCGGCGATGCCGAAACCGGCCGTCACACCCTTTGCCCGAGCGGCCGCGCCGAACAGGATCGGTATCATGTTGGCGAGGCCCAAACCAAACAGAGTAAAGCCGAATATCGCGCCAACGAGCCCCGGCGCGGTCAGCGCAATAGTCATGCCGAGAGCGGAGACGAGTCCGCTGGCGCGCAGCAGACTGGCTGCACTCCATTGTCGCCGCGCCCAGTCCCCGCTGAATCGGCCGGCTGCCATAGCCAGCGAAAATCCGGCGAGCCCGATCGCGGCGCTGTCCATTCCGGCGCCCCGCACCTCGCGCAAAAAGACGGCGGCCCAGTCGCCTATGGCGCCCTCGGCCATCAGCGCCAGCAAGGCGAGGGCACCCAGCCCCAATAAAGCGCCCGAGGGTCGCGCCAGCACGGAGTTTGCTCGCGCCTTGCCGGCTTGGTCCTGGAGCAGAGAGCGGGTTGCGGCCGGTAGGATCATCGTTATGGAGGCGGCGAAACCGAGAACGTGGAGCGGCGCCGCCACTCCACCCGACACAGCCAGCCCGGCCAGGCTCGCGCCGGCCAGCCCGCCAGCACTGAACAACCCGTGCAGGGAGGCGAAGATCGGGCGCGGATAACGGTCCTCGATCAACACTCCCTGAGCGTTCATCGCCACATCCAGCGTAGCGTTGGCCGCGCCGAGCAGCAGCAACGCCAGCATCAGGGCCGGCAGCGTCGGTACCAGCACCGGCGCCGGCAGGAACAGGCAGAGCGCCAGGCAGGCCACCCGTGTCGCCAGCCGGCTGCCGAGCATACCGGTGAGCCAGCCGGCAAAGGGTAGTGCCAGCACCGCCCCCGCAGCCATCGCCAAAAGCGCGATGCCGAGCTGGAGATCGTTCAATGCGAGCCGCTCCTTGACCTCCGGAATGTGCGGCAGCCAGCTCGCCAGAAGAAAGCCGTTGACGAAAAACACAAAGGATATCGAGCAGCGAGCTCGGTGCACGGGAGCGGGCGGTCGGCCTGTCCGGATCGCGCTGCGCATCAATCAGGCTCTATCGACAGCGCGTGACCATCGGGGTCGCGCAGGGTCAAACCCGGCCGATCAAAGCCTCTGCCAGCCATGACGATGACTTCGCTCCACAGATCTTTGGAATGGGTATCGGCTGGAGCCGGACGCCCGTCGGTCCGCATCAGGTAGTGCAGCAGCTCGATCCCGGGCCCGGCCTGAGCGCGCAGGCTGGTGATCCGCACATGCGCACCAGGCACGGCCGAGAGCCGCTCCTGCTCGATGCCCCAGTTTTCGCTGGCACCTGCAATATGCAGACCGAGCCGGTCGCGATAGAACGCGAGGCTCGTCTTGGTGTTGTTCACGGCGATGGCGCTGTGGTCGATGCCGAGAAAGAGCCGGTCCTTGCTTTGCCAGTGTGCAAGACCCTTGCCGGGCGGGAATTGGATCAGCTCGAGCGGGTGGCCGTCGGGATCACGAAAATAGACCGCGCGGATGCCGCCGGCATTCGGGTTCCAGGCCGGCAACTCTTGCGGGCCGGCCGAGATCGGGACCGCGCCGCCACGCATTACCGTCGCGTACGCGAGATCAATGTCGGAAACGACGATCGCCAGATGCTGAAACCAGAGGTCGTTGCTGCGGGAATCCTTCGGCACCGGGCGGCCGGCGCGCCCAACGAGCTCGATCCTTTGCTGACCGAGCTGCAGTGTCGTTCCCGGCAATTCGGCGGTGTCGGTCGGCTCGAACGAAAGGGCGCCGGTATAGAAGGCAACCGAGCGATCGAGATTCGACACCGGTATGACGATCTCACGGACAACATCGACGGTCGGCTCGGCCCAGGCTTGCGCCGCGGCAAGACAGACCCCGCAGAGAAACGCCAGCGCGCGCTTCATCGTGCGACGCTCCCGGAACCAAGCCGATCGAGCAGATGGTCGCCGGCCCGAAGCGCGTTGGCGATGATCGTCAAGGTCGGGTTGACCGCCGCGCTCGACGGAAAAAAGCTGGCGTCGACGACGTAAAGATTGTCGAGCTCGTGCGCCCGGCAGTTTATGTCGAGTGCCGAAGTCTGCGGGTCATGACCAAAGCGCACCGTGCCGTTCTGGTGGCCCGTGCCGGCGATCGGCAGGCGCTTTCCGAAATAGGCGTTCTGTGGCAGCAGATGCGGCTCGCAGCCGATGTGGTCGAGCAGGTATCGAAGCTGCTTTGTCAGCTGCTCGTGGGGTCCGAGATTGCTGGGGATGTAGTGGAGGCGGATGCCGCCGTCGCGATCGACAATGACGCGATTCTCGGGGTTCGGCAGGTCCTCCGAGGTAAGCCAGAAGTCGAGTGCATGGTGGGCGAGCTTGCCGGCGGCAAAGCCGGGCAGGAGCCCGTGGCTCTCGCCTTGGAACATCGACGCATCGGTCTTGCCGAGCATCTGGATGTGGCCGACCGGAAAATCGCTGTCCCTCGAGCCGAAATAGAAGTCGTTGAGCCCAAGGGTCTTCTGAAAGCGCGTCGGATTGGGCTGCCGCGAGATCGCGATCAACGCGGAATTGTTGTGACACATATAATGCCGCCCGACGACGCCGGAGCCGTTTGCGAGCCCATTGGGATGCATCGTGTTGGCCGAGCGCATCAGCAGGGCCGCGGAATTGATCGCACCGCAGGCGATGACGATCAGTTCGGCATGGTAGCGTTCGATTTCCCCATTGCGGCGAACCACCACCTCTGTCGCCTGGCGCCCGGTGGCGGTGGTTTCGACGCGCTCGGCATACGCGTCTGTCAGCAAAGTTACGTTTGGATGCTGCAATGCCGGCTTGACCGCGACGACATGCGCATCCGCCTTGGCCCGAACAAGACAGGGAAACCCGTCGCAGGTGCTGCAGCGGATGCAATGGCTGTTTTCTGGCTGGCCTTCATCCAGCATGATCCCGACCGGCAGCGGGAACGGATGATGCCCCGCCCGCTCGAGGTCGTCCGCGAGCTGCTGGATGCGCGGTTCGTGCGATACTGCGGGATAGGGATAGGGCTCATCGCTCGGAGGCTCGGTCGGATCGCTGCCTCGCCGCCCGTGCACATGGTAGAGCCGCTCGGCCTCCGTGTAATACGGTGCGTAATCCCGGTAGGACAGCGGCCAGGCCGGCGATAACCCGTTGGCGTGCCGCACCGCCTCGAAATCGCGTTCGCGCAGCCGCAGCAATACCGCACCGTACATCTTGGTGTTACCCCCGACCCAATAATGAATGCCGGGATGGAACGGACGGCCATCCTTGTCGTGCCAGGTCTCGCGCGCCTTGTAGCGTTCTTCCCCGAAGACCGCGTCGGCCTGCCAATTCTCGTGCTCGCGCGGCAGGTAGCCGCCGCGCTCGAGGATCAGGATGCGCTTGCCTGAAGGAGCAAGCTTATGGGCGAGCGTGCCGCCGCCAGCGCCGCTGCCGATGATGATGACGTCATAACGATCGGTGCTCATGGCGAAACCTCCTTGGCCGCCGGGCCGGCAAAGTCGCAGTGGAAAATGCAGCGATGGTGAGTGTCGTGATGGAGCTTGGCGCAGGGTGTGCGGCGGCCACGCCTGATGTGCAGCTGCCGGCGAGCAGCATTCCAAACAAAGGCGCGCTCAGATAGATCCAGATGCCGTGCCACAGCCCGCTGGGCACCGCCGATGCGACGCTGCGCGCCGGATTGAGGCTCATCCCCGACAAGGGCGCCTCGAACGCGATGTAGACCGCCACGAGAGCGCCGGCGCAGATACCGGTCCAACGCATCAGCCGTGCCGAGGCGTAGGTTGCCAGCACGGTCGACATCATGACAAACGCGATCGCAACCTCCGCCCCGAAAGCCACAAACTCACCGGCTTTCCCGGGCATTGTCGCTATCGAAGAGATCGGCGGCAGTGTGAACCAGTTGCCCAATACTGCCGACAACAGCAACGTGCCGGTCGCACCCCCGGCGAACTGGGCTACCACGTAGAACAACGCATCTGCTGGTGCGACTTTCCCCAGCCTTAGAAAGGTCAAGGTCACGGCGGGGTTCAAATGCGCGCCGGACCGCCGACCCCAAGGCGAATAGATGATCGCGACTGCGGTCAATCCCATTGCGATCCCGATCAGACCGCGCCGAACACCGGCGCTCGGTATCGCGACAGCGAGAGCCGATCGGGGGTACTCCAGCAGCGTGACGCAGACACCCGCGATAATCATGAACACCCCCAGACCCGCTGCCTCGATCAGGTATTCGGGCCAATGACGCCGCAGGGCGTCGGCGGCAGGCATCTCAGCCCCCCGAGGCAAATTCGGGGTACAGCGTCATGCCGCCGTCGACAAACAGGGTGACGCCGTTGACGTAGTCGCTTTCGTCAGACGCGAGCCAGACGGCCGCGCGGGCGACGTCGTCGAGCTCACCAAGCCGCTTGTACGGCACCAGCCGCATCAGCGCTTCGTAAGCCTCCGGTGTCGACCAGGCCGCTGTGTTGATCGGGGCGCGCGTCGCCCCCGGAGCCAATCCGTTGACGCGGATGCCTTGCGGTGCCAGCTCCTGGGCGATCGACTTCATCAGCATCATTACGCCGCCCTTGGATGCTGCGTAATTCGCGTGACCCGCCCACGGAATGACTTCGTACCGAACTCATGCAAATGATCTTGCCGAGTGCACGCGAGACATGTGTTCTGCGGCCGCGCCGCAGGAACTCGCGGACCGCAGCGCGGGCGCACAGAAACTGTCCAGTCAGATTGACGTTGAGCACCGTGTTCCACTGCGCCAGCGTCATTTCTGCGAATGGGGCATCGCGCTGTAGTCCGGCATTGGCGACGACGATATCGAGCGTGCCAAACGCAGTGCAGGCTTCCTCGAACATATCCGCTACCTGACACTCATTCGAGACATCGGCGCGACAAACAATGGCCCTGCTGCCAAAGCCGACAATCTGGTCGGCAACGGCATGCGCCTCGTCGTCGCCGTTGACGTAGTTCACCACGACCGAGGCGCCCGCTTCCGCCATCGCGATCGCGACCGCCTTGCCGATCCCGGAATTGGCGCCCGTAATGAGCGCCTTCTGGCCGGCGAGCGACAGACCCGTGAAGGCTTGATGCCGCATGATCTTGCTTTCTCTGATGTCCATTTCCCTCTCCCAATCCGTATGCGGAAGAGGTAGCGGCGCGGCGTGCTCAGCGGAAATACGGGTCAGCGATGAATTCGATGCGCTCTGTCTATCGTGAAAGGCGATAGGCGGTCGCGGCTTTGTGACTTGTACTAAGCGGCGCGCCGGCGCAACGTGCCGGCATGGAGATGCACCAGGTCCGCTACTTCCTCGCGGTAGCGGATACCCTAAACTTCACGCGGGCGGCGGAGCTGTGCAACGTCTCGCAGCCGGCGCTGACTCGTGCCATCCAGCAACTCGAGGAGGAACTCGGCGGGCTGTTGTTGCGGCGCGAGCGTAAGCTGACACATCTGACCGATTTCGGCCGGCTCATCGAGCCGCACCTGCGCCAGCTGTTCGCCGACGCCGAGGCGGCTAAGACAACAGCGAAGCGGTTTCTGAGTCTGCAGCAGGCCGAGATCCGCCTCGGCATCATGTGCACGGTTGGGCCGGCGCGTTTTATGGGCTTTCTCGCGAGTTTTCACAGCGCCAACCCGGGTTGCGAGATCACCCTCGTCGAGGGAGTGCCCGCGAGGCTTTCCGAAATGCTTCTGCAGGGCGAGCTCGATCTCGCGGTGATTGCGCAGCCCGAGCCGTTTAGCGAGCGGCTTGAGGCATTGCCCCTCTATCGCGAGCGCTTCTGCATTGCGTTTCCCGTCGGCCACCGCCTCGAACAAAAAAACCGCGTCGAAATCGGCGATGTCGCCGGCGAAACCTATCTGCGACGTATCAATTGCGAATATCGCGACTATCTCGCGGACCAGCTGCGCGAGCGTGGCCTCGGCGTGCGAGTCGGGTTCCAGAGCGAGCGCGAGGACTGGATCCAGATGATGGTGGCCGCCGGATTTGGAGTCTGTTTCTTGCCCGAGTTCTCGCCGACGATACCTGGCGTGCGCACACAGCCCGTGACCGATCCCGAGGTAACCCGCGAAGTTTCACTGGTGTCCCTGCCCGGCCGGCGTTTCTCCCCGGCAGTGATGACGTTTATCCGCGCCATCCGATCGCACCAGTGGGCGAAGATCGGCGAGCTGGCGGCCGAGCGAGTGACCGATCCCGTCTAAACCTACGACGCGCTCGCGATAATTCCTGCCAACAGTTTGACTTTGTGCTGTAGTGTGACGATCAAGCCGTCAAACCCCTCTCGCCGCAGGATTGCACCGAACTCCGAGCGTTGCGTTGCCAACTGGCTGATTGTGCCATCGAGATAGATATCGCAAATGTGCCAAGTGCCCTCATTCTGGCGCAACGCGTAATCAACTCTGACTGGCTCGCCGTTTGATTTAACGATGCGGGTCTTAACGATAACACCGGAACTCGAAGGCTGCTGGCCGATTATCTCGAGCCGCTGACCCGAGTAGTCGTCGAAGCGGTCGGCGTAGGTCGCGGAAACGTAGGCGCCGAATGCAACTGTGGCGACCTGCTGCTGGGCCGGGGACAGGTTACCCCAGGATGTTCCTAAGGCGAGGCGAGACATTAAGGGGAGATCAAACAGTCGGTAAATGACGGGTTGAAGCCTTGCATAGCGTCCGCTCTCGCCGAGAGCGCGGCCATCCTTCATCGTGCTGATCAAAGCCTCGTGAAAGCTGTTCACGCTGTCTTCGGGCCCGGCAGTCTGTGCCGGGGCACCGCTCGCGAGAGCGAGCGAAGTTAGGATCGCTATAATGGCTAAGGCCATCCGTGTTTTGCGCATCGCGATCTCCTTTGATCAGAATCTCGTGGCGGTATCGCCGGTGCCGAATCTCGTTGTCTGGGCCAAGCCTGCGAAATGCCGTTCCTCTATGATTACGATGCCTCTGGACTATCAACAGAGCGCTCACCAGCCGACGATAACCACCGTGCATCAAAAGCGTAGTCATTCGGTATTTTCGTTTGGGAACATGTGCTGCGATTTTGGTGTCGAACATCATTCGACGAGAAATCGCCATGTCCCTCCACATCGCAATCCTCTACGGCTCGGTGCGTGAAGCGAGAGCCGGGATCAGAGTTGTTCGCTTTCTCAGCTCTGCGCTGCGGCGACGCGGTCACACGACTGACGTCGTCGACGCTGCCGAGCAACGGCTGCCGCTCCTCGACCGCATGTACAAGGAATACGAGCGCGGCACCGCTCCCGCCGTCCTGAAGGAACTGGCTCAGCTCTATCGCGAGGTCGACGCGTTCGCGATCGTCAGCGGCGAATACAACCACGGAATTCCGCCGGCGCTGAAGAACCTGCTCGACCATTTCCTCGAGGAGTATTTCTTCCGTCCGTCGGCGATCATCTGCTATTCGGCCGGTCAATTCGGCTGCGTGCGGGCCGCGATGCAATTGCGCATGACCCTGGCCGAGCTGGGTATGCCGAGCATTCCGTCGCTGCTGCCGGTCCCGCGCGTGGAAAAGGCGTTTACTCCGGCTGGCGACCCGACCGACCCGGCCTTTGAGCGGCGCTGCGAGCGCTTTTTCCGCGAACTGGAATGGTATACCCACGCATTACGGCAGGTACGTGCAGAAGGAGTGCCCTACTGATGACGAACCCCGAGCAGCAGCGCCTCGACCAGCAGGGGACCGGAACCGCGGACTGGCGCCTGTGGGGGACCTATCTGTCCGAGCGGGGCTGGGGGACGGTGCGCGAGGACTACAGCGCAGACGGCAACGCCTGGGGACATTTCAGCCATGACCAGGCCCGCTCGCGAGCCTATCGCTGGAGCGAGGACGGGCTGGGCGGATTGTGCGACGAGCAGCAGCGTCTGTGCTTTGCACTGGCACTGTGGAATGGCCGTGATCCGATCCTCAAGGAGCGCGCCTTTGGGCTGACCGGCAACGAGGGCAATCGCGGCGAGGACGTCAAGGAATATTATTTCTACCTCGACGCCACCCCCAGCCATAGCTGGCTGCGCTACCTCTACAAATATCCGCAAGCCGCCTACCCCTACGATCGGCTCGTTGCCGAGAACCGGAGCCGCAGCCGCAGCGATCCGCCCTTCAATCTTCTCGACACCGGTTTGTTCGACGAGGGACCGCTATTGGGACGTCGAAGTCTGTTATGCCAAGGCGTCTGCGACGCAAATCCACATACGGATCGAAGCCCACAATCGCGGGGCCGAACCGGCGAGCCTTCATCTTTTGCCGAGCTTGTGGTTCCGCAACACCTGGTCCTGGGAAGACGGCGCCGAGCGACCCAGACTTCAGCTCACTGCAACCCCGTCGAACGCCACCTGGGCGGTCCGAGCGGATCACGGCGCGCTCGGTATCTATCACCTCTACGGAGCTCAGCCGGCAGAGTTGCTCTTTACCGAGAGCGAAAGCAACGCCGAGCGGCTTTGGGGAGTCCCTAACACCACGCCCTATGTCAAGGACGCCTTTCACCGCCGCGTCATCGCCGAAGACCTCGCGGCAGTCAATCCCGATCGCACCGGCACAAAATTCGCCGCATGGCACTTGCAGGAGGTCGCTCCGCGGCAGTCGGCACGGCTCGACCTGGTGCTGTCGGCCGGGCCTCTGACCGCACCGTTCGCGCGCAACGAAATCATCTTTTCCGAGCGCCGATCGGAAGCCGATTTGTTCTATGACGAACTGCTACCGGGAGCGGGTGCGGACGATCATCGCATCATGCGGCAGGCGCTCGCCGGCATGATCTGGTGCAAGCAGTTCTTCAACTACGACGTCGAGCGCTGGCTCAAGGGCGACAAGCTCCCGGCACCCGGCAGCCGCCTCTGCGGCCGCAACCGCCATTGGAAGCACCTCAAGGCGAGCGCCGTCGTCTCGATGCCCGACAGCTGGGAATATCCGTGGTTTGCCGCCTGGGACCTCGCCTTTCATTGCGGTGCTCTGGCCCTCGTCGACATCGATTTCGCCAAGGATCAGGTCGAAACGCTGTTGCGCGAAAGCTGCCTGCATCCGAATGGCCAGATCCCGGCCTACGAATGGGCTTTCAGTGACGCCAATCCCCCCGTTCATGCCGCGGCCGCGCTCAAGGTCTTTCGCGCCGAGCGCGTCCAGCGCGGCGCCGGCGATCTCCATTTTTTGCACCGCGTCTTCCACAAGCTCCTGCTCAATTACGCCTGGTGGATCAACCGCAAGGACGGCGACGGACACAACATCTTTGAGGGCGGCTTTCTCGGACTCGACAATATCTCGGTATTCGACCGCTCACAGCCGCTTCCGCCGGGCTTCAGCTTGAAGCAGGCCGATGCCACCGGGTGGATGGCGATGTTCGCCCTCAACATGACGGTCATGGCGCTGGAGCTCGCCACCGAAGACCCTGACTACGAGAGCATCGCCATCCAGACCTTCACCCAGTTCCTGGCGATCGCCAACGCCATCAGCGGTCATGTCGATGGCGGCATTTCGCTGTGGGACCCCTCGGCCGGGTTCTTCAAGGATCTGATAATCGACCCCGACGGAAAGCCGCACCGCATCGATGTCTACTCGCTCGTCGGACTGATCCCACTATTCGCGACCGAGGTCATCGACGCCCGTCTGACCGCTTGCGCACCGCGTTTTCGCGCCTTGTTGCGCGCCCATCGCGGCGGCACGTTCCAGGGAAGTTATGTTTGTGCGTGCCCCGACTGGGAAAACGAGCGCGGCGAGCATCTGCTGGCTCTGGTCGATCATACGATGCTGCGACGCATCCTGGAGCGGCTTTTGAGCGAGCAGGAGTTCCTGTCGCCCTACGGCGTGCGCAGCGTCAGCCGGATCCATGCCGAGCAGCGCGATCTAGGGGTCCTGCCCGGAATTGGCCGGGCCCTGATCGAATATGTACCGGGCGAATCCACCTCCGACCTGTTTGGCGGGAACTCCAACTGGCGTGGTCCGATTTGGATGCCGATCAACTACTCGATCGTGCAAGCAATCGAAAAATTCCATCGCTTCCTTGGCGACGGGTTCAGGGTGACGGTTCCTTGTCTAGACGGCCGAGAGGTGACACTCAAAGAAATCGCCAACCTCTTGGCCGAACGCCTCGTGGGCCTCTATCGCCCGAAGGATGGGTCGCGGCCAGCCCTGGCGACACAGCGACCCTTCGCGGCATCGCCGCACTGGCAGGATCTTCTACTGTTTTATGAATACTTCCACGCTGACACCGGTCAAGGGCTTGGAGCTGCCCATCAGACCGGATGGACCGGGCTGCTCGCCAATCTCGTGATGCGCCGCTACCGCAGGGACATCCCGGAGTTCTGGAGCCGACAATCGGTGACTATCAACGCCGTCTCACGGGAGAGCCTCGAGTTGCGGGTTGCGTGAGGTGAAGATCTCGGAGCGGGCTAATCGACCTGCTCCGAGATACCCGTTATAGGTTCGATTTGGGCACCGGTCATCCGAGAGCTTTGATGTCGTCAACCGTCTTCTGAGGCTCGGGTCGGTACTGGTAATCGGGATCGACATCCACCGCGCGGACGATTCCCGCTCGATCCACGACGAAGCGTCCAGGCATCGGCAAGGTCCAACTGCTCTCGCCATTATGCGCGACGAGATCAATGCCGAAATCGAGATAGACCGACTTTAGGTCGTCGGGTAGTTTGAACCTCAGACCCAATTTCGCGGCGTAATCATTGCCGGGATCAGACAAGAGATCGAAAGTGATCCCCTGTTTTTCAATTTGAGAGTGGCTACGTTCGAAGAGTTGCGGCGTGATTGCGACAAGAGTCGCGCCATATTCCTTTATGGTCCCCACTATTTGTTGCAAAGCATACAGCTCTGCGACGCAATAGGGTCACCAGCTGCCGCGGAAAACCGTCAAGACCAGCGGGCCGGTCGCGAGAAGATCGGCGGACCCCACCGCCTGACCAGACGCGTTTTTGAGCGTGAAAGGCGGTAGCCTATCACCGGCTTTGATCACTCGATCCATAATGCCGGACGCGCGCAGGTCAGCGGTAGCGCGGTGCATGATTGCGCGCTTATCCGGCGGGATACGCTTGTCGGCACCTTGTCGGATTGTTTCCAGTTGCTCGGCGAGCATCTTCGGATCCTTTCTGGTTCACGGCCCCGCGATGAGCGGGGTGGAAGCGTATAGTACCCGCCCGGCATTTTCGGAAGTCAACCCGCTACGCGGTGCCCGATCAGCGCAATCGCCTGGTCCGAACCGCTGCTCAAACGATGCAGGACGCTGGGCAGCGCTCGCCAGGGTTCGTCTTGGATCTGCTGTCCCTTGCCGGCTCCGTGCCCAACGACAATAACGCACCAAGAATCGATTTCCAAGAGGTGGGCAGCTTGCGGCATTGGCCGCGGCCGAGCGTATCGGATACGCCCTACGCTCTGCGACCTCTGTTCGTTGGGGGGCGCGGCTTTGTGCAGGTCCGGAATTGATGCTGTGGACGGCTCCTCTACCGGCACGCAGGTGCCATGATTGTGGGCGCAGTTAAGGCCTCACTTCCCCAGGAGTTCGTCATGCACACGGTCACGACAATCGGTCTCGATATCGCAGAGTCGGTTTTTCAGGTCCACGGTATCGACGCGCAGGGCAAGGTGGTCATCCGCCGTCAGCTGAGGCGCCGCTATGTCCTGGCGTTCTTCGAGAAGCTTCCGCCGTGTCTCGTTGGCATAGAGGCCTGTGCTTCATCACATCACTGGTCGCGCGAATTGCAAGCGCTCGGGCATACAGTGCGCCTGATGCCGGCGGCGTACGTGAAGCCTACGTCAAGCGACAGAAGAACGATGCAACTGACGCCGAGGCCATCTGCGAAGCAGTCACCCGAGCAAACATGCGGTTCGTCAAGACCAAAACGGCCGAGCAGCAGAGCTACCTGATGCTGCATCGCACCCGTCACCTGTTTATTCGCCAGCAGACTGCGGTGATCAATGCGATCCGTGCTCATCTTGCCGAGTTCGGAATCGTCGCGCCGGTCGGGCGCAATGGCGTCGAGGAACTGCTCGATGTCTTCGCCGATCCCAGCGACAAACGCGTGCCCGAGGTTGCGCGCGCGTGTCTTGGCGCGCTCGGCGCCCAGCTCCGGCTGCTAAGCTGCGGATCCTGGAATTTGACCGTATGATCAATGCTTGGCACCGATCCAGCGAGACGAGCCGGCGGCTCGATGAGATTCCGGGTATTGGTCCGGCGCTGGCCACTGCGCTAGTCGCCAGCGTCGCTGATCCGAAGGC
>Ga0306924_10004342_pt1 | contig 13824 bp, 10 predicted proteins | sample sta12Can44000111_FD_203756 | JGI IMG/M metagenome (GOLD analysis project Ga0306924, IMG submission 203756) | Lab enrichment of tropical soil microbial communities from Luquillo Experimental Forest, Puerto Rico - statanox.12C.anox.44.000.111 (v2)... | ecosystem: Environmental > Terrestrial >... | reverse complement strand
ATGGCCGTTCCAGACGCTCATCTCCTGCTCGCCGTGGGTCGGGCTCACGCTTGAATCCATGTCGAGCACGATGCCACGGGGTGGCCTTCGGCCGTGCACAAGGTCGATCCACTGGCCAGCCAGGTCGGCAAGAGCAGCGAAGTTCTTGGGCGCCGCGAGCCATTGCGTCTCGAAGCGCCCCATCTGACTCGGCGAAGCCGCGCTCCTCTGCGCCGCTTTGCCGCCGACAATCCAGCGCATGGCCGGATCCGCTCGGCGTCGTTCACATCCTCGTATCCGGCAAGGCGACCAAATACCGACTGCCGGAACAACCCGGCCAATGCGTGCCGACCATTCTTGCCACTGCGTGCGTCGGCCAGAACATCACCCGCCATCTCGGTCAAACCGAGCGCGTCGTCGAGTTCGCGATAAGCCAGCAACCCAGCATCGGAGGTCACCAGGGAGCCGCGAAACTGGGCATCAAGCGGCGGTCGAAATCCAGCCGAACAGCATCTGATCCCGATTCACCCCTTGGGTGCACCATGGCCGCCTCGCTCGATCCAGGATAAGATGCTGATCGCTATATCTGAATCGCGCAGGCCGCGCCGAAACTCAGTGCGTTATCCGGTGAATGCGGGCCTGAGGCAGTCATTAGCCACCCATCCAGCAAGCGGGGAACGTCCTAGGAACTTCACCTGCGTTATCAGTTCTGGTTGTCGCGGTTCGAATCCAACATTGAGCAATGCCGCATCAACCTGCTCGAGGGTTACGACGAAATTCGCCTTCGCTATGAAGACCTCACCCGCCCCCAAAAGCGACCACGCATCGGATCAATACGATCAGCGTCGTCGCGATAATTCCTCTTGTCATCGTGCTGGTCGCGGCAACCTCGGTAAGGCGGCTGTGAAGTTGACGAGTGCCCTGCTGCAATTCGCGGGCAGGAAGTTGCCGAAGGAGGGCAGTCTGGGCGGCCAGCAGCGCTTGGATGAGGCTTGCCGATTCTTCGCCTAACCTGATGTCTTAAGGTTTTTTTGGTGGATCTCCGCACAGACGAGAGCGACAGACTATCTGCGCATTCGCATGGACTTCACACAGCGAGACTATATTTCCCTTGATTTGTAGTAATCGCGACATACAACTTGCAGCTTAGCAAGAAATTGGGCTGCTGACACGGCTGCGGAGACGTCAGCAGCTCCGCTGTAATCGGGTGCGGGCAAGAAGATCACGGGGCGAACATCTTTTTCGGCAGGGTCGATGCGTCGCGGCCGGCCGCATCTACGCTGATGGCGGCTATCAAGGACCGAAAGCGGCGAAGGTCGCGGCCAAGACCGGTTACTGGACAATTGCGATCGTCGAACGCTCGCCCACCGCCGTCGGATTCGAAGTCCTACCTAAGCGCTTCGAGCGCTACGCCAGGACCGTCGCCGTGTTCATCCACCTATGATCCGCATCATGCTCAAGCGCCTCGTTGCAAGCTCCTCGTCATGAATCGAAGCTTCGCGCGGAGACCCACCCCGCACCATGTATTTCGACACCGTCGACTGGGCGACCTCAAAGCCAAGCATCAGCAGCTCGCCATGGATCCGAGATGCTCCCCATTTTGGGTTTTCCTTGCTCATCCATCGGATGAGATCGCGCAACTCTCGACCAATCTTTGGCCGCCCTGCCCGCCGCCGCGATTTCCAACGCCAGAACGCCGTGAAACCCGCACGATGCCAGCGAAGGATGGTCTCCGGTTGAACGACCTGCGCCGCACCGAGCAGGCTCGGCCAGCGCCGAGTCATCCAGACCAGCAGGGCCCGGTCACTGCCGCGTAGTCGAAGACGAGCGCGCACGCCTCAGGGCGATGCTGAGTTGATAGCGAAGCAACAGGTTCTCGGCTTCAAGCCGGCGCGGCGACTTGAAGAAGTCAATGACGAACATTGTGAGAGAATGCAGGGGCGCGAACATTGTTCGCAATCATGCGATGATTCCACCCGGCGACGCGACTCCCAAGTCGGATGGGATTTTCGGAAAGGACAAGTATTTCCGGGCGGCACAAGCGTGGTTCTGGATTCTGAATAGCTTCCTTGAATAGGCGATCCTGAGCACCGCTGCAGATAACTCGGAATTATCAGCATCCGGATAGTAGACGCTGGTCTCTGGCCTGGCGATCTGCAACGTTGCTAATGCAGTGCTCCCAGAAGACCGTCGATCTCAATGCCGGGGTCAGCCCACAGAGGCCAAGGCCAAGACCCAGGTGCGGCGCGAAAATGCACCCATGCACATCGAGATCAGAATGCATGACGGTTGGCAGCCTAAAACAGACACCATTGGTTGTGTCAGGTTGATTTGGATGCCGCACTGTGACATTTACAAGTTCGCCCGCGTGGCGCGATGGTGTACCCTCATGTGCGCGGAGAAGCGAGGTCGTGCCATGACGACAACCGACGATTCGCCGGATGTAACCGGCGCGCACAACACAGGCGCACGGAATTCGACCAGTCCAATCCTGGATGCGTTCGAAACGATCGCGGCCAAAGGGGGTGACCCAAAGGAGATAGCCGGCAAGCAGTTTCAGTTCATCATGGAGCAGATTCGAGGCAATGCGCTTCCTTTCTTCACGGAGCTGCGCGATAACCGGCCGATCCTCCAAAGCCCAATGGCGACATTGGTAGCTCAATTCCGGGATGTGGAGGAAATCCTGCACCGTGAGCAAGTCTTCTCCGTGAGCCCGTACCTGCCGCGGATGATGGGCGTGATTGGCCCATTCGTTCTAAGCCAGGACATCACGCCGAGCTATGATCACGATATCTCTGTCATGCGTCTTGTGGTGCGGCGGGAGGACCTGCCTCAAGTTAAGGACATCGTCTCGCGCCACGCCGCCGAGATCGTCAGAGAGCTGTTCCAGGGGCGTGGGCCGGTGGACATCGTCCAGACGCTCACCCGGAAGGTCCCGGTACGGTTGGCGGATGAGTACTTCGGGTTTTCTGCCCCGCACGATGAGCAGATGATGGCCTGGGCCCGGTCCTGTTTCCGGGAGTTCTTCATCAACCTCCTGGACAATCCCGAGATCCGGGCGCCCGCCGTCGCGGCGGGCGCCGAGATGCGCGAGCGTCTCGACGCGCTTCTGGCGGAGCGCCTCGCCTCGGATGATGAGGGCAAGGACGATGTGATGGGACGCTTATTGCGCCTGCAGCGTGCGGGCGATGTCGCAGGCCTCGACAATGACGGCGTATGCCGAACGTTGATGGGGCTGGTCATCGGCATGGTGGAGACAACCTCCCAAGCGGCGGTCCAGGCGCTGTTGGTGCTGTTCTCCATGCCCGATGTGTTGGCCCGCGCCGCGGCCGCAGCCAAGGCCGACGACGACGATGCGCTCTCCGACTTGATCTTCGAGGCACTCCGCTTCCGCCCGATCAATCCGATGGTCGCCCGGGTGGCCAAGGAAGACTACCGCCTCGGTGCCGGCGAGCGGCATCAGACGCTGATACGGAAGGGTACGACCGTCTTCGCGCTGACCTGGTCGGCCATGTTCGACCCACGCGTGCTGGATGCGCCGGAGGAATTTCGGCCCGATCGGCCCGACTACCATTACCTGCACTTCGCCACCGGGCTGCATGCCTGCTACGGTAGATACATCAGCCGGATTCAAATCCCACAGATACTCAAGCCCTTGCTGAAGCTGACGGGTCTGCGCCCGACAGGCGCGCCGGAATTCGACGGCACTTTTCCCGAGATGTTCAGGCTCGCGGCCGACATCTGACGCACCCGTCTCCCGGCGTCAGTAGGTCTTGAGGTATTCTAGAAGGGCCATGCGATCGTCTTCGGCTAAATCCGTACCCCAGAGGTGGCCACCATTTCCGTCGCCGGTCCGCGTGGTGTCGACAAGCCAGTCCTGCTGGCCACAGGCTGTCTCGATGGCGAAGCTGCGGCCCGCTCGCCCTTTAGGAAAGGAAAGAATATGCATAAACTGTTAGCTTTACTTGTCGGTCTGGCGATTTGCTCGGCTGCAAAGGCACAAACCATCACGGATCCGGATCGCATTGTTCAGCAGTTGGAGCTCTGGACTCAAACCGATGCTGATCCCGTTTATTATGGTGAAATGACGGATGAACGTCGCCGCCATATGGCATGCCTGGAACTCGCTTTCATCAAGTACGAAAACCGCGTCTTGCACTACATTCACAAGATGTGGCCAAAGCGCAATGGCAGCTGCGAGTACACGGATCAGAGGAGCCGCAAAGTCGACAACAGTCAAACTTGTGTCGCTGATTCAGAAAAGCCGAATCCAAGGGCAGCCACAACGACACTCTTGACCAAGCAAAACATCGATTTGGATCGTAGCGTATTCCGCGCGATGGATTTCCCAAATCGTCGCGCTGGCCAGCTTTCTCCGTGTCTGGGACACACTTTGCAGCAGGCGCAACGGCTTGGATATCTAGGTTCCGCGGGCATTGTTTCGGTGAAAATCGAAAACGGTCAATTCGAAATGCAGTCAACGGCTCATCGGATTTACCGAGTTCGCGTGCAACCGATGGATCCACGACAGCCCCCGACAGATGAGGTTTTCTAATTCTATAGAATGTCAGTGCTCATCTGTCGCGCCAATAGAAATTCCCTTTTTGGCGCGATAGATGAAAACCTGCTACGGCAGATATATCACCCGGGTACTCGACGGCACTTTTCCCGAGACGTTGATGGTCGGGGCCGGCAAGTGACGCGCCCGTCTGCCGGCGGTCAGTAGGTCTTGAGGTATTCCAGAAGGGCCATGCGGTCGGGCTCAGCCAGGTCCGTACCAAAAAGGTGGCCACCATTTCCGTCGCCGGTCCGCGTGGTGTCGACGACACAGTCCTGCTGGTCGCAGGCTGTGTCGACGGCAAACCCGAGCCTCACCGGGTCATACTCGCGCTTGCCGAGTGCAAACGTCTTGGGCCGCTGCTCCGGGGGAAGCAGCAGGTGGTACAACGTCGGGACCGATCCGTTGTGCAAGTACGGCGCCGCGGCCCAGATCCCATACAGAGGCCTCGGAGCATAGGGACCGTAAGGCGGCCGAGTATCGAGCAGCGTGTCGCGCCAGAAGACGCCTCCGCGCCGATCGAGATCCTCCATCGCCCGCTGCTGCGCCGCGTCGATTCCGGCCGCGGCGAAGGCCTTTTGCTTGATGCTGTCCACTGCGGCTTGAACGGTCCTGGCAAAAGAATTGCCGGTGAACGCCGTGCCGGCCTTGACGCCGGCGCAGTCCCTCAGGAGTTGCGACTCCTCGGCGGTGTAAGATCTAGGTGGGATCGCGAGCGCGCCGGTGTCGGGGACCGGGCAGGAGATCCTGACCGCCACCGTAGCGTCTGTCCGGACCTCTTCCGGACGCATTCCGCGCAGCCTGATGAGGCCGTTTGGGGTACGTCGATCATCGCCATACTCGTGGCACCCGGCACACCGGCTGCGGAATATGCCTTCGCCCGCCGCCGCCAAATCGGGCCTGATCTCGCCGAATATCGCGGTAGGCCATCGCGGCGGATCGATGTAGTAGGCCAGCCACTCGAGGTCGTGCATGTTCCTGATCGGGATGGAGCTCTCGAAGAGAGAAGCGGTCCTCCTGGGATCGAGTACGACGGTAGCCCCTGCGCCGAGGGTCTCAGTGAAATTGCGCTCCAGCACCGTGGTGGTGTTGATGGTCCATTCGATCCAGTCGTAATCCTTGAAGCCCCAGACGGGCGGGAAACGCTGGGGTTGCTCGCGGTAGGCCGCGACCAGCTCCAGCGGCTGTGCTTTCCGCGACCAGAGCGGCGGGAACTTCACCGCCGCGTCGAGTCTGACCATGTTCGCCCTGTTGACGGCGAACTCTCCGCCCGCGTCCGCCTTGCGCAGGCGCGTGAATATGAAGTTGCGGGTGCCGTCAAACGCGTCCAGGCGACCGAACCCGGAGGTCGGGTGCTTGGGATCCCGCTGCTCCTTCGCGGCGCGGATGACGGCGATCAGTTCGAGCCGCGCGTCCAACCTGTCGCGGTGCAGCAGCATGTTCGCGCCGTAGTAGACGAGAGTCGCCGGGCGGACGAACGGCGCGGCAACCCCGTAGCGTCCGTAATCTTGCCGTCCCAAACGTTTGAGCGTCCGCCACAGCTTGGCTCGATCGCTCGTCGCCGCCATGAGCGCCTCGATGGCCTGCGAGTAGAAGAGCTGCATATTGAACATGTTGGGAGCGCCGTCGATCCGCACGGCTTTGCCGTCGTGGCGCAGCTCGCCCACATGGCAGGCCGCGCAGGTGATCCCGACGAAGTCAATGCCGAACGTGAAAGGGTTGGACGACACTGTCAGGCCCACAGGCAACCCGTCGTCGCGCGCCGGGTCGGGCAAGAGACCGTAGCGCTCAAGATTCTCGACGAACGGCTTGGTGGAGCCAGGGTCGGCGACGTCGACCGCAGTCAGCAGGATCCAAGGCAGGATTTCCGAGCCTTGCGACAGGTGGTAATAGGTTTCCCTCTGCGCCGGTGTCAGCCCGTTGCGGTAGTCCGCGACAATCGACGGATCAGGACGGCTGAATCTAACCTCCATCGTGTCGTCGAGCGCACCGCTGAGCACCGGAATGGCGTAAAGGACGGCAGCAAGCAGGTAGACGCCAGCGAGGGCCGCGAGCACATACAACAGAAACCGAACGAGCCTCATAGCGATCTCCTCCTACGACGCCGGGAGCGCGCAGACCTCGTCTGACCATCTCCTCGATGACGAAGAAGCGGCTCGACCTCCCTGCGACGGCGGCAACACGGTTTGGGAATTCACGGTCGGGCAGCCCCCGGAAAGATAAACACCTTTAGCGCGGCGAGCAGCGCCTTCGGATCGTACTGGGCCTGATAAACCGGCGGCGGCGCAGGGCCGCGCTTGAGCAGGATGTGAATCGCCTCCCACGCCGTGCGGGCGGAGTATTCGATGGCGAACGCCACATCCCGCGAAACCTCCACGTACTGGCCGATGAGTCCGAGGTTGGTCGCCCCCTCCGGAACCGGGCGGGGCCTGTCGGTGCGTGTGCGCGTCAGCCAGATGTTGTTCACGTAGGGCATGTCGCAGGGGATGCAGATCGATGACGCCATGATCGCGTCCAATTGTTTGTCGAACCGCAGGTGCCGCAGAACCTCCTTGAGGATCTCCGCGCCGGTGCATGCATCCATACGTTTCGGGACAAAATCGCCGTTGCGCTCCGGATACAAGCCGTAGCCCCAGCAGAGGTACGTGCCGGGCGGCTGGCCGATGACTTGCGGCTGGTGGAAGATCGTCAGCGACAGCAGCCAGCCCGAGTCTTTCAAAGTCACGAGCCCGCCGCTTCCGGGCTCGCTGCCCGTCAGCGCGGACATCTGGTCGACAAATTCGGTCGCCGTCGTGGTGACCGTGAAGCTCACCCAGCGCGAGTCGGGTATCCGGGCAGCGCCGAAGAACACGTCCGGATTGCCGAAATCCGTGCGCCGCTCCGCCAGGCGCTTCCACAGCGCCCAGGACCGTCCGCTGCTCCGCGGTCGTGGCGCCTCGCTCATCGATCCCACGGAAAGGTTGGCGGCTTGCGATCCGGTGGTCACCAGCACGAGGTCCTCCGGCCCGACCGCAACCGATGTCGCCGCATCGTCCCGTTCGTAGTCGAGTCGGTTGACGGTTATCTGATCCGGGGACGGCGCCAAGCCGATGTCCTGGACCATGGCGCCGGTCAGGAAGTTCACGCCTCGCGCGCGCAGCCAAGCGACCAGCGGTTCGATGAACGCTTGGTACTGGTTAACGGGCGTGCGCATGATGTCCGCCATGTCCGAAAGTGATGGGAATAAGTGCAAGGTGCGGTTCAGATAGCGCCGCAACTCCGTCGCGCCGTGCTGCGGGAGCGACCCCATGATTGTCGAATAGAGCAACCAAAATTCGGTTGAGAAGAACTTTGGGGAAAAGAATTCCTCGATGCGCCGCCCGTCCAGTTTTGCTTCGGGCGTCAGCGCGAGCCGCACCAGGTCGAAGCCGTCGCGCAGGCTCAGGCCGAAACGCGGGCCGTGCACAATGTGGCCGTTGCGATCGATGATGTGCGCCCGGTCACGGAAAGGGTGGCGCGCATTGAAGGCGAAGAATTCATCTTTGACGGAGATACCCGGATCGCTTGCAGAGGGGATCTCTGCAAGCAAGTCGAATGTGCAGCGGAATTCCTTGTCGAAGACGGAACCAGGCACATTGTAGCCTCTTTCCGCACTGCCGCCTAGAAAGAACCCGCCACCCATCCGCTCTTCCGCGTCGTAGATCGTGATGTCCTGGCCGGGAACCCCCGCGTTCCGGATGAGATACGCGGCCGCTGCCAGTCCGCCAAACCCGCCACCGACGATATGCGCTTTCATCGGCCTCCTCCCTGGACCCCCGGTTTGGGAGGGGTCCTAGACCCCCAACGCGTTTAAAATCCGTTCTGCCACCGAGTCGTCAAGGTACCCTGCTATACTTGTCGGTTGAATTGTTGATCTTAGGATAGTTTTCGATTTCTGGGGTGACGGGGAAGTTCGTCTTGTCGAGTGGGTATAGGGACACAACGTCCCGCGTATCAAACGCATTCAGCCATTGCTTCACTGGCAATGGAAACCGCAATGGCGCAAATTGATTCCGGATCGGACGCACTCCAAGCGGGCACCCTACGGTCAAAAATAGTGGTACGCGTAGCGAGCGGGAATCCGACCGTAGAACGTGGTAAGCAACTATTGACCCGAGCAAATGACCAACGACCACGGTGGGCTGCTGCTCGGTCATTGCACTTGCGACGATCCGGTCGATTTCATCGCGAACTCCTGCTCGGGTGGTGTACAGAAACACATCCCGAGTAAACACCTCCAGCGCGGTCTGACTCATTCCACCGCCATGTTTGTCAAGCGCGCGTAGAATCGCCTGTACCCATTCCCAATTGAGAGGACCCCTAGGCTTGGGGTTCGAGCCGTATTCTGCATCCACCTGAGCATCCGTAACCCCGCTGCGCTCCCTTAACGCCTCGGCAATCTCAGCTTACGCAACAGAACAGGGAATCTCCAAGGGTGTATCAGGGAATTTTTTGTCGCGGGACAGGGAGTTCGTAAGCGTCCATTGTTCGCACGCTTATTTTGCGCCTGCCAAACGCGATCTGTTCTCACTGGCCTTTTTGTAAAGGTGAGGAGGAACAGATGGCGGACGGACGGCGGTCTCGCGAGCGTTACGGCGAGGCGTTTTGGCGCGCGCATCACGAGGGGATGGCGTCAAAGCGATTTGAATCAGCGAGAGTATTGTGAGGCTCAGGGGCTTTCGCTCAAGGCGTTTGGCAACTGGCGGGCGAAGTTCAAAGCTGAGCCACAGCCGCTGCCGCGCAGGCTACTCTACCGGCGCGCTCGCCGGAGCAGGCGCTCATCGTGCCGCCGGCACGCGACGGCCATCGGCGGAGCTTCAGCGAGGCGGACAAGCGTCGCATCGTTGAGGAGGCGGGGCAACCGGGCGCGAGCCTTTCCGAGGTGGCGCGTCGCTATGGGATAGCGGCGCGTGTGCTGTTTCGTTGGAGGCAAGAGCTGAAGCCTAAACCGATGTTCGTCACGGTGCAGATCACTGATGCGAGCACGCCTTGCGATGCGGCGCTGGGCGAGCAGGAGCGTGTACCATGACGCTGCTTCCTCGAGGACTGAAGGTCCGGGTTACACCGACATGCGCAAGGGCATCGACGGGCTGGCCATGTTGGTGCAGGCCGTATTGCGCCAGGATCCCTTCTCCGGCCATCTGTTCGTGTTCCGCGGTCGCAAAGCCAGCCTGATCAAGATCGTGTATTGGGACGGGACTGGTCTCTGCCTCTTCACCAAGCGGCTTGAACAGGGCGTGTTCCTGTGGCCACCGGACGCCGATCCGGGTGAGACACTGGCGCTGAGCTCGGAGCAGCTATCAATGCTGATTGATGGCGTCGACTGGCGTGCACCTGAGCGACGGTGGCGACCCGCTGTCGCCGGCTGAGCGATGCAAAGCAAAACTCTGTTTGGTGTGACTGATTGACTCACGATGATAATCGTCGCGGCGGAGTTGAGACGAATCGCGTTAGATTTGGTGCGTGGACATCGATCTCGCCGCGCTGCTTTCTGATGTCGATACGCTGCACCAATTGGTGCGTGACTTGGCTGCGCAAGTGGCGGACGATCGGTCAGAGCCTGCCCAAGCGCAAGCCGAGATCGAGAGACTCAAGCTCATCATTCGGCGATTCCAACGCGCGCAGTTCGGACGGTACGCTTGCCTGAGCATTTACAGGGGAGGAAGCAGTGTACCGCGTCATAGTCGCTCTCATTTTGTCAATCTGCACTGCCAATGTTTCGTTGACTTGGGGCGTGAAAGGCCACAAAGTAGTGGGGGCCATTGCGATGCTCCACCTCACCGACAGCGCCCGGCAACAGGTTGAGAATCTGTTGGGGAGTGACCTTCAGCAGTTCATCGAAGTCGCCACGTGGGCCGATGAGGCACGGTTCCAGCGCCGTGGCACTTTGGAGACATTCCTTTCGATGGCCTTCGTTACGAAGCTACCCGAGACTGCAGAAATAAAATGGCTGGCGTACTTGGCGACGGTGCTCAATGAGGCATCATTTAACCGCTGCTGGCGGGTGACAATCAGTGTATCGGAGTTCGTACGCATGGATCGTAACAGCAGGACTGGAACTGGCGCCCTTCGAAATGATGGCGAGGCGCACGAAAAAGCTGATCGGGGCTTCAAGTAGTTACAGGTGGGCCATGACAGCGGCGATGCGGGATACTCAACAGTCGACGCCCAAGAGGCTTCTGGCAGAGTACGACAATCATCAGTACGGACCATTGTTCGCCGTCAGTGATGAAGGAAGTGCTGGGCCGGTCATCCTGGACGCGGCGCTCTCGTCGGCGAAAGCAGCTGCGGGCGCGTCGAGCCTCTTCCAGCTCGGTGTCATCCTTGATGGTGAACGGATGACCAGCGCCGGCGAGGTCCCCATTGGCCCGCCCGAATACGGTACGCTATCGGCTGTGGCTGCGGGACGGCTCCTCCTAACCACCAACGTCGGCACGCGCATCAACGTTCGGCTGACCGGGCAATTGCCCGAGTTCCCGGCCACGGAGAAGTCCGCGGAAGCCGTCACCGCTGCGTTCCAGCCATTCCTCGACACCCCCGACGGCCGACCGCGGCCCCTGACGGTCCGGCTACTGCTTGACCCAGGGGCGGACTGCACGCGGCTCGCTGCCCTCGTCGGGAAATTGGATGAGGCGCGCAATAAGGGGCAGATCGGTCCTGCCAATACGCATCAGCTATCGGTTCTCGTCTCCTTCAAGGAGGAGATCGTCACAGAAGTCCAACTACAGCAAATCGAGGCGACTATCGCCGCAGCTGCCGACCTCGGAGTTAGGGAGGTCGCGATTGACGGCGCCCAACTCCCTTACGCGCGCCAGCGGTGGGGCGCTCAAGGGCTGCTGAATGTGCTCGGCATCCCGGCGGTGAACCGGTTGCTAAAATTTGCGACCGGGCGTGGCGTGCGCTTGACGCCTCGATACCAAGTAGACGTCGAGTCCGCAGCGCGGACTATCTGGACCGGACTGGAAGCAGCTCGGGTCAACGGGTTTGACGCTGGTAAATACGGCCTACTCCCCCTCACGCTCGAAGAGCAAAGACAGGTGATCGAGCTAATAACTCGATGGACGACCGGCTGGACGGCTATCCCCGCCTTCTATGTAGATACCCCGCTGGTGACTGCTACAGAGGTATTCGACGTCGCCCAATGCGAAGTGGCCGCCCGTCGATGGCTGAAGGTCGCTCGCGGAGCCGGGGCGACAACCGTTCTCTTCGACGCCCCGGACCGCGTGAACCCGCGCAAGCTAGTGAAGGCAAGCGATAGCCCTGACGGGGTGCTTACTCCCGATCAGATCGAGGCCCTTCGTGACTATGGCGGGTTGTTGGGAGTCGAGATCCTGTGGTCGGGGGGCATCACCGCGCCGCAGGCGTTCGAGCTGGCCCGACGACGCGTGTTTGGCATTTTCAGCACGTCCAGTACCGCGGCCAAGGTGGCCGTCACAGCCCAGTTCGAACGGGACCCGCGCCTCGCGGCTGAAAACGAGCCGACCGAGTTCGGAGTTCGGCGCATGCACGCGATTATTCAGGGGGGATTTCTGTCGGGCCGAACAGGCGAGTTACAGGCAGGCCTCGCCCGCGAGCTAGAAATGTCTACCACGTGCCTAGTCGCGAGCGGCGGCGAGGCTGCAAAGTCCCGAACCGCTCTAGAGGGATTGAATGAGCTGCTACTCCGCGGCTGGCGAGAGCTTCTTGCAGCGTCGAACAACACGGGAGCGCACGCTACCTATCGCGGCAGTTCCGCAGCGCGGCCCGTACCCGCGGACTCGGTCCGTGTCTTCCGCGCTCGCAAGAAGGCTGGCACTCGGCGGGATGTGTTCGTCCAGCGTCTCGGAGAGATGTTCATGCCCATAACGGTCCAAATGCAACGACTAAATGGGCTGACGGCCTATCTTCCGGCCGTCCTGCCCGAGTCGGAGGAGAGCACGATCCCGGACGAGGTGGCCCTCGTATTCTATCGCACACAGGAGTGCTACCACGAGGCTAAACGATGCATCGGGGGCCGAGCATACAGCGAGTTACACGAGCTAGCTTTCGACATGTCAGCCAGCCATAGCGGGTTCCCTCAATTGCTCGCGACGGACGAGATCAAGCCCGACCAGCCTTATCACCTCTTCGAGCGATCCATTGATTGGCAGACCGGGTATAGCCGCCTGTTCGTTGGAACCCGCAAGGCTAATGCGGGGTCCGACTCCTTTCTGGCGGGCGTAGCGAAGGTCGCCCGACAGGTGCAGAGGGCCCCACAGTCACCCCAGTCACTCGATGCTGCCATCTTCTCCGCGGCCAGCGATTGGGTAGTTTGGTGGGACCACTCCCCAGCGGGGGTTGCAACAGGCCCGGTGCAGTATTTCGATGGTGTGGCGAACCTCGTCTACGCGTCGACGGCTCGCTGCCTCCGCGTGCCGCCAAACCTGATCGAGCCGTACGCCGGGCTCTCGCTGAACGTTCGCGCAGACTTCCTTAACCTGCAGTTCCCCCGTGTGTAACCGGAACAGGATGATCAGACACCGAGGGGCAACCAATCTCAGACTCTCTAGCACCTGAACGCAAAATAATAAGCTTAGGCGTAGCGAACACGAGAGACGCTCTTACTATTAGCCAAGCCACGACACGCGTTTCTTTTGCTTTGTAATAAGTCGTTCGTGAAGAATTTAAAAGCTATTGAAATGGCTGGATGATTGGGCCCGCTCAAGTAACCGAATTTGCCGGTTTTTGGCCTTTGGAGGGCGATTTCCTTGCAAATCGATTTTGATTCTTCTCGCTCGAGCTGATGGAGCGGGGGATTTGCGATGCGACCACGCGAGCGACGGGAGACCAGTGAGCAGGATCTGTTCCGCTCACGGCTTGACCAGGTGGGGTTTTTACCGACAAGCCGGGCCAGCCGCCATTGCCGACGCGGCTGATGGCGGGGCTAGCGATCCTCAAGCACACCTATGACCTTTCCGACGAGGCTTTGTGCGATCGCTGGGTGGAGAACCCGTACTTCCAGTACTTCTGCGGCGAGGCGTTTTTCCAACATGCGTTGGTGTTCGACCGTTCGTCGCTGACGCGTTGGCGCCAGCGGATGGGGGAAGACAAGCTCAAGGCGCTACTGCAGGAGAGCCTGGCGGTGGCGAGCCGGACGGACGCGATGAAGCCCTCCGACCTCGCCTGTGTTGTGATCGACACCACGGTGCAGCCGAAGGCGGTGATGTTTCCGACCGACGCCAAACTGCTCAACCGGGCACGCGAGCGGCTGGTGCGACTGACGAAGAAGCTCGGAGTGAGCCTGCGCCAAT
>Ga0306924_10004340_pt1 | contig 13824 bp, 13 predicted proteins | sample sta12Can44000111_FD_203756 | JGI IMG/M metagenome (GOLD analysis project Ga0306924, IMG submission 203756) | Lab enrichment of tropical soil microbial communities from Luquillo Experimental Forest, Puerto Rico - statanox.12C.anox.44.000.111 (v2)... | ecosystem: Environmental > Terrestrial >... | reverse complement strand
GCCCTTCCCGGTGACCACCTCTCGCTCACGCGCGCGCCGGGCTCCAAGTTCTCGCGCATTCCGCCCGACGCGCGCTCACCGCCCAATTTCCACCACAAGCCCGGACGCTAACCCTCCTTGCTCTGCTCAATCGCGCCGTCACCGGCCGCGCTGATCCAGTTCCGCCTGATCCAGGGCACAGCGGCGGGTATTATTCAGCCTTTGTCACAGGCCATCCTTCTCGATGTCTATCCGCAGCGCGACCATGGCCGAATGTTGGCGATATGGGGCGGCACGATCATGGCCGGTCCGATCCTCGGCCCGGTGCTCGGCGGCGTGATCACCGACCTCAGCTCTTGGCGGTGGATCTTCGCGCTCAACGTTCCTTTGGGATTTATTGCGATTTTAGGTGTCGGGCAGGTGCCGGCGACGGCTGAACTCGACGCCAGAACCGGGATAGATGCGGTCGGGATTGTATTGCTGGTCCTCGGCGTCGGTTCGCTGCAAATGGCGCTCGAGCGCAGCATTGGCGCTGCGCGGTTCTTCTCGGCGGAGATCATCGCCGAAGCAGCTATTGCGATACTTGCCTTGGCCGCGATCGCCGTCCGGGGTATGCGGTCACGGTTTACGTTATTCAAGTTCGAGGTGTTCCGTAACCTGAATTTTGTGACCTCCGTGTTTTACAACTTCATCGTGGGGGCAGTCCTGTTCACGACAATTGTCTTTTTGCCGGCATTGAGCGAGGGCCCGCTGCGTTATGATGCAACCCAGGCGGGGCTCGCCTTGTCGCCGCGCGGGATCGGGACCATGGCGATGATGTTCGTCGTCGGCTACCTGATCGACAGGATCGACCATCGCGTCTTCCTGGCGAGCGGATTACTGATTACAGCCAGCGCCCTGCTCGTGATTTCACGGGTGCCGACGAGTGATGGCGAGATCTGGCTGGCTTCGGCCAGCGCCCTTCAGGGGCTCGGCATTGGGCTGTTGTTCACCCCCCTCAGCGCACTCGCCTTCTCGACGCTCGCACCAGACCAGCGCACGGATGCGGCGGGGGTCTACAGCCTGCTGCGTCAACTCGGCTGCGCAACGGGCGTAGCAACGATGACGGCTGTGCTGCAGGCCAAAATCCACTCCAACTTTGCCGATCTGATGCGGGACGGGGCCGTAGCCGCTCAACTGCCCGCCCAAGCCATAGATCAGGCTACCTTTGCGGCTTATACCGGTTGCTTCCAAACCATGGCGATCATCACCGCCGGCGTCCTTCCCGGGATCCTGCTGTTTCGCGTCCTGCGCGCGGATCCGGTTGTGCCGATCGTCGGATAAAACCGGTCAGGCGCTGGCTGTCAGCGCCTTTCTCTCGGCCGGGAGAATGACACGGACGAGCGTGCCGTGCCCGGCACGGCTATTGATTTCCAGTCTTCCCCCATGTGCTTCGATCAGGCCCTTGGTGATCGGTAGGCCGAGGCCGGTGCCGCCATAATTGCGCGTGGTTGACGGTTTCGCCTGGCCGAACGGCTGCAGCGCTCGCTCCAGTTCTTCCTCGTTCATGCCGATCCCGAAATCCTCGAACTCTACGACCGCGAGGTCGGGCAAGTCGGCGGCGATCCGGATGTAGACGCGCCCCCCTCCCTTCGAAAATTTTATCGCATTGGACAAAAGGTTGAGGAATATCTGCTTCATCGCCCGCTCATCGGCCCAGGTATCGATTTCCGCGTCGGCCAGTTCGGCAATCAGCTCGATGCCGCGGCACGCGGCCCGCTCCCGCATCATGCGGATGACCTCGCCGATCACCGCCCGGACATTCAACGCCTCCTTCGAGAGCTCGAGCTTCCCCGCTTCGATCTTCGACATGTCGAGCACGTCGTTGATAATCGCCAACAGATGATGACTGCTTTTAACGATGTCTTTCATATACTCCAGGTATTTTTCATTGCCGATGGGTCCAAACAGTTCTTGAGAAATAATTTCGGAAAAGCCGATGATCGCGTTGAGCGGGGTGCGCAATTCATGGCTCATATTCGCGAGAAAGTCACTCTTGGCGCGGTTTGCCATGTCTGCTTGGCTGCGCGCGCGGATCAATTTCCGCTCGGACGCCTTGATCTCGGTAATATCGGAATAAACGGTGACGATCGCGCCGTCAGGCATTCCGCGACGGCGTATCTGCAAAACCCGGCCGCCCGGAGTAACGCGTTCGTAGGCCTTCGGCACCTCGCGAAAAAACGCTTGCAATCGCCAGGCAACCTCGGCTTCGGGATCGCCGCCACCGAAGTCCCCGCGCATCGCCTGGAGCGTCAGGATATCGCGCAGCGGGGCGCCGGCCGACAAATCCCGCGGCAGATCGAGCAGCTCGCAAAAGCGGGCGTTCCAGACGATCAGCCGCCCTCGGCCGTCGAACACACTCAGACCCTCGCCGATATTTTCGAGCGTCGTCTGAAGCAGCCGAGCGTCGCTGCACTGCATCTTACGCCGAACGAGAGTTGGTCTAAATCGCATCGGCGGCTTCACGGCCTTGCTGCGTCAATCAATCTGAGGCGTCGCTCTTTACAGAGTGGTCAGCCAAAGGTCCAAATTGCCCATTTGCGGGATAATGACGAGTGAGAGATATGCCATATTCTCTTAATATCTTATTATCATCCATGCCGTCCACCATGCTTGCCCGTACTTTGCGCAAAAGGCATTAGGGTTACACCGGCCCTGTCCGACGCAGACGTTCAATTGTGGCTCTATTATTACACATCACTGAAAATTTTGATGGATTGCCGGTGATAAAGGGTCGAGAAATATGCAATTCTCCGTTATCCTTCGAGGATGGGTCCGGGGCCATGGAGCTCACGGCGCGAAAGGCTCCGGGGAAATCATTAGTGGAGTGCGCTGTCGATGCTGCAGGATACGCAGGATTTCGCCAATTCCGGCCCGCTGCCGCTCGCACCCGCCGACCTCGACGAGTTGGCGCGCTGGGTGCCGAAGAAGGAGATGGCCCTGCTCATCGACCTTTGCGAGCGCGCCTGGCGGGATCCGGATTTGGCGCGACCCGCCCTTCTCCTCTGCTGGGCTTACGGGCAGAAAATCGCGCGCATGCTGGATCAGGATCCCTTTCCGTCGCTCACCCGCAAGATCGCCGCCCGGCTTCAGGAGCTTTGCTCGAGCGGCGGGCTGTGAATGCTGAGCGGTTTGGGCGGCTGCGTTCAGTAGAGATGGCAAGCAACCGCGTGCTGCGGGGCAACCTCCTTGCGCACGGGGACCTCGTGCGCGCAGAGCGGCATCGCATGCGGGCAGCGCGGATGAAAGCGGCAGCCCGATGGCGGATCGAGGGCGCTCGGCACTTCGCCGCTGATGGTCAGCTTTTCGTGTCTTTGGTCGGGGTGCGAAGGCAACGCCGCGGTGAATAGGGCTTGCGTATAGGGATGAAGCGGCTTGGTGCACAGTTCGAGGCTGTCGGCGAGCTCGACGATCTGTCCGAGATACATGACCGCGATCCGATGACTGATATGGGCCACGGTGGCCAGGTCATGGCCGATGAACAGATAGCTCACCCCCAGTGTCTGCTGCAGGTGCTCCAGTTGGTTCATGATCTGCGCCCGGATCGACACGTCGAGCGCCGAGACCGGCTCGTCGAGCACGATTAGCCGCGTGTGGGTCGCCAGCGCCCTGGCGATCGCGATCCGCTGCCGCTGGCCGCCGCTGAATTCGTGGGGAAACAGCCGCGCCACTTCCGGCTGAAGTCCGACGAGCTCGAGAACCTCCGTCACCCGTTCGTGCAGCGCTTCGCGCGAAAGATTGGTGTGGATCTCCAACGGCTCGGCCACGATGTCGCCGACCCGCATGCGTGGACTGAGCGAGCTGTAGGGGTCCTGGAACACCACCTGCACTTCGCGGCGATAGCGCATCAGCTCTTGGCTTTGCAGCTTGGAGATGTCCTCGCCGCCGAAGCGGATCGCCCCGCCGGTGGGGGTCTCCTGCAACAAGATCAACTTAGAGGTTGTCGTTTTGCCGCAGCCCGACTCGCCGATCAGCCCCAGTGTCTCGCCCGGCCAGACTGCGAAATCCACACCGTCGACGGCCTTGACCCAACCGAGCTTGCGCCGCAGCAGCGTCCCAGTGCTGACCGGGAAATATTTCTGGACACCCTGCAGCTCAAGCAATGGCGCTGACATATTCCTCCTGTGCTTGCTTGTCGGTGAGCCAGCATTTCGCCGTCCAGTTGGTGTCGACATGCCCATCCTCGGGCTCCTGGCTCACGCATTGCGGCATGGTGTGGGCGCAGCGGGGATGGAACGCACAGCCCGACGGCAGCTGGGCAAGGTTCGGAGGGTGTCCCGGGATCGCGTAGAGCGGGTCTTTGCTGCCAAGCTTGGGCATCGAGCCGAGCAACGCGCGAGTATAGGGGTGCCTTGGAGAGCGGAACAGATCGCGCACCGAACCCTGTTCGACAATCTTGCCGGCATACATCACCGCCATCTTGTCGCACATCTTGGCGACGATGCCGAGATTGTGGGTAACGAAGATCAGCGCAACGCCGCTCTCCTGCTGGATGTCCTTCAGCACTTCCAGGTACTGGGCTTGAATGGTGACGTCGAGGTTGGTCGTCGGCTCGTCGGCGATGATCAGCTTTGGCCCCCCCGCCATCGCAATCGCGCCGACCACGCGTTGGCGCATACCGCCTGACATCTGATGGGGATATTCGCGCATGCGCACCGCGGGCGACGGAATGCGCACCGAGCGCAGCAGCGCCTGCACCCGCTCCCGCAGCGCACGGCCACGGATCGCCTGATGGTAATAGGCCGGTTCGGCGACTTGCGTGTAGATGCTGAACAGCGGGTTCAACGACGCCATCGGATCCTGCAGGATCATGGCGATCTGGCGGCCTCTGATCCGGCGCATCTCGCGCGGCCGTTTTGTTGTGATCTCCTCCCCGGCGAATGCAATGCTGCCGCCGACCACGCGTGCCGCGGAAGGAAGCAGACCGACGATCGACAGGCAGGTGGTGGTCTTGCCGCAGCCGGATTCCCCGACAAGTCCGATCGTCTCGCCCTCGCCGAGGGTGAAGCTGACGTCGTCTACCGCTTTGACGACGCGCGCGCCGCCGAACGAGGAGTAATAGGTCTGCAGGTGCGACACGCGCAGCAGCGCGGCCATTTTGCGCGCCTACATGTTGCGCAATTGCGGGTCGAGCCGGACCCGCAGCCAGTCGCCGAGCAACTGCGTCGCCAGCACGACGAGCAGAATGCCGAGCCCGGGAAAGACGGTCAGCCACCAATCGCCGACCATCAGCATCGACCGGCCATCGGCCAGCATCGAGCCCCAGGCGGGCTCGGGCGGCGGCACCCCGACGCCGAGAAAGCTCAGAGAGGCTTCGGCAATAATCACCACGCCGATCGTCAGGCTGGCCAGCACCATCGTCGAGTTCAGCACATTGGGCAAAATGTGCCGGAAAATCACCCGTGCCCGCGAACCGCCGGCGATCTCGGCCAATTTGACAAACTCACGCTCGCGCAGACTGAGTACTTCGCCGCGGATCACGCGGGCATAGCGGGTCCAGTAGACGAGCCCGAGGATCACGACGATGTTCCACATGCTGGGGCCGATCATCGTCGCCAGAAAGATCGCAAAGACCAGGGCGGGAAGGGCGAGCCAAGCATCGGTCACCCGCATGATCACCTGGTCGACCCAGCCGCCGAGATAACCCGAGAGGATGCCCAAGGCGGTGCCGATGCTGCCGGCAACGATGGTTCCCATCACCCCAACGATCAGCGACACGCGGGCGCCGAAGAGAAGGCGGCTGAACAGGTCGCGGGCCTGGAAATCGGTGCCGAGCAATGCACGGCTGCTGCCGCCCTGCATCCAGAACGGCGGCTCAAAGATTTTCGCCCCCGGGATCGGTTCGGTTGGGTCGTAAGGGGCGATCCAATTGGCGAACAGTGCGAGCAAGATGAACGGGACCAGGATCGCGAGCGGCAAGATGGGCAACTGCCGCGCCAGGCTGGTCCAGCGCCGCGGGACGCTCGCGAAATCTCGCGCACCGATCGGAACCGGAGAGGCACGTGTCTCTTCGATGGTGGAGACCATGACGCACCTACTTGGTCAAGCGAATGCGCGGATCGATGTAGGCGTAAAGCAGATCGATGATCAGATTGATCATCACGATCATGATCCCGGCCTCCATAACGACCCCCTGTACGAGCGGAAAATCGCGCTGGAAGATCCCCTCGTAGAGCAGCCGGCCGATGCCGGGCCAAGCGAAGATCACCTCGATGATCACCGCCGCGTTGATCATCACAACGAGATTGACACCGGCCAGCGTCAGCACCGGGATCATCGCGTTCTTGAAGGCGTGCACGGCCAGCACGACGTAGCCCGGCAGGCCCTTCAACCGCGCCAGCTTGACATATTCGCTGCGCAGCACTTCGAGCATGCTCGAACGGGTCAGCCGCAACAGCGAGGCGGCAAAGTACCAGCCCAGTGCCAACGACGGCATGATCAGATGCTGCCAGCCCCCTTGGCCGCTCGTCGGCAACCAATGCAGCCACACGGAAAATATCAGGATCATCACCAGCCCGAGCCAAAAGCCGGGAACCGACAGACCAAGCAGTGCAACTGTCTTGCCGAAATTGTCCCAGGCGCTGTTGACCCGGACGGCCGAGATGATGCCGGCCGGTATGCCGATAAAGAACGAGATCAATGTCGCTGCCAGCGCCAGTTCCAGCGAGTTGGGCAGCCGCTGGAAATAGAGCGTGCTTACCGGCATCTCGTAGTTGAACGATTTGCCCAACTGGCCGGTCAAAATATTCCTGGCGAAGGCGACGTATTGCACCGGCCACGGCCGGTCGAGCCCCCATTCGGCGCGCACGCGATCGAGGTCCTCGGCACGCGCGCCGGGTTCGGCCAATAAGGTGACTGGGTCACCGGTCAGTCTGACGACCGCAAAAATGGTCAGGCTGAGGATGAACAAGGTGACGATGGCGTAAAGCGTCCGCCGCATCATGAACCGGGCCATCGCCACTTCTCCCTAGCGATCTCTCACTTTTCTGCGGCCGCAGTCTCGGTCAGTGCGACGTCCTCCCACGGGTAGGCGTAGCCGCTGGTGGTAAAAGTCGGGAAAACATCCTGCCATTTCGTCTGCGCGATGCGCGGCCCAACGGCGTTGACAAAGGCGTGGCGGAATACCGGTACAAAATAGTAGTTCTCGAGAATCTCGTGCTGGATCGCAGTGGCCAGGTCTTGCCGTTCTTTGCGGTCAGTCGACGCCAGGTATTTGTTGAACTTGTCGTCCAGCTCCGGCACGCAGTTGCGGTCCTTGCCGTTGAAACCGCCGCATTTCATGAACGAGTCGTACCAGTTCGACCAGGTGCCGCCGACCCGCGCGGCATTCATGATGATCTGCACTCCCGGCCACTCCTTCAACCCGCCCTGTAGCCGCTTCAGGAATACACCGCGCTCCATGACCTGCAGCTTCGATCGAATGCCGATGCTCTGCAGCTGCGAGACGATGCGCTCGCCGCGCGAATAGTAGTCGGGCACTGGGGTGACCCAGGCGACGTTGAAGCCGTTGGCGAAGCCGGCATCGGTCATCAGCTGCTTGGCCTTGCCGAGATTGCGCTCCCATTTGGGCCATTCGAGCCCGTGTTCGACATCGTCATTGATCCAGTTGCCGTCGACTTGCCCCATGCCGTCGCATTCGGCCTGATTGATCGCGTCACGGTCGATGGCAAGGCTCACGGCCTGCCGCACTCGTATGTCGTGGAACGGGTTCTTCGGGTCTTGAAAGCCTGGGAATTCGAGCCACCAATTCCCCGAAACGACCGGCGCCAAGGACAAGTTCGGGTTGCTCTTGACCCGGTCGATCAGCTCGCCGGGGACAAAATACACGATGTCCGCCTCGCCGCGCTCGAGCATCGCGACGCGCGTCGCCGCTTCCGGAATGCTGACCATCGTGAACTGCTTGACGTGCACCGGGCGGTAATAGTCATCAAAAGCCTCGAAATCGAGGCGCACTCCCGGTTGCTGCGAGACGAGCTTGTAAGGTCCCGCACCGATCGGTTTCTTCAGATATCCCTCTTGCCCGACCTGCTCATAGTATTTCGCCGGAACCACCCAGCCGGCGCCACTGACATTGCTGGTGCCGAGCAGGATCGGGAAATCGAGAAACGGGTCCTTGAAGTGGAAACGGACGGTGCGGTCATCGACGATTTCGACGGCTTGGGTTTTTTCATGGAGCACCTCGCCCCAGGCGCCCCGGTAGTGCTCATAGCTCCATTTGACATCCTCGGGCGTAACCGGCGAACCGTCGTGAAATTTGAGCCCCTGCCGCAGCCGGAAGGTGGCGCTCTTGGCGTCTTCGGCAAAATCGAAGCCCTCGGCCAATGCCGGGTGGTCGTAACGGACCTCGCGGAAGTTTTTGATCAGCGCGTCCTGCAGCGCCATCATGAAATTGTCCGGGCTGGCAGTGCCGTCGTGCTGCTGTGGATCGAGCCAGCGCGCGGCGATATTGGTGTGCCAGGCCAGCACCATGCTGCCGCTGGCGGCGACACCCGCCGCCCGGGCGCCGCGGACAAACGGCACCGCCAGCGCCGTCGTGCCGAGCGCCGTCGTCCTCAGCAATGTGCGCCGCGTAACCTCCCTACCTCCCATCGTGTCCTCCCTGGGACAGATGCCGGCTCGGCGCTTCTCGATCGAGCGCCTCGGCCGGCTATGTGCCCTCCCTGTGAGAGCTTTGCGCCCAATGTATCGCAGCTATGCAATAGTGTCTTGTCTTTTTGTGGCGACGACCAGCGAGGTCTCATGCCGCCAGGAGGTTTGGCCAGCTCAAGAGGCCTTCGTCGGACTTCTCCCGGAGATCCCGCGACACCGTTTGCCGCGGAACTTCCGACACCGCATTCGCTACGCCACCACCGCGCGATAAAGGTGCCAGGTGGCGTGCCCGAGTATGGGCATGACGACGATCAGACCGAGAAACAGCGGGATCGATCCGAGCACCAGTCCGCCGGCGACGATCAGTCCCCACGCCGCGATCGGAACCGGGTTCGCAATCACCGCCCGCGCGGACGTCAGGATCGCGGTATCGACCCCAGCCTCTCGCTCGAGCAAAAGCGGGAACGAGACGACACTGATCACCAGCACGAGCAAGGCGAAGAGGAAACCAACACCGATCCCGGCGCCAATCATGATCCAGCCCGAATTTGTCGTGAACACGTCACGGGCGAACGAACCGACCGAGGCCGGCGGCGCAGGACCGAGCGTGACCTCATAGATCCCCCAAGCCGCCGCCAGCCAGAGCAGAAAGATGGCCATCAGCAGCAACCCCAGGAGCACGATCGCCCCGAAGGAAGGCGAGCGGACGACCGCGAACGCATCCGTCCAGCGAACCTCCCTTCCGGCCTCGCGGCCTCGGCTCATTTCATTGAGGCCCACCGCGACGAAAGGACCGATCAGTGCAAACCCGGATGTAAGCGGGAAGACGAGGTGCATCAAATTGTAGCCGAACGCCAAGCGTGCCAGCACCAATCCCGCCAGCGGGTAGAACACGCAGACGAAGATGACGTCGGTGCGAAACGCCGCGAAGTCATCGATGCCCTTGGCGAGAACATCTCCGAGACGGGCCAGCGTGATTCGGCGAACGGCAGGCGGGGGCGAGTGAAGGGCATCGAGGGTGCGCCGCCCGACGCGGCCCGCCGTTTCGACGGCTAACGCGGCGTGCTTGAATTGATCGACTCCCCATTCGACCGGGTTTCGGATGGTCATAACCGCTCCTCCCGAACTACGGTTCGAGGGTCGCGGCCACTCGTGGCAGCACGCTCAACGGCTCTTCGGTCACGTGAGGAGCCGCGACCCGCCGAAGAGAAACATACGCTCGTTGAGCGGCTGTGTCGCCCACTATCTCAGTGGCCGGCCGCGACTGGTGGTCAAAATCTAACATTTGAACCCCTGCCGATGAACGCTCGACAGTGTCCAGCGTGGAGGGGCAAGATAGGTTAGCATGGAAAAGGGAGAGGGGATTTGGAACGAACTGCGCAGTGCCATTGCGGCGCTTTAAAAGTGATAACGTCGGGCGAGCCGGTACAGGTCTATCTATGCCATTGTCAATCGTGCCAACGCCGTACCGGCTCTGTGGCGCATTGCGGCTCACGCTGGCTAAAATTCCAAATCCGAATTGAAGGAGACCATAAGATTTACACTCGCAAAGGCGATAGTGGATTTTCACCTCGCTGGCATTTCTGCCCGAATTGCGGGAGCAATGTCTTTACAGAAAGTGATCGGGCACCGGACCTTTGCATAATTACAGTGGGCTCTTTTGCAGATCCTAATTTTCCCGCGCCAACTGCATCAATATACGAGGAGTCGATGCATCCCTGGTTCGGCCTGTCGACCGTCTCCCATCATTTCGCACAGGGTTCTCCGCGCGACGCCCGAGGCTTCCCAATAAACCATTAAAACTCGGCATGCTCGACATCTTCCGACGCGGGCACCCAGCGTTAGTTCGATCCGCTGGACCCCAGCTTCTCCAGGCAGCGGCGACCTGCTCATGATGGCGCGAAACCTCTGGCTACTTTTCCTTATCCATAGCGATATTTCGGCTGCCAGACTTCGGCGCCGTCGGGAAGCAAATCGAATATGTGCCAGAGGGCACAGAAATCGTCGCCGGGGCAGAAGCCGGTGTCGGACACCCGCAGGATCCGGCTCGGTTCGCGGCGGAACACCGAGATTCCCGGCAACCAGCCGCCGTCTCGCGAGCGGTAGCCCATATCCGCCGCGAATGTCGTTCCCTGATGGCTCAACATCGGAAAGCGCCATCCGCGACCGGCAGCGAACTGCCTCTGCAGATCCGGAGCATCGGGGCTCGAGACGACAAAAGCAGCCCGGTTCACGAGATGATCGTAGACGCCGTTGAAGCCGTCCGCCCACAATGTGCAGGAAGGGCAGGAGGCACCCATGTTGTGGATCACGATCAGATCGGGCTTGCCGCCAAACAGCTCGGAGAGGCGCACCGAGCCGTCGCAGTTCGCAAAGACATAATCCGCTACTTCTTCAGGCTCCGTGGCGGCCCGTGTTTCGCGCATCTTGGTGCGCAGATCGGCTATCTGACGGCGATATTCCGCCAGTCGGGCTGAGCTCTGCCGATAGTTCATTGAACCGGTCCTCACGCGCCATAGGCGTCGTGATAACACACCCACGCCATCGGGAACGGAAGGCCCTCTTCGTCCCGCCCTTTCGGTGTCAGATCCAGGTAATGATACGCGACATTCAGCATGTCGAGGCCACGCGAATAACATGAATAGGTATGGAAAATCCTCCCGGCCTGATCTTTGTAGAACACGCTGATGCCGGGCCGCTCGGTCATCGAGGTCTTGACCGGAGCATAATTATAAATGATCTCGCCGTGTTCGAGCTCGTCCGGGGTAAAAGACACGTGGTAATCGCGGTTGAAATCGTTGCCGAAAGACGAGACCCAGTCGAAGCTCCAGCCCATCCGCTTCTGAAATGCCGCCAGCTTCGCGAACGGCGCCCGGGAGATCGCGACCAGAGTGACATCGCGCTGGTTCAGATGGACCAGCACCCCGTTGAAGTTATCGGCCCAGAACGAGCAGCGCGAGCACGCTTCCTCCCAGCTCGGATCAAACATCAGATGGTAGACGATCAGCTGCTGTCTTCCGGCGAACAGCTCGCTCAAGGTTTGCTTGCCGTTTGCCCCTTCGAAAACATAGTCCTTGTCGACGCGCACCCAGGGCAGCTCGCGCCGCTGACGGCTCAACTGGTCACGCAGCCGCGTGAATTCTTTCTCCCTGGCGAGCAGCGCCCTGCGCTCTTCGATCCACTGGTCTCGGGAAACGGTTCGATGGCCTTCCATTTTTCGCCTCCAATGCTCAATCAGGCTGCCTCGACGGACGCTTTCGCCGCTGGCGCCGGCTAGGCGCGCGCTGCGGCTTTGTTGAAGCCAGTGCTGCCGCAAGCATGTCGAACTGCTCTTGCCAGTACTTACTGTAGCGGTTCATCCATCCCGCAGCGGTGAAGATCGGCCCGGCAACGAGGCTGCACCGGCTGATGCGGCCGGTGCGCTCCTGACGGACGAGACCGGCCCGCACCAGTACCTGAATGTGCCGGGACACCGCCTGCAGCGAAATGTCGAACGGGGCGGCCAGTTCGGAAACCAGCAGCGCCTCGTCGCCGAGCCGCTCCAGGATCGCCCGCCGCACCGGATCGGATAGCGCGAAGAACACGCGATCGAGCAGTTCCGTGTCGTCATGCTCGTCATCGCGCGTCAGCGCGGCGATCTGTCCGCCCGTTCGCATGCCGAGCCATTATCATCTGTTCGGTTGATAGTCAACACTCTTATTGATTATTGGCCGGGCAGGCCTCGCTGGCCGCTGCGCGCCCCTCCCCCTGTCCCGGCCGAAGTGGGACGAGCGATCCCTGTTCTCCCTCCCGCGCCAGCGGGGAGGGTTCCGGTGAGGGGTCTTCGTACCTAAGCTGGGGCGAAGAGGTCGGCTTTGGTCGTGCCATGCGGCTTCGTCGCCGCAGCGGGCGGCGTCGCGAACGTGCTGTCGTGCTGCAGCACCGGCAGGACGTGGCTGGCGAAGAGGCGCATGTTCCTCTCCGCCTCGTCGTGCGGGATGCCGCCGAACGAGAATTCGGTAACGACATGGTCGGTGCCGGTCACCCGCTGCAGTTCGCCGATCTGCTGAATGCAGTCGTCGGGCGTGCCGACGATCTGGATCTTGACGTAGAACTCGGTGGCCCTGACCCGCTCCGCCTCGTCCTGCAGGCGGGCATAGGTCTTGGCCATCTTGCCGTAAGTCTCGTAGCCTTTGACCGTGGCCAAGTGCCCGTCGGAGAAATGGTAGTGGTCATCGATCGACTGCCATTTCTTGCCGAGCCAATTCATCGCGCGGTCCTGCGCCTCCTCGCGCCTCTCGGCACAGGACACATTGGTCAGGATGATCGGCGGCGGCGGGTTGTACCCGACGCTGTTCGCGATCGCGCGATAATTGACGATGCTCTCGGCAGCCTTCGGCCATTCGTTCTGCATGACGACGAGGATGCCGAAGCCGAGCTTGGCCATGATCTCGGCCGATTCCGGACTCACCGAGGAAGCATAGAAACGCTCTTCGGGGTGCGAGATCGGGCGCGGCCGGATCGAGGTGCGCGGGATCTGGTAGAATTGGCCCTGCCACTCGAATTCGGGCTCGCGCAGCGCCTTCCTGATCAGCTGCGCCGCCTCCGCAAAACGCGGCCGCGCCTCCTCCATCGGGATGCGGAATCCGGCATACTCGACGCTCGCAGCACCCCGGCCAAAGCCGAACAGGCAGCGCCCGCCGGAGAGGATATCGAGCAGCGCGATCTCCTCGGCGACGCGGATCGGATCATGCCACGGCAAGACGATGACCGCGGTCCCGAACATGATCCGCTTGGTGCGACCGGCGAAGTAGGCCAGCAATTCGAGCGGCGCCGGCGACATCGCATAGCCGGTGAAGTGGTGCTCGAGTGCGAACAGCGAGTCGAAGCCGAGCGGTTCGGCGAGATCCCCCATCGTCAGGTGGTCGGATACCACCGCCACGTCGGGGCGCGGCGGCTCCGACAACATGTTGAGCGCGATACCGACTTTCATCTTGATTCTCCGCAAATGGGACCCGTCACCGAGGCACGGAGAAGGTCATCGTCATCCCCGCGAAAGCGCTGGTCAAGAGCCTGTCCCGTGGCCTCGGCGCAAATCTGCTGGCGAGAGAAACCTCGGTCGGCGGCGCACAAGGACTTACCGGGGCTTACCAAAATTGATTCGTTTGGATCCGTGACGAGCCTCAAACTCAACCGTTAACGCCCGAACGAGCATATCGTGGCGGCAAACAAGGGCGC
>Ga0306924_10004337_pt1 | contig 13827 bp, 16 predicted proteins | sample sta12Can44000111_FD_203756 | JGI IMG/M metagenome (GOLD analysis project Ga0306924, IMG submission 203756) | Lab enrichment of tropical soil microbial communities from Luquillo Experimental Forest, Puerto Rico - statanox.12C.anox.44.000.111 (v2)... | ecosystem: Environmental > Terrestrial >... | reverse complement strand
CTGAGGAGAGTTCATGAGCCACATCAACGTCACCATCAACGGCCGGCAATACCGCATGGCCTGCGAGGAAGGGCAGGAGGTGCGGCTGCTCAAGCTTGCCGAGAGCCTCGAAACGCGCGTCGACGCGTTGCGCGGCAGGTTCGGCGAGATCGGCGATGCAAGGCTCACCGTGATGGCGGCGCTCACCGTGTGCGACGAACTGCTCGATGCCGGCGTGCGCATCCGCGCGCTCGAGGAGGAGCTGCACACGCTCCGCGACGTTCGCGTCGCCGCCGTCGATCGCGCCAAGGCCACCCAGACCGCGGTCGCCAACGCGCTCAACGCCGCCGCCGAGCGCATCGAGCGCACGACGCAGATCCTCAACCGCACGATCGGCAGTGGCGTGGCGATTGGGTGAGGGAGGTTTCGGCGGAACGAAGTTCACCGTGACAGCTTCTCCGACGCTTGATACTCGTTTGCTGGTCGGTGAGCAGTTGTGATGCATGAGCAGGGGCTTGGAGCCCACTGCATCGCTCGCTTAATGCGTCACCTGAAAGCTTCATAAAGAAAAGCCAAAGGTTGAGGTTTTCCTCACAACACGTTCGCCTGTTGGATGAGGAAAGACAGAGTGCATCACTGACGCGGTAATGGCTTCGCTCCGATGAACCGCACCGCCGCAATTACTGCAACGCTGGTTGCCATCTGTCTCGTCCTGGCCGCCGTCGGCTGGCGCGAGCGGTCGCGTCTGGAATTGTGGTTGGCGATGCAAGGGGCCGGCTCCAATCCGGAGCATCCGCTGATCGCGATGCTCGGCGACTCCCTCGTCGATTCCGTGAACTGGCGCCTGCTTCTGCATTGCGACGGAATCGGCAATTACGGCGCGCGGGGCGACACCACTGCGCAAATGCTTGCGCGTTTGCCCCGCATTTTGCAGCTCAAGCCGAAGCTGTTGATGGTCATGGGCGGAACGAACGACGCGCTGCTGGAGATTGCGCCACAGGAGACGATAGCAAACCTCAGGGCTATGGAGGCCGAGGCAACAAGGAATGGCACCGCGTATATATCTTTTTCGCCTCCGCCCCTGCCTGTCAAAGCCGACGTGCTCGCTCCCGTAAGAGCAGCGGCGTCCATCGCGATCCCGTTCGATGAAGGCGATCTGGCGAGGGATCACGTCCATCTCAAGGCCAGCGGTTATGCCAAATGGCGCGACGCGGCCTTGCAGACGGTCCTGACGTATTGCGCTGTGAGCGACGCTCTTACGCCAGCGAAGCCAGAGTGCTGTAGGGCCGATGAGCGCTAGCTTCATCCGCCGTGATCGGCGCAATACGCTTCGCTGTTGCGCCCTACGACGTCTGAACGCGAAGCTTACGCCAGCGACGCCAGATAAATCGCGTTGCGCGCCCGCCAGTTGAGGCGCTCCATCACGGACTCGACCGCCGCGCGCACCGGATCGACCATCCAGGCCAACTCGCGCGTCTGCACGCGGCCCTCGATATAGGGTCCGTGCAGCACGTCCATCTGATGCTCGTAGACCAGCACGCCCGTCGCCATGACGGCAAAGACGAATCCTAAAATCCCGAAAGTCCCCAAGATGTCCATGTGAGCCCCCCGCTCGTTCTTTGGATGGGAGCCGTCATACCGCTAAAATTTTAAAGTCCCGGACGCGAACAAGCGCGCAATCGAACCATCGCGTTACGGGTTCGCTAACCATGCGCAGGGCAGCGCAGCTTCGCTACCGTCATGAAGCGATCATGAAAGCCGCGGGAATGCGGGTGGCTGTTTGACAGGTGAACAGGGAAACAAGGGCAGTCGCGAGACGATTCTCAGCGGGACTTGCCGCGCGTGCGCGATCCGGCGCAGGCAGGATATTCAGAAGGCTTCAGCCCCTAGTGAGCCTGATAGGCGTCCACCGCATGCGCCACGAAGATGCCGGCGCTGAACAGTGCAATCACCACGATTACCAACTCAATCATCGAACACACCTTGAACGCTTGGCGCTGACTACCCGCCTCAGATAAAAGTCTTTGGTTTCAGGATAGTTTCGTCGACCTGGGAAAATGGTTTCGTCCCGGCCAGCAATTGTGGCGAAACCTTGGTGGCGGAGGACGTAACGTGGCCCGGCGCGGGGTGTCCGCGTCGAGCCTGGTGCACCCGTTCACATGGACGACACGGTCGGCAGCAAGCACCGGACGAGCGGATGGAGCAAAAAACGTAATGAGCGCTGTCGCACTTCGGAGAAATCGGCATTGCGACGGTGAACGGCGACACAACACCGCAGACGCCGACTTCTCTTTCGTGTGAAAGGCAATTGATGTAGCGTGATCGAAGAGCCGCCATCAGGACGTGCCGAACTCCTGAGAATTTTCAAGGCGGCGTCGCTGCCAACGGCGGGCCTAGCAGCCTCTTATTTTCTATTTTTCGTGCCTGCGACCAACCCGTTTCAGATGATGTCTGAAATGGGGCAACACCTTATTGCAACTCACATAAATTCAGGGAGTTTCACCATGCATTTCTGCCTGACCGGACAGTACACGCCCAGGGCCATCAACAACATCATGGAGAACCCGACCACCAATCGCCTGGAAGCAGCGAAGAAGCTGGTCGAAGCCGCAGGCGGCAAATTGATCTCGATGTACAGCACCCCCGCCGAGGGGCCCGGCGTTTTGGTGATCTTCGATGTGCCCGACCCCAGCGCTGCACCGGCGATTGTCGGCGTCGTGGTCGCGGCCGGCACGTTGCAGAACGTCAAGCTCACCCGTCTGTTGACGCAGGATGAAGTGGTGCAGGTGCGCCAGAAGGCGGCCAAGCTCCGCGCCGCCTATACCCCGCCCGGAGGCTAGCAGGCAGACTGCATTGCATCGGGGGGCGTCGCACATGCGGCGCCCCCTCATTTATGGTCCAGCATTCCAAACAGCTCTGAGGACGAAACGACCACCGGCGCTGGCGGCGCGGGCCGAAGGGGTGATCGCGTGAATTCACGGCTGTCCACCGCCTCTTCGCGTTGACACTGGCGATTCGGCCGCTTCGCGGCTACATTGGGTTCTGCGAGGCTGCGTCGCGCGTCAGGAGCCATATATCCCCGGGGCCTTATCGATCCTTTAGGGAACTGTCCCTGGCCGGGTCCGTGGATCCGGACATATGGTGCCCACCTACTTTCGTAGGGAACTCCGGGATCGAGCGCTTCAACGGCGACTGCGGCTTCGCGCTTTGTTTTCCGTGCTGTGACGTTTCATGGTGGGGTGAAAACGACAGACGACGGCACATGCGCGCAATTCCATCGAAGGCCGAACTTCGTGCCGCTGCGCTCAGCCGCCGCGATGCGTTGACTGATCGGCAGCGCGTTACGGGGGCGGACGCCTTGGCCAGGCGCGGACTGCCGGTCGAGATCGCGCCCGGCATGATCGTCTCGGGCTACTCGCCGATCCGCAGCGAGATCGATCCGAAACCGCTGATGCTCAAGCTTGCCGAAAAGGGCGCGCGGCTGGCGCTCCCCGCGGTCGCCGGACGCGGCCGGTCACTCATCTTCCGCGCCTGGTCGCCGAACGACCGGCTGATGCTTGGGCCGCTGGGCATCCCCGAGCCGTCGCCTGCCGCAGCCGAGCTCGTGCCCGATGTCATGCTCGTGCCGCTCGCAGCCTTCGACCGCTCGGGCCACCGCATCGGCTACGGCGCCGGCCATTACGACTACAGTTTTGCCCATTTGCGAAAGACAAAGGCGATCATCGGCATCGGCCTTGCCTTCGCCGCCCAGGAAATCGAAAGCGTCCCGGCCCTCGCGCACGACGTCGCGCTTGATTTTGTGCTAACCGAAAAAAAAGCATTCGATTTCCGGAGCCCTTAAATTGCGCATTCTCTTTGTCGGGGACGTCGTCGGGAGGTCCGGCCGAGCAGCAGTTGCCGAGCATCTGCCCGGCATGGTCCGCGATTGGTCGCTCGATCTCGTCATCGTCAACGGCGAGAATTCGGCTGGTGGATTCGGCATCACCGAGGCGATCTATCAGGAGCTGCTCGACGCCGGGGCCGATGCGATTACGCTCGGCAACCATGCCTGGGACCAGCGCGAGGCGCTGGTGTTCATCGAGCGCGCGCCCCGCCTGATCCGGCCGGCGAATTTCCCGGCGGGCGCGCCCGGGCGCGGCGCGGCCTTGATCGACACCAAGAACGGCAAGCGGGCGCTCATTATCAACGCCGTCGGACGCGTCTTCATGACGCCATTCGACGATCCCTTTGCCGTCATCAATCGCGAGATCGAAGCCTGCCCGTTGCGCGAGGCGGCGGATGCCGTCGTGGTCGACTTCCACTGCGAGGCGACCAGCGAGAAGCAGGGCATCGGCTTTTTTTGCGACGGCCGCGCCAGTCTCGTCGTCGGCACTCACACCCATGTGCCGACTGCCGATCACCAGATCCTGGCCGGCGGCACGGCCTATATGACCGATGCCGGCATGACGGGCGATTACGATTCCATCATCGGCATGCAAAAGGAGGAGCCGCTGCGGCGCTTCACCATGGGGATTCCCTCGAGCCGCTTCGAGCCTGCGCTGGGGCCGGCGACATTGAGCGGGGTCGCGGTCGAGACCGACGACAGGAGCGGGCTCGCCACAAAAATTGCGCCGGTGCGGATCGGTGGACGACTAGAACCGACGTTGCCGGGGTTTTGGGGTGACAAGGCTTGATTTGGTCAGGACTGCCGGAAACCCATTTCGCCGGCTGCGTGCTCACAACTTGTATGCGGTGCGGAAGCCGCCCCAATGCCGGCCGCGGACGCGGATCGGGACGTCGATCTCGCGCATCATGATGGTGATGCCGTTGCCCATATCGCGCGCGTAACTCTGGATCAGGTAGGAGCGCTGGTTGCGCGCGGCGGCAAGGCCGGCGGGATCGCTGAAGATGCGGCGGTGACGGCTGTTTGCCGTGTTCCAGGCGACGTCGCCCGGACGTTGCGGTTGCGAGTAGATCTTGTTGTGCACCGGCAAATAGCCGTTGCGGTCGACAGTCGCGCAGAACACCGTGCGCTTGTCCTTGACGAGGAAGGCCTCCTGGAGTGCCGGCAGCGAACGGTCGGCCCAGTCGAGGAATCTGGTGCGATGCTGAAGGGGGTTCGTGCCGGGGATCTCGACGTAATCGGTGTCGAACAGGTCGTCGATCGAAATCGCGCCAGAGGCGACTGCGTTTTCGAAGATCCTGGTCAGCTCAACGCCCGCCTGGATGGCGCGGGTGACGAACTCCACGTTCTCCTCGCGGATCGCCCACAATTTGTCTTCGACCTTCTCGGCGAGCTCCGCGCCCAGAGCCTCGAACCGCGCATGAGCCCCGGCCGTGGTATGCTCGAAGACGCGGATGCGGCATTGGCCGATGCCGTCCAGCACGGCATTCAGGTTCTGGTGCAGCGGCAACCTTGCGGCGTCCGGGCCCGAGATCAGAATGCCGTCCATGGAGATCTCATAGACCGGAGCGGCGATGGTGGTCGCAGCATTCTTGATCTCGACCCTCAAATGGCACGGCAGCCGCTCGCGTTTTCGTTGGTCTTCGTTCACGCCCTGACGCAGCAATACCGCACTGCGCGATTTCAGCTTCTGCGCAAAGGTGGTAACCGCCTTGCCGGCGCTGGCAACATGCTCGCCGTGAGTTGCGGCTTCCTTGGTTGCGACATCGATCTCCGCTGCGCTGTCGCCGACCGACGCGATGAACTGGGAAGCCTGCGCTGCATTGTCCGAGATTTCGCTGGTGGTGTCGTTCTGTTCGGCGACTGCGCCGTTGACGTTTTCGAACACCGGCCGGATGGCTTCGATCGCTTGCGAAATTCGGTGCACGGCATCGACCGAGCCTGCGGCATCCCGCTGCAGCGCCTCGATCTTCTTGGTGATTTCCTCGGTCGCGCTCTGGGTCTGCACCGCCAGCGCCTTGACCTCGGTCGCCACCACCGCAAAGCCGCGTCCGGCGTCGCCCGCTCGCGCCGCCTCGATGGTGGAGTTCAGCGCCAGCAGCGTGGTTTGTCGCGCGATCTGCGCGATCAGGTTGACGACATTGCCGATCGCGGCCGAGGATTCGCGGAGACGGTCCACATTTGCGCGTGCTTCGCTCGCAGCGGCAGAGGCCTGGTCGGCAAGCTTGCCGGCTTCGCGGACCTGTACGCCGATGCCGCCCGCCGAGCGGGTGAACTTCTCGGCCGCCTGGGCAAAGGTCGTTGCGGTGTCTTGCGCGGCCGAGGTGCGTCCATTGAGGGCGTCCGTCCGCTCGCGGATGGTGGCAAGCGTCGACGCCGTGGCTTCCGCGCCGCCCGCGACGGCCTCCGCGGCACGCTCGAGCTGGCGGATCATCCCGCCAAGCTCAAGCTCCAAAAGCTCGAGAATGTCAGCGGCAGAATCGCTCTCGGCCGGGCCGGCGAATTCGTCCGCCGGGGTGCTTTTAGGGGAGTGTCTGGTCTCTGGAGCAGGGGCGGCCGGTTCCGGCACTCGCTTTCGAAACAAACCGAACGCCATTGGCTTCTCTGAAAGGATGGAGGTTGAGGGGGCCCCATCCTTGCACCGACGCGTGAAGTCATGGTTAACGATTGCCTCAGGCGGGCGCGCTTTCGCGCCGAACGGGTTGCCAAATCTTTGATTTTGCTCCTGACCGGGCCTATAAGCCGCGCTTTCCGCCCCAGATCATTCCGGACGATTCTCGAGAGATACCGCAAGAGACACGACCATGGCCGGCCATTCCCAGTTCAAGAACATCATGCACCGCAAGGGCCGGCAGGATGCCCAGAAGTCGAAACTGTTCGGAAAGCTGGCGCGGGAAATCACGGTCGCAGCGAAGCTCGGCACTCCGGACCCGGCCATGAATCCGCGGCTGCGGGCGGCGGTGATCGCCGCGCGGCAGGAAAACATGCCGAAGGACAATATCGAGCGCGCGATCAAGAAGGCGATCGGGGGCGAGGGCGAGAACTACGACGAGATCCGTTACGAGGGCTATGGCCCCGGTGGGGTCGCCATCATCATCGAGGCGCTGACCGACAACCGCAATCGCGCAGCTTCCGACATCCGCTCCTACTTCACCAAATCCGGCGGCAATCTCGGAGAGACCGGCTCGGTGTCCTTCATGTTCGATCGTACAGGGGTCATCGAATATGACGCGAGCGTCGCCTCCGACGACGCCATACTGGACGCCGCAATCGAGGCCGGCGCCGACGACGTGATTTCGAGCCGAAGCGGTCACGAGATCTACGCCTCGCAGGAGAATTTTCGCGACGTGGCGAAGGCGCTGGAGGCTAGGTTCGGCGAGCCGCGCAAGGCAGCGCTGACCTGGAAGCCGCAGAACACGGTGACCGTGGACGACGAAACCGGCGAAAAGCTGCTGAAGCTGATGGAGCTGCTCAACGAGCACGACGACGTGCAGAACGTGTTCGCGAATTTCGAGGTGTCGGACGCACTTGTCGCCAAAATGGGCGGGTAAGCGCGGTCATTGCGAGGAGCTTCGCTTGCGCCCCGCAGTGACGAATCAGGCGAAGCTCCGCGGTTGATAGCCTGCTGCCTGCGCTAGGCTTGGGACTCCCGCATGGGTTATAAAAACCCATGACACCGCAGCCGATTCGCACTTGCCTTCGTATCCTCGGCATCGATCCGGGGCTCCGCCGCACCGGCTGGGGCGTGATCGAGAGCGACGGCAACCGCCTCACTTTCGTCGGCTGCGGCTCTGTGGAACCACAGGATACCCTGCCGCTCGCGAGCCGTCTGCTGGCGATCCACGAAGGGCTCGGAGCGGTGTTGCGGGATTTCAAGCCGGCCGAAGCCGCCATCGAGCAGACCTTCGTCAACAAGGACGGCGTTGCCACGCTGAAGCTCGGGCAGGCGCGGGGCGTTGCCATGCTGACGCCCGCAATGTTCGGCATTCAGATTGCCGAATATGCGCCGAACCTGGTGAAGAAGACCGTGGTCGGTGTGGGACATGCCGACAAGAACCAGGTCGCGATGATGCTGAAACTGCTGTTGCCGAAAGCCGAGCCGACATCGCCTGACGCAGCCGACGCGCTCGCGATCGCGATCACCCATGCCCACCATCGCCAGAGCGCGACGCTGCGGCTGAAGGTTGTCGGAATATGATCGGCAAGCTCAAGGGACTGATCGATTCTTACGGCGAGGATTTTCTCATCCTCGACGTCGGCGGCGTCGGCTATCAGGTGCACTGCTCGGCGCGCACGCTGCAGGCGCTGCCCGCACCCGGGCAGGCCGCGGTGCTCTCGATCGAGACCTATGTCCGCGAGGATCAGATCAAGCTGTTCGGCTTCAGGAGCGACAGCGAGCGCGAATGGTTTCGCCTGTTGCAGACGGTGCAAGGCGTCGGCGCCAAGGTAGCCCTTGCCGTGCTCGGAACGCTGCCGCCGGCAGAACTTGCCAACGCGATCGCGCTGCGCGACAAGGCCGCCGTGACGCGGACGCCCGGCGTCGGCCCGAAGGTCGCCGAGCGCATCGTCACCGAACTTAAGGACAAGGCCCCGGCTTTCGCCAATGTCGATCCCGCGGTTGTCAGTCTCTCCGGCGCGCTCGACGATCAGCGCGCACCGCGTCCGGTAACGGATGCGATCTCCGCGCTGGTCAATCTCGGCTATGGGCAGCCGCAGGCGGCGGCTGCGATCGCGGCCGCCTCGCGCGATGCCGGCGAGCATGCGGGAGTGACGCAACTCATCCGGCTCGGCCTTAAGGAGCTCGCGAGGTGAACCAACCCTCCCGCATCGTGACCCCCGAGCGACGCAACGAGGATACCGGCGATACCGCGCTCCGCCCGCAACTCTTGTCCGAGTTCGTTGGCCAGCAGCAGGCGCGCGCCAATCTCGCCGTCTTCATCGAAGCCGCGCGAAAGCGCGGCGAGGCGTTGGACCATGTGCTGTTTGTGGGCCCTCCCGGACTCGGCAAGACCACGCTTGCGCAGATCGTGGCGCGCGAGCTTGGCGTCGGCTTTCGCGCCACTTCGGGGCCGGTGATCGCGAAGGCGGGCGATCTCGCCGCGCTCCTCACCAATCTCGAGGAACGCGACGTACTCTTCATCGACGAAATTCATCGCCTGAGCCCGGCGGTTGAAGAAGTGCTCTATCCGGCGATGGAGGATTTCCAGCTCGATCTCATTATCGGCGAGGGACCCGCAGCCCGCTCGGTCAAGATCGAGCTTGCGAAGTTTACACTGATCGGCGCCACGACGCGGGCAGGGCTTCTGACCAATCCGCTGCGCGACCGGTTTGGCATTCCGGTGCGGCTCAATTTCTATACCGAGGAAGAGCTGGAAAAGATCGTCAGCCGCGGTGCCCGCGTGCTGAAGGTCGGGATAACCGAGGACGGCGCCAACGAGATCGCGCGTCGCGCGCGCGGCACGCCGCGCATTGCCGGCCGGCTGTTGCGACGCGTGCGCGACTTTGCCTCTGCCGCCAACGCGGCTTCGATCGATCGCAAGATCGCCGATCATGCGCTCAGTGCGCTCGAGGTCGATGCGGCAGGTCTCGATGCGATGGACCGCCGCTACCTCTCGACGATCGCGATGAACTATGGCGGCGGACCGGTCGGCGTCGAGACACTGGCCGCCGCTCTATCGGAGCCGCGCGATGCCATCGAGGACATCATCGAGCCGTATCTGATCCAGTGCGGCTACCTGCAGCGCACCCCGCGTGGACGTCTCCTGACCTCGCACGCCTTCCGCCATCTCGGACTCGCAGAACCCGCACGCGATCCGGCGCAGTTCGGCCTGTTCGGCAACAGCGAAGATTGAGGCTTCGTTCCGCCCGGGCCATGCCCGTGGCGGCGAGGCCCGGCGGCCGCGCCGATATCGCAGCATGCGCTTGCGCGGCCGTCAGATTTGCGCGACACCGATGCGCTTCGAGGCCAATCGAGGACCCAGAGGTGACGACACTCAATCTCGACGGCGAGATCCGCGACGGCCGCCACCACATGCAGATCCGCGTCTACTACGAGGACACGGATTTTTCCGGGATCGTCTATCACGCCAACTACCTGCGCTTCATGGAGCGCGGGCGGACCAATCATCTGCGGCTCATGGGCGCCGAGCAGCATACGCTGTTTGCGGAAGCCGAAACCGAAACGCCCGGGTTTGCCTTCGTCGTGCGTTCGATGACGCTGGATTTCCTTAAACCTGCGCGTATGGACGATGTGCTCGATGTCGTGACCTGGCCGCTCGCGGTGAAGGGCGCCTCGATCATGCTGGCGCAGGAAGTGCGTCGCGGCGGGGAGATCCTGGTCAAGGCCGAAGTGCGCGTTGCCTTTATCAGCGAAGGGCGGGCGCAGCCGATCCCGAAAGCGCTGCGGATCCTGATGAAGGCCGACCCGGAGTGACGATCGACCGATAGGCAGCGCCATCGACACATCAATAAAGGACGATACAGTCGCACTGCCAACAGAGCGCGCCGACGTCCCGGGATTGAGCGAAAATCCATTTTAGTCCCGGTGTCGTCCCGGCGAACGCCGGGACCCATAATCACAGGCCTTGGTGTGGCGAAGACAACAACCACCGTGCCTCAGCGATAGATCGCGCGATATGGGTCCCCGCTTTGGCGGGAACGACCATGAGAGGATGATCCCTTACGCCGCCGCCTTGTGGCGAGCGAGCTCGGCCTTGTAAAGCTCGAACTCTTCCGCGATCGCCTTCGCAACCGACGGCCGGGTCCGCAGGCGCTCGTAATAGGCCTTGACGTTCGGCCATTTCGAAAGATCGATCGGCGGTGTTGCCATCGTCCAGTTGATCACGGTGACGAGATAGGCGTCGGCGACGCTGAAATGGTCGAGCAGGTAGTCGCGGCCCCTGAGATAGTTGTCGAGATAATCGAGCCGCGAGAGATTCTTCTCCAGCACGTAGGTCTTGACCTCGGCGCCTGCCTTCTTGTCGAGGAGGGGAACGAACAGTCCCTTGTGCAGCTCGGTGCCGATGAAGCACAGCCATTGATGCAGCTTGCTGCGATCCATGCCGGGACCGGCGGCGATGCCGGCCTTGGGGAAACGATCGGCCACATATTGCAGGATCGCGGCGTTCTCGGTGAGCACGATACCGTCATCGGTTCGTAGCGTCGGCACGAGGCCGAGCGGATTGACGCTCCGGAAGTCCGAACCGTCCTTGCGAACTTCCTTGCTCTTGGCATCGACCTCGAGAAAACTCGCTTCGCCTCCGGACTCGTAGAGCGCGATGCGGGTGGCGAGCGAGCAGGCGAGCGGGGAGAAATAAAGATCCATCGGAGTGCCTCCTTGGTCGTCTCACCGGTGCCGATGTAGGCCCGGGTTGATTTTTATACTGTTCCGCATAATATAACCTGCGTCAAGGATTTTATTGCGAAGTGGTACAAAAAAATAAAAGGGCATCGCCGCAGCCCCAAATCGCGGCCACGGAACGGAAGCGGCGCGGCCGGCCGCGCGCCTATCAGCCCGATGTCGCGCTCGGCAGGGCGCTCGACCTGTTTCGCAAGGATGGGTTTGCCGCGACCTCGCTGGACGATCTGAGCGCGGCGACCGGCATGAACCGGCCGAGCCTTTACGGGGCGTTCGGCGACAAGCGCGCGCTCTACATCAAGAGCTATCAGCGCTATCGCGACGACGCGCGCGCCGCGATGATCGGCATCTTCCGCGACGAAATGCCGATCCGCCAGCGGCTGCAAAAGATCTACGCCGTGGCGCTGGACATCTACCTCTCGGGTGAAAGCCCGCGCGGCTGCTTCACCGTGATGACGGCAGCCTCCGAAGCGGTGGCCGATCCGGACATCCGCGCCATGGTGCTCGAGGGATTTGCCGAGCTCGACAAGGCCTTTGCCGCCTGCTTCCGTCTTGCCAAGGAAAAGGGTGAGCTCGTGGGATCGGCGGATACGACCGTGCTGTCCCAGCTCGCCTCGGCGACGATCCATAGCATCGCGATCCGCGCCCGTGCCGGCGTCCCGCGCAAGGAACTGGAAGCGATCGTCAAGGGTGCCATCGATATCATGGTGGGGCCGGCAAAATAACCGCGGCGTCGCGCCCGCCGGGTTCAGTATTCGCGTTTGCGATCGACGACATTCTCCAGCGCGCCGCCGGCCTCAAAGCGCGCGATCTGCCGCGCCACGTATTTCGAAATCTCGTCGGGATCGGTGTCGGCGGCGTTGTGCGGCGTCAGCACGATTTTCGGATGCGTCCAGAACGGACTATCCGCGGGCAGTGGTTCCTGCGTGAAGACATCGAGCGAGGCGGCACCGAGCGTGCCGTCATCGAGGCAGGCGAGAATATCGGCTTCATTCTGCAGGCCGCCGCGCCCCGCATTGATCACGACCGGGGCGCCCAGCGGGCTGGTCCGGTTGAGTTTTGCGAATACGCCGCGATTGAGGATCCGCCGCGTGTCCGACGTCAGCGGCAACAGGCAGACCAGAATGTCGGTCCGGCGCAGAAAGGCGTCGAGCCCGTCGCTCCCGGCTAAACATTCGATGCCGTCGATTTCCTTCCTGCTCCGGCTCCAGCCGGCGACACGAAAGCCGATCCGGCGCAAGGCGTCGGCGGCATTGGTGCCTAGCCTGCCCAACCCCATGATGCCGACTGAAATCGCGCTCGCCGGCCACTGGAATTTCGGCGCCCAGCGCTTCTCGCGTTGCGACTGCCGCAAATAGGGTTCCTGCCGGTGATGCATGAGAACATGCAGCACGACATATTCGGTCATGCGATCGGTGAGATCGGCGACCGCGACGCGGACCAGCGGCACGTCCGGCAAGGTCTTGTCGGACATCAGCGCATCGACGCCGGCACCGAGATTGAAAATCACCTTCAGATTCGGAAAGGCTGCCAGTTCGCCGGGAACCGGCTTCCAGACTGCGGCGTAACGAACCTCTGCGGGATCGAATTCGGCCCTCGGCAACAGGTGCACCGCCCGATCGGGGCAAACCTCGTCGAACCTCGCCTTCCACCGCTCCGGCGACCAGTTGTCGGTGCCGCCATGGATCAAGAGCGCCAGCGCGCCTTTCTTCATTCGATCGCCCCAAATTCAGCTATAGGTGCAGCGGATTCCGGCAACATGACAGAACCGGCTCTGCCGCGCAAAATTGTCACCCTTGCTGTCGGCTCCGGGCATACTCGTTCGTCTTGCAGAAAAAGGGGACCCCTGCACATGCTCTACGCCATACTCTGCTATCACGACGAGGATTTCGTCGGTTCCTGGACCAAGGAACAGGACGCGGCCGTCATGACCAAGCTGGCGGCGGTGCAGGAGAAGCTCCACAAGCAGGGCCGGCTTGGTCCGGTCGCGCGCCTGTTGCCGACAACGGCGGCAACCACGCTCCGCAAGGAGAATCCGCCGCTTGTGCTCGACGGCCCCTATGCCGAAACCAAGGAACAGCTTCTCGGCTTCTACCTTGTCGATTGCAAAAACCTCGACGAGGCGCTCGATGTCGCCCGCGATCTCGGCGCGGCCAATCCCGGCGGCGCCTATGAAATCCGCCCGGTCGGCATGTTCGCGCCCGGAGGCGCGCTGAAATGACCGACGCCGCCTGGATCGATGCCGCGCTGACCTCGGCGCGTCCCCAGGCCGTCGGTGCGCTGCTGCGATATTTCCGTAACCTCGACACCGCGGAAGAGGCGTTCCAGAACGCCTGCCTGCGCGCCTTGAAGAGCTGGCCGCAAAACGGCCCTCCGCGCGATCCGGCTTCCTGGCTGATCATGGTCGGCCGCAACGCGGCGATCGATGAAGTGCGCCGCGGCCGCAGGCAGGAGCCGTTGCCCGAGGACGACCGGTCGATTTCCGATCTCGACGACACCGAGGAAGCACTCGCCGAACGGCTCGACGGTTCGCATTACCGCGACGACATCCTGCGGCTCTTGTTCATCTGCTGTCATCCCGATCTGCCGCCCACACAACAGATCGCGC
>Ga0306924_10004336_pt1 | contig 13829 bp, 12 predicted proteins | sample sta12Can44000111_FD_203756 | JGI IMG/M metagenome (GOLD analysis project Ga0306924, IMG submission 203756) | Lab enrichment of tropical soil microbial communities from Luquillo Experimental Forest, Puerto Rico - statanox.12C.anox.44.000.111 (v2)... | ecosystem: Environmental > Terrestrial >... | reverse complement strand
ACCTCTGGTCGCGGTCGCCGGTCCCTCCTATGGCGGCTACCAGGCGTTTCAATGGGCGGTCGCCTACCCCGATTTCATCGATGCGATCGTGCCGGTCAACACCGCGCCCTGGGCCTCGCGGAGTCTGCAAACCATCGGTTTCTAAGCGTCGGAGCCCAGTCTGCCGGCAATGTGCCGAAGCGGCGGCGCAGTGGCAGACTCCTGTCGCGACTGCATGACACTCGGCCAAATCAAGCTCTTAATATCTGCACCTGATCATCGCCGTGAGCAAACCGCCGCGACTGGAATATGCCCGGCTTGCCAGGAGCCAAGATCCGCAAAGTCATGGGTGAGATTTGGCTGCGCCTCCTCGCCGCGTTTTGGGGGCGAGTAGACGAACCGCAAATATCCCAACCCGCCAATCTGTCGGCGACGGAGACCGCAAAGCCCGGCAGCGCTATCCTTACCCGGGTGGCGCTGGTGCGAGGTTATCAAGTCTGTTCGCGTCACCCGGCGGGCTCAGCTGGCAGGTTGGCGGGTCATTGCCATGTAAAATCAGGTAAATCAAAGTTAATTTGCTCTGGTCTTTTGTTTATGGCGCAAGTGTGTTTACATTCGGAAAACTTGATGAGTGAGACGATGCGCAGCGTCACGGTCCGGATACGCGCCGCCGAGCTTTCTGCTACAATGAGCGCAATAGGTGAATGGCTTGATGCCAATCGCTACGAACCCACAAAGTACAGATACGACCACGATGAGGATGATGTACTTGTGACCGTTGACTTCCCTGCCGAAGTCGCGGCGGAGGCCTTTACGGTACGCTTTGACGGCATCTATCGCTTATCTCCACAACCCGCATCGCTGGAGAGCCCGCGCCAGTTGTCGCCTTTGGCCTTTCGTGACCGTCGATAAATATCAGGCAATGCGCGCCAGCCTCGTCACAGCCTCTCTCCGCGCCCTCACCTGGTGCATCATTCTGCTCGCCGTTTTGTTGCTCCTACCGCCACACAAGACGGTGCGAACCGGGCTCCCCGGCCAGTTTGAGCATTTCGTCGCCTACGCTGGGTCGGCTGCAGTCGCGATGGCAAGTTACGGCATGAGCCGAGGCAGTACGCAGGTCATCGGTGGCTTTTGGGTGTACGCCGGCATCTCGGAGTACCGTCAGCACTTCTCTCCCGGTCGGCACCCGGCAATTGGAGTGAAATAAGGCGATCATTGAGCGTTAACCGCGAGCTCGCTGTGGCTAGGATCCGGTCCCCACGGTGAAAGGTGGATGCGGTTCTGTCGATCCCGGACCGTCTGACCAAAGTGAGCCAGCAAGTGCGATGTAGACCGCATGTAATGGGAGATCGCGCGAGCACCCCAGATACTCGCATCCGCGGGTGGCGTGCTGGGCACAGAAAAGCCGCCTGTTGGCGCCCGAATTGAGGCACCTGCACCGAAGCGACTAGACCTGCGACACAAGTGTTAGGCACGTTCGTGCTTCTGCTTCGTCTCTCCGCCCGATGCCGATAATGACTATCGTGCGGGGGGCGTCTTCTGGCCACGCGCTTCGCTAGCTTTGTTAAGCGATCGCTGCCTGGACATTCTTGACTAACGAGTGTATCCCTCTCAACCATAGAGCATTGTACCTAAAGAACCGAACGAGCACCGTGGTAAATGCGAGCCCAAACCAATCCCCATCTCAAGATCGAACCTAATGAGTAAAAGCCCTGCACAGCAGTTGCAATGCTCGCCGATGTCCTCCGGTCAACTAAGTGTATGGTTTGGCGAGCAACTCGCCGTCGGGACGGCAGTAAACAACGTGTTTTTTGGCGTGCACCTCAGCGGCGAATTGAATCTGTCGGCCCTTGATTTGAGCCTTAGATTCGTTGTCGATCGCCATGAAGCCCTCAGGACAACTTTCAGTTCAAGCGGCGGCAGGCTGGTTCAATTCATCGGCCGGACTCGACCTCCTATCAGGGAGCTTATCGATCTCAGCGAGCGGTCCACCGCCGATCTTGTGCAAGATGCCTATGCTCTCGCCTGTCAGGAGGTGAGTAAGCCTTTCGATCTCGAAAGAGGACCCCTTGTGCGCTTGGTTCTGGTAAGGCTCACTCCCGAGAGCCACATTATGCTCGTGATCTTGCACCATATCATCTGCGACGGATGGTCTCTTGGTCTGTTCGCTAATGAACTCGCGACCTGTTACGCATTCTTTAGCAGCGGGGAAAGTCGCGCACTGCCCCCCGTACCTGTTCAATACAGCGATTTCGCCAGCTGGCAAAGGAAGTGGCTCGCCAGTGAAGACTTCGAGCGTCAGCTGTCGTATTGGATCCGTAGACTTGACGGTGCCAATATGATGCTTGACCTGTCGGCCGACAGAATACGACCGTTCGAGCCATCATTGGCCGGCTTTCGCCAGACGCGTCGGGTGCCGGAAGATTTGGTCCGACAACTGAAGGCTGTCGCAAGAAGGCACGACGCGACGTTGTTTGCTTTATTGCTGACAGTCTTCCAGGTTGTGCTCTGTCAATACACCGGCAAGATGGATATTATTGTCGGTACGCCCGTTGCTGGGCGCAACAGCGTCGAGTGGGAGAACGTTATTGGCTTGTTTGCTAATATGGTGGTAGTCCGAACGGATCTATCGGGAGATCCAGCCTTTCCCGAACTACTGCGTAGTGTTCGGAATGCGGTAATCGATGCTCTCGCAAACCAGGATGTCCCCTTTGGACGGCTTGTAGAAGCAGTTCACCCCTCTCGCAGTCTTGCTCAAAATCCAATTTTCCAGGTCTCTTTTTCGTCTGTCAAGGTTGCGGCTCCGTGGAAGAATCTCGGTGCCCTGAAGGTAAGCCCATATATCGTCCAGCCTTCTGCGGTCCCTTTTGATCTCAGCCTGAGCAGTATCGAGGAGCCCGGCGACACTTGGTGGATCTCCGCCGACTATCGGACCGACCTCTTCGACTATGATCAGATAAGTTGGCTGCTCGATGATTATATTCAGCGGCTGAGTTGCGTGGCTGAACGGCCAGAGCTGCGTCTTTCTGAATTGCGGAGGCCGCGTGGTCGGCCGGTTACAGGTCGCGCAACTGATCGACTAGGCATATCCGGAGAGGTGGAGGCGTCGAAAAGCCTATCTACATCGCTGATCGAGACCAAGGTGCCGCTACCGACTGCGCGTACGCGACTTCCGGGTCACATCACCGAGGAGGTTCTGGCAGACCTCTGGGCCAAGGTGCTGGGCAAGCGTCCACCGGCCGAGACCTCCAACTTCTTTGACATCGGGGGCCATTCGTTGTTGGCCGCCTATCTAGCCTCCGAGGTGAGTAGCGTGTACGGGACCAATTTCCCGGTTTCGCTCATCTTTCAGGAGCCCACAATTAAGGCGATGGCGCGGCGCCTTCGAGCCAGTGTCCATGCGACATCATCTGTGGTTTCGATCCAAAACGATGGCTCGCTGCCACCATTTTTCTGCGGCGGCTCGATACGTGAATTCGTGGATCTGAGCCGCGCCCTCGGGCCCGACCAACCCTTCTTTCAATTAGACGTCTTTGCTCTGCAGCAACAGAAGGCGTTCACGCGCCAACCACTCTACACATCCGTCTCGAGCCTTGCCGCTCGCTTCTTGCAAGACATTCTTTCAATCCAGCCGAGTGGCCCCTATTTTCTCGGCGGCATGTGTGATGGTGGGATCGTCGCACTAGAGATTGCGCTTCAGCTGCAAGCCCAAGATCGTGAAGTGGCCATGTTGGCAGAGTTTGACACGCCTGTTAAGGGGTATTGGCGCAAGCGTCCCGTTGACTGGGTAATGCACGGCTCATCATTAATATACTCGGGTCGCCTGATACCAAGGATGCGCGAACACTTGCGCGCCCGCATCGCTCCTCGCGTCCCAAGCACCCCACAAGAAGAAGCCTATTCGGAAATCGTGAAAGTCACCTGGGAAGCCATCCGTGATTATACTCCGCATCGGGTATTCGAAGGCGAAATTCATCTGTTCCGCGCTCCTCGGCCACCCACATGGTTCCGGGAGGACGCAGTCGCGGGGTGGCAGGCCCGGACTTCGCGAGGGATCCGGCTTCATGATGTATTCGGGGACCATGTAAAGCTCTTCAGTGACCCGCTCAGCCAACGCATTATCGCGAGCATTCTCGAGCGTGCTCAACGTGGTCTCGTGTCTACGTAAATCAGCCCAATTTAAGCGAGACCCATATACGATGTCCCGCGGCTCGCTTCTCGCGCCGGACCGGCCAATCCAGGTCATCCGCCCGGTTCGCTCGGCGAGTGAAGTCATGGTCAACGGCATGCGGTGGCTAATCCAGTCACAAGGTCTCCTTCGTGCCATGACAGCGACTCACTTGAAGATGCGCTACCGCTACTCGTTTCTTGGATGGGGTTGGGCACTACTGCAACCACTAACGCTGATGGTATTGTATACTTTAGTATTTTCACACCTTGTGAGCTACCGTGATGAATCATTGCCGTATGCGTTGTTTGTCTTCGCTGGATTGACACCTTGGGCGTTCTGCTCGACGTCGATCAGCACGTCGGCCGCCGGCATGTTAAATCACCGGTCTCTGATGGCCACTGTCTATTTTCCTCGCGAAATCGTGCCAATCTCCTTTGTCATAGCGTCTTTGATAGATCCAGCTATCTCTTCCATCGTTCTGCTGTCGATGATGTTGTATTATTCTGTCCCAATCGGGATTACAGCTTTACTAGCTGTCCCGATTTTTGCGATCCTTGCGATCCTGGTCACCTCGATTTGTCTTCTCGTGTCATGCATTCAGGTCCGTATCCGAGATATCGGCGTAGCCTTGCCTTTAGTTCTCCAAGTGCTGATGTTCACAGCGCCCATCGTCTACCCGGCTTCGGCCGTCCCGGCACCCTTACAAACAGTTTACTGGTGCAATCCGTTTGCGGTTCTCGTGCAGAGCTTTCGGGAGGCGATTATGGCTGGAGGTGCTCCGCGCGCTGGGGATATGCTTTACAGCACGGTTATAGCCTTAGTTGTCTTCCTGATTTCTTATGTTGTCTTTAAGAAGATCGAGCCAACCATTGTCGATGACTTGTAAACTAGCGCTCTCGCAATGATTGATATCAGAGTCGAGCAGGTGTCGAAGCGCTACGCGCTGCCGTCGGGCCACCGTTTCGACAACAAAAGATTCTTTCTATCAGCTCGCCGGCGGCAGCCATTTTGGGCGCTCAAGGGTGTGAGTTTTGACGTGCGGCGAGGTGAGGCGCTGGGCATCGTTGGGCCCAACGGCTCTGGGAAAACCACTCTAGTCAAGCTACTGTCGCGCGTAACCGTGCCAAGCGAAGGTACGATTACGATTAGCGGACGCCTTTCTGCGTTGATCGAATTAGGTGCCGGCTTTCATCCGGATTTGACCGGGCGAGAGAATATCTTTCTCAGCGGCTCAATTTTGGGCATGACTTACCGCGAGATAGCTCGGAAGGTACCAAGTATCGTCGAGTTCGCTGAAATCGTAGATTTCATTGATAGTCCTGTCAAAAAGTATTCATCAGGATTGTTTCTTCGGTTGGCTTTCTCGATAGCGGTACACATGGACACCGACATTGTGCTCTTCGACGAAGTTCTAGCCGTTGGTGACGTAGCCTTTCAGGCTCGGTGTTTTGAGCGGGTGGAACGGCTGCGGAAGGTTGGGAAAACAGTTGTGCTGGTCTCGCACGATTTCGCCGCGATCGAACGGATCTGTGACCGCGCTCTTTTGCTCCGCTCAGGCGAGATGGTCATGGTGGGTGAGCCGCATAATGTTATTGAGAACTACCAGGCCTTGGCTTACTCGGCCCTAGCTGACTCTCGTCAGCTCGGCGATCCTCCTGGCCGAATCACCTGTACGAAGCTGACCTTCGCCGGTCAAACCGAGGGGTCTGTTCGTACCGGTGATCCCCTGCGCTGCTGCGTTGGCTATCTGGCGCGCGAGCCCCTGGATGACGTCGTCGTAACGGTGTCCTTGAACTGGCCCAGCGGATACCTCTGCACTCAGCTGTCATCGCAGAAGGGGCTGCGTCTGGAGACCGGGTTGGGGGAGATCGAGTTCTTGTGCTCGATGCTGACAATGCAGCGCGGACTATATAGCGTCGATGTCCTGATTGAAAGGCGGGGCGAAGTGCTCGATTGGCGGCCGCGCTGCTCCCTTTTGCGGGTCGATCTGGGCAAGATCGTAGCCGGGGATTTTTATTTGGAGCATAGCTGCCTTATCCGTGGACAGTCAACGGGCCGATGAGTTCCGCACCGCCCTTTTGCTCGTCGGCCCGGTAGATAAACCGGGAACCTGGGGAAGAGATGACAAGTGGTGATCGGCCAACTGACGACGCAATTTATCTGCACCATGCCGATCTGCGACAGACCGGTTGGTGGAGGTTGGTCCATCTATTATCCGCTGAGGAGCAGCGGCGAGCGGACGCGTTCGCTTTCGAACGGGACGCTCGTCGTTTTATTGTTAGTCATGCGGTGCTGCGGATCTTGTTGGGCCACGCTACCGGCATCCGGCCGGTTGAACTCTCATTCCGAAAGGAACCCGGACTAAAGCCGGTTCTCGAAGCGAGCCTTGTGCGACCGATTCACTTCAGCCTTTCGCGATCGGAGGAACTGGTTCTAATCGGACTTGCTTCGCATCCGCTTGGCGTCGACATCGAGTGGCTAGGCAAGACCGTCGATACCGAAGCCATGGGTTTCGTGCTCTCCGATCGCGAGCGGGAAGCCCTCAGGCGGCTTGATCCAAGCAATCAGCAACGAGCATTCCTGCAATGCTGGACGCAGAAGGAAGCGTATTTGAAGGCCATCGGCCAGGGGCTCTACGTCTCTCCTGCGACCGTCGAAGTTACCTTTGGTCCTGGCGAGGCCGCCGGCCTCAAAAGCATTACCGACGATTCGCGTGCGGCAGCGGGATGGTTTGTCGATCTCGTCGAGCCGTGCGAGGGATACATCGGCGCAGTGGCGATTTCAGGCAGACGGCGGCGAATCAAAATGATCGCGTTCGACACGTCCTGTTCTACTCATCCACTCGTCACTTATCAGAGTGTAAGCGCGGAACGGCTTGTCTGACGGTGGCGATGTTCCGGTGAACATGCGAACATACTTAGAGACCCGGTCGTAATCCGTAATCCAAGTCAGGTTCAGCTCGCGTGCGCTGGCGTATCATGCGCCTGATCACAAATGCTGAACGCCACTGCGCCAGATCGATCAGGTCCGCGTTGGTCTGTGAAAGATTTGTGGTCACACCCCCAACGTTAGCCGTATCGGGTTCTCCTTACCGCCAATGCCAAATGAGAAGTCAATCGGTACGGTATCGGGATCGACGTAAGCTCCAAACAGGCGATCCCATATGGACAGCAGGTTGGACATATTCGCCTTAAAGCATTTCAGATCCACACTATGGTGAATGTCGTGATAACGCGCACACGGCTCTTATTTATCCCTTGAATCCTGATTCCAGAAAATTACGCCCTTAAGGCAAATCCACGTCTCCTCGTACTTGCCGCAAGAGGATCTCGATCTGCTCGGGTGAGAGCGTGCTCGACTCGGCGCTGAGCCGGTCGATGCCTGCCGCGGACCTCGCGCGCGGCATGATCGACGGGACCAGGGGCACGGTACCGTTGGCCTTGGCCTCGTCGACTGCCTTGCCAAGCGCCTCGATGCTCGGCCCATCGAACAGGCTGCGGACCGACACCTCGACGCCGAATGCCCTGCGGATACGGGCGAGTACCTGCATCGCGAGCAGAGAGTTGCCTCCCAAATCAAAAAAGTTGTCGGTGACACCGAATTCTTTAACGTCCAGCAGCTCACGCCAGATCGCCGCCATCTGTCGTTCGACATCATTCCGCGGCTCGATATGCGGGCTTCCGGCTGGGGCGCTGATCGTCAGTTCGAGGAGAGCGCGCCGGTCAACCTTGCCGCTCGGCAGCAGTGGTATCTCCGCCAGCTCGACAAAGAAAACAGGTACCATGTAAAGGGGCAGCCGTGTGCGCAAAAAGACCCGCAACTCCTCCGGCGGTATAGCCGCACCATCGCGGCCTACTAAAAAGGCCGTCAGCTGCGACGCCTCTAGCGGATCCCCCGTAACAGCGACCGCGGCCTGGCGTATAAGCGGATGCGCCATCAAATTGGCTTCGATCTCCTCCAGCTCGATCCGAAACCCGCGAATCTTGATCTGAGTGTCGTCTCGTCCGAGATATTCAATATTGCCGTCGGACAGCCATCTTCCGCGGTCGCCCGTGGCGAAAATCGGACCGAAGCCCGCGTCGATGGGGTTGGGGATAAAGCGCTCGCTCGTGAGATCTTGCCGACGCCAATATCCTTGTGCGAGGCAGTCTCCACCGACATAGAGAGTGCCTGGGACGCCAATCGGGACTGGCTCCAAAAATTCGTCGAGCACATAGAGCCGGATGTTGGAGATTGCCTTGCCGATAGGGATCGCATCGAGCCCGGCGAGTTCCCCAACTTCGTAGTAGGTGACGTCACCCGCAACCTCCGACGAGCCATAGAGGTTAAGCAACCGTGCCTCGGGAAACGCGGCGCGAAATCTTCCAGCGAGCCCGACGGACAGATATTCCCCGCTCAACGTCCAGAGCTTCAACTCAGGAACGCGGGCCCCAAGGTCCGGGGCATGATCCAGCAGCACTCGCAGCAGTGTTGGCACGAGCACGATCCGCGTGACGCGCTCGCGCGCGAGGAAGTCCAGCAGCAGCTCTGGGTCGACCACAACATCCTCTGGGATGATGACGTTCGGAATCCCCCTGAGCAACGGGCCGAAGATCTCCCAGACAGAATCGACAAAACCTATCGCGGTTCTCTGACAGCACACATCGAGGGGCAAAAACGGATAGGTCCGGTACATCCATTCGAGACGGTTCATCGTCGCACGGTGGGTTCCGGCGACGCCCTTAGGTGCACCCGTAGAACCTGAAGTGAACATTATATAGGCGGTCTGCTGGACTGGTGTGGACCGGGGCAGCCTTCCGGATTTATTCGCCCACAGCTCCACATCCGCATCGAGGAGGACGATTTGCAACTCGAGCTCGGGCAGGTCGGACTTGAGCGCACGCTGGGTAACAACGATCTTACAATCGCAAATGTTGATCAGCAGATGCAGCCGATGCTTCGGGTGCGATATCTCCAGTGGAAGATAAGGGCTTCCGACCTTAAGGATCCCGAGAAGCGCCACGATGGCATCGATAGAGCGCCTCATGTAGATGCCGACCGGGGTGCCCGGTCGGACGCCCCTCTCGATCAGAGCACCGGCCACTTGGTTGGCGCGTTGGTCCAGCTCGCAATAGGTGATCGTGTGGACGCCCTCGCGCAGCGCGATGGCCTCTGGTGTTCGGCCCACTTGCTCTTCAAAGGCCCCCGCGATGGTCAGGTCTCTTGAATACTCGGCAGATGTTGAATTCCAATCGAAGACGATCTGCTTTCGTTCCGACGTCGAAAGCATGTGCAATTTCGATATTGGCCAAGTCGGGTTCTCAACTGCACTCAATATTATATTTTGGAAATGAAGCGCCATCCTCCGGATCGCGGACCGGACGAAGAGATCAGAACTGTACTCGAACTGGCAATACAAACCTTCGTCCTGCTCGACAATCTCTAGAGTAAGGTCAAATTTTGCAAGACCGCTGTCGAGCTCCATCTCTTCAATTACCAACCCCGGCAAACGCACCACCTGCTTTGGCGTGTTCTGAAGGATAAACATAATCTGAAAGAGCGGGGTGTAGCTGCGGGTACGTTCGCATTTCAATTTCGCGAGTAAACGTTCGAAAGGTAAGTTCTGATGAGCCAAGGCCCCGAGCGTTGTCGCCCGCGTCTGCCGCAGCAATTTCTGGAAGCTCGGATTACCAGAGAGGTCGCAGCGTATAACAAGCGTGTTGACGAAGCATCCGATCAGATCGGCGAGATCCGGGTCGTTTCGCCCAGCGACGGGACTTCCAACAGCAATGTCGTCTGTTCCGGTGTATCGCCTGAGCAGCACCTCGAACGCAGCAAGCAACCCAATGTAGAGCGTCACCCCCTCGTCGGCACATACCTGCTTGATCCGGCGCGTCAGCCCTTCGTTGATGGTAAAGCTTTCGATCGACCCGTAGTGGCTCTGAGCGGCCGGCCGCGGATGGTCGCTGGGAATTTGCAGCAAGGCCGGAGACCCGCGAAGCTGCTCCCGCCAATACTCGACATCCTCTTGCAATGCTTCCTCGGTAAGGGCCCGCTGCTGCCAGAGCGCGAAATCGATGTATTGCAGCGGTAATTTTGTTGTGTGGGGCTGCTGGCCGACCACAAGCTGCGCGTAATACTGAGCGATCTCTTTGAATAGGATGCTCATCGACCACCCGTCGACGATGATGTGGTGCGTCACTAAAATGAGCACGTGCTTTTCAGGGCTTAGATGGACCAAGCTGAGCCGGAAGAGAGGTGGCTGCTCCAGATCGAAAGGCCTCTGCGCCTGTTCTGAGGCAATAGTGAGGATTCCAGTCTCGCTCTTGGAGGGGGGCAAGCTCGATAGATCGTGCCGAACCAAGTCAATCCCAACGTCGTCACGAACATATTGATTCAGTTCGCCGTCACACTCACCGAAGTATGTTCGCAACACATCGTGGCGGCGAAGGAGGAAATCAAACGCTTTCTGTAACGCATCGACGTCGAGCTGGCCCTCCATTCTAAAGGCTCTAAGCAGGTTGTAGGCTGGTACACCGGGCTCCAGTTTCTCCAGGAGCCAGAACATCCGCTGGGGATAGGAGAGCGGGAATAGGCGGTCGTTCATGGTGTCCGACTTGTTAACCATTATTTACCAGTTCAAATATAAGCATATTTTCAGGCGAGCGCGCAAGGTATCGGAACATGTGCTCACAGAACAATGAATTCGTCGGTCGACGGCTCTAACAGGATCCGGAAAAAGTCGGCCTTTTGATCGAGATATTGGGGTCAAATCGGCATCGCGTGACGAGATGTGGGGGGACGTCCGATGCGCGGTTGGGATGCGAAGAGCGAGGCACTGTTCAGCTATGTGAGCTGCGAGGCCCGAGTTCCGAAAGATCACCCGTTGCTGCCGATCCGGCGGATCGTGGATGAGGCGCTGGCGGCTCTGTCTCCGGAATTCGAGCAGCTCTACGCCAAGTTTGGGCGGCCGTCGATTTCCCCTGAGAGACTGCTTCGTGCGCTGCTGCTGCAAGCTTTTTATTCGGTGCGCTCGGAGCTGCAGTTGATGGAGCAGCTCGACTACAGTCTGCTATTCCGCTGGTTTGTCGGGCTGTCGCTGGATGCCGCGGTGTGGGACGCCACAGTGTTCATCAAGAACCGCGAACGTTTGATCGAGGGCGACATTGCCCGCAAGTCCATGGCTGCGGTCTTAAACCAAGGGCAGGTCAAAGCGTTGCTGTCGGACGACCGCTTCTCGGTTGACGGGACGCTGACCGAGGCGTGGGCCAGCAAGAGCTTTCGCCCCAAGGACGGCAGCGGCGAGCCGCCGGCTGCCGGACGCAATCGCGAGCGCGATTTCCACGGGGAGAAGCGCAGCAACTAGACGCACGCCTCGACCACAGACCCCGATGCTCGGCCGTAGCCCGTGGACCAGTTGATCTTCGATGTCAGACCAGGGCCTTGAGAAGGCCTGGCCGCTGTCAGACGATGATCACGTCGATGCTGGGCGCGCGCTTTGTTGCGCACTACCGCGCACGACGCCGTTTATATACTGTCCAGGCCACAGATTGCCTCCGTCAGATGATGTTCGCTGAGTGATCGGCGGTAGCCTCCGCAGCTGATCGAAGAGCTGAGGCCATACCTCCTCGGATGGCGCGGCTACTTCGGTTTCTGCCAGACCCCGCGTGTGCTCACGAACCTGGAAGTGGATCCGCCGAAGACTACGCTCGTATCTTTGGCCGCAGTGGCAGAACGAGCACAACCGCTTCAACGAACTGCGCGTTGCGGCGTATCAAAGTTCCATGCAGCGGTCGCTGCCGTTCGCCCACCGGGTTCTGGCGCATGTCCGGACACCCGGCGGTCCAACAAGCACTGCGCAACCCACTACTCCCATTCGCTCGGTCTCCCTCGACTTTATGTTCCTGATGACGCTCAACTTAGTCGAACCGCCGGGTACGTGACCCGTGTGCCTGGTGGTGTGGGAAGGGTGGCACCGCGAGGGGTCCCCCTATCCGGATCATGGGTAGCAAGAACACAGCGCGTGCAGCGACTCGTTAGAAAGACACGATGTCAAAATAACATTGGATGCAGCACGACGTCGAGGAAGAGTTTCTGGAGCTCGACGATTTCTGTCCGGACGCCACTGCGAGTTTCCCACCACCGGTCGGGATCAAAACTTGAGTAGCGCGCGGGTTGAACGGTGACACGTGTCGAATGGCCTTTCATGACTCGGTCGAGCACTCGCCGCAATCGTCGCGAGTGATCCTTGGTGGCCACGACCACAATGGATCGGAGCTGATGCTCGTCGCACCATGGCGGAAGCACCCGACCTTCACCTTCGGTTCCATCGATTCTGGAGATTTGTACGACATCCGTCACACCAAGCGACCTCAGTTGGCGAATCTGCCTTGCCGCCGCATCCTCATAAGGGAGCCCTCGGCGTATGAACTCATGGTCTTCGCCATTCGGAGGGTCCATAAAGACCGCAACCCGCTTTGAGATGCCGCTTTGCACGAGGTCTGCCGCTTCGAGCGCCCCTGCGCCACCGGAATCGAGCGATAAGACTATGATGTCGGCGGATGCGACCGGTTCGTTTACGACAAGCGCCCACCCTGCGGCTCGCAGAACCGGTTCCCGAAGAGGGCGAATAGAAACGATCGCAAACGCGGTTAACGCGAGCACCACCAGGATCGGCGCCCACCTCGGCCACCTGAAGATCATACTCGGCTTCATCAGGTTACTGCACGAAAGTGCCATGTCACCTGCTTGTTGGCACGTCAGAGACCTGACGCCGGCCGCCACCGGAGACGCCGCCATTCGGCCCCGCGGTCTTCGGTGACGATGTTAATCCCTGCAAACCGCTCGACAACCAAGCCATATAGCCGCAGACGGCATGGGCAGACAACTTCTGTCGCGCTAATCGATCGCTCGCGGTCACGAGGGGTATGAAGGCCTGCGCCGATGCGCCACCCGCAGCTCTTCCGCCTGACTCGGCGCTGGTTCCAGGCGCACCGACAAGGCCTCCGATGTAGCCGCCTTCGTGGCCGCGCTCCGCCAGCGCAACGTGACGCCGCACGTGGCGCAGAATACAAACGACGCGGGCAAGGCCGCGATGACGGGTTTTGCGCAACCCCGCCGTCGATTTGGTCCACCCGAAGGTCTCCTCGATGCGCTTGCGCACCGTCTGGCTGAGGGCGCACCATCCGGCATGCCGGCTACCACCTTCGATCAGACGCTCGCGGTTCTTGGTGAACACCGTCACGCTCGAATTCCGGAGACAGAGCCCCCAACGCCTCGTCCACAACCCGCCGGTTCGGCCGCAATGGATGATCCTTTGGGACCCGCGCCTCGCAGCTCACATAGCTGAAGAGCGCCTCGCTCTTCGCGTCCCACCCGCGCATCGGACGTCCCCCGCATCTCGTCACGCGATGCGGATTTTACCCCAATATCTGGGCCAAAGAGTCGACTTTTTCCGCATCCTGTTAGGCTGGTGGTCAACCTGATCGCTGCGAAGGGTCTGGACCTGACGATCCCGTCATCAATTCTCGCCCGCGCCAACGAGGTGATCGAATAACCGCATTCCATCTGTGGACGCCCCCTTTCAGGCAAGGGAAAACGTTGGGGTCGTTGGCGCGCGTGGTCGGATGCTGTCATCTGTCCGGCCTTTGATGCGGCAGGAAGACAGCCGCCGGCCTGTATCGGAGTTCGCGGATCGGGT
>Ga0306924_10004334_pt1 | contig 13830 bp, 9 predicted proteins | sample sta12Can44000111_FD_203756 | JGI IMG/M metagenome (GOLD analysis project Ga0306924, IMG submission 203756) | Lab enrichment of tropical soil microbial communities from Luquillo Experimental Forest, Puerto Rico - statanox.12C.anox.44.000.111 (v2)... | ecosystem: Environmental > Terrestrial > Soil... | reverse complement strand
TGTACCGCAAAACCGTTGCGGAGATAGTGTCACCCCCGGACGAGCTCATCCTCTTCTGTGGCATGTCGATCGGGTTCGAGGACGTCACGGTGGGTTACGCCCATACGGGCCGGGCGCCGCTCGACGAGACGGTCATGTTCGTCGAGGGTCAAGTGGCAGGCAAAGTCAAAGGTCCCAGCGTCGCGGATTACATCACAGACGGCCACGAGTGATGTCGATGACGCGCGCACATGCGATTGCAGTACTACGTTTGACGTGAGAGAGCGTAGGCAACTGAGCCAGCCAGCCGTCGACCTTCTCTTCGTAGACCCAGCCGTCACGGTGGAACGGTTCGCGGACGAGCGTCGGGGCCATCGGCGTGTAGTCGGACAGCATGAAGCATCATTCTACCCGCCCGCGCTCGGTGTCGGCAGTTCAGCGACGCGTCCTGCCCCAAACTCCAGGCGGTGCCCGTCGCGCTCGTCAGGGAGTGCTCGAGCCGGGTCGCGTAGAACGTCGCGCGCCAGCCTCGGTCGTCGTACTGCGTAAGCTGCAGATCGAAGCCCTGGCGGTGCATCCCGACGGCGACGTGGCCGAGGCCGGGCCAGGAATCGAGCCAGGTTCGGAGAGCCCACAGCGAGCGGTCGTACGACGGTCTAGGAAGCCCAGCGAAGCCGAGTGCTGCTCGCAGAAGCTGGCCGCGTTGGTCGAGCACCGCTATTCGATGACCTGATCCGCCCGCAGCAGGAGTGACTGCGGAATGGTGAGACCCAACGCCTTAGCCGTCTTGAGGTTGATCACCAACTCGAATTTCGTGGGCTGTTCGACTGGGAGATCACCAGGCTTCGCACCCCTGAGAATCTTGTCAACGAAGGTTGCGGCACGACGGTAGTAGTCGAGCGCATCAGCGTAATACGACATCAGCCCGCCCATTTCTACCTCGGGCCTTGCTCGGACCATCAGAGGCAGTCGATGCTTCTTGGCCAGAGCTGCCGTCTCCACTGCGAGCACGATTGCGAGCGGATCGGCGAGACGCAGGACGGCATCCGCTTTGCCGTCCACCGCTGTCTGGAACGCTCGCCGGAGATCGTCAGCATTCCGGACCTCCAAGCGGAGGAGTTGAACACCCAGCCGATCCGCCGCAGACTGGGCCTCCCGCCACTGCGGCGCGACGATCGGATCACCTGGATCCATGATTACGGCGATCCGTGCGGCGCTTGGGACGGCTCCCTTGAGAAGTTGGAGGCGCTTCTGGGTCGTTTCGCGGGCCATGGTCATGAGCCCCGTTACGTTCCCACCGTTACAAACCCTGTGGCCAGGGGGTCTCCGACTTCGACAATCACGATCGGAACGATCTTCGTGGCGGCAATGGCTGCGCTGGCTCCCGGCGTATTTGCGGCTACGATGAGGCGAACGTCGAGATGGAGCAACTCCTCAGCGAGGCCGCGTAGCCGATCGAGCTTCCCGTCCGCGAACCGGGCTTCGATGACGATATTTCGTCCGTCTTCCCAGCCGAGGTCGCGGAGCCCTTGCCGAAATGAGGCCCAACCGGCCGCGCTCGTTTTCTCAGACGCAGACGCGAGTACTCCGATCTTCGTAGGCCCAACCCCTTGGTGTGCCTCGCCCGCGAACGGCGCGGTTAGGATGCTTCCGCCCACCACGGTGATGAACGCTCGCCGGTCCATTACTGGATGACTTCGTCCGCTCGCAGTAGCACCGCCTGGGGAATGGTCAATGCAAGCGCCTTGGCGGTCTTGAGGTTGATCACCAGCTCGAACTTCGTGGGCTGCTCGACAGGGAGATCAGCGGGCTTGGCACCTTTGAGGATTTTGTCCACGAAGTACGCAGCACGGCTATAGAAACCTATGGTGTCCGTCCCATACGACATAAGCCCACCAGCCTCTAGAAAAAGCTTGTCGTCGTACATTGTCGGTAGCCGTTTCTTCGCCGCGAGTTCCGCGATCCGTGTCGCGTGAGTTCTGATTAGAGGCGACCTTAAGATGAGGAGTGCGCTGACGTTGTCTCTGGCTATCGTTACGAATGCGTTCTCGAAATCATCTGGACTTTGGACAACCACGGCTCGGACGTGAATACCCAACGTCAGTGCCGCGACCTCGATCTCTTTCACCTCCTGTGAAGACCCTGAGGTGCCAAGGACAGCTACGCGCGAGATCGTCGGGAATGCCTCCTTGAGCAGCTCCAATCGTTTACCTGCCAACTCCGTTGAAAGGAAGGACAGTCCCGTAAGGTTTCCACCGGGCCGCGCGAGACTGGTAATGAGCCCGAGTCCAACCGGATCGCCTGGACCTATCATGACGATCGGGATCGTCGCAGTTGCCTGCTTGGCCGCTCGGATTGCATCTACCTGCGCCACCACGATCACATCAACTTTGAGGTGGACTATCTCTCCTGCAAGATCGGGAAGCCGATCAAATTTCCCTTCCGCATATCGATACTCAATGACGATGTCCTTTCCCTCGACATAGCCCAGCTGCCGCAGACCTTGCCGGAATGCACCGGTCAGGGGCGCTACGCCAGCAGCGGAGCCAGCAGCCAGCCAACCTATCTTGGGAATCTTCCCAGCCTGCTGCCCCTCCACCGCGAGCGGTGCAAGAAGGCTGAGGGCGAGAACGACCGCGAGCCCGATCCGCCGCATGATCACCTCGGTTGGGGGATGGCTGGCGGGAGTCTAGCAGACGACGGCTGCTTCGCAGGAGCTGGCCGACTGTATCACTAACGGTATCGAGGACACTTCGGCCGGATACCTGCTGTTTCCTTCGGCTCCTTCGTTCACCCTGCGTACTTATCTGGAGTCGCGACGAACATCTTCAGGCACTGCTCCGAGCAGAAGGCTCGATCCCGGCCTTCCAGCGATAGCCGCGCCGCGACGGCCTCCGGGTTCATCTCCATGTGACACACTGGATCAACAGCCTTCGATGTGGCTTCCGCCCGCCTTGGGCGTGCCTCGAACAACTCGAGTTCATCCGCCAGACCCTTCAGGCGCCTCTTGCCGAGCGGGACAAAGTCGACGTCCTCCAGACCCCTGGCTTCCAGCTGCACCGCAGCGCTCACGAGCGTCTGGTGCCGTACCGCCTCGGTGGCGAGGCGGGCGGCGATGTTGACGGTCGACCCGATGTAGCCGCCTTCACGATAGAGCACCTCTCCCCAATGCACACCGCTGCGGACGGCCGGGAACTGCGGCTGCTCGGCAGAGCGCCTTTCGATGTCGAGCGCGCAGCCTACCGCGGACTGCGATTCGGGGAAAACCGTCATGAAGGCGTCGCCGATTCGTTCGACGACTCGGCCTTCCCAGCGAGCGGCGGCCTCGCGCACCAGTTCAGAGAAGCGCTCGATTATCTGGGCCGCAGCCGCGTCGCCCATGCTCTGCGTCATGGGGGTGAAGCTCGACAAATCCGTGAACACAATGGCGAGTCGGAGCTGCGCCGGTGTCGGCCCCGTGGCTGGTGCGCCGGCCGCTTCGGCCAGATGCATGAGCATGTCCTCGCGCAACGCCTTCGCCAGTCCCTTCCGATGCGCGAAAATCATCAGTGGCTCGATCATCGGTCGTAGTTGCGTGCTCGCCGCTCGCGTCGCATCGACGAGCTCTGGACCCGACACACCGGCCGCCCGCAATCGCTCGTGAATATAGAAATGGAACAGACGGACATCGGCCTCCGCCACGCGGCCGAGCGCATCGATGTGTACTCTGACCAATTCCAGGAGCGCTTCCTCGGGGAAACCGACGTCGTACGCGTGTTTGGCCCGCTTCAGCATTTCGACGTCTTCTTGACGGAGGTCTTCACTGATTCCCGCCGCCTCGACAACGCGCCGAGCCTGCTCGACTGCCAGCCCGGCGGTCGCTGCGGCCTCTGGAAGCGGGAGCCGGTCACCGACCCCGTGAGGGAAGAGAAATTCGATCTGGTTGTGTAGGAGCCCGCCGAATTTCCTGTCAGCCTCAGCGATGGTCTCCGCGGTGAATCCGCGGCGAATGCTGAACTGCACCAGACGCACCCGCTCGACATCCTCGGGAGAGAACGCGCCACCGGTCTGGGTGCCGATGAGACCGAGGGACCGCCACTCGCGCAAGCGCGGCACAGGTTCCCTGGTGACATCGCTCAGCTCCTCGATTTGCATATCCCCCACCGCCGCCCGAAATCATACGACGTCGGCGTGCTCGTTGGCTTCGCCTCGACGACGACAGTCACAAGAAGGCTGAACGAGAGAACAACCGCAGCGCGATCAGCCGCAAAGGGCACCTCGGCGGGGACAACTGACGGGGAGTTTAGCAGACGACGGCGGATCGCAGGAGCCGGCCGCGATTTGCTCGAAGTGGTTACGCGCAAGACGGGCTGATTACGCCGTGCTTATCCGCCCCCGCCAGGTCTTATGGGCCGAAGAGGAGTGACACATCGCCGCCAAGCCAACGCAGCCGAAAGGGACGGAACGACATGATTTTGGCGTCCAGGGCTGAGTCGGGATGTCGACCGAGCCAGATTTCAAGGGCGCGCGCACTACTGAACCAAGAACGGCCCTTCAGCCAGTCGTCCTGCTGGTCGGCGCCAGCCAGACGGGCGATCTCGGTCGAATCGCTCAAAGCTCGGAATGTGAAGGTGCTGAGCTGGCGGAGCGCAGCGTCATCGGATGCAGTCATTTCGACCCCGTTTGCCCGGGCCATCGTTTCGAGCACGGCGAGGGGTTCGAGCGCAAAGAGATGGTAGTGCAGGGCCAATCGGCCACGCGCGAGCTCGAGCGGCAACGCGCCCTCGGGCGTCACCTGGCGCAAGCCGACGTGCATTCGTTCAATCGCCCACGCGAACAAGACACGATCGTTAGCCGCAATAGCGGCCGCACCCACTGCGACGCCAGCCCAGTAAGCGTGATTGTTCGCAGCAATGCTCATCTTGCCGAGTTGAGGGTTACGATCGTAGGTCGGTTTCACGGCAAGTGCCACGGCGTGTAGCCATTCCACCACCCGACCTTGGGCGGCGCCGTCGAGTCCGGGGGCATTCCTGATCTGAAGGTACGCGAGCGCAGCGCCCGCGAGTGTCCATTTGCGATGATAACTGCCCTGCGGGTTCACCCGGCCCAGCATGGCGCGGGCGTCAGCCCACCGCGTAAGCAGCCGCAGAGTGCACGATGCTGCCTCCGGCTGCGCCGGTCGGCTTTGCACCCACCGGTTGGCCGCAGGCACAACGCCTGCGAGAAAGAGATCAAGCGGGCGAGTTGCCACCTCATTAGCTGCGAGTTTCGCCGAATCAGGCTTGGAACCCTGCGGATCGCTATAGAATGACATGCCCTCGATATCGCTGATTGGCGTCACTGGCTCGGGACACGCCTCGGCCGCTACGGGCTTGCCTTTGGCGGCGCGAATTGCTTCGACATCAAATGGGGCGCGCAACAGGTAGTCGCTCGCGGTTATCTCCGATGCTGCAAACACGCATAACAAGGCGGCGAAGACCGCGAATCCGCTTAATGTTAACTTCGCTTCCATCTCAGAGTGACTCTCATTATTGCTTACTCGCCCCGACGCACGAGAATCGCAAACGTGAACGTCGAGCCCACACCCTCCTGACTCTTCACCCAGATCCGCCCACCGTGGAGTTCCACAAACTTCCGGCACAACGTGAGCCCGAGCCCCGTGCCCTCGATCTTCTTTGCTGCCGTCCCCACCTGGCGAAACTCCTCGAAGACCTTCTCCTGGTCCTCTGGGGCGATGCCGATCCCCGTGTCGCTGACCGAGACCTCCACCGACCCGTCCTTTGCCACGGCACCGACATCAATGCGCCCACCCTCAGGCGTGAACTTGATCGCATTCGACAAGAGGTTCAGGACGACCTGGCGGACCTTGCGCTCATCCGCCTCAATCTGGCCCAGCCGGTTATCGATGCTCGTGTGAAGGGCGATTGACCGTCGCCCAGCCCGTTCACGAATCAGCATGAGCGCATTCTCGATCGCCGTGGGAAGGTCGAACTCCGTCAACTCCAATTCCATCCGCCCGGCTTCGATCTTGGACAGGTCGAGGATGTCGTTGATCAGCGAGAGGAGGTGGGTGCCCGAGGCATAAATGTCCTTCAGGTACTCCTCCTGCTTCTCGTTCAGGTCGCCGAACATGCGGTCGGTCAGCACCTCCGAGAAGCCGATGATCGCGTTCAGCGGCGTCCGCAGCTCGTGGGACATGTTGGCCAGGAACTCGGACTTGTGCTGGCTAGCGACTTCGAGCTGGCGGCTTTTCTCTTCGATCTCGCGGAAGAGGCGAGCGTTCTGGATGGCCAGGGCGGACTGGACGGCGAAGGTTTGAAGCAGCGTTACCTCTTCAGCTGCGAATGTTCCGGTGCGTTTGCGCATCACGATGAGCGCACCAACCAACTGGTCCTCGGCGATGAGCGGCACGGCCAGCAGCGACCGCAATCCAATCTGCAGCAGCATGTTCCGGACACGACTTTCGTAAGCAGCGGGATCCCCGATGTCCGCGATCTGTACCGGCGCGCGTGTCAGCGCAACGCGTCCGACCGCGCCCTCGCCCTTCCTGGGACGGGAACCCCGCACTTGCTCCACGTAGGCTTCAGGTAGGTCCCGGCTGGCCCGCAGCGAGAACTCCTCGGTCGCCTCGTTGTACTCGTACACGGACCCCCCATCCGTCCCGGAGAGCTGGATGGCCCGAGACACGATCGTGTTCAGCACGGCCTCGAGGTCGAGCGTGGAGCCCACGGCCCGCCCGACTTCCCCGAGCGCCGTGAGCTGCTCGACCGAGCGCGTGAGCTCTTGCGTCCGCGCCTGCAACTCGTTCAGCAAACGGGCGTTCTCGATCGCGATCACCGCCTGATCGGCGAAAGTTCTGAGGAGCGCAATCTCGTCGTCGGTGAACCCGCCGGGCTCGGGGCGAGCGACGCCGAGCGCTCCGATGGCTTCGTCGTGGCGGACCAACGGCACCACCACCAGGCTTCGGTAGCCACGGAGACGAGCGCTCGCGCGCTGCGTTTCTGGCAATCGCGGATCGCTGGGAGCGTCCGTGCTATTCAGCGGCGCACGATTGCGCACCGCTTGGGCGTGGTCCTCCTCAGAGTGGATCGACATGGGGAAGCGCGCCCTCTGGGAGGCGTCACCTGCGTCGTTGATACCGGTCATCGCGGCGAGACCGATCTGATCGCCCTCGATCCGGCTGAGCGTGCATGCGTTCCCTCGAAGCAAGCGAGCGGCGCTTGTCACGATCGCGTCGAACACCGGCTGGACGTCTGTCTGCGATTGGCTGATAACTCGCAGGATGTCGCTGGTGGCCGTCTGCTTGTCCAGAGCGGTGGTCAGGTCACGGTTGCTCGTCTGCAGCTCAGTAAACAGCCGCACGTTCTCGATTGCGATGACCGCCTGATCGGCGAAGGTCTTGAGTAGGTTGATCTGCGATTCGGTGAATGGGTCGACCTGCGTCCGTCGGATCGTGATGGCGCCGAGCACCAAGTCGTCGCGTGTAAGCGGCACGCACAGGACGGTTCGAATGCCCCCCTGAAGCCCTTGGGTCGCCGCGTACTCGCCGCGGGCTCGCTCATCGAGGAGGTCATGGACGTGAATCAGCCGCCGCTCGATGATGGAGCGGCCCGTGACCGTCTGCCGGGTTAGGGGGCGCGCGTCGGACACCGAGGGTACCGGCCCGAAGTGCGCAACCCGGAGAATCATTCCGGCTTCGACGCGATAGATCAGGGCATCGGTGGCGACGCATAATCGGGTGGCGCTCTCCGCAATGCTGTCGAACACAGGCTGTGTGTTGGTGGGCGAGCTGCTGATTACGCGAAGAATCTCGCTGGTCGCCGTCTGCTGCTCCAGGGCTTCACTCACCTGGGCATGGGCCGTCGTAAGCGCCTGGTTCTTTGTCTCCAATTCCGTGAACAACCGCACATTCTCGATGGCGATGACGGCCTGGTCGGCGAAGGTTTCCACGAGCGCGATCTGCTTCTCAGTGAACGGGGCGAGTTCTCGTTTTTGGGTGATGATGACACCCACTAGCTCGCCGCCTTTAAGCATCGGCACCCCGAGAAGTGTCCGGAGTGGCTCCACTTCGGTCACTCTCCAGGCGTATTCGGGATCTGCCTGCACGTCGGGTATGTGCACTGTTCGCCGCTCCATGGCCACTCGCCCTGCAGCGGTATGGCGTCCTGGGGAGATCGGATTCCGTTCGATGAATGCTCTGAGCTCCGGCGACGTGTTGTAGGACGCGGCGGCTCGGAGCAGTTCGCCGTCGAAGCGGAAGATGAACGCTCGCTCTGCCTCGCAGAGCCTGACGGCATTCTCGACCACCGTCTCCAGCACCGGCTGCACATCGGTTGGCGAACGAGAAATTACCTGGAGAATCTCGGCCGTCGCAGTCAGGTCGCGATTCCGAGCCTCTAGTTCCTTGAACAACCGCACATTCTCGATGGCGATGACGGCCTGGTCGGCGAAGGTCTGGAGTAGGGCGACCTGTCGTTCGGTGAAGGGGCGAGCCTCGATCCGACGGATATCGATGGTGCCGATCGCGACACCTTCTCGCATCAAGGGGACGCAGAGTGCCGTGCGGAAGCCCATTTGTCGCGCGAACGCACTGCCCATCGGAAACTCGTCGGTCTTGCTCTGCAAGTCGGCGACGTGGACGGTCTGCCCGTCCAACACCGTTCGGCCGGCGACCGACTCGCGGACCAGCGGGAAGGAGAACTCGCCAATCGGTCCGAATGGGACTGGCCCGTGATGCGCGACGAGACAGAGACGATTCCCGTCCCGTCGCAAGATCACCGCATCCTCGGCCGCACACACACGGGCCGCGCTCTCCGCGACCGCGTCCAGCACGGGCTGCAAGTCGGTCGGCGAGCTCGCAATGACTCTCAGGATCTCAGCGGTCGCGGTCTGGCGATCGAGCGCCTCCTTCGTCTCGTTGAACAGCCGTACGTTCTCGATGGCGATAACGGCCTGGTCGGCAAAGGTCCGCACGAGGGCTATCTGTTGCTCGCTGAACGGTTGCCGCTCGACTCGCGCCACAGCGATGCTCCCGACGGGCTGGCCGTCCCGCAGCAGCGGCACCGCCAGCAAACTTCCCCAGCCCTGTTGGCGTGCAAATTCGCGCGAGCCAGGCGGCACGTCGTCGACGGTGGCATCCGGAATGTGCACGATGCGCTGTTCCAGTGTGCTGATGCCCGTCGCCGTCTCACGCGAGGGCGGTTGCGGATAACGTTCGTTGAGCAAGGCGAGCGTCCGGGGGGTGAGGTTGTCGTGCGCCACTACGTGGAGCTGCCCGCCATCGTAGCGATAGGCTACGCAGAATGTCGCGTCGCACAGTCGCACGATGCTACTCATGATGGTATTGAATACCGGCTGCACGTCGGTCGGCGACTGGCTGATGACGCGCAGAATCTCGCTCGTCGCCGTCTGCTGCTCCAGAGCCTCGGTCACTTGCGCGTGCGCTTGGGTTAACGCAAGATTCTTCTCCTGCAATTCGGTGAACAGCCGCACGTTCTCAATCGCGATGACCGCTTGGTCAGCGAAGGTCTGAATCAATGCGATATGCGTGTCGGAGAATGGCGCCACGACGTCCCGGGCGACGAGAATGGTGCCGCGCGGGACGCCTTCATGCATCATCGGAACGGCTAGAACGCTGCGGTAGCCGATCGTCGTAGCAGCCGGAAGCGTGTACTCCGGGTCCTTGCTGACGTCTGGCACATGGACGACGTCGCGCATCAAGATCGCGCGTCCGCTCAAGGCTCCCCTGCTCGGCGGTCGCGGATAAGCGTGTTTCACCGCCGCGAGTCGCTCTGGATCGACGTTGTACTGCGCTGCAAGGTGCAAGAGCTCTCCATCGAAGCGAATGACCAGGCCATTGACCGCGTCGCACAGCTGCGCCGCATTCGCAGCGATGGCATCGAACACCGGCTGAACGTCGGTGGGCGAGCTACTGATCACGCGCAGGATCTCGCTGGTCGCCGTCTGCTGCTCCAACGCCTCCTTCGTCTCATTGAACAACCGAACATTCTCGATAGCGATGACGGCCTGATCTGCGAAGGTTTTGACGAGCTCTATTTGCCGGTCAGTGAACGGGCGCACCTCAGTGCGCCGTATCGCGATCAGTCCGATGGCCTGGCCGCCGTGGAGCAGAGGAACGCTCAGAATGGTCCGAAACCCTCGGTTCCGGGCGAACTCACTGCTGATCGGGTAGTCGTGCGTCTCGGCAGCCTGCATGTCTTCGACGTGGATCGCTCGTCGCTCGCGGATGACGCGTCCGCCGATAGTCCCGTCCGCCAGCGGAAGAACGGCGTCCGGAGCAATCGGTCCTTCGTGGGCGACCAGACGCAGCACGTCACCGTCGATGCGGAAGATCGTGGCGTCGCGCGCCTCACACAGCCGAGCCGCGCTCGCCGCCATCGCTGTGAATACGGGCTGAACATCAGTGGGCGAGCTACTGATCACCTGCAGGATCTCGCTGGTCGCCGTCTGCTGTTCCAGGCTTTCAGTCACCTGTGCATGAGCTTGAGTCAACGCACGATTCTTCTCCTGCAACTCTGTGAACAGCCGCACGTTCTCGATCGCGATCACCGCCTGGTCGGCGAAGGTCTTGAGCAGTTCGATCTCTTGATCAGAGAAGAGTCCGGCGTGGGCACGAGTAACTGCGACCGCGCCGATCGGTCTGCCCCTTTGCAACAGTGGGACGGCGAGCACGCTGCGATATACCTCTTCGCGGCCGGGCCGATACTCCGAATCCTGCCTGAGATCAGGGATGTGGACGACCGCGCAGTCCAGGATTGCCCGGCTCATCGCCAATTCCCGGCCCGGACGCAGCGGCCACTGCTCTGTGAAGAACTCGGCAGTAGTGGGTGAAAGGTTGTAGCGGCTCGCAAGATGGATGAGCTCACCGTCAAATCGAGCGACCCACCCGTGAAGCCCGTCACAGAGGCGCGTGACACTCCGAGAAATCGCGTCGAAGACCGGCTGGATGTCGGTCGGTGAGCTGCTGATCACCCGCAGAATGTCGCTGGTCGCCGTCTGCTTGTCGAGTGCCGTGGTCAAGTCACGGTTACTCGTCTGAAGCTCCTTGAACAACCGCACGTTCTCAATGGCGATGACGGCCTGATCGGCGAAGGTGCGGAGCAGTGCGATCTGCTTTTCGCCGAATGGCCGGATCTCGAACCGCCGCACCCCGATGGTGCCGATGGCACGGCCTTCCCGCAGCAGCGGAACGCTGACCATGGATCGCGTTCCTTCTCGCTGCGAGATCGTGGCTCCTTCCGGGAATTCGTTCGTCTCAGCCTGAACGTCGGTGACGTGGACAAGGCGTCGTTCGATTACGGCACGCCCATTGACGGTTCCCGGAACGAGGGGAATCGGCCCGACCTCTCCCGAGCCGTGATGCGTCACGGGGCGCAGGACATCGCCCTCGACGCGATAGACCACGGCGTCGAAGGCCTCGCAGAGCCGAGCGGCGCTCTGCGCGATGGCGTCGAACACCGGCTGCACGTCGGTCGGCGAGCTGCTGATGACGCGGAGGATCTCGGCCGTGGCCGCCTGCTGCTCCTGCGCCTCGGTGAGCGCGCTGTTCCGCGCCTCCAACTCCTTGAACAGCCGCACGTTCTCGATGGCGATGACCGCTTGGTCGGCGAACGTCTTCGCCAACTCGACTTGCCGGTCGGAAAAGGGGCGGACTTCCTGTCGATAGATGATGATCACGCCGAGCAACGCGCCTTCCCGCAAAAGCGGCACTCCCAGGGTCGTTCGGATGCCTATCTCTTCTACGAAGCTGTATTCGGGATCCGCCCGGACATCGTGGATGTGGACGGTTTGCTGCTCAAGGAGAACTCGTCCCGTTACGCTATTTCGAGCGCGGCGCACGGGATGTTGAGCAAGGAAATCCAGCAACTCTGGCGGAGCATTGTAGGCGGCCGCCCAGTGGCCATCGTCGTCGACGACGCGGTAGATGAAACCTTTATCCGCGCTGCACAGCCGACAGGCGTTCTCAATGAGTGTGTCCAGCACTGGCTGAAGATCGAACGCCGAGCGGCTGATGACCTTGAGGACTTCGCTGGTCGCCGTCTGCTGCTCTTGAAGTTCACTGTTCTCGCGGGTGAGCGACGCCAGGCGGTCACGCAGAGCCGTAATTTCGGCGAGTAGGTCCGCGTTCACCTCGCGTTGAGTCATAAATCAGCCCTCAGGCGATTGTCATAAGACTCATGCTGGCACCGGGGACACTGCATGCCGCCCTCCAGGGTCGGGGTCGGTGAAGGTCACAACCGCGTAGGGAGACTAGATTGTCGGCGGGCTAGTGGTCAACTACTACGGGAGATGGAGTTGGGGCTTAGGCCCAGTTGAGAAACAGTGGGTGCCGCAGCATCCCACTGGGCATCACACGGCCATCAACGAACTCGGTGAGGTCGGCAGTGAAGGTCACTCTAGGTACGGCGCTCCCGCCACAGCCAGACTCCCAACGCGGCGAGGACGATGAAGGCCACGACGCTGACCCAGAGAGGAATGCTGATATCTCCCGCTCTCACTTCTACCCGGAGGAGAACGCGGAGCAACTGTGCGAGGGCGATCAACCAGAGGAAGATTGCGGTGACGAGCGAAGCTGGCCGGTTGTTCATCCCAACTCTCCCGAGGTGGTCATTGGAAAGCCGGTGAGGCGAGGAGTCAACGCGAGTAGGTCCTAACGTCCGGCTGATCATCGCCCCACACGTACAACTGATCCACATACGCTCATCATCCACCTCGGAGTCGATCTCGCCACAGCGTTCGTGTTCGAGGTAGAAGGCGTACAGGCGGCTGAGGAGGGAGTGGGGGTCGAGATCGAGCATCGCCGGCACGGTTGCATCAGGGCCGTGTGGAGTCAATGCGCAGTTCAGAGAGCTCCCTGCTAGCATAATACTGACAGGCGTCAGCGCTGAGGCAGACTGTCAGCGGCACTTTCAGCTCGTCGAAAAGATCGAAGAACCGCGATGCGGCCACCGCCCGGCCACTGCAAGGACGTGCGATCTGCGATCGGAGAATATCGCGGTGGTTCCATGTGGAGTCCGCATAGCCGAATCCCTGCGGACGATGAGCGCTCCCTACCCAGCGGTCTCCCTTGTGAATGGTGGTAACAGAGGACGCGCCGCTTAAGCTTTCGATTCAGGGTTTTCGATTTGTTTCCGTTCGTTTTGAAGGCTGCGCCGTTACCGGTGGTTACCCGGGCTGTCCCACGAAATGACCGAGGCGATTTTCTGCATCACCCGGTTTACTAAAGCCTCGCTCAATCAGCGTCTTGATTCGTTTTTGCGTCGCTGGGCGTACCATCGAAACGACGCACGCATCCCACCCGGATTCGATTTCGATATCAGGCGGCAAACTCGCGACGTTAACGAGGCGTTTGGTGTCCTGGATGGTTTGTTTGTCGAAGGAGGCAATCCGGGTGGCAAGCGCATCGACAAATCCGTCAAGGTCAGCATCGGGCAATGCCCGATTCACGTAGCCGTAGAGCTCGGCCAGATCGCCTCGGATGTCGTCCGCACTTAGAATTACCTCCAGAGCGCGTCCTCTTCCCATGAGGCGCGACAGTCGCGCCATGGGTCCGCCGCCAGGCACCAGACCGGCACCCACTTCAAACTGCGACAGGATAGCTTTTTCACGACTCGCAAAACGCATGTCGCAGGCCAGGGCAAGCTCACTTCCCATTCCGGTTGCTCGCCCACGAATCAAGGCGATCGATACAACAGGTGCGCGAGTGAGGCGCACCAGCATCTCGGGCCATGGATGCAACCCGGTGGGTCCAGGAGGGAGACGTGTCAGCTCTTGCAGATTTGCCAAGAAGTCTAAGTGAATCAGGAAGAAACCTTCAACCGCACTGTCTAAAACTACCACCTTAACCTGCTC
>Ga0306924_10004333_pt1 | contig 13830 bp, 9 predicted proteins | sample sta12Can44000111_FD_203756 | JGI IMG/M metagenome (GOLD analysis project Ga0306924, IMG submission 203756) | Lab enrichment of tropical soil microbial communities from Luquillo Experimental Forest, Puerto Rico - statanox.12C.anox.44.000.111 (v2)... | ecosystem: Environmental > Terrestrial > Soil... | reverse complement strand
AACCCGGCCAGCAAGCGGGGCCCGCGCAAGATCGTGCCGCGCGCTTCGTGATGGCTGGCACTTTTTTGATTGTCGCAGCCGTGCTCGCCGGCGGCGCATTTTGGTGGAAAACGGCCGCAGCGAATCTTTCCAACCGCATGATCTACACCGCGCCGGACCTTTTCGTCTCGCTCGTTCCGGGCGATGAGATGCTTCTGCGCATCGGCGATTCCAAATGGCACACGCGCCGCCCCGAAACTGTTGCGATCCCGCTAATGCCCGACCACGGCCACTTGATGCATCTCTTCTTGATACGCACCCCGCAGATGGACCGCTTCTATCATTTGCATCCGGCTTCCGACAAAGGCGGTGTGTTCCTTGAGGATCTTCCGCCGATTGCGGCAGGGCGTTACCAGGTTTTCGCGGATATCGTCCGAGTCTCAGGATTTCCCGACACGCTCTCAGCGCAGATCGACATCCCGGAGACGGCAGGGAAGCCGCTTGCTGGAGATGACTCCTCCGCATCGGCGGCACCCATCCGGGCAGATTCGCAAAGCGCAAAAGACTCGCAAGCAAGTTTGATTTCCGAGCTGCCGGACGGCATGCGAATGGTTTGGGAGCGCGCCCCAGGCCCGTTTCCAGCGAATCAGTTGCTCTGGTTCAAATTCCGAGTGGAAGACGCAAACGGCAAGCCGGTGGCAAGCCTCGAGCCTTACATGGGCATGGCAGGCCACGCGGAATTCGTACGCTCAGATTGGAGCGTCTTTGCTCACGTCCACCCGGACGGCTCTGTCCCGATGGCAGCAGTCCAACTGGCGGAAGCAACACTCGCGAAGAATTCTGCGCTCCCGGCAACACCAAATCCGCCTGCGACCACGGAAATGAGCATGCCGGGTATGACCACCGCGCCGACCGGACCCGAAGTCAGCTTCCCCTACGGCTTCCCGAAGCCCGGCATCTATCGCATTTTTGTCCAGGTGAGGTATAACGATCGAGTTGAGACTGGAGTGTTCGACGCAGATGTGAAGTAAAGGCACCGCCCGGTAGCAGTGGTGCTAGGGTTCAAAAGCAGGCCGTGCCCCACCACTACTGACGTGGTTCTAATCCACGGTTCCGCGATTGAAGCGCCGCTCAAGTCACGCAGAATCAACAACATACCATTTCTAATCGGCGGTAGAAGGCCTATTAAGAGTCTGCCTTATTGCGCGCCCGCCGCGGTTCCCGCCGGCTGCTGCTGAAGCCACGTCTGCAGATTGCGTTCCTGGTGCTCGCGAAGATCGATGCAGACATTGATTTCTTCGATGGTCAATTTCAGAGTGCGATCCGAGGCGGGAACTTTGTGCGAGGTGAAAAATGCCTCCACTTCATCGCGCTTCGAAGCGTCGCAGAAAACTCCGGCCGCGCCCACAACGCTTGTGTCCGAGTAATTGCTGAGCTTCGCGCTCACTTCCGTCCAGTTGTCGCGGATGAATTTCCAAGCCACTTCGCGCCCCTCCGGGTTCGATAACACCGCGCCGAAAACCTGCGGTGCATCCTGCGCGCGCATCATCGGCGAGACGGCGAACTTCATCGTCCGCGTCAGAAGCGCGGGATCGCTGAACAGGCATAGCGCCTGCCCGTAGAGCAGTCCTTCTTCCGGCGTCTTGATCTGGCTGAAGTGCGCGATGATCGCGTTGTAGAGGGCTTCGTCGCCATTGCGCGCGGCGATGGGAATCGCGGTGATCAGCATCGTGCGATCTACCGCTTCGCCCTTCAGAGATTTGTCCATCAGATCGCGCGCCAGCGCAATCGCTTTGGGATCGCGTCCCACTTGTCCCATTAACGTGAGAAGAGAGGCGCGGCGCGCTCGTGTTTCGTCCGAATCCTGCGGGCTGGATTGCCAGCCCATTTTTTCCGCCACCGGGCCAAACGTCGTGCGGACCCAGCTTTCAAATTGCGGCCGGTCGGAATCGTTAACCAAGTATTGACTCGCGAATTCGAGATAGTTGGTGAGCTGATCGATCACGTCCGTTGAAGGATCATCCTTCAGGTCCGACGCAACCGTCATGAAGTCGCTGGCCTGGAGCGTGTTGGCGTGAAGGCCGGCGAAGGAATCTTCGAGCAGCATGTAGCGTTCGGGAGCGGAGAGCTTGCTCTCGGCGGATGACGCGACGCGATTAAGATCCGGGGAAGTGTAGCCTGTACGATAGTATCCGCGGCCTCCGGCGTTTCCAAACGCGCCCTCGGCGCAACCCGCGAGAGTAATCTGCTGCTCTTTCGTGGGGAGAAGTTCGCACTTCTCGTCTTTACCAGCCTTCAGACAAACCGGGATATCCCAACGTTCTTTCGAACCTGCTTCGAGCAGCGCGCGGTCGCGGAAATAGCGGGTCTGAGTGACGGTGACGTTCGCATTTTTGCCGGAGCAGGCCGCTTTCAGCGAAACGAGAGGCACGCCCGGCTGTTTTACGAAGCCGGCCATGATGCGATCCACAGGCTTGTGCGATGTTTCCGCGATCGTGTTCCAGAAATCTTCGGCCGAGGCGTTGCTGTAGGAATACTTCGCAAGGTAGGCATTCACGCCTTTGCGAAATGTTTCCTGGCCGACGTAGCCTTCCACCATGCGCAGCACCGCTGCGGCTTTGTTGTAGGCGATATCGTCGAAAAGTTCCTGGATTTCCGCCGGCGTTTCGGCGTGAGCTTCGATCGCGCGCGTGGAACTTAGGGAATCGGTGCCCATCGCGTTGGTGCTGGAGCGCACCGCGTCCGTTTCCAGATTCCACTCGGGTTTCCATGCTTCCATCGGCTTGAACGACATCCAGGTGGCGAAGCCTTCATTGAGCCAGACGTCGTCCCACCATTTCATCGTGACGAGGTCGCCGAACCATTGATGCGCGATTTCGTGAGCGATCAGTTCCTGGGCAACGGCTTTGCGCAGCAAGTAAGAGGATTGCTTAGGATCCACGAAAATAAGATCACGCGCGATCACAAGGCCGGTGTTTTCCATCGCACCCGCGGAGAAGTCGGAGACGCCCAGGATGTCGAGTTTGCCGTAAGGGTATTTGATACCGAAATACTGGTCGTAATACTTCAGCGTGACGACCGCAGCCTGAAGTGCGAAGTCCGCATACGGCTTTTTATCCGGAATGCCGCAGACGCGAATGGGGATTCCGTCGGCGGTGTCCTCGACGCACTGCCAATCGCCAACCGCGAGAGCGACGAGATAGGAAGACATCTTCGGGGTGGTCGCAAACTTGACGGTGTGTTTGCCGTCACCCGGCCCCGGCGTGTCTGAAACTATTTTCGTGTTGGAGAGCGCGGTGTCGCCTTTGTCGATGATGGCGGTGAGCTCGAAGGTCGCTTTGTACATCGGCTCGTCGAAGGAAGGGTACATGCGGCGCGCGTCGGTATTTTCGAGTTGGGATACGGCGTACTTGCGATTATTGGCCTTGCTCAAGTAAAGACCGCGAAGCTGGCCGTTGAGTATGCCCGTGTAGCGGATGTGCAGCGTTGCCGACCCGGCGGTGAGCGGCTGCTCGAAGGCGAGCGTGGCCATTTGCTTCTCTTCGTCGGGCGTCACTTTGGCGGTTTGCGTTTTGCCGCCCGCGGTGATGGTGGCTTCGGCAAGAGTGATTTCAGCGGCGTTCAAAACGATCGTCGAGGTGGGTTTCAGGACGCGGATTGCGATCGTCTCATCGCCCGTGAAGTTTTCCTTGTCGAGATTCAGGTCAATGGTCAGCTGATAGTAATCGGGCGTGGCGAGATCAGGAAGCCTTTGGGCGCGTGCAACGGGCACGAACGCCAGAATGAACGCAACAAACCAGAAAGTCTTGCGCATCGTTTCTCCCTGTGGCCTCACCGGCCAGTGCAGATCTCCTGTCGGCTTCTCCTGGCGTTCGGACAGCGCACCAGGTCCTTACAACTATACGACAAGCATACGGGGTTTGTTTCCACTGCGGGCAATGAGATTTGGACGATCCTTTCGATGGAAAGTGAGCGGTGAAATTCGGGCTGCTCTTGGCGCGTAGTAACATGGACGGATTGTAGAGGGACTGGAATTGAGGGCGAATGTCGATGGTTATTAATGGCCCGGCGATTCGCGCCGACCACGTTTCACGGCACTATCAAATGGGTTCCGCGCTGATTCGGGCAGTGGATGACGTGACACTCGAAGTGGGTAGCGGCGAATTTCTCGCGCTATTGGGCACATCCGGTTCCGGAAAATCCACATTGCTGAATTTGATGGCGGGGCTCGACCGGCCGTCGGGGGGGTCGATTGTGGCGCAGGGGAGGAACTTGTCGGAGCTGAGTTCGATCGAACTCGCGCAGTATCGCAGCCGCACTGTAGGAATGGTTTTTCAGTCGTTCAATCTGCTTCCCAAGATGACGCTGGAAGAAAACGTGGAGCTGCCGTTGCGTCTGGCGGAAGTGGATCGCAGCGAACGCGCCGCGCGCGTGCGGGAAGCGCTCGAACGCGTGGGACTTGCGAAGCGCGCAACTCATCGTCCGAGCGAATTATCGGGCGGGGAACAGCAGCGAACCGCCATCGCGCGCGCTCTAGTGAACCGGCCGACGATACTTTTTGCCGACGAGCCGACCGGGAATCTGGACAGCGCGACGGGCGAATCGGTGATGCAGCTGCTGAAAGAAATTCAATTGTCCATGGGGATGACGATCATTATGGTGACGCATGAACGGCCGCTGGCGAGCCGGTTCGCCGATCGAATCGCGGCTTTGGCCGACGGCAAGCTCGTGAGCGAGGGAGTGGCGGCATGAAGGCGCGGGACCTGGGGGAACTGGCGCTGCGGAATTTGCGCGAGGCGCTGCTAAGAAATTCGCTGACCACGGTGGGAATTGCAGTGGGCGTAGCGTCTCTCGTGGCAATGCTTTCGCTCGGAGTGGGTTTGCAGGAACTGGCTACGAAACGGCTTTCGAACTCGGGGCTGTTTGATACAGTGATCGTGATGTCGAAATCCGGTCTGCGTGGATTTGGAAGGCCAACAGAGCCGCCGAGACGAACGTCAGCCGGATCCGATCAGAACAGCGAGCAGGATCATTCGCCGCGGGTATCCCCGCCGCTGGACGATGCGGCGCGCGAAGCACTCCAGAAGCTGCCCAATGTGGTTGAGGTGTATCCGCAGATTCGCTTTCCCACGGAGGTGCGATTTGCGGGAAAACCCTATGCGACGATGGTGGCTGGGATTCCGGATTCGGCGCGGGGAAATGGAGCATTCGATGGCGTGAACGGAAATTTCTTTTCCGGTGACAACGCCGACGAAGCGATTCTGCAAACTGAATTTGCGAAGGATCTCTCGGACAAGCCTTCGAGCCTGATCGGCAAGGATCTGGTGCTGCGTTATGCGGAACGGCAGGCGCTAGGGGCGCAGGGTGCTGGGGCGAGCACTTCATCCAACACAGAAGACAGCGATAGCGGAAGCGGCGGCTTTTCCGTGGTGCCGCGCGAGAAAAATCTTCGCATCGTGGGGATCGTTGACACCGAGCCTGCGGCGGGGTTCGGCGGGATCGGCAGCGGGCGCGTGCTGATCCCGCTGGCGGTAGCGGAAACGTTGCGGGCGGCGCAGCTGAATGATTTGCGCGACGTGGTGAGGGGCGCGAACGGGAAGACCACCTATGCAAGCCTGACGGTGCGCGCCAAGAGTCCCTCGCAAGTGGAAAAAATCGAGACAGCGATCAAGGACATGGGATTCTCGACGTTTTCGCTGCTGGACGCCACGCGCAATCTTCGGATTTTCTTCACGATTTTCGATTCATTGCTTGGAATCTTTGGAAGTTTGGCGCTGGCGGTTTCGACCTTGGGGATCATCAACACACTGGTGATGGCCATTCTGGAGCGAAGGCGGGAGATTGGCGTGCTGAAGGCGCTGGGGGCGGCCGACCGCGACGTGAAGCAGCTATTTTTCGCGGAAGCGGGAGTGATGGGATTGATGGGCGGGATTTTCGGGGTGGGGATGGGCTGGCTGATTGGACGCGCGGTGACCTTCGGAACGAACGCGTATTTGCGGCGACAGGATTTACCGCCCGCGCATGTGTTCTCGGTGCCGCTGTGGTTGATTTTTGGGGGGATCGTGTTTTCGGTGGCGGTGAGTCTGGTGGCGGGGCTCTATCCGGCGTCGCGGGCAGCCCGGCTGAATCCGGTGGAGGCCCTGCGGTATGAATAAGGCGCGGCGCGCGCCGGCAGCGCTCGCTTTTGCGATTTGCGTGTTTGCCGCAGCATCTGCGCACGGCGCGACCGGGCGTGCGGAGTGCCAAAGCGTCAAGAGCAAGATTCTCGGGCGCAGCGTCGCCTACTGCGCCCTGCTTCCACCGAGCTATGACGCGGATAAAACGCGCCGTTATCCGGTGCTTTATTTTCTTCACGGGTTGGGCGACAACGAGCAGCTTTTCCTGCATTCGGGCGGATGGAACATGGTGGAGGATTTGTGGGAGCAGCATCAACTTGGCGAGTTTGTGATCGTGACGCCCGCGGCGGGCGCGAGCTTCTACATCAATTCACACGACGGAAAGCACAGGTACGAGGATTTTTTCCTGCAGGAGTTCATGCCCGCCATCGAAAGCCGGTACCGGATTGAGGCCGTACGCGCGACGCGAGGCGTTGCGGGCTTTTCGATGGGCGGGTACGCGGCGCTGCGGCTCGCATTCGTACATCCGGAACTATTTGGATCGGTGAGCGCGCACAGCGCGGCGCTGATGGAGAAATTGCCCAATATCAGTGTGGCGGAAGCGGCGCAAAATCCTCGCATGAGACTTCTGGGTGATGTATTCGGTTCGCCGCCGGATCGCGCATTCTGGGATCGCAACAATCCGCTCACTTTGGTGCGGACGGCTCACATCGCGGGATCGAAGATTTATTTTGATTGCGGATCAGATGACGGGTACGGATTTAATGCCGGCGCGGAGGCGCTGGACAAAATTCTATCGTCGCGGCACATCGCGCACGAATTTCATATTTACCCTGGCGGGCACGACTGGGCGTATTTTGCGGAGCACCTGCCGGCTTCGCTCGAATTTGAGGAGCGGGCCTTTGGCCTGAAGTGAGTCAGGCGGTGGGCCCGCGCTCCCGTTGGATAACCGGAGTAAGAGCGGCCATCAGGATTTTTTTCGCGAATACTCCAAGCGAAAAACGGGATTCCAAGTGGCGCCCTTGTCCGTGGATTTGTCCCAAGTTTGTTCCACCTTGTCCGCGCTGAGGCGGACGACGCGGATGCGATTGAGGACTTCTTCCCCGTTGGAGCCGCGGTTGGGTCCCAGGAATTCCGCGGTACCAGCGGAGATTTTTCCATTGATGAAGGCGTGCGCGCGGCCTTCGTTATCCACGAACAATCCGCGCCAGCCCTGGTCGCCATAACTATAGGCGAAAATATTCTCGCCGCGCTGTCCTTTGCCGCCGTCCCAGTTTTCGGTGATCACGCAGTTATCGAGCGAGAGCGAAACGGTGCTCGTCGCATTGAATGAGCTACCGGCGGATGAGATCGTCCAATCGCCCACCCAGAAATCGAGCTGCCGGCTTTCGGAATTTGCCGCACAGGTGCCGGGACCATTGGCAGCGGATGCGCGGGGAACGAAGGCGATGCAGAAAAGCAACGTGAGAACCGAAAGAACCTTTCGAAAAGCCTGCAAACTTTGAACAAGAATCTGCTTTGCCATACCTGTTATCTCCTCGAGTGATTTTTTGCATCCATGACTTCGGCTCACGCGCTAGGAAACCTGCGGCCTTCGCGCATGAAACCGAAACGCCTCAGAATTCTTTTCAATTTCCAGCACCTGAAATCCCGCTGCTTCGAGACGATCACCAAAAGTATTGGGAACAATCGGCACAAGCGTGTCGCGTACATGAATCAGGCGCATAAACAGGCTCTGCAGGCTGTCGGTACCGGCAAAAACCCCGCCCGGTTGCAAGACGCGCCAGGCTTCGCGGAGAACCTGGTCCTGAAGAGCGGGAGTGTGCACGTGGTGGAGCATTGTGAAACAAACGCAGCCGGAGAATTGTTCGCTTGCGAATGGCATCTTGGTAGCGTCGCCTTTGACGACCCGAACATTGCCGCCGTGCAAGCGGCGAGTGAGCGACTCGGCCAGCTGGCCGTCAATTTCAATCGCCGTGAGGTGCGGCACTCGCTGGCGCAGGAGGTCGGTGGTCAGGCCGGGGCCAGGACCCAGTTCAAGCACGTTCGCTCCTAAATCCACGTGCGCGAGCGCCCATGACAGGCGGCGTTCGACGGTACGCCGCCATCGCTCCGAGCGGCACAGGCGGTTGTGAATCCAGTTCACTTCGTGATCCTCTTGCCGGCACGCTTCCCGGCCGGCAAGGGAAGTGTATGGATTGCGCGATTTGCATACTTTCGATATTGTGACAATGAATGTCGCAAGAGCGCCAAAGGCAACGGGCCCCGATTTTCGACCGGATCGGCTACGTGCGCGCCGAGATTACGACCCTGCAGCGCGATTACCGCGCGGGACACGTGGTGGCATTGCATTTTCACGAAGCGGATCAATTGGTGTACGCGTCGCGCGGGGTGATGACCGTGCGGACGAAGGACGGCATCTGGGTGGTGCCCACGGACCGAGCGGTGTGGATTCCGGCGCGGATTGCGCACACGATCACGATGTCGGGGGCGGTGGCGATGCGAACTTTATATTTGAGGAGATCGCTTGCGCGGACGCTGCCGCGAAGCTGCTGCGTGGTGAACGTCTCGCCGCTATTGCGGGAACTGATTTTGCAGGCGTGCGGATTTCGCGGACTGATGAGGAAGATTTCCACGCAGCGGCACCTGATCGAAATAATTCTGGATCAGCTTCGCGCGATACAGACGGTGCCGCTGCAGCTTCCTCATGTGGCCGACGCGAGGGCTAGCCGGATCGCGAAAATTCTCCACGACGATCCGAGCGATTCGCGGCCGCTTGCCGAATTGTGCCGGCTGGGAGGAGCGAGCAAGAGGACGGTGGAGCGGCTGTTTGAGCAGGACGCGGGGATGACGTTTGGAAGATGGCGGCAGCAATTGCGGCTGCTGCAGGCGATGCAGCTTTTGGCGGAAGGGGCGAAGGTGACGCATGCGGCGCTGGAGGCCGGCTACAGCACGCCGAGCGCGTTTATTTCGATGTTTCGGAAGACGCTGGGGACCACGCCCGCTGCTTATTTCAGAACAACGAAAAATGCTGCTGAGCACGGAAAATGATGGCTCGAAATTGTTCGAGTGGCGCGGGAAGGGAAATCGGAATCGGCCGGCTACTTGCTGCTCGTGGTGGTGATGGTGGTTTTTGTGTTGTCGAGGACGAGAACGAGGATGCGGCCGTCGGAACGGAAGCTGCCGCCGGTGGCGGTGCGGGCTTCGGTGAGCGGGTCGGGCGGAGCGATGTGTTCGCGGGCGAGGACGAGGCCGGTGCCGGAGAGCGTGTCGTTCACATATTCACGCTCTTTGTCGATTTCGGGATCGATTTTGTGGGTGACGCCGTTGTTGCGTTCGTCGCGCTCGAAGCCGATGTCGTGGGTGGCGGCGATGCACCAGACCGGGCGGCCGCCGATCATGTGAGTGGATTGCCAGGCGCGCAGATGATTGCGGGACATGGCGACGCGAACCGGTTCGGCGTGCGCGAAACCGTAATCCTGGGGGCGATTGAAGAGGTAGAGCGTGCTCATGGGCATGGTGAGGTAGTCTTTTTTCTGGATGGTGTCGATGAGGCCGGCGATCACGGTGGACTGCACGTCGCTGTCGACTCTTACCCAGCCAGCGGTCGAGAACGCGTGAAGAAGTTGCTCTTTTGTGCCGACGATCAGGATGTTCACCATGTCGCCGGGATTTCCTTGTTTATCTGAGATGCGTCGGGGAATCGAGGCGAGGAGATCGGGCGTGACGCCCGCGACTTTTGTCTCTACGGGACCGCCGACGGCCATCGCCGCAGCCGTGTTCGAGCCGGGGTCGAGGACTTCGACTGTTACGTGAAAGCTTCCTTTGGCGGCGGCCGCGTCTTTGTAGCTTTGATTGATGCCGATGAAGAGGCGGCCGGCCACGGGGACGGTGAAATCTTTGGTGAGGCCGAGAGAAAACGGCTGACCTGCGTCGCCGGAGCCGACACGAGCGATCAATTCGCCGTGATTGCCGTCGGGGACAGCGTAGTCGTGGATTATATCGGCCCAGCCGCGTGGGAGGCCATCGGCGCTGAAAGTACGCTCGTCGGGATTTTTTCCCGCGGGCGGGTAGGTGAGCTTGCCGCTTCCGGTTGCGCGAAGTTTTTCGCCGCCGCGAACGTCGATGCCGGTGTCGATCCATTGCTTTGTGGCGTCGATATCGAGGCGGTAGATTTTTTGGCCTGCGGCGTTTGTTTGCGCGGATTGTTGCTCGAGATTTGACGGCTGTGGGGAGGATCGAGAGTCTTGCGGCAGAGCGAATGCGACCGAGAGTGCGGCGGCGAGACAAGCAGCCGATGCCAGCAGCCGGATTATTTTTGCGAATTTCACCGGCGATTAGGATATCGCTGGACGCAGGATTTTGGCAATGGAGTGACCTGGAGCGCGATTAAGTGGAAGGGGATGGCGAGGGCGAGGCTGACAGGGCTTCCTTCTTGAATCCGGACTGAATTCTGCGCACAAGGACGTAGAGCACGGGAATGAAGACCAAATTCAGGAAAGTTGCCGCGATCATGCCGCCGAACACCGTGGTGCCCACCGAGCGGCGGCTGATGCGGCCCGCTCCTTGGGCTAGGACGAGCGGAAGGACGCCGAGAATGAAAGCAAGAGAGGTCATCAGGATGGGGCGCAGGCGGATCAGAGCGGATTCCACAGCGGCGTCGAGGATGCTGAAACCTTTTTCGCGAAGCTGTTCGGCGAACTCGACGATGAGGATAGCGTTTTTGCTCGAAAGGCCGATCAGCATTACGAGACCGATCTGGCAGTAGACGTCATTTTCCTGCCCGCGCAATGCCTGCGCACCGACGGCGCCGAGCAAAGCCATGGGAACTGCGAGCAACACGATAAAGGGAAGGGTGAAACTTTCATATTGCGCGGCGAGTGTGAGGTATACGACCAGCAGTCCAAGGCCGAACAGCATCACAGCCTGGCTACCGGATTGAATCTGCTCCAGCGACAACCCGGTCCATTCGTACGAAAAGCCGGGAGGGAGGACCTTGTTCGCGAGCTTGTCCATCGTGGCGATTGCGTCGCCTGAGCTTTTTCCAGGAGCGGCGGAGCCGTCAATTTCCGCGTAACGGAAAAGATTGTAGTGGCTGATCACCTGCGGGGAGGCTTGCGACTGGAGCTTCACGAGATTTTCGAGCGGCACCATCAGGCCTTTGTCGGAGCGGACGTAATACTCCTTGATGTCGCGCGGCTCGGCGCGGAATTGTTTATCGGCCTGCACGTAGACGCGATAGGCGCGATTGTTGAAATCGAAATCGTTTACGTAGACGGAGCCCATGTATACCTGCAGGGCGTCCGTAATTTGATTCAGGGAAACGCCGAGGGCTTTGGCCCGTTCGCGGTCGAAGCTTAGAACGAATTGCGGATCGTTGGCGCTAAAGCTGGTGAACAGTCCGGTGAGATCAGGATTCTTATTTCCGTCTTCGATCACTCCTTGAGTAACATTCGAAAGCTGCTGCATGGAAGTGCCGCTTTGATCCTCCAGCACAAACTGGAAACCGCCGAATTGTCCGAGACCCTGCACGGCGGGCGGCGCGAAGGGAACCACTTGCGCCCCGGAAATGGCGGATAGCGGGGCGCGGAGGCGTTCCAGAATCGCCTCACCGGAATGTTCTTCACCTTTGCGCCGGTCGAAGTCTTTCAGACCTGCAAAGATCAGAGCGCGGTTAGATGCGCTTCCGCCGAAGCTGAATCCAGCCACGGAGAAGGCGCTATCCATCTCCGGTACTTTGGCGAGGATCGCTTCGACTTGTGAACAGATATTTGTGGTGTATTCAAGCGACGCACCCTGCGGAGCCTGAACCGCGATAATCAGATATCCGCCGTCTTCCTCCGGAATGAAACCCTTGGGAACGTGCTGGTAGACCCAGTAGGTGAGACCAAGCCCACAAAAAAATACGAGCACGGCGACATATTCGAAGCGCAGCACAAAGCGCAGAAAATTCTGATAGGCACGTCCAAAGGCTACCATGCCTTTATTGAAGACAGCAAAAATGCGGCTTTTCACGATGTGCGCGTGGCCCAGGAAAATCGCAGAGAGCGCGGGCGTGAGGGTCAAAGCGTTAAAGGCGGAGATGGAAACAGAAAACGCGATGGTGAGCGCAAACTGCCGGAACAGGATTCCCGTGGTTCCGGGGAAGAATGCCACCGGAACGAATACCGCTACCAGCACAAGGGAAGTAGCCACAACGGCGCCAGCCACCTCCTTCATCGCGATGGAAGCCGCGTTGTGCGGCTCGGAGATTCCTTCGGTGATATGGCGCTGCACGTTTTCGATGACGACGATGGCATCGTCCACCACAAGGCCGGTGGCAAGGGTGAGACCGAAGAGCGTAAGAGTGTTGATCGAGAAGCCCAGAATCTTTACAAACGCGAAAGTTCCGATGAGCGAAACGGGAATGGTGATAGCGGGAATAAATGTGCTGCGCCAGTCCTGCAGGAAAACGAAAATTACAAACACGACGAGAGCAATGGCCTCGAGCAGAGTGTACAGGACGTCTTTGATGGATTCGCCGACGACGGTTGTCGTGTCGAATGCGACGGCATACTTGATGCCGGGAGGGAAGCGTTTGGAGAGGCGCTCAAGTTCCGCCTTCGCTGCTTTGTCGACCGCGAGAGCATTGGCGCTGGGCAACTGAGTGACGCCGAAGCCCACGGCATCGTGGCCGTCGAAGCGAAGAACGCTGCTGTAGTCTTCGGCACCCAGCTCGGCACGTCCCACGTCGCGAACGCGCACAAGATTGCCGTCGGTACCGGTCTTCAAAATAATATTTTCGAATTCCGACGGCTCGACCAGCCGGCCTACCGCGCGCACGCTGATCTGATAACTCTGGTCCGGCCGCGAAGGAGGCTGGCCAACCTGGCCGGAAGCTACCTGGACGTTCTGCTCGGTGAGGGCACTCAAAATATCCGTGGCGGTGAGGCCGCGCGCGGCCATGCGGAGCGGGTCGAGCCACAGGCGCATGGAATATTTTCGCTCGCCGAAATTTTGCACGTCGGCGACGCCGGGAACGCGCTTCAGCGCATCGCGCACATAGAGGTCAATGTAGTTGCTGAGAAAAAGGCTGCTGTACTCGCCATGCTCGGAATAGACGCCCGCGCCGAACACGAAATTGCTGGATGACTTGGTAATGCTGATGCCGGTGGTTTTCACCTCGTTGGGAAGCCGGCCCAGCGCCTGGTTCACGCGATTCTGAACGTCCACGCTGGCGAGATCGATATTGCGGGTGATATCGAAGGTGACCGTGATGTTGCTGGAACCGTCGTTTCCGCTCGTCGAGGTCATGTACTTCATGCCTTCGACGCCGTTGATCTGCTGCTCCAGCGGCGTGGTGACGGAAGTTTCGACGGTCTGGGCGTTCGCGCCGTTGTAAAAGGAGGATACATTAACCTGCGGCGGCGCGAGATCTGGAAATTGAGCGACAGGAAGCGTGGGGATCGTGACCGCTCCGGCTAGAATAATCAGAAGCGCGCAGACAGTGGCAAAGATAGGCCGCCGGATGAAGAAATCGACAAACATTTTCTACGAGAGCCCTTTTGATGCACGAACGGGTAGCAAACGGAAAGAAATCAAGATGAAGACTTTCCTGCCGGAGCCGGCGCCGTCTCGGTGACCGTCGCGCCGTCCACAAGGCTCTGTGCGCCTTCGATGACGACCCGGTCGCCTGATTTCAACCCATCCAGCACCACGTAATCGTTGCCTACCATCTCGCCGAGAGTGAGGACTT
>Ga0306924_10004330_pt1 | contig 13833 bp, 13 predicted proteins | sample sta12Can44000111_FD_203756 | JGI IMG/M metagenome (GOLD analysis project Ga0306924, IMG submission 203756) | Lab enrichment of tropical soil microbial communities from Luquillo Experimental Forest, Puerto Rico - statanox.12C.anox.44.000.111 (v2)... | ecosystem: Environmental > Terrestrial >... | reverse complement strand
GTCGATCCCGACCACGCTCGGAAACTTTTTGGTGCCGCTGATGATCGGCGCCCGCGATCTCGCTTTTCCCCGCCTCAACCTGACCAGCTGGTACCTGTTTCTGATCGGCGGCTCAGTGACGCTCTATGCGCTCTTCGTCGGCGGGGTCGACACCGGCTGGACGTTCTACGCGCCGTTCTCGACCATGTATTCCAATGGTCACGTGGTGCTCGCGGTGCTCGGTGTGTTCATTGCCGGCTTCTCCTCCATTCTCACCGGGCTCAACTTCATCGTGACCATTCATCGGCTGCGCGCGCCGGGGCTGACCTGGTACCGGCTGCCGATCTTCATCTGGTCGCTCTACGCCACCTCGGTCATTCTGGTATTGGCGACGCCGGAGCTTGCCATCACGCTTGCCCTGGTGGCGCTCGAGCGCATCACCGGCATCGGCATCTTCAACCCGCGGCTGGGCGGCGATCCTCTCCTGTTCCAGCACATGTTCTGGTTCTACTCCCACCCCGCCGTCTACATCATGATCCTGCCGGGAATGGGAGTGGTGAGCGAGCTCGTGACCTGCTTCTCGCGCAAGAACTTGTTCGGCTACAAGTTCGTGGCCTGGTGCAGCATCGCGATCGCCGCCATCGGCTTCCTGGTATGGGGCCATCACATGTTCGTCAGCGGGCAGTCGCCGTTTGCCGGGATCGTGTTCTCTTTCATGAGCTTCGTGGTGGCGGTGCCCTCCGCCATCAAGGTATTCAACTGGACGGCCACGCTGCACAAGGGCTGGGTGAGCTACGACGCTCCCATGCTCTATGCGCTCGCGTTCATCGGGCTGTTCACCATCGGCGGGCTTACCGGGCTGTTTCTTGCCTGCATCGCCTTCGATGTCTTCGTCACCGACACCTATTTCGTTATCGCGCATTTCCACTACATCATGGTGGGCGGCATGGTGACCGCCTATTTCGGCGGCCTGCATTACTGGTGGCCGAAGATCACCGGACGGCTCTATCCGGAATACTGGGCGCGCGCTGCCGCCATCCTCATTTTCTTCGGCTTCAACATGACGTTCTTCCCGCAATTCATTCTCGGCATCCTGGGAATGCCGCGCCGCTATCACGTCTATGCGCCCGAGCTGCAGGTCTGGAACGTGCTCTCGTCCGCAGGCGCCTCCATCCTCGCGCTCGCCTACCTGCTGCCGCTGTTCTATCTCGGCTGGTCGCTGTTCTGGGGCCGCCGCGCGTCGTCCGATCCGTGGCACGCGACCGGGCTCGAATGGCAGACGTCCTCGCCGCCGCCGAAGCACAATTTCGTCGCCACGCCGATCGTCGAGCGCGGCCCCTATGTCTACACCGTCGATGGGGAGGCGGTGCCGCAGAATGCGTGAGGCGCAGCCAAGCTTCCAGTACGCGACGCTCGTTCAGCAGGAGCAGGCGGCGCAGCTTGGCATGTGGACCTTTCTTGCCACCGAGGTGCTGTTCTTCGGCGGGCTGATCCTTGCCTACTGCGTCTACCGTTACGGCTACGCCGACGATTTCGCCGCCGCCGCGCGGCACACCAAGATCGTGATCGGTACGTTGAACACCGCCATCCTGCTGACCAGCAGCTTTTTGGTGGCGTGGGCGGTTGCACTCGTCAAAGTGGGTTTCGATCGTCTGGTTGCGGGCCTGCTCACTGGCGCGGCGCTCCTCGGCGTCATCTTCCTCGGGCTCAAAGGCTACGAGTACCGGGAGGAATACCGCGAGCACCTGGTGCCGGCCGTGAATTTTGCCTTCGAGGCCGCGCATGCGCGCGGGGCCGAGCTGTTTTTCATGCTCTATTTCGTGCTCACCGGGCTGCACGGCCTGCATGTTGCCATCGGCGTCGTCGTGCTGCTGGCGATCGCGCACCGCGCACGCGGCGGCGCCTACGGCAGGCAATATCATTCGCCGGTGACGGTCGCGGGCCTCTACTGGCATTTCGTCGATCTCGTCTGGATCTTCCTGTTCGCGCTGATCTACCTGCCGGGACGGAGCTCAGCATGACCTGGTATCCGCCGCGCATTGTTGCGCTGTCCTGGGGGGCGCTGCTCGGTTTGCTGGCGCTCACCGTGTTTCTTGCCTACCAGCCGCTCGGAGCCTTCAACACCGTCATCGCATTGATAATCGCGACCACGAAGGCATTGATTGTGGCGGCGATCTTCATGGAGCTGCGCGAGCACCGCGGCCTGACGATCGCCTTTGCCGCGGCCGGCTTCTTCTGGCTCGCCATCCTGCTCTGGCTTGCGGGGACGGACTTCCTCACGCGGCCGCAGTTCCCGCCGCCGGCAATCCTGTAATAAGGCCTGCCTTAGGGCAGCTACCGGTCAAGTTGAATCCGTCGTCATTGCCGGGCCTTGACCCGGCAATCCATCTTTTGTTGCAAGAAGATGAATGCGCGGGTCGAGCCCGCGCATGACGGTTGAGAGCCGGCTCTAAGTGGGCTGCGGGAACTTTTTGATGGAACATTCGTCGCCGAGTGCGGTTTAGTTGCAGCGAACCAATGTTCCGCACCGACCACTTGGGTGTGGTGCATCGACACTCTTTGCTAGAGGCCAACAATGGGGACCATACTTCTCATCATTCTGATCATTATTCTGCTCGGTGCGCTGCCGACATGGCCGTACAGCTCGGGGTGGGGTTACTACCCATCGGGCGGCATCGGGTTGCTGCTGCTGATCGTTATCATTCTGCTGGTGTTAGGACGAATATAGCCGCCGCTTGCTGGCGGCAGGAAACGGAACAGCCGCAATGAGCAATGAAGGTCGCATCGTCAAGGGAACGACCGAAGCGCGCGAGGGCGTGACCGGTCACAATGTCCGTTATGTGCTGATCGGCAGCCTGACCGGCATTATCATTGTCTTCGCCGGCCTGTGGTTTTATTACTTCAGCTGATCGGTGTGCGTGCGACGCGGGCTTATACCTCCCCGTAGGGGAGGTCGGCGGCCTCGGCCTTGAGCCGGGGGCGCCGGGTGGGGTCAACTCGGTGCTCCTGCTCGTGTCTGGCCCCACACCCCACCCGACCACCTCGCTTCGCTCGGTGGTCGACCTCCCCAAAGGGGAGGCATTCCGCGTGTGCCTACCCCTGCCGTGGCCCCACGGTGTCGGCCATCACCGCGCCGCGCGCTCCCAGTGGCTTCTCCGGCCCGATCGTGGAGTCGCGCGCGGTCTGGTGCTCGATCTCGGAATTGAGCTCGGCCCCGATCAGCACCACGATGGTTGAAAGCCACATCCACATCATCAGGCCGATCACCGCGCCGAGCGCGCCATAGGTGGCGTTGTAGTTGGCCATGTTGGCGAGATACCAGGAGAACAGCGCGGAGACGGCTAGCCAGGCCAGCGCCGCGAACACGCTACCCACGTTGATCCAGCGCCATCTGGCGCGCGTGCGGCTCGGGCCGTAGCGATAAAGCACCGCAAGCCCGACAATGAGCAGGACGAACATCAGCGGCCAGCGCAGATAGGCAATATAGGGATGATCGAGGCCGGTGAGCCCAAGCGCTGCAAGCACGAGCGGAAACACCACCACCGCCGCGATCGCCAGGCCCGCGCCGGCAATCGCGCAGATCGTGAAGAAGAGCGATACCAGGTTGAGCTTGATGAGGCCGCGCTTCTCGGTCTCGTCATAGATCACATTGAGCGTGTCGAACAACGCCTTCATGCCGGCGTTGGCGCTCCATAGCGCGATGGCCAAGCCGACGAAGAAGCCGAGCGTCAGCCGGCTGTCGCTCTTGCTGGCAAGCCGCGTGATCTCCTGACTGAGGATGTCGAGGCCGGCGGCAGGGATGATGTTTGCCGCCACCGAAAGATGGCTGTTGATGGTGGCCGCATCGGCGAACAGCGCATAGACGGAGACCCCGGCCGCTAGCGCCGGAAACAGCGCCACCACGGAATAGAACACCACGCCGGCGGCGAGTGCCAGCAGGCGGTCGTCCTGCACCTCGCGATACGTGCGCAGCAGAATGTCCTTCCAGCCCCGGTGCGGGATCTGCGTCGGAGCGAATGCATCGCGGCCGCGGTCCCTTTCGGCAGCGCGCGCCTGCTGCAGGTCGAACGGCTCCTGTGCCGGCGTCGCGCGTGGAGGCACATAGTCGCCGCCGCGGCGCGGCCACTGCTGGCGAGCCCAGCCTTCCTGCAGGTTGATTGCGTAGATCACGCCGGCGGTCACCAGGACCGAGGCGCCGAACCATGCGGCGAGGTTCTCCAGCCGCGCAGCAGTCAGACGGGAATTCAATTTCGGCACCTCGGATAGGCTCTCACGGCAAGAATTCGCGCGCGCGGGTCCCGGTTCCGTAGCCTGGGTTGAGCGCAGCGAAACCCGGGTAGCCCGGATGTCGCCATAGCGCGTCGCGCAGACAAGTGTACGCAGTCTGCGCAAGCTTGACTGCGTTCGCGCGTGAACGCCCGGAACTTCCTGTTCGGCAGTTTGTTCGTAAGTCGGAAAACCGGGAAAAGAGGATTCCACAATGGTGACACGCACGAATGTCCGCAGCGTGGTCTCGGATGCCCAGGACAAGGGCCGGGAAGCGGTCGAGGCCGTATCCGACGTGCGGGACAACATGTCCCAGGCCATCGACAAGTCGCTCAGAGAGCGGCCCTACACGACCCTCGTCATGGCAGTGGGAATTGGCTTTCTGCTGGGAGCGTTGTGGGCGCGCTAGGGAAAATTCGATGGAGCTGATGCGGTTACGCGGACGCGCAACTGGCTTCACCTCTCCCCGGAGGGGAGAGGTCGGATCGCGCTTGCGCGATCCGGGTGAGGGGGGCCATGACCGGCGGTGTCTCCGGTCCCCCTCACCCGGAATGGCCGCGCGATGCGCGACCATTCCGACCTCTCCCCGCTGGGGAGAGGTGACGTCGCGCTGCGTCAATTTCAGTGAAACAGGCGCTAGCGTCCGCGGACGGTGCGCATGAAGAAGTGGCGGCGATACCTTGAGCTGCAGCTACAGGCGAAGTCGGGACTGAGTTCCGCTTTCGTGGCGGGCACGCTCCTTGGCCTCGCCTCCGCCGGCATTACCTTTGCATTCGTGCTCGTTACCGTCTTCGTCTGGCTCGCGCGACGGTACGATGCGCTGACCGCCGGACTTTCGCTCGGCGGCCTTTTCCTTCTGATCACGATCGTAGCGCTGGCATCCGCGGTCTATTCGCGCCGGCGCACCATCGCGCGTGCCGAGCTTGCGCTGGCGGCGCAGCGTCACGCGCTTTGGCTCGATCCGCGACTCGTCGGAACCGCCGTCCAGATGAGCCGCACGGTGGGGTTGCGCAGAGTGCTGCCGCTGGTTGCCGTCGCCATTCTGGCGGCGGGTGCCGCCATGCAATGGAGCGGCGCGCGCGAGCATCCCGACTTCCAGTAGCACGCGGCAGGAACCGGTTCGCTCTCCGACAGTTGAGGCAGCATCCCAGAACAAGGAACAAGGGTCATGAACGAAGATCGGTTGGCCGGCACGGCGAAAAATATCGGGGGCCAGATGGAATCCGGATTTGGACGCGCTACGGGGGACGTCAGGACTCAGGCCCAGGGCGCGGCGAAGCAAGCCGAGGGCACGCTGCAGGATATTTACGGACAGGCCAAGGATGCGGCCGTGAATACCGCGCAGGCCGTGCGCGAGACGGCGAGCAATGCCGACGATCTCGTGCGCACCACCATCGAGCAGCGTCCCTATACCGCCGCCGCCATCGCGCTCGGGGTGGGCTTCCTGATCGGCCGCTTCTCCCACCGGCAGAGTTACTGATTTAGTCCGCGGCGAAATGCCCCGTCATGCGCGGGCTTGACCCGCGCATCCATCTTCTTGCGAAGGGATGGATTGCCGGGTCGAGCCCGGCAATGACCCCAATTCAAAACGCCAGGTTGCCGCTATAACTTTGCTTGTTTGGCGGTTTTAGGGGCGAGGCATGCCTCGCCCCTACGCCGCGGATTCGGATTCTCGCCAGCGTTGAGGGTGCTGGCGGCGCGATCGGGTTGCCCTGCGGCCTGAGCGCGCAGAGTGCGCGCACCGGGCGGCGCGGTGACGGTCATCAGGAAGTTTCTGCGGCTGAAGGGCCGCGGTGCTCCATGCGAACGATGGGTATCCGACATCGCCGGCTCACAGCAAACCGCGCGGCATCGGTGCAACGCCGCTCTGCGATAACCCACCCAGTTTGAGAACGGTTCCGCGCTGGAATTAGAACGGATTCCAATTGACATAGGCGTTGCCGGCTCGACTGTCGCGAACCCAAATCAATCAGGTCATCGCCCGCGGAAGCGGGCGACCCAGTAACCGATGGGAGCGAGTTTTGCGGCCGACAGGCGGCAACCGTTCGGCTCGACCGCACTCACATCGATTACTGGGTGCCCCGCTTACGCGGGGCATGACAGGAGTGGGTCGCCGGCGCCGCAGCTCAGAGCGGCTTAAGCGAAGGGGAGGGCCCAACCGAGCGCCCCCCCCCGGCCGGCTCCTTCGGCCGCGACCGTGCCCACCATCCGCGAGGGCGCGAACAGCTTGGCCATGTACTCCTGGACCTGGCCGTAGCATTCGCAAGCGTGCTGCTCGAGGAGCTCCCGGTTGACGATCTGCATATAGCCGCGGCGACCGTTGAGCACGCCTGCGGTCTCGAGCCGCCCGGCGATCAGCGTCACCGTCGTGCGCCGCACGCCCAGCATCTGCGCGAGCGCGCTCTGCGTCAGCGGGACCTTGTCGCTGCCGCTGCGATCCTGCACTTCGAGCAGCCAGCGGCAGATGCGGGCCTCCACCGGATGGACCGCGTTGCAGAGCGCAGTCTGCTGCGCTTGTGCCAGCAGCGCGCTGTCAAAGCGGGCGGCGAGTCGCCGCACGGCCGGGCTCTGATCGAGGAGATAACGGAAAGCTGAAGCCGACATGCGGGATGCCTCGCCGGGGATCTGCACCCGGGCATCGCAGCTGGCGCAGCCCGCGGCTGCCGCCGCGGTCGCGCCAATGACCCCGTCGGCCCCGATGAGGACGATTGCGGCGCCGGCTCCATCCTTGCTCGGCAGCGTTGTCGCCACCAGGCCGGAATGAGGGAAAACCACGTGCTCGACCCGGTCGCCGACCCGGTGCAGAGAGTCGTCGAGGCGCAGGTCCAGCAGCGTCAGATGCGGACGAAACATCGCCATTTCCGCCCCGGAAAGCTCGGACAGGAAGGCATTTCCGCCAAACTGCTGAGTGGGCATGGGAACCTCCCTCACCGGCGCCACGCCGCACGACGAGGCGACCCTAAGCATAAAGCCCCGCACAAAAAACGAGCAGCCCCCGGCTTGGTTCCCTGCCGGACACTTTTTTGGAACTCTATCCCTTCCTCGCCCGGGCTACGGCTCTCTTATCGTTGGCTCGCCTCGAAGAGTCGCGAGATAGGGCCGCCCGCGCGAGCGAGCGACGAGCGCACGCGACTCGCGCACGGTGGCATTGGCTGCCGCCGTGACCTCATGCAGCGAGCGAACGCGCTCGGACAAGCCTATGACCATGGTGCGCAATTCCGGGGCGAGGTGGTCGAGCGTGCCGTCGACCTGGGCGAACGGGATTTCGAAGGCTCTCTCACCGTCTTCGTAGATGTCCAGCTGCCAGGATCGGGTTTTCGCTTCGCGGCACTCCATCAGCTCGCGCACGACCCCATGGGCGTAGTCGCGGGCGTGCGCACGATCAGGCAGGGTGACCCCGCTCTCGTCGCCCACGCGGCCCGTTTCGTCCCTGAGCTCGAATGTATAGACCGGCATGCGCTGACCCCGTCCTTCTGCTCCGGATAATACAACGTATCGTTGTAGCAGAAAGTTCCAGCTGCGCCACCACTTCGGGCCTCCAATCTCTCAGCCGTCATGCCCCGCGTAAGCGGGGCACCCAGTGTGTGCCGAGCATGATCAACAGCTTGGAGGTGCAAGTCCTCTATCCAGTCTGATGGTGACGAAGGATTAGCAAAACGCAAGGGCACGCCTTGCGAAAGCAAGGTCCGCCGTGAGGCGGAGCCCGAAGGCAGCGTGGAGCAAAGCCGCGGCCTGATGGACAAGAACCGGATACGAGGCCTACCCGGTCGGACGAGCGAGCACTTGATCGCGAAGTCCACGGCCATCAAGGATCGGGGTGGTATATCCGGCAGGCGTGCGGTGAAGGCGGCTGATCTTACCTCGGGAGATCTGCGCGGCGTCTCGGAACGAGACTGAGGGCACAAGACCCGATCGTGCAGAAGTCAGCAAAGGGCATAGTAGCCGGGAGTAGCGGTGAAGGCCCGAACGGTTGGAAGTGGCAAGTAGAGCGGTCGTCTCGCGCAAGCCATGCAGCAGAAAACACAGCGGGAGCTGGATATCGGCACCGGCGCCAAGGGTGAAGCCCCGCCCGCCGCCGCCGACAAGACTGAAGCCTGCGCGGCGACAACCGACAGCGAACGCCCGGCGGTCTTTGGGCCGTCGATGGAAGCAATCCTGGGCGTAGCAATCTGAGGAAGGCACTGGCGCAAGTCAGGGCCAATAAGGGAGCAGCGGGCATCGACGGTATGAGTTTCGAGGCCCTCGGTCCCTACCTGAAGGAACACTGGCCCGCGATCCGGGCTCAGTTGCTTGACGGCAGCTACAAGCCGCAACCGGTGCGGCGGGTCGAGATACCGAAGCCGGGGGGCGGCATCCGCCCGCTCGGCATTCCAACGGTGCTTGACCGGTTCGTCCAGCAAGCGGTGATGCAGGTGCTGCAGGCGAGTTGGGACAGGACGTTCTCCGAGCACAGCTTCGGCTTTCGGCCGGGGCGCTCGGCGCATCAGGCGGTGGCACGGGCGCAGGAGTATATCGCCCTTGGCCACCACATCGTGGTCGACCTCGACATCGAGAAATTCTTTGATCGAGTAAACCACGACATCCTGATGGGGCAGGTTGCCAAGCGCGTATCGGACAAGCGTGTCCTGAAGCTGATCCGCGGCTTTCTGACCGCGGGAGTGTTGGCGGAAGGGCTTGTCAGCCCGACGGAGGAAGGTACCCCGCAAGGCGGTCCGCTCTCACCGCTGCTGTCGAACTTGCTGCTTGATGTTTTGGACAGGGAGCTGGAGAAACGCGGCCATCGTTTCGTGCGCTACGCCGACGACTGCAACATCTACGTTCGCAGCCAGCTGGCGGGTGAACGGGTGATGGCGAGCATCGAAAGGTTCCTTGCCAAACGCCTCAAGCTTAAGATCAACAAAGCAAAGAGCGCAGTTGCCAAGCCGAGCGAGCGCAAGTTCCTGGGCTTTAGCTTCACAAGCGAAGATCGACCAAAGCGGCGCATTGCGCCGCAAGCGATCGAGCGGTTCAAAGCAAAGGTCCGAGAACTAACCGCTGGTACCCGAGGCAGAAGCCTCAAGCAGATCATCACTGAGCTGGGCAGCTATCTGATCGGATGGCGCGCCTACTTCCGGTTCTGCGAGACTCCGACGGCGCTACGTGACCTTGACCAGTGGATCAGACGACGCATTCGCATGCTGATCTGGCGGCAATGGAAGCGGGGCCGCACTCGCTATAAGCGCCTCCGGCGGTGCGGCGTGGGTCATGACTTGGCGGCACGTACCGCCGGCAGTGCTCACGGCCCGTGGCGGCTTAGCCTCAGTCCCGCACTTTGCATTGCCTTTCCCAACGCCTTCTTCACCTCGCTCCGACTGCCTTCCCTCGTCCCCATACGACCGCATAATCCGCCGAACCGCCGGATACGGACCCGTATGTCCGGTGGTGTGGGAGGGCGGAAGTCGTGAGGCTTCCCCCTATCCCGATAGTCCTCAAGGCGTCGGGCGAACACCTGCCAATCTGACTCTTCCATGGATTACTGGATCGTCCGCTTGCGCGGACGATGACGACTGAGAGTATCTTCTTCCAGCTTAAGTTAGCACGCTACCCCGGGGGGGGGGTGCGTGTTCCCCCGGCTCCGGCAGCTCCACATCGATGGTGCAGACAAGCCCTTCGCGCGTGAGCTCGTGCTTCACCTTCGCCCCCGTGATGGCCGAGTCAATGAGGGTACTTCCAAACCCGCTGCTTGTGGGCCGGCGCACCAGTGGCCCGCCGGTCTCCTTCCACTCAAATCGCAGGTGGCGCGGACTGCCCCTGGCCACGGTCCAGCTGACCCCAACCCTGCCGCTTGGGGTCGATAGCGCGCCATACTTTGCGGCGTTGGTCGCAAGCTCGTGCAGGACAAGGCCGAAAGGCGTGGCGAGATCGGCCGGCAGCAGGACCGGCTCGCCTTCGATGTGCAGCCGGTCAGCGTCGTCGCTCAGATGCGGCTCGAGCTGCTGGCGGGCGAGCTCGCCGAGGTCGGCCCCCTTCCACTCCGATTCGACAAGCAGCGTATGGGTATTGGCGAGCGCCCCGAGCCGGCCTTCGAAGCGGTCCACGAAATCTTCCGTTCGGGGGCTGCTGCGCAGCGTGTGACGCGCGACGGCCTGGATCACGGTGAGGATGTTGCGCACCCGGTGACTCAATTCGCTCATGAGCAGCCGTTGCCGGCGTTCCCAGGTGCGGCTCTCGGTGACGTCGCGCGTGCTCTCGAGCACAAGCCGGCGCCCCTCGAAGGTCTCGAGCTGAAGCCGGCTTTCGACAATCAACTCCTTGCCCTGCTTGGTGCGCTGCCGAATCTCGCCATACCAGCTGCCTTCAGCAATCAGCTTTTCCTTCAGGTCGGCGAACGTGGAGCCCGGCACGCTGGTCTTCAGCAACCGCTCCTTGCTCTGGCCGATCGCTTCCCCGCGACCATAGCCATAGAGCTCCTCACTGCCGCGGTTCCAGTCGATGATGCCGTCGTCGAGGTCCCAGACGAAGATCGGATCGCGTGACAGATCGATCAGCCGCTTCTCCTGTCCGAGGTGGCGCTCGCTCTGTCGCAGCGACTCCTCCATCCGATGCCGCTCGGAGATGTCGATGAAGGTGATGACCACGCCGTCGATCTTGTCGTCGACCGTGCGATAAGGGCGCAGCCGCATGTCGTACCAGCGGCCGTCGCGGCTGTGGACTTCCTGCCGGATCGGCGTGAGATCGGCGAGAACGGTACGCGCGTCCTTCACCAGGCCGTCATATTCGAGCTGATGGGCGAAGTCCGTGATCGGCCGCCCCTCGTCGGTCGGGGTGACGCTGAACAGCTCCGTCACCCGCTCGGTGAACCGCTTGATGCGCAGCTGTGCGTCGAGGAACAGGGTCCCGATGTCCGTTGCCGCGACCAGGTTCTGCAGGTCGCTGTGCGCGCGCGAGATCGCCTCCAGCTTCAGCTTGAGCTCGGTGTTGACGGTCTGCAGCTCCTCGTTGATCGATTGCAGCTCCTCCTTGCTGGTCTCCAGCTCCTCGGAGGTTGAACGGTATTCCTCGTTGATGGACTGCAGCTCCTCATTGGCGGCGCGCAGCTCCTCGTTGGCGGCATCCGATTCCTCGCGCACCGTGCGCAGCCGCGCCTGCGTGAGCTCGAGCTCCTGGGTCAGCCGCTGCACGGTCTGGTCGGCAGGCTGCCGATTTGACGGCGCCGCTCTTTCATCGACCGCCTCGCCCTCGATAAACATCACGACCGCAGTGCGCGGGTCGGCCCTGGCCTGCTCGGCCGACGGCTTGATCTGCAGATGCACGCGGTGGGGCGCGCCGTTGAAACGCACCAGGATCGGCAGGCTCAACGTCGCCTCTCGCTGCTCGAAAACCCGGTTGAGCGCCGACCGCAGCTCGAATCGCAGCTCCGGCCGCACAAGGTCGACCGCATCGCCGCTCATGGGCCCGCCCGAGGGCATCATGTAGCGTCCCGCATTGTCGGACAGATGCATGACGCGGTGCGATTCATCGACCAGGATGCTGGGCGGCGCCACCTGCTCGATTGCGCGCCGGTGCATGGCGGCCTCGCCGAGCGCCACCGTGGGGCTCAGGGCACGGCCGAGCTGGACGACCTGCTCGCGCGCCCGCACCGGCCCGAGCAGGCGCGGCAGCAGGCGCGGCTTGTCCCCGGGAACGGCTGTGGACTGATAAACCCGCGCGCTACGATCGAGGGTGCGGAACAGCCCCTGAGGGTTGTCCGCGGTCTCGGAGGATCCGAGGAACAGATATCCTCCGGGATTGAGCGCATAATGAAAAGTACTGCACAGCTGCTCCTGCAGCTCGCGGTCGAGATAGATCAGCACGTTGCGGCAGGAGATCAGGTCCACGTGCGAGAACGGCGGGTCCTTCAGGAGGTCGTGCACCGCGAACAGCACCATGTCGCGCACCTCCTGGCGCACGCGATAATGGTCGCCCTCGCGCGCGAAGTAGCGTCGCAAGCGGTCCTCGTTCACGTCGGCTTCGATGGCGACGGGGAAGCGGCCCTCGCGCGCAGCGGCCAGCGCGCGGGAATCGAGATCGGAGCCGAACACCTGAATGGGTGGACGCAGCGGGTGCTTCGCTGCCTCCTCCAGGAGCAGGATGGCAAACGAATAGGCCTCCTCGCCGGTGGCGCAACCCGAGACCCAGACGCGGATGGTCTCGTCCACCTCCTTGTCCGCAAACAATGCCGGGATGACATCCTTGGCGATCCGCTCGAAGGCCTCGCTGTCGCGGAAGAAGGTGGTCACCGAGATCAGAAGATCACCGAGCAGAGCCTGCGCTTCCTCGGCATTGTCGCGCATCACATCGTAGTATTCGTTCAGGTCATCTGCTCGCGTAACCTGCATCCGGCGCGCGATCCGGCGCAGAACGGTCGAGCGCTTGTATTTCGAAAAATCGTGACCGGTGCGCACGCGCAGATGCGAAATGATCCGCCGCAGCACTTCCTCGTCGAAGTTGCGGATGTCGGGAATCGCAACGCTTTCCTTGATGCGGATGAGATCGACCAGGCGCTGGGCGAGGTCGCGCGCAGGCAGCACGAAGTCGGCAACGCCTGTTGCGATCGCGCTGCGCGGCATGGAGGCGTATTCGGCCTCGTTGGGATCCTGCACCAGAATGATGCCGCCCGCTTCCTTGACCGCGCGCACGCCAATCGCCCCGTCAGATCCGGCGCCGCTCAGAATGATGGCAAAGCCGTCGCCCAGTCGCTCTGCGACCGAGCGAAAGAACGAGTCGATGGGCGAGCGGTGGCCGCGCGGCTCTTCGAACTCAACCGCGGAAATCTCATGATCAATCAGCTGCAGGCGGCGGTCGGGCGGAATGACGTAGACATGATCCGCTCGCAATAGCTCGCTCGTGCCCACCTGCACCACCGGCATCCTGGTCCGGGTCGAGATGATGGCGGCCATCTCGCTGCGATGGGCCGGATCGAGATGCACGATGACCACGAAGGCGGCGCCGGGATGCTCGGGCAGAGCCGAGAAGAACGTTTGCAGGGCGTGCACGCCGCCCGCGGACGCGCCGATCGTCACGATGACAGGCTGGGTGTCCTCGCGCTTGCGCGCGAGCTTCTCGCCGTCGTTGTGGCTATCGTTGTCGGCCACGACGCCCACTTTGCCCCCGGCCTGCATCAAGCATAGCGCCAAAGCCGCCGATGGCGCCAGCGGATTTCACGCACCCAGCGTTCGGAATGCGACGTGATGGAACTGGCGTGGGTAGCGGGTCGTTCTCTCCGGGCGAGCTCCGGGGCTGGCCCGCTGGAGGATGGCATGGCCAACCGGGATGTGCTTGCGATCGGGACCTCCGCGGGAGGCGTGGACGCTCTCCTCTTTATCGCCAAGGGGCTGCCGCGCAATTTGCCCGCTGCCATTCTCATTACCATCCACTTGCCGAGCCACGTTCGCTCGACATTGGATGAATTGCTGGCGCGGGCGGGTCCGATGCCCGCCCGGTTTGCCGAGAGCGGCGAGGCGATCCGCAAGGGCCATATCTACATCGCCCCGCCCGACCGTCACCTCCTGCTTGATGGGGACCGGCTATCGCTCGGGGAAGGGCCGCGCGAGAACAACACCCGTCCTG
>Ga0306924_10004328_pt1 | contig 13834 bp, 14 predicted proteins | sample sta12Can44000111_FD_203756 | JGI IMG/M metagenome (GOLD analysis project Ga0306924, IMG submission 203756) | Lab enrichment of tropical soil microbial communities from Luquillo Experimental Forest, Puerto Rico - statanox.12C.anox.44.000.111 (v2)... | ecosystem: Environmental > Terrestrial >... | reverse complement strand
CGAAGTGGCCGTGGATAATCTCGTAAGAGCCCGTGGCCAGCTTACTCGGGGTCGCCAGGGCATAGCCGTTGTCGCCCAATAGGTCGATTGGGAGTTCGGGCCACGGACGAATGCGGCGCCTTTCGCCGTTATAGCGATAAAGCAGGTGGCACTTGCCAGAGGCCGTGCGCGTAACGATAGCGGGCTGGCCGTGGCGCCGGATCGCATCCTCAGCTACCTTCTCGTCCGTGGTATCGATGTCGAGCACCGTAACGTTGCTCCGACGACCCGTGACATACCCCAGCGCATTAGTATCACCGAACTTGTTCGCTAACTCTGCGGAGCCCTTGAGACCAACTTTCTGCCAGCGCCTTATGCTCGGCTTCTTCGCTTCGCCAACCGGAAACGTAGCAATCCTATGTTCGGCATAACGCGGCTGCCACCTTGAAAAGATGCCGTTCATTACGAACCCCAAAAATAAAAAATGCTTGCATCTCGGACTCCATTCGGTTAGATAAGAGATGCACCTTCTTTCTTTGCCCCGCTTCGGCGGGGCATTTTTTTATAACTATGCCGAAACCCTTTCGGGCTGGCGGATTGAAAACCGTTGCCGCCGTCTCTCACTCTTCGACTTCAATGTGCTTCCCTTCTTTCAAGGAACTTACCAAGCGAGCCCATACAGCCGCCGTATCTTCGGCAGCCGCTATGATTTCCGCGTCTATTTTTCCTCGCATATAGAAGGCGGCTCTTGCGGCGAAATCTGCGCGGATAAGAAATGCGCTATGTGCGCGCACGGGATCGGGCTCAAGCTCTGGTCCATCCGATGCGGCGGCGTCCGGCTGAAATTTGTTAGGAAAATCAATGACAGCGCTATTATCGTGCGGTCGTTGATTTTCCTTCAGTTTTTCCCTATAGCGCCGATCTGCTTCTTTTTGCGCCCACGCTTTCTTAAGCTTTTCTTCCATGTGGGCAGTCGAATTGCAGCCGCAGGACTTGTGATCCTGACTCCCGCAAGTATCACAAACCCATATTTGAGCCGAAATGACTTGTTGTGCCGGTTCGAGTCTCATCACGCCGCCCCTAGCCGTGGCAGCGCCTCTAGGAAGGCTTGTATGTCGCTTTCAAGCACGACTGTGCGGCGGCCAATTTTGCGCGCTGGCAGTCGTCCTTCGCGAATCAGCTTGTAAACGGAGTCTCGACACAGCCCCAAGACGCACATGACCTCAGGGATGGAATAAGCACGACGATTAGGTGGTTGCATGGATTTGTCCGATGTTGGCCGTCAAAGCGACGACTATCGGACAATCGATTGGACCAGTTCGTGGATTCGCGTCAACACCCTTTGCGCCCCGGAAAACCCCGGAAACGCTACCAACTATGGCAGCATCGAGACCACGCCATCGTCTCACGCACCCCGCAGCGCCACCACCTTGCCGCTGCCTTGCGGCTTACCGCAGTAGTCGGCCCATTGCTGCATTAGCCTAGCGCGCTTATCGAACAAATCGCCCCGGCGGTAGGCGGCCTCGACTGCATTCGGGATGGCATGGGCGAGCGCCATTTCCACGACATGATTCGGATAGCTCGTTTGTTCGGCAGCCCAATCGCGGAACGTGGAGCGCAGCCCGTGTACGGTGACATCTGCGCCCGCTGCTCGCTTGGCGACGGTCCATAAACCATTATGCCCAAGCGGGCGGCCGTGCTTGTAACCGGGAAACACATAATTCGAATGCCGGATCGCAGCCATGTCCCTTAGCAGCGCAATCGCGGCAGCAGATAGCGGCACTTTGTGTTCCCTGCCTGCCTTCATGCGGTCGGCCGGAATCGTCCAGGTGCGCGCCTCTAGATCAATCTCCTTCCACGTCGCATTGACCGCCTCTCCAAGACGGGCGGCTGTCAGCGTGATGAACTCCAAGCAACGGGCCATCACGCTGGTATCTTGCCGCAGCTTGCCCATGAACTCGGCGGCCTGCGCATAGGGCAATGCCGCGTGGTGTTCGATCTTGGCTACCTTAGTGCGCGCGGGCAGGACTTGTTCCAGGTGGTTCTGCCAACGCGCTGGATTGTCGCCAGTTCGGTAGTGGTGCACGGTTGCCCAGCCCACTATGGCCTCGATCCGGCCCCGGACGCGGGAGGCAGTTTCGGGAATCCGAGCCCACAGCGGTTTGATAACGTCCAGAACAAGCGGCGTGTCAATCACCGCAACCGGCAGCTCGCCTAGCTTGGGATAGACGTATTTAGTGAGCGTCGTTTCCCAAGCTTGCCGATGCTTCGGATGCGTCCATTCCGCTTCGTTGTCCTTGATGAAGCCTTCGGCGCATTGCCGAAATGACATTGCCTTGGCCGCAGCCACAATGGCAGCGCTACGCTGCTGGCGCTTGTACGCTATCGGGTCGATGTTATCGAGCCGCAACTTGCTTGCGGTTCTGGCGCGCTCTCGTGCTTCAGCAAGCGTCAGCACATGACACGGGCCGATCCCCATATCGCGACAGCGGCCGTTGGTGACGTATCTGTATATCCATTGCTTACTGCCGCCCTCTGCAACGCGCAGATACAAGCCGCCGCCGTCCGCGTACATGCCCGGGCGTTTCATTCGCGACACCTTGAGAGTGGTGAGCCGATTCAGCGTTCGCGACATTTCGTCCGCTCCTCCCATTTGCCAATGGATTTGCCCATATTCGCGCTGCCGACACTAAACAACGGCGGCGGACGTGTCAAGACAGCGGCAGTTCAGAAAGAGCCGATTTACCGAAGGATTCAACGATGTCGGCGGACGTGGCCGGACAGCCACAGACGCCACCCGCGCCGTTGGGGCATCTCCTCCTCCGGCACACGCCGTTCGCCTAACACGGCGGGGCGGGGAGGGGCAACGCGCTCGGCACGATGTCCAGTGGGTTAAATCGCGTTAAATGGGCCTGCCGCCAGCGTCGTCGCACACCCATATGGTGGGTCGGTAGATTGGCAGGTTGCCAAAGTGGGGCCGCCCGCGTGCGCGCGGGCGGCGCAATGTTTGGGAAGGAACACCATGGCGCGCGTCGATGCCATCGTGCTCGGTGCCGGCATTGTCGGCACGTCGATTGCGCTGCATCTCGCCAAGCGCGGGCTTGCGGTCGCGCTCCTCGATCGCCGCGCACCCGGCGAAGAGACCTCGTACGGCAATGCCGGCGTGATCGAAGGCAATACCATCTTTCCGCCCGCCTTCCCCTCGGATCCGATCGCGCTGTTGCGGATCGCGCTCAAGCGCGCGCCGGAGGCCAATTATCACCTGACCTTCCTGCCGCAGGTCGCGCCCTGGCTCCTGCAATTTCGCGCCGCTTCGCGTCCCGAGCGGCTGATCGAGACCGCGCGGCTGATGCGCCCTTTGTTTGCGCGCGCGCTCGCCGAGCACGAGGCCCTGCTCGCGGAGGCCGGTGCGGAACGTTATTTGCGCAAGACAGGCTGGCTCAAGCTCTATCGCAGCGATCGCGCATTCGATGCGCTCAAACGTGAGTTCGCGCTGGCGCAAGAGTTCGGCATGCCCCAGCACGTACTTGATCCCGATGGAGCGCGCGAGCTCGAACCGAGTCTTGCGCCGATCTTTCGTCACGCCGTCTTCTGGCCACGCGCCGCCAGCGTGACCAACCCGCTCGCCGTGACCCAGGCTTATGCCGCGCGCTTTGCCGCGCTCGGCGGCGTGGTGGTGCGCGGGAATGCGCGTTCGCTCCACCGCGCCAACGCACACTGGCGCGTCGAAACCGCCGAAGGGCCGCTTGACGCCGCCCAGGCGGTGGTGGCGCTCGGACCTTTTGCCCCCGATGTACTTTCACCGCTCGGCATCACGCTGCCGCTCGGCATCAAGCGCGGCTACCACCGCCACTATCGCGGCGCTGGTAACGCCGCGCTCGCGCGCCCGGTGGTCGATATGGAAATCGGCTATTGCCTCGCGCCCATGGACCAGGGCATCCGGCTTACGACCGGGGTCGAGTTCGCCGCCCGCGACGCCGCGGCCACACCGGTGCAGTTCGACCGCTTGCTGCCGGCAGCGAAGGGCCTTTTCCCGCTCGGCGAGCCGGTCGAGGCTGCGCCCTGGATGGGCGGCCGGCCGTGTTTGCCCGATTCGCGGCCGGTAATCGGCCGCGCGCCGGGACAGAGCGGGCTGTGGCTCGCCTACGGCCACGCCCATTGGGGATTGACGCTGGGCCCTGCGACCGGGCGGCTCCTGGCCGAGATGATGACGGGCGCTACGCCCTTCTGCGACCCCGCGCCCTACCGCGCGGAGCGGTTCGCCCGGTGACGCCAAACCAGGGGCTGGTTTTTGCGATTGTGCACTCGACTCTGCTCATTCCCGCGAAAGCAGAATCCAGGTGGCTCTGGTCCCGGCGAGCCGAGCGTCGCGGGACCCCTCGCGGGGACGAGCAGAAGAGCAAGTACCTGGACGAGCGAACGGAAATCCGGGCATGTCATGCTGTGGGAGACCCACTTTCGGGGGCAAAGCAAAAAACATGTGCTCGTTCCGAGCCTTTGAGCTCTCGACCGAAAGCAGACCTTGTGGGCACCGGTTTTCGGGCGAAAATGACCACCGCAATTGCGACGGGTTGAGATCACCCGCCCCAAAAGGCCCAGGAGGAAACCATGCTCAAGACCATGACGATGATCGTGATAGGCGGCACGTTGGCGCTATTGGCGCTAACGCCTGCGACGGAGGCACGCAAGGCGGGCGGCACCCAGCAAGAATACAAGAAGGACCCTGACAAGGCGCGGGCGATAACGAAGCCGACCGACAAAGCCACGCCCCTTCAGGGCCGCACAACAAAGTAACCCGACCGGCGCCACGCAAAACGCGATCCGCTTTGAGGGGCGGAGGGGACTTCGCCTACGTGAGCCGTGAGGTCTGCCTTAATCTCTATTGACTCACGTAACGAGAATCTTCCAGAAAAGCGCACTCACCAAAGCTACGCTGGCCGTCCGGGCGGGATGCCGCGCCGGGCTTTTTGTTGCGCGGACGCGGGCCGCGGCTGCGCCGCGACCTCGGCGGGTTTCCGGCTGAGGAACGCGACCAACCTGCGACTGTAGAAAACGATGGCTGGCCGGGTTTCCCTGTTTCCGGCCTGTTATTTACAGGGAACGGCGCAACTCTACCGTGCGAGGCGCAAAAGCGCGGCCGCCTCGCGGGGCCGCGCAGAGCATTTTGGCTATGGGTGAGCGTTACTCGGCGATCGTGCGCACGACGCTCGAGGTCGGGCGGGCGTCGCCGCCGCCGGGGCCCTTCACGAGCTTGAGGATTTGCTCGTCATAGGAGGCGATCGTCGTCGCCGGGAACTTCGGCTTCATGAAGACGACCTTGTAGCCGCCGGCTTTGAGATCGTTGAGCAGGTCCATCGCCGCCTCGGCGGTGGCGTGCTGGAAATCGTGCATCAGCACGATACCTTTGCCGTGCTTCTTCAACTTTGCCATCACCGATTGCCGGACCTGTTCGGGCTTGCGCATCTTGAAGTCGAACGAGTCCATGTCGGCTGAGAAGATCGCGATGTTGCGCTTGCCGAGGTAGTCGATGAGCTCTTGCGGCTGCCGCAGCGCCGGGAAGCGGAAATAGGGCGCCGTCGGTGCGCCGACCGCCCAGCGCACGGCGCTGAGGCCTTTCTCGATCTCGTCCTTGGGGTCGTACTCGACGGTTTCGGTCTTGCCGTTGATCTGGCAGCGACCCTTGGTCTTCGACAGGTCCTGGTGACACCAGGTATGCGAGCCGACGGCGTGCCCGGCCGCGGCCACCTGCTTGAGGATGCCGGGCTCGTAGGTGGCATGCAGACCGATCGGGAAGAAGATCGCCTTGGTGCAGTGCGCGGCAAGCGCGGCGAGCACCGCGGGGGTGTTCTTCGGCCAGGGGCCGTCGTCGAAGGTGAGCACGACCTCGCCCTCGCGCAAGAAATCATGGCTCTTGAAATGCTCGAAGCCGAAGCCGGGACCGCCAGTGGTGTCGATTTCGACCACCCGCGCGACGCCCAAGGCATTGGGGTTGCTGCACGAGGTCGGCATGGCGGAGGGCATCGGCGCGGCCTGAGGAGCGGGTGCCGGCGACGCCTGGGCGACGGCGGTGGGCGCCGCAACTGGCGCAGTGCTCTCGGCCGCATTATCCGCAACCGTCACGACTGAGCCGGGAGCCCGGCCCTCGGTCGGTGTTGCCGGCGCGGCTGCAGTTGCGGGCGCGGAGGCTGGCGCCGGAACGGAAGCTTTTTGTAAGAAAATGGCGCCAAACACCGCCACGCACAGCACAATCGCCAGCGTGGACGCTATCGCTGCCTGACGCATGTTCGACCTCCAACCCCTTAGGAGCGTACCCCTGATACGCTATTCCACCGAATTTCGGCCCATACCCCTTAATCCAACCTTAAGTGGCCAATTCGAGGCGAAGTCAACAAATCCGGCAATTATTTGCGCATACCTCAGCGGGCATGGCAGTCCCGCCAGCTGGGCGGGCCCCCCGGCAGCGCCTTGGCCTCGAACACCCCCCGCGCGACCGCCCGCGCGAGCGCGTTGGCGGCGAGGGCGCCGAGCTCGGCGACCTCGTTGACGGCATCGGCGAGGGGCCTGCGACCGGTCGCGGCGGCGAACACCGTGTCGCCGTCGAGGGTGGTGTGCGCGGGATAGATGGCGCGCGCGAGCCCATCCTGCGCGATGATGGCGAATTCCTTGGCCTGCGCCTTGCTCAGCGCCGCGTCGGTCGCGACCAGGGCGATAGTCGTATTCTCGCCCGGCCGTCCTTTCGCGTTCGGGATGAGCGCTGCGGGCGGCACCGTGGGCGGAAACCCCAGGCCGCCGAACTCGCCATCAACCTCGAACGGGGCGGCCCAGAAATGCGGGCCGCGGCCGACATTGACGCTGCCGCAGGCATTGACGGCGACGAGCGCGCCGACCGTGTGCCCATCGCGGGTCACCGCCGAGGCCGAGCCGAGCCCGCCCTTGAGATTGACGGTGGTGGCGCCGAAGCCGGCGCCGGCGGTGCCGAGCGCAAACGTCTTGCCGGCGCGCGCGGCGGCGGCGTAGCCGAGATCGCGATAGGGCGGAAAGCGCCCCCAGTTCTTGTCGCCGCCATTGAGGAGGTCGAACAACACGGCGCCGCAAACGAGCGGCACGCGAATGTCCCCGATCGCGAAGCCACGCCCACGCTCGCGCAGGAAAGCCTGAACGCCCGCGCCGGCGTCCAACCCGAATGCCGAGCCGCCGGACAGCACCACGGCATCGATACGCTCGATGGTACGGTGCGGTTCGAGCAGATCGGTTTCCCGCGTGCCCGGCGCGCCGCCGCGCACGTCGACCGCGGCGACGGCAGGCTCCTCGAACACGATGGCGGTTACGCCGGAGGCGAGACGCGCCTCGTCGGCGTGTCCGACCAGGACGCCGGCGACGTCGGTGATGAGATTGCGCTGCGCCATGCCGCCTCGGTTGGACCGCTCAGCGTAACCGCTGTCAGGTTCTGGGACCAGATCACCGCTCCATCACATCCGAGCGAGACTGGAATTGGCGGCTTGCGTAAGGGCGCAAATGCACCGCATTTAGGCGCATGGCCGCCGACGTCACCATCCTCGCCGCGCTCTTTGCCGGCCTCGTGAGCTTTCTGTCGCCCTGCGTGCTGCCGCTGGTGCCGCCCTATCTCGTTTATTTGGCCGGCACCTCGCTCGAGCGGTTGGCGGAGGATGAGCCGCCGCCGCTGGTGAAACGCGACACCGTCATCGCGGCCGTCCTGTTCGTCGCCGGGTTCTCTACGGTATTCGTGGCGCTCGGCGCCAGCGCGAGCATCATCGGCGCGCTGATGCGCTTTTATTCGAACGAGCTCGCAATCATCGCGGGCATCGCCATCATCGTCATGGGGCTGCACTTCTTGGGCGTGACTCCGATCGCGCTTCTGCACCGGCAAGCGCGCCTTCATGTGGCAAAGCCCGTCGGACTTTGGGGTGCGTATGTGATGGGGCTTGCGTTTGCGCTCGGCTGGACGCCGTGCATCGGGCCGATCCTGGCGGCAATCCTCGCGGTCGCCGCATCAAAGGCAACGGTCGCCAAGGGCGCGGGGCTGCTTGCCGTCTACTCGCTCGGGCTCGGCGTGCCGTTCATCATCGCCGCGCTCGCGGTCGAGCCGTTTGCCGCCTTCCTCGCCCGCTTTCGCGCGCACCTTGCTCACGTCGAGCGCGTGATGGGCGGCCTGCTCGTGCTCACCGGCATCGGCTTTCTCGCCGGCATGTTCACGCAGTTGAATAGCTGGCTGATCGAGACTTTCCCGGTGCTGCAGAACATCGGCTGAGCGATGCAAAGAAAAAGCCCGCCTCGGCGCGAGGCGGGCTTGCCACGTCAGGCGGGCAAAATCGTCACTGGATCTCGGTGTAGGTGATCTTGCCTCCGGGGTCCTTCTTCCAGACATAAACGGTGTAATCGATGCGGGTCACGTCGCCCTTCTTGTCGTAGGAGATGTCGCCGATCACGGTCTTGAACTTCTGACCCGATTTGATCTGCGCGGCGACCTTCTTGGGGTCGAGGGATTTTGCCGCCTCAGCGGCCTGCTTGATGACCTGCACGGCCGCATAGCTATAGAGCGTGTAGGCCTGCGGCTCGAAATTCTTGGCGCGGAATTTCGCGACGATGTCCTTCGCTTCCGGCCGCTTTCGCGCGTCGGGGCCGAAAGTCATCAGCGTGCCTTCGGCGCCTGGACCGGCGATCGAGGCGAACTCCTCGTCGGCGATGCCGTCGGCTCCCATAAACGGGGCCCTGACGCCCTGGGCGCGCAGCTGCCGCAGGATCAAGCCGCCGGTGTCGTGCAGCCCGCCCCAATAGACGAGGTCGGCGTTCGACGCCTTGACCTTGGACACAAGCGCGGAGAAGTCCTTGTCGTCCTTGTTGACGCCTTCAAACATCACTTCCTTGAGGCCCTTGGCGTTGAGGTTCTTGCGCGTCTCCTCGGCGAGGCCCTGCCCGTAGGTCGTCTTGTCGTGCACTATGGCGATCTTCTTGCCCTTGAAATTCTTGGCAATGTAATCGCCCGCGACCGCGCCCTGCTGGTCGTCGCGCCCGCAGGTGCGGAAGATGTTCCACATGTTGCGCTCGGTGACCTTGGGATTGGTGGCCGCGGGCGTGATCACGAGCATGCCGTTCTCCTGGTAGACCTCGGAGGCCGGAATGGTGACGCCGGAATTGAAGTGCCCGACGACGAATTTGACGCCGTCGCCGACGAACTTGTTGGCGACCGACACGCCTTCCTTCGGATCGGCGCGATCGTCGCCGACGAAAATCTGGATCTTCTGTCCCAGAATGCCGCCGGCGGCGTTGATGTCCTCGACCGCCTGCTCGACGCCGTTCTTGAGCTGCGCGCCGAAGGCGGCGCTGCCGCCGGTGATCGGTCCAGCGACGCCCAACTTGACCTGCGCCGAAGCGTTATCCGCAAAAGCAAGGCCAAGACCGAGGGCGACGCCAAGCGTGAGCCATTGTCTCATAGTGTTCACCTCTGGATGAAAACGCGGGTTGGGCGCGTTTCGTCTCGCGCGCCCCGTGACGCGATTCAACCCGCAAATCGCGGAAATGTCACTCGGATTTTGGCGTATCCGCGGCCGGCGTATCGTCGCGGCGGCGCCAGCGAAATGGCCCCGCGCGTTCATGGATCCATTTGTAGCGGGTGACCATCTGGGTGGCGCGCGTGAGGTGAAAGCCGAGCGAGCCGAACGCGAGGCAGACCGCGTAATCGACGAGATAATAATGCAGCGACAAGAACTTGCCGTCGAACAAGGCGTAGTGGAGGAAACGCACCGCGCCGCTCAACGGCAACATGTAGAGCGCGAGATGCCACCACGGCCGCCAGGTCGAGGCGACCGCACGCCCGGCGAGCCAAGCGGCGGCGCCGCCCATGGCGACGCTCACCAGAAAAAACACGCCGAGCGAGTGCTCGTCGGACAGAAGCTCGGGGATCGAGAAGTACATCGCTCAGTGCCTGCCGCCCTCGAGATAGGCCGCCTTCACCTCCGGCCGCGCCAGCAGCGCGTGCCCGGTTCCGCTGAGCGTGATGCGGCCGTTGACCATGACATAGCCGCGGTGCGCAAGCTTCAAGGCGTGGAACGCGTTCTGTTCCACCAGGAACACGGTGAGCTTCTCTTCGGTATTGAGCTTCTTGATCGCGTCGAAGATCTGGCGCGCGATCAACGGCGCCAGGCCGAGCGAGGGCTCGTCGAGGAGGAGGAGGCGGGGGTGCCCCATCAACGCGCGCGCGATCGCCAGCATCTGCTGCTCGCCGCCCGAGAGCGTGCCGCCGCGCTGGTCGATGCGCTCCTTGAGGCGCGGAAACAATGCAAACACGCGGTCGACGTCGGACTGAAAGTGCGCGGCGTCGGCGACCGCGGCGCCCATCTGCAGGTTCTCCATCACGGTCATGCGCACGAAGATACGACGACCTTCCGGCGCCTGCGCGATCTTCAGCCGCGCGATCTCGTGCGTGGGCAGCTGGGTGATGTCGCGGCCGGCAAAGGTGATGCGGCCTTCGCGGGCGCGCGGATTGCCGAAAATCGTCATCATCAGCGTCGACTTGCCGGCCCCGTTGGCGCCGATAAGCGCAACGATCTCGCCCTCGCCGACCTCGACGTCGACGCCCCTGAGGGCGGCGATATGGCCGTAATAGGCCTTTACCCCGCGCACACTGAGGAGCGGCAAGCTCATCGCGGCCCCCGAGTTCCGCCGGCTCGGACGCGACGCCCATGGCGCCCGATCGTGGACGAGCGTTGAGCGCCGCGTGTCATTGCGAGCCGGCGATTCCGGCCTGTTCCACGACTTTGCCCCATCGCGTGATCTCTGTCTGCACGAACACCCGCAGGCTGACGACCGAGGGCGTGTCGATCGGGAGCAAGCCCATCTTGAAGGCATGATCCTTGATCTCGGGCTGCACCATGAAATCCTTAATCTCGGCGTGCAGGCGTTCGACGATGTCCGTGGGCGTGGCCGCCGGCGCCACCACCATCTGCCACGACGCCGCGTCGAAGTCGGCCAAGCCCTGTTCGGCAACCGACGCAAGATCGGGCAGCGCGGCGACACGCTCCTTGGTGGAGACGCCGAGCGCACGCACCTTGCCCTCGTTGATCAGGCCGAGCGCCGGCGGGATATCGCAAAACATGAGCTGAACGTGTCCGGCCGCAACATCGGTCAGCGCGGGCACGGAGCCGCGGTAAGGCACGTGCGTCATCTCGACGCCGGTCATGCCCTTGAACAGCTGGGCAAAGAGATGGTGGGGCGTGCCCAGCCCCGCCGAAGCGAAGGCGAGCTGGCCGGGCTTGGCCTTGGCGAGCTCGACGAGGTCGGCGACCGATCGTACCGGCAGCGTTGGCGTGACCACGAGCACGTAAGGGGTGGCGACAACAAGCGCGACCGGCACGAAGTCGACGGCTGGATCATAAGGAAGCTTCTTGTGCAAGGCGACGTTGATGGCCATGACTGGAGAAGGCGCCATGAGAATGGTGTAGCCATCGGGCGCGGCGCGGGCGACGGAGAGCGCCCCGGTCACTCCGCCGCCGCCTGGCCGGTTCTCGATCACGAACGGCTTGCCGAGCCGCTGCTCGAGCCTTTGTCCCAGCAGCCGCGCCAGGAATTCGGTGCCTCCGCCGGGCGCAAAGGGTACGACGAAGGTGACCGGGCGGGTGGGATAGGTCTGCGCGCTGGCGCCCACGCCCGCGGCGTCCACCGCCACCAGCGCCAAGAGCGAAAATCCCGGGAGCGTCTTCACGACGATCTCGCCAGTGTGGTGGATTTGAAGTTCCTACGCATTTGCAGCGAACTCGCATAGGAACTTCAAATCCAAAAACCACACGAGAGTCATAAATTTGCTAGTGTCCTCTAGATTCCGAAGTTCGCACGAGAGTATGCCGCACGGGCTTGCGAACTTCGGAATCAGGACACTAGCGGGGGCGATGCGCATCATTGCATCCCGATCGCGCGCTCCGCGACCTCCTCCTCCTCGACGCCGAGATAGGCCGCGATCACCCTGGGATCGTTGCGAATCTCGTCCGGCGTGCCGTCTGCGATCTTTTGGCCATGGTCGAGCACGACGATGTGGTCGGAAATCTGCATCACCACGGTCATGTCGTGCTCGATCAGAAGGATCGAGGTCGCATGCTCGTCCCGGATCTTGTGTAGATAGCGGCCGAGCTCGGCGCTTTCATTGGGATTGAGGCCAGCGGCCGGCTCGTCGAGGCAAAGCAGCACCGGGTCCGTGCACATGGCGCGGGCGATCTCGAGCCGTCGCTGGCCACCATAGGGCAATTCGCCGGCCGGATCATCGGCCCGGTCGGTGAGAGCGGTCCGGTCGAGCCAGTAGCGCGCCTTGTCGATCGCAGAGCGCTCCGCCCGCGCGTAGGAGCGCAGGCCCAGCGCGCCGAGCACGGTAAATCCGGACGCCCACATCAGGGAATTGTGCTGGGCGACCAGAAGATTTTCCAACACGGTCATGCCCTGGAACAGTCGGATGTTCTGAAACGTGCGCGCGACGCGGGCCCTGTGCGCCACCAGGTAGTCGGGCATGCGCTCGAGCAGAAACAGCATGCCGTCCCCGCGCGTGACGCTGCGCGTGCCGCGCTCGGTCAAGGCGCTGAGCTCCTCCCACACGCCGGGATCACCGAATTGCAACGCGATGCGTCCCTCGCTCGGCTTGTAGAAGCCGGTGATGCAGTTGAACACCGTCGTCTTGCCGGCGCCGTTTGGCCCGATCAGTGCGGTGATATCGCCACGTCGGGCCGCGAACGAGAAATCGTTGACGGCCACCAGGCCGCCGAAGCGCATGCTGAGGTGCTCGACGCGCAGCACGGGCGCGAGATTCGAGGCTCGAGCGGTGCCGCTTGGGCGCGCACCGGCCGCCGCCGCGTCGTAGCTTGCGACGCTCATCAATGGCGCTCCCGCGCGAGCGAGGCCTGCGCCCCCTCGCTCTGGGGCCGGCGAGAGAGGAACGCGTGGCGCGCCTTGAGGAATGTCGAAGGTTCGCGCGTCGCGATCAGCCCGCGCGGCCTCCATACCATGATCAGCACCATCGCAAAGCCGAACAGCAGCATGCGGTATTGGGTCGGATCAAAATCATTGCCGAATATCGTCTTGAGGAAGTCGAGCTCGCGCATGATTTCGGTGCCGCCGATCATGATGACGGCGGCGATCACCACGCCGATCAGGCTGCCCATGCCGCCGAGCACGACGATGGCGACGATCACGGCGGATTCCATGAAGGTGAAGCTCTCCGGCGAAATGAACCCCTGCCGCGCCGCGAAGAAGGATCCGGCGAAGCCTGCGAACATCGCGCCCATGGCAAAGGCGGTGAGCTTGGTGTTGGTGGTATTGATGCCGAGCGAACGGCAGGCGATCTCGTCCTCGCGTAAGGCTTCCCATGCCCGCCCGATCGGCAACCGCCGCAGCCGCACCGTCATGGCGGCGGTGATGAGGGCAAGCGCGAGAATCAGATAATAGAGAAAGATAGTGCGGTAGATCGGGCTGAACTCGAGCCCGAAGCGCGCGGCAAAGCCTTCGTCCGAGGCGTTGAACGGAATGCCGAAGAAAGTCGGGCGCGGGATGCCGCTGATACCGGCATAGCCGTTGGTCACAGGGACCCAGTTGATCAGGATGAGCCGGATGATTTCGCCGAAGGCGAGCGTCACGATGGCGAGATAGTCGCCGCGCAATCGCAGCACGGGAAAGCCGAGCAAGATGCCCCAGAACGCCGCGAGGCAGCCCGCGACCGGAAGCAGGATCCAAAATGACAGGCCGAAGGTGTCCGCGAGCAGCGCATAGGAATAGGCGCCGACGGCGTAGAAGGCGACATAGCCGAGATCGAGCAAGCCGGCGAGCCCGACCACGATGTTGAGCCCCCAGCCGAGCATGA
>Ga0306924_10004324_pt1 | contig 13842 bp, 17 predicted proteins | sample sta12Can44000111_FD_203756 | JGI IMG/M metagenome (GOLD analysis project Ga0306924, IMG submission 203756) | Lab enrichment of tropical soil microbial communities from Luquillo Experimental Forest, Puerto Rico - statanox.12C.anox.44.000.111 (v2)... | ecosystem: Environmental > Terrestrial >... | reverse complement strand
GGTCACGTTGCCGAAAACGCCGCAGGCACAGACGAGCGAGAAGAAGATCTCGATCAAAAAGGCTTGAATCCGGGTCGGGTGCTGGTTGAGTTGGCGCGTCCAAATGCGAGCCGGCAAGGTCGAGTGACGCCGATGTTGCATTGAGCTGGCCGCCGTCTGGGAGCGGCGGCCACCTCTTCCCTAACCGGCGGCGTTGCAAAGGCGCTAATCGAGGTAAACGGTCATGCCATATCGTTCCAACAGCGAGTTGCCCGCTCCTGTGCGGTCACATCTTCCCCCGCACGCTCAGGACATCTACCGCGAAGCGTTCAATCACGCCTTTGCGGCGCATCCAGATGATGCGCGCCAAGAGGAACGGGCGCATCGCATCGCCTGGGCGGCGGTCAAGCGCTCCGTCAGCGCGCCCGGCACCCCTCAGGGCGGCGGCTCGAAGGTTTTGTCGACAAGAGCTGCATTAGCTAAAACTTAATCTGACAACAGGATGAGGGTTCATCACGCGCGAGCCATATCGCATACAATCGCTTTCTCGACTGATCCGCCCATCATGAGCAGAGCATCAGCTGCGGCAGGAAGAAATCACCACTGAAATCGTCGAGCTTGCGGCGGGCGCCGAGGCACTGTTGCATCGCGCCTGAGCCGTCACAAAAAGCGTTCCGCGATCAGCAGCGCGCCGTCTCGGCGCATTGGACGCACCGGCACTATTGCACTACCCATTCACGCGCGAGCTTCTGCGCTTCTTCAATTTCCTCGGGAATCATCTTACTCGCCACCAGATCGCGATTCTTGATCGCCACGCTATGGCCGCGGCTATCTGACGCCGGGAAGCTCGAGGCGGCCAAATTGAACCACATGTGCGCACTCACATTGTCCAGCGACACCCCTTCGCCCTTGGCGTATGCGAGCCCAAGATTGTACATGGCAGGGGCATACCCTTGGTCAGCGGCGAGGCGATACCATTTCGCCGCCTCGGAGTAATCCTGCGGCACGCCGTGGCCTCCGGCGTAAGCAACCCCAAGGTGGAATCGCGCAGGGGCATTACCCTGACCTGCAGCGAGGCGAAACCACCTTATAGCTTCGGAGTCGTCCTGCGGCACGCCCCGACCGTGGTAGTACATCTCGCCGATGGTCGATTGGGCGCGAGCATCATTCTGGTCGGCCAACGGACGCAAGAGCCTCAGGGCAGTTGTGTAATCGCCTTTCCCATAGGCCGCGTTGCCGGCATCGGCATCCGAGACCGCTCCGCCCAATCCCAGCACTGTCCGTAGATCAGCGGCGGTTCGCTTGAGCAGGTCGCTGTAAGCGCCGAGCGCGAAGCCCGATGCGAAAACGAGGGCGGCGATCGCCGCCGCGAGCCCGCGCCTCAAGTGTCTCCGGCCGGCCGTAGCTTGGAGCTTCGTCTCAAGCGCCTTGATGCGCTCCTCAAGAGTTGCTTTTTCCGCCGGATGTCGACTCGGTCCAAAACGTTTGAACATAGACATGCGGTTCCACGCTGCGGCGCCTGGCGCTCGCAAGAAGGATGCCGACGATAGCAAATGCGCCCGTGGAATTATATCGGCGCACTTCGCAGCGATTAGATTGGCGCTTTTAAACGTGCAATTCCTGCTGGTGGCTTTGACGTGGATCAAATTTCGCCGAACGTAGCTATCCATCATGCGAAGTGGTGGTAGCGCCGGACCGTTTGGGTCTGGTGTTTTCTCGCTGCAGCTATATCTCGCTTCCGGGCGATGCTTGCGCGACAGACTTGATCGAAGGTGCCGACTGGTGAGACAAAGCGACCGCTGCGAAGAAAATTTCGTGCGGCTAATAGCGCAAGATGAGAGTCAGCTAAGGCAACCATTTTTACAGCGACGCACGCCGGGAGACGGAACATGGCGGTAGCCGCAAATATACCCTTGTTCAAATCGAGCACAGTGCATGATTACGAGCCATTGGTCGGCGCCGAGACTATTGAGCGCATCCTTCAGAAGGCGTCTCGCCTTCGCGACCTGCATGTAGCCCATGTCAACTCGACCTACTACGGCGGCGGCGTAGCTGAACTCTTATCCTCTCTCACGTTGCTGATGAACAGCGCGGGAATCAAAACCGGCTGGCGGGTGATCCAAGGCCGCCCGGACTTTTTCAGCATCACCAAGAAGATGCACAACGCGTTACAAGGTGGGGATATCAATCTGACGGATTTGAAGCTGCAAATCTACGAAGAAGTTGCATTCGAAAACGCAGCTCGCAATCACCTGGACCACGACGTGATCATCATCCACGACCCGCAGCCTTTGCCGCTCATTCGGCATTATCGCAAGAAGGCGCCATGGGTCTGGCGCTGCCACATCGACCTTTCCACGCCTCATCAGGAGTTATGGGAACACCTGAAATCGTTCATCGAGCAATACGACGCCGTCGTGCTGTCGTTGCCGGAATATGCGCAGAAGCTGGACGTGCCGCAACGCTTCATCATGCCGGCGATCAATCCATTCTCCACTACGAACAAGAAACTGTCGGATGCGGAAATCGCGGATCGACTGGCGCACTATAGAATACCCGACGATCTGCCGCTCGTTGTCCAGGTGTCGCGCTTCGACAAATGGAAGGACCCGCAGGGCGTCATTGACGCATTTCGCATCGCGCGCAAACAGGTCGACTGCACGCTTGTGCTGGTTGGCAACGTTGCCACCGACGACCCGGAAGGTCAGGAAATCTTTGAATCTCTGTGCAGGTGTATTGAAGATCGCGTCCGCATCCTATCAGTGCAAGACTCGGCGCTGGTCAATGCGCTGCAGCGACGCGCCGCCGTCGTGTTGCAGAAATCCATCCGCGAGGGCTTCGGACTGACGGTCGCGGAGGCAATGTGGAAGGGCACGCCTGTGATTGGCGGTAACGTCGGCGGCATCCGCCATCAAATCCGCGACGGTGAGAACGGATTCTTGGTCGAAACCGTGGAGCAAGCCGCGGCTCGGATCGTCCAAGTCGTCAGGGACCCGCATCTGCGCAAAAAGCTCGGCGAAAGCGCTCGCGAGACGGTCCGCCAACGATTTCTCATGACGCGCTTGATGGAGGAATGGCTCGACCTGATCGGTGCATTCAAAGCGAGATTTCAGCTTCGAAGCGGACCAAAAGAATGATGGGGGCAGAGTACGCGACGAGACGTGCGCGTGGCGCGGAGCATGCTATGAGTGAGTTGCGACGCGATTCCACGACCGACGGATGGGTCATCATTGCACCGGGACGCGGCAAAAGACCGCGCCAAGGTCGGCCCGAATTAGCGACAGCCCATGCGTTGCCCCTCGATGCGACATGTCCCTTCTGTCCTGGCAATGAGTCGCAGCTCTTGGCGATGTGATCGCTTTCCGCAACCGCGGTAAAATAGCAGGGGCGTCACTGCCACATCCGCATTCGCAACTGATCGCGCTCGGGACAATTGCCCCATTAGTGCAGGCAAGACAGGCGGCAATGCTCAGCTATTATCGAAAAGAAAACCGCTGCGTTCTTTGCGACATCCTTACCCATGAACGCGACACCGGCTCACGTGTCGTCAACGAGAACGACGCCTTTTTGACGATAGTGCCGTTTGCAGCACATACTCCTTGCGAGATGTGGCTTGTGCCAAAGCATCACCAGGCGAATTTCGGAGATTTATCAGATAACGAGGTCGAACTGCTTGCGACCACGCTTCGCGATGCTCTCGCGCGTCTAAGTACGGCGCTCCACGATCCTCCCTACAATTACGTGATTGATTCGGCTGCTAAAGGTGTATCGCGGATAGCGGCCTTGCATTGGCGCCTACGCATCCTGCCACAAGTGACGGTTCCGGCCGGCTTCGAGTTCGGGTCCGGTCTCCCGATCAACCCGTCCTTGCTGGAAGAGGATGCCGCCATGCTGCGCTCCTTCCGGCCTGTTTTTCAAGACTTCAGCGACGACGACCGACGCTAATTGCGCCGAACGCCGACCCTACGCGGAGCGGATCATCGAACAAATGGGCGTATCGATGCCCGGCGATGGCCAGCCGGAAGTGACAGTGATGGATTTCTCGGCGCCGTTTTCGCTCGATCCACTGCCGGCGGGTTGGTATCACCGCACATTCTGGACGCGTGGGCCGATGCAGATGGCCTTCGTTGTCAAGGACGGCGTGCCTGCCCTGCGCTTCGAGACCTCCTCGACCGCCTCGATGCTGTTCCGTCACGTCGATCTTGACCTAGCCGATTATCAGTTCCTGATTTGGCGCTGGTACATCGAGCAGCCCATCGATAGCCAGTTCGACGAGCACACGCGCGAGGGCGACGACCATCCGGCCCGGTTATTCCTGGTCTTCCAGACGGCCACCGGGGAGGAACGCCGGATGGAGATCATCTGGGGCAATAAGCTCAAAGCCGGGGATTACAAATACATCGGAGGATTTCTTCATTATGTCGCCGACGGCGGCAGCGAGAACATTCGTCAATGGCGAACCGCCGAAGTCGACTTGCGAGAGGTCTACCACCACATTTGGCCGGACGGGGCGCCGGCGCATCTCATTGACATTGCGATTTTCTGCGATTCGGATGAGACCCACGGACACACCGTCAGCTATTTTGCCGACGTGAAGCTACGACGATAAAACGGGCTGACCTTGCTCGACGGCCCGGTGGATATGTTGGCGACCTTTGACCTAATATTCCATTTAAACTGTATCTGTGTATAACGCCGGCCATGGTCCTCGCGATTTGGCCGGTGTCGCAGCCGCGTTAATCAAACGTAGCCGACTCATAGGCAAAAGCGCGGGGCTTTTTAGGGGCTGGTGATGCCCAATCCGTCGCGTAGCAGGCAACTGCGGATCCACGATCGTCAAGAACTGACGTGTGCAACGGTCCACGAGAACGACTTCATCATGACAGCGAAGATCGACCGCCGAGCGCGGCACGCAAACGGTGGCAGCGCAAAAAGGTAGGCAAAGACCGGGATCCCTCGTCGATTATTCTCTGGACGACGCCAAGCATCGTGGTCCCTGAGCGGGCTCAACGACACAGAGGCATCATGAAGTAAGCACCGCAGAGCCGGTGCGGTGATCCTCGGCAGAGACAATCCGGCCATCGATCAGCTCGATCACGCGGTCGACCTCGCCGATCAACCGCTGATCGTGGGTCACGACCAAGACGGCGGTTTGCTGCTCGATCGAAACTTGGCGCAAGAGGCGCATGACGCTGAGTGCCCGATCGGTATCGAGCATCGCAGTCGGCTCGTCAGCCAGGATGATCTTCGGATTGTTGGCCAGGGCGCGGGCGATCGCCACCCGTTGCTGCTCGCCGCCAGAGAGCTGATTGGGATAGAGTTCGGCGCGCTCGGCAATTCCGAGGTAATCAAGTAGTTCGGCCGAGCGCATGCGCCCGGCTCTATCTGGAACGCCGGCAAGGCTCATCGGCAAGACGACGTTCTCCTCAGCGGTCAAGAACGCGATCAGATTGGGCGACTGGAAAATGAACCCAGTTTTCTCGCGCCGCAGCCGGGCCAGGTCTGGCATCTGCCCGCCATAGATGTCTTCTCCATCGATCAGGAGGCGGCCCTCGGTCGGTTCGGTCACCAGCCCAAGGATGGTCAATAGCGTCGTCTTGCCGGAGCCGCTCGGCCCCATGATTGCAAAGAGGTCTCGGGGTCGCACGGCAAGATTAATCCCCTTGAGCGCTTCCACGCGGGTCCGGCCCTGGCCGTAGACCTTGAGCAGATGCTCGGCGTAGATGGCATAGTCTCTGCCGTTACTGGCCATTCTCACTGCGTCCCGAGCACGCTGCGCGGATCCACACGCATCGCCCTGTGCACCGCGAGCGCACTCGCCAGAATGGCGATCACAACCATGACCACCAGCATCTGAACGATGTCGCCTAAGGTTGCGATGACGCGCCGAGGGAAATACGGCTCGATCAGCAGCTCCAGCCCGCTGCCCAGAACGGCGCCGACAACGCCCATGAACAGCGCCTCCTGCAGGATCATCTGGTAGATGACCCGCCCCGGCGCGCCCAGCAGTTTGAGCATCGCGATTACATGCAGCTTGTCGAGCGTAAAGGTGTAGATGATCAGGCCGATGACCACGCCGGCGATAAGCACAAGAATGTCGCGGAACACCGACATCTGGAACAGGAGCAGGCGGTTGGATCCCATAAGCTGGATGTTGACCTGCTCCGGCGCCGTATAGGCCGTGAGATGTTGCCACGTCTGGATGCGCTCTGCGATCGCCTTCGGCGACACGCCGGGGAGCAGCTTCACCGCGATCGCATTGATGAATAGAGTGTTCTCAGCCGATTGCGCGGCCTTGGCCGCGAGCGGCGCCAGCAGGCGAGGCGAGGCGGCCTGGGCAGTAGCCGCGTCTTTAAAGTCTTGCACAATGAGCGGCTGTACATTCCGGAGCAGGTTGGGATCCGACTGGAAGATGATGTTCTGTGCGTCGAGAAGCGTCGCGTAGATCACCGGATCGGCGGTGAAGCCAACCATGTTCTTGGTCAGACCGACAACAGTGTAGTCGAAATTGCCTAGGCGCAAGCGTTCGCCCACGTAAAAGCCGGCGCTGACGTCGGCTACGATCTCGTAATGGCTCGCCTTTATCCCGCGTCCATCTATGATGACCGGCGGGCCGCCGATCTTGCCCGGCTGGTAGCCGATCACGATAAACCGTTGGGCTTGCGGCATCGCCAGCCAACCGGGCTTTACCATCGTTGTGGTATTGATCAGCGTGTTGATGTACATGAACTTCATCAGAAATGTCGGGCGCGGCATCCTGCGCACATGCTCCCAGGCCGTTACGAGTGGGCTTGCCTCAGCCACCCCGGACATCGACTCGATGGCGTGATACACAGATTGGGGGATCCGGGAGATTTCCACGAACGGCCCCAGCGTCCCTTCCTGCGGGTGCGCGCCCTTGGCCTGAACGACCCAGAGATCAGCGCCTGTATTCTCGATGATGGTCGATGAATCCGAGATGATGCCTCTGATGATGCCACCAATCGCCACAACGACCATAATCAGCAGCGACACGCCGATCGTCGAGCTGAAGAACTTCAACCGGTAATAGGCGACGTCGCGGACGGCGAGGTTCATGGTTCTGACCGGGCGGGGAGTTTCATCGGCATGGGAAGCGGACGCACCGTCTCTCCCCCTCGCAGCCCTATCGGCATGAGGGCCACACGCTCATGCACCCGCAGGTTGCCGGCGACGGCAACCATCACCCGGCGCGGACTTTCGGCGAGAACAGTGACCGGTTCTCGGCGTACGACGTCATCCGCGCCGACGACGAACACAGACATCCCCTCCTCCATCGACATCACCGCGGCTCTGGGAACGAGCAGGGCCTCCTTTGCCTCGCCCACCTGGATGTAGACATTCGCCCACTGTCCAAGCCGGAACTCGTCTGGCGGGACAGTGAAGGCGACTTCCGCAACCGCCTCCTCGGTCGACGCATTCGACTGGGGGCTAATACGAAGCACGTGGCCGGTGAGAGGCTGACCTTCTCGTCCGCGCAGCATGACGGTCGCCGGCTCTCCTTTCCGCAGCTTCCCAGTAAAGTTCTGGTCGAGGTTGGCACTTACATAGATGAGGCTCGTGTCGGCCACCACGAACATCTGCTGGCCGGGAACCACAGCATCACCCAAATTCACCGACCGCTTGGTCACGATCCCACTCAACAGCGAGGGTATCTGCGCGAGCGAGAGGTTGTATTCGGCGAGCTCCAGACCGGCCTGGGCGGCCTCAAGCTCGTGCTGGGCGACCACGTATTGCCTCATGTATCGTTGTGTTTGCTCGACGGTCGTGGCGAGCTGACCACTCTTCGACAGCAACTCCTGCCGGCGGTTTGCTTCAAGTTGCAGCTCCTGAGCCAAGGCCTCGGCTGCCGCCAGCTTGTGCCGAGCCATTGCGACCTGCCGATGAAGATCAACCTGATCGAGGGCAGCGAGGATTTGCCCCTTCTGAACGAAGTCCCCGTCGTTCGCATAAATCTGTTCCACTCGGCCAAGGATCTTCGAGGCAATGTTTGCTAGGGCATCGGCGGTTACAGTCCCGGTTCCTTCCACCTCGGCAACTGCATCACCGCGCATTACTTCAGTGACGGATACCGCCGGTGGCCGAAGCACCATGAACCAAGCCGCGGCACCAGCCGCAACAGCGATCAACAACACCGTCACCGCAGCGCGGATACGACGTCCGCGGTGGCGGACCGGCCCGATCCGTTTTCTCAGCTTGTCTAGCGTAGGAGTCGCTACCTTGTTCGTGACAGGAGCATCGGTTGCGGGGATCGGCACCTTGTTTGCGACAGGAGCAACGACCTCCGGGAGCTTGATTCGATCCAAGGCGTCACCCGAAAAAGCCGACGGATTACTTGCGCTCATAATTATGCCGTCTCCTTCGTCGCGGGGTTTGACATGGATCAAAATGTCAACCCAATGCCGAAGTCATCGCTATTTTCGTCAATCCAACTTCTCCTGCTACGCAGTTTCAGCTGAATGACATTCAGGCCGCGGCCCGAACTATGGGGCTGCAATTCGTTATCCTGGGCACAGGCGATGGCCCGGCTCCGACGGACAGTTGTCAACCATGTCAACCCACTTTTGAGTCGGCTGCGGCTAGCGACAGCCGGCACGCTCGCTCAAGCCTCTTCCCGCGGCCTTACAAGTTGCCTGATAATTAGGCGCGCGCGTGAGAGGTGAATTTGATCTAGGTCAATAACCGGCGCACCCAAGAATACAAAGCGGACACTACCTCTCGCGACCCGCGAGGCCGCGATGGCGGCATTCGCCAAGGGTTGGCGGTGTGAGTAGAGTTCGTGCCTAAATGGTTGGAGCGCCCGACAGTTCAATCTGATCGATGGGAAGGAATGTCTCAGATGAAAGCTTGCGTCCTCTGGATAGCTTGCCGTCACGAGGCGGCCTTCGCCCGCTCTGAACGCGCCGACGCGCTCAATTGCCCGATGGAACGGCGCATCTTTGTTGAGCCAGCGATGAATTCGCGACACATTATATAATAGGCAGCATACTTCCGGGGCCTGAGAAGCGCCAATGATGAAGTCGAGGACAGGACATGAATGCACGCGATATTATGAGTAAGCCCGTTGTGTCAGTGCATTCCGAGACACCGTTGCGCGAGGTCGCCAGGCTGATGCTGGACAAAGGCATCACCGCAGTAACGGTTATTGATGATAATGGGGCGCCGATAGGGATCGTGAGCGAGGGCGATCTGATCCATCCGGAGCGAGCCGCACGCGAGGCCCGGCGGCAGTCGTGGTTGGAGGTCTTTGCTGAAGGCGAGCCACTAGCCCCCGAGCTTCTTGACTGGTTGCATTCTCAGGCCCACAGCGCGCGCGCGGTTATGTCAGCGCCTGTTATCACCGTGAGCGAGGATACCGAGCTCGGCGAGATCGCGCGTGTGCTCGTCACTCACCGGATCAAGCGCGTGCCGGTCGTTCGAGATGGCCGCGTCACCGGCATTATTGCCCGCGGCGACCTGTTGCGCGTCTTGGCCGCAAGCCCCAAGGACTTGCCGGCCGCCCTGCGGCATGAAGCTGCGGAAGACTGAGCACGGGCCAGTCGGCGGTGATGGACCAGGGATTGCGGACGTGGCCGATTTCGGCACGGGTCAACAAACCCGAGCGAGGTGAAGGCGGGGCGGCGAGGCGATCAAGCTACGGTCTATTCGAGCGGTTCGTCGAGGAAACCAGCTACGCTGAAACCCGCACGGGTTCGTGAGTTGAAAGCTGATGGCGACCGTTCGCGGCAACCCGGTTGCGTGGGAGAGTTTCTATAAGACCGCGTGCTGGCAATGGCTGCGCAAGTTCCAGCTGATGCAGCATCCGCTGTGCAAGTTCTATGTGGAGCGCCGGATCGTGACGGCGGCGAACGTGGTCGACCACGTCGAGCCGCATAAAAGCGACTGGACCGCGTTCGTCACTGGCAAACTGCAGAGCCTGTGCGAGCCGTGCCATCGGTCAGCAAAGCGGTCGTCATTCTCGGCGTTTAGGTCATGATATGAGTCGATAAGAAAAGAGAGGGCGTTGGGTTGCAACCTGAGAGGTAACGAGAGGACTGTAGTGGCAAGGAAGCGATATCGTCGCGAAGTTGCGGCAGGTCGATGTTCTGGATTGGTGCCCCCACCCTTGTACAGCCTGGAGGCTGATAGAAAGCTCGTTATGGAAAGATTTAGAGTACCAGCAGACTATTCCGTTCGCTCGTTAAGCTTAATCGTTTCCTGGGGACGTTCGCTGTTGGAAGAAACCCGCCCTATCTGCCAACCTGGCCTGAGGTCAGCGCGCCGAGGTTGAGCTGGATGCGCAAGAACGTCGGCGAGCGTTGCTCAGCGCAAACTCGTCATTTAATCGCCTCGTCGGCGCGAACGAGCAGAGACAGCAGGTACACGTTAAGGCACCAGGTCCTTAATCGAATTTGAACCGTCTCCTCTGGTTTTGGTTGAGGGAGACTGCGACTAGAGTCATTGTTCGGGAATGCTGACATCCGAAGACCATCGACAGCTAGCCGTACGGTGCATAAGACTCGCCAGGACCTGTACTGAGCCGGGCGTGGCCGAACATTTGATGACACTTGCAGCAAACTATCTGGAGCTGGCCGAGCGGGCGCTCAGATTGCATCAATCGGCCACCGCCGACCTGAGACGGACGGGGGCTGAAATCTTGCGGCATGTGGATCTGGTACCGCAAGCATCCGACAAATTTGTTGGTAGCGTGGCTGCATCTACTTAGCAGGTCGAGGGCTAGTCCTCAGAGCGCTGATTGGTGGCATGCATTTCGCAGTCTTTTAAAGACCGGCGCAGACGGCGCCGGCGAATCTCCGAATTCGAGTCGCGCCACGACCCGACTATTGGTTCAGGTACGCGACAACCACTTACGCGGATGTGATGGGAATCACAAAAACGTCGATTCTGTTTAGGTTCGAGTGAACGAGTTCACATCACATTGCGACAGAAACAACGTGTAGAACAGAAGCATCATGGTATCATGAACATATACGAGGTCGAGCTTTGCCGCCGTGGCCGCTGGGAGCAGCAAGACGCGCGGTTCGTCGCGGCCAGAGATGCCGACGAAGCCGCATACAAGGTGACCGGAGAGCATCTGCACAGCGAAGGCGAACGCAGGAAGGTTCGGCTACGCGTCCGGAGGCTTGGGAACGGAAGCCCACCGCCGAAGCTGTTTTACGCCGCCTGAGGCGGCGTGCGCCCCCCGCCGCATAGCAGGCCCGCCTCATATTCTAAGCCTCTAAGACCCCCCTGAACGATTTGCTCCTGTTCTCTTGTCTCGCCGCCTTCGTTACAGGGATCGTGATCGCAGCCGGGAGTTTGCTCTAGCTTGATCCTTCGCGGATAGCTCGGTGGACAGATGGTCCACCCTTCTCCAATTCTTTTCGCGCGCGCGACAGTTTAAGAACTCGCACTGTTCCTCGACGCGCGCTGCGTGCCCAAATAAGAGATCGGGACAGATGACAGAAACGTCAAAGAACCGGATCATGATCTTCGGTCGGCACGGACCTAGTAGAGCTCAGGACGTCGAAGGGCGAGACGCTCGCCGATCGGAAACCGCGTTGAATTGATCCATTGGCTCCTGATAGCTTAGTGCGGCGCCAGAACCATTGGTATATGTGAGCCTGCGTCTGACCCACTCGCGTGAGCGCAAATGTTCGACTCCTTGCCGCACCGATTGTTGAGTTGGCCTTGCCATGACCGAGCGCAGTCCAACTGAACAGACGAATGCTCTTCTAGCCGCAGTTGTCGCCTCGTCGATGGATGCTGTTTTCAGCATCGATACGAACGCAAGAATTCAAACCTGGAACTCGGCCGCTGAGCAGCTCTACGGCTACACGGCGGCCGAAGCGATTGGTCAGCCGCTTGGCCTTCTCGCTCTCGATCCCGCGAACTATGCGCCGGGGGGCAGGTTCCAACGCGTACTTCAAGGCGAGCAGATTTATTTCGAAACGTCGCGTCGACGCAAAGACGGAAGTGCAATCGAGGTTGGGATCAGCTCTGGGCCAATTTCGGACTCGAGTGGACACGTGGTTGGTGTGTCCGTCGTCCATCGCGACATATCCGAACGCAAGCGCTCCGAGCGCGACCTGCGCCAGATGCATGAATGGCTCGAGATGGCACAAGGAGCAGGCGATGTCGCTCCGTGGGCATACGACCTTGCGACCGGCGAAGTGCGTTGGACAAAACAATTATACCGACAGCTGGGCTATGGTTCGGACGAAGTAACTCCGTCCTTGTCGGCATTTCGCGAGCGCGTACATCCCACCGATCAACCGCGCCTCGATGACATTCGCGAACAAGAAAGGAAAGCCCAACCGGGCACGCAGTTCCAATCTGAGCTACGCCTTGTTCGCCCGAACGAGAATTCATGTTGGATCGATCGGCGGTCCCGGGTGGTTGAGCATGAGGGACGCCGGCAGATCATAGGCGTCAACGTCGATGTCACGCGGCGCAAAAAGCAAGAAGACGATTTGCGCTTCATCATGGACGAACTCTCTCACCGCACGAAAAATCTACTTTCAGTCGTTCAAGCAATGGCTTCACAAACAGCGCGGTACAGCGGAAGTTACTCGGATTTCGAGGAACGCTTTTTGGGACGCATTCGAGCTTTGTCGCAATCGCACGATCTGCTCGTCAGTCAGAACTGGACTGGCGCGCCGCTTCTGGACTTGATCTTTGCTCAACTAATGCCATTCGTTGAAGATGAAGCACGTATCCAGGCCACAGGTCCTTCGATTTCCTTGCGAGCTCAAGCGACGCAGTCGTTAGGTATAATCTTACACGAGCTTGCAACGAACGCCTCGAAATATGGGGCGCTCTCCGTACCGACAGGGAAAATCATGATCCGTTGGGACTTCGCCCCGCAATCCGTACACCTGAGCTGGCGCGAGAAGGATGGCCCCGCGGTGAAGTCTCCAGCCCATCCGGGGTTCGGTCGCATCATCATCGAGCGAATGGCAGGTGACATGTTTGGCGGCACGGCGAAACTCGAGCTATTGCCAACCGGAATACACTGGAGCGCTTCCATTCCCCGATCATTTCTCGTGGGGTCAGCTGCGTGAGCGTCGGTCTCCCACGCGCTCAGCCTACGACGTGCTCCGCGAAGTCCTTAGCTGGGTGCCTCGACAAATCTTAATCATGCTGAATCGTGCGGCTGTGTGTACTAAAAACTCAGACTCGAACGTATTGGTGATGAAGTCCACCGAGGAGCAAACCAGTCGCCGCTTGGCCGAACAATGCAGCCCCCGCTGACGCTTGCGGGCGGATTACGGACGACATTCGCCGAGGTCGTTTCCTCTGGTCGGCTGATAATGTCCATTTGTTCGTCTTCGAACAGTGCCCCTCACCTCGGGGCTTCCGCGCGACCGCGTCGGCGAACTCCCAGCCGGTGTCGCTTACATGCGCAAGCCGTGGCAACCGCTCAACGTGCTGATCGCAGCCGTCGCGGTTGACCGTGGATGCATGCGCCGACGGATCCAGTAATCGATCCGATCTGCTCTTCGAACTAAGGCTGCGAGCTGGCCGCTCGGCTGTCCCGCTAGCGACATGGTCGCGGCTCCCCCAACTTGAGGGCCGCCCCAGACAAGCCGATCGCTAACAGCGCTCGTACTACTCGTACTGAATTGCCAAAGCGAGAATGTTAAATCCGACCGCCGCAGTTAGCGTGAGGGCCGCAAGGGCAAGCCACATCTTCTTCCCTCCCGATTCCGTGCCGACTACCTAACGCGCAGACATGAGTCGGGTTCCAGACTTATGTCTTGCTTCGCGAGGGCCTCGTGGATTGGCAACGGAGCATTCGACTCCGGTATTTAGTCACCTCCGGGCTGAGTTTAGATCTCGCTGTTCAAGACGACGCTGTAGGCA
>Ga0306924_10004323_pt1 | contig 13842 bp, 18 predicted proteins | sample sta12Can44000111_FD_203756 | JGI IMG/M metagenome (GOLD analysis project Ga0306924, IMG submission 203756) | Lab enrichment of tropical soil microbial communities from Luquillo Experimental Forest, Puerto Rico - statanox.12C.anox.44.000.111 (v2)... | ecosystem: Environmental > Terrestrial >... | reverse complement strand
TGGCAACCCCATGACGTCGATCGTCGGCAGGTCGCGGAACTTGTCTCGCCCTCGCGTGAGGACGACCACGGGCTGTGCATCGTTGAGCATGTGGGTGACGAGGGCGTCGGGCAACGTGGTGTCGAGAAACATCACGGTACCGCCAGCCTTTAGGATGCCGAGATGAGAGGCTACGATTTGCCAGTTGTCTTGCGGCATGGCTACGGCAACGACCTGGTCGGGACCGCTGAGAAAGGGAAAAAGGGCAGCGGCCACATTATCCGCTCGCGCGTCGAGCTCAGCGAAGGTCAGGGACTCTCCGGTGTGAGGAATCTGTAAGGCGATCAGATGCGGAAACTTCTCGGCGGAGCGACTGAAGACCTCCGTGAGCCACCGAACTCCTTTCTGATGCGCTATGCCCGCGATGTGGTCGCCGTCAAAGACGTCCGTCAAGCTGTATTTGCAGGTGTCTGTCTGGTCGTGGACCACCTCCGCCGCCCAGACGTACCGCCTCCAAGCCACAACCGCGAGCAAAAAGAAAAGTGCGAAGACGGTTGCTACAACAATCGATGTCAAGACTTGTCCTCACGCGGCGTAAATCTAGATGCCCAAGTTCTCAGACACGATTGGGTCTCGACTTCAAACGTGAAAGTTGTTCGCTCGGGACCATACAGAACGCACCGCGCCTAATCGAAATATCGTTGGCGTTTCGGTTCGGCGGATGTCCAAAGCGATGCAATGGGCTCACCGCCCAACATTTTGGAGTGCCGCAAGGATTACATCAAGCCCCTGTTTTTCCAAGAGCTGTATGAGACTCGCCTGATTGCGATCAACCACGACCGGATTCGGATTGATGCTAAATGCATTCATGTCGATGCAGTCCGCTACCAATGCTTTTGGATAGATAGTCGGCGATTATGTGATCGCCGATCACCGCAAAAAAGTCGCGGGGGCAGTAATTGTAGTAGTCCTGAGCTTCGCGCGGCCTCCGTGCTCTTTACGCGCTCTCGTGACCAGCCGGGATGAAGGCCAAAGCCGCCAAATGCGTGGAAACACACAACCGCAACTGGACAACTCGCCCGTTGCACACCGTTGCTATCCGGTTCGCGAAGTCGATTTCTACATCGTGATGATCGAGAAACATCCGATCGAGAGGATATACCGCCTTGTAGACTGCTTCTTTGGCGACGAACAGCATCCGTCCTCCAAACCCGTCGGCATCCAAGTGCGCGCGCTCTCTTGGTGTCGCGACCAAATCCACCAGTTCAGGGGGCAGAAGCTCGGCAGGTTCGACATCTATTCCCAGTGCCCTGAAATCCTGCGCGCGACAGATCGCCGCGACGGCATAGTCAGAATCGTGAGCCAGCGAACCTCTGATACCCTCGGGCCAAGTCGGCGCTCTAGCGCTGCCGCGCTTGATGGGGCACTCAGGATAGCCAAGACGCTTCAACAAGTTTCGTGCAACCAAACGCGCCGCTCCACTCGCTCGCCGCGCTGCTACGACGCTCCCTTCGAAAGCGGGAGCCTCCTCCGGCAGAAGAGCGGCCTCATCTCCTGGCACAATGAGGCGTTGTCCGACCAATACGCCGGAGACGGCCAGCTCATCGATCGCTGTCGAAAATGACGAAGATCCGACGACGGTCATGCGTTCTGACATGAACGTCCCCTCGGAGGGACCAGTCGCGAGAAGTAACACCGGAATTTCTTCATGAGCACCACTCTGTTTGGGCTGGTTCGGCTATTCGGAAAGTGGGCCATCCCTGTCTCAGTGCGCTGCCGGCATGGCGCTGCGGCAGTCGTCGGAGAGGAGACCGTTCAGTATGTTGGTAATATCTACAAATACTACGTCGTCTATTCGACCATGCTAACCAAAGGATAGGTAACTGACTTCCGCTATGATCGATTTTGTTGAAAAGCGGCCTTATAAATCTGCCAACCGTTTTAGGCCGCCTTCAGATCCGGGGTGTAGGTCCTCGTAATCGCAATCGCGCTGTATGTCAGGCCGTCCGAACGCGTGAGCATCGAGGGCGGCCGAGATTTTGGCCGCTAAGTTAGGAAAACAGGTCAACATTGTTGAACAGTCTAGAACTTGCCCAGCGCAAGACACGCGGCTTCGACCGGCGCATGCCACCGGCCGCTGCGCGAACGGCCATTGCGCGCGTCGGCGCTGCCCGCGTCTCACATCCACACTAGCCCCGAACTAAGGGCAAAAGCGACAAATCAAACCGCGCGGCGACTTGTCAGCAAATTGTAGAGCAGGAGCACCACCACTGAACCGGCAACCGCAACAAGCATGCTGTAAAGGTTCAGCCCTGTAACACCTTCTTTTCCGAAGAAGCTAAACAGAAATCCCCCGACAATCGCGCCTACAATTCCAAGCGCGATATCGAGCCAGAACCCTTGGCCGCTTCTGTTGACGATCTTGCTTCCGATGAAGCCTGCTATCAGGCCGAGAATGATCCAGCTAAAAATGCCCATCTGCGCACCTCCTTGTGTGGCAGCCGCCAATTTACTGATGGCATCGTTCCCGGGACGCTTGATCCAGATCAACGTCAAGGTGTTTAAGCGGCTGATGTTTGGGTTGCGGGCAGGACCATCTCAAGGGACAACGGCGTCTACGCCAACCGCAGCTACGTGACCGGACGGCCGACGCTGATTCCGCGCCGCTACGCCTGGCGAAACGAGTTGCGTTCAGCAGAACACGCCCTCTCGGCACAGGTGGCGCTTCGACACACCTGTGCCGACTGAAACAATTCTACTGGCACATGTACAAAATGCCGTCCCCGCCTTTGATCACGGTGCCCGGATCGCAAACAATGCCGTTGCGCTGCGCATAATCAGCCCAGCCGCTGTAGCAGGTCCAGTTATCACCCCAGACCCCACCTGCCGTGCCGACCCGTGGAGATAGGGCCTGACCACAACCCGCGTATACGCTTGGGCCTTGTCGACCGACAGCGATACGCCGCCCTGCGGGGACTAGCCGAAGGATAGCAGTGCTGCGCATGCGAAGGTCGAGGTCGCAATTGTCAACGTCTTTAAACTCACACTCATACGCATACCCATAGTTTGCCTCCTATTGGAAGGCGAGAATCCTTGCATGAGGCGCACACTGCGCCTTATTGTCTGCGGAATTCGGCCACTCTCTCCGGGCAGGAATGTTCGACGCGTTTGTGGGGAATGCGCTTTCCGGAAGTCATGATCAAACCGATACAGGTTGGGGTCTTTTTAATCGCGGCAATCCTATCGGGCGGGCTCCTGTGGGGCGCGCTTGATTCGGCCGCCGCGGGTGATGCTGGTGCGGACGCACCAACGAAACTGCGCGCCTATCTGTTTCGCGGCTTTGCCGGCATGATCTTCTCGCGCGGGACGGACGATCTGGCCGACCGAATCGAACATGCCGGCTTCAAGGCGACGGTCAACGAGGCCGTGATGTGTCCGCAGATCGCCAAGGACGCGATCGCCGACTACCGCCGCGACCCCGCGCTGATCGTTTTGATCGGCCATTCGATGGGCGGCACTTGCGCCATCAGTTTTGCGGAAATGCTCGAGGCCGAGCACATCCCGGTCAGCCTGCTCGTCACGACTGAACCAAATCGCATTTCGCATAAGGTACCGCGGAACGTCGAGCGCTACATCAACATCTTCCAAGCGAACAGCCCATTGGGCGGCTTCAACACGGAAACCGTGCCAGACTTTCGAGGCCACGTCGCAACGTTCGATCTCGCCAACCACAGCGAAGTTTCGCACATGAACATGGAGAAGGACGGGGCGATCCAAGAGCAAGTAATGAACAAGATCCTCGAGCTTGCGGAGACACCGGCCATGGCCGAGAGCCAATCAGTGCCGATCCACTATGTGGTTCCGGCGGACGCGGCAATCGAGCTTTGGGACAGCGGCAGGCCGGTTACTGCGCGCTCCGGCGACTCGTTGGAAACGCTCGCGGCCGCCTATCACGTCCCGCTCTGGTCTCTGACCCAGGCTAATCATTTGCCGGATGGAACGCCACTCGCGGTCGGCACACATATTGTCGTGCCGCGTCACCTCGGTCCGCTCGCCGTGCAGACGAGCTTCAAAACCTCAGGGCAAAAACGCGCCACCCGCGCAGCTAGCCGAGCTTCAAAAACGGAATGAGCATCGGGACCCGACGACGGTACGAGTCGTAGACATCCGGGCCGAGCTCGACGCGCAAAAAGCGCTCCTCGGAGCTTGCTTTGAGATAGATGCCAAAGATGACGAGGGCGGCGCCAATCAGTCCCGTGATGGTCGCCTCTGCAACCGCCGTCGCCAGCAGCGCCAGGATAAGCCCCGTGTAGATCGGATGCCGCACCATGCCATAGGGGCCGGTGTCGACGATGCGATGGTCCTCCTTGCGGGTGATCTCGCTCGACCACAGCCGCCCCAGGTAGATGCGCGCCCACCAGGTGAAACAGAGTCCGGCCAGCATCACGGTCGCGAGCGCGTAGGCACCGCCATAGCCAACGGGCCAGATTGGTTTTTCGCCGAGCATTTGCGCCGTCAGCGGGACAAGCAGAGTGCCCCCGACGATCATCACGGCGCGGTAAGTCCATGTGTCGAGCGAGCCGATCCTGCTCTGGGTGCGGCCAGACCAGAACGATGCCGCGACCCAGCTACAAAGCCAGACGATCCAGATGATTTCAAGTATGGCGCTTGGACGACCCATCATGACCCTGACGCTTCCTGGATAGGCCGGCCAAGGGGTGCGGCCCGCCAACCGGCGACGCTCCACCGCGATCCGCCCGGAATACTCTCAATCGCCTCCTGCAATGTGAGCTCAATGGGACGCGGCGTGTAGCCGAGTTCGCGCCGCGATTTTTCGCTCGACAGCGCTTTGGATCGCGCGGCGATCCGGATGGCTTCCGCAGTGGCGGCCGGCGGCCGACGCGTCACGTGATCAGCCAGGAATTCCATCATCGCTGCGGTCATGTGCGCGAACCCCGCAGGAATCCGAACATGTATCCCTTTGCGCTACAGATCGCTACCACCATATCGACTCGCCGCAACGGGATGTGCTCGCCACCGAGAATATAGCGCTGCCTGACCTCGCCTTGGTCCATGGCGAGGCGCAGGCCCGCGGCGACAATCAAGGTAGATTTGCATACGGCGGCGCGCGAAATGTTGCAGCATGAGCGCGGGTGGCGTGAGATTCCCGTGGTGCGGGCCGATCGGCATCGTCGGATTGGCGATCACGACCGGAAACCCTGAACGTGCGGCCGCAAGAGCCGCTTGCTCGGCGCGCATCTTCGAGCGGGTGTAAGCCCCCGGCATGTCGTCGAGCGCGGCACTGGTCCGTTCGGTCACAACAGCTTCCGAACTCGAAGGACCAACCAGAATGGATTCGGTCGAGCAGTGCAGGAAGCGCGTGACGCCGCGCTTGCGCGACGTGAAGCCGGCCCCACGGAGCCGTGGGGCACCTGCAGCGCCGGTTGTTGGACGATGGACACCAGATCTGGCCTGAGCCCAAGCGAAACGTACAGCTTCGCAAACACGAACATGGGGCTCATGAGCATGTGAATCGGATTGTCGAGGAGCGCCGGCCAGCCACCTTCGAAGTATTTGTGGCCGATAAACTGCAGCACCCAACCGAAGACGGAGAGCCCGATCGCAATGATCCAGACCCAGACAGCGCTCACATGACCGGCAATCAGGGCCGCCGCTAGGAGAAGCGGAGCCGCCGTGGCGACAATGGCCAACCCGATCGTGAGGTCGAGCGCCATCCAGAACACGAGCGCCGGTATGACCGACAGCGCTGCCGCGTTGGTCTGAACACCGAATACGGTAACCGGCAGCAAACTGAATGGAAGAAACACCGCCACTGCCAGAATCGGATTGCCGATGATGTGCATCAGGCAGTTGCGCTCGTCGTGATGATACTTCGCGTACTCAAGAAGCAAGCGCCGAAACATTTCACCCATGCTGATCCCCCACCCAAAGTGAATTGGCATGCCCCAAACGACGATCGACCCGGCTGCGGCTGCCAGTTCGGCATTCAACGGGGACTACCTTTATGTCGTTCTCAGTACCCGCGAAGTTGATCCATGAGGCGATGGAGAACGGACTGGCTAGCGGCGGCTTCAGCTTAACCCTTGGTTACTACCGCCGGGGCCGGGGCTTTGCCGATTGGATATTTGCCGACTGGAGATTTACCGACGGGCCACTTACCAACTGGTGCGGTCTGGACAACCGGCTGCGGATGAGGGAGGTCCGCAGCAACCGCCGTTCCCACCAAGGCCAAAGACGCAGTGCTAACGATTACGAATTTCAGCATGATGTCCCCTGTTGTCACTAGAGATGAGTCTCGAATCAACGCTTACGCTCACTACGGGGAAACAAACAGACGCACGCGCAAGCGCGCGGTGTTTTTTGGCGGATGTGGCAGAAATGGCACGGCGGCGTCGATCCATCCGGTTCGCCTAGTTGCTTCCCTGCGGTTCTCGTAGCCTTCGCGAATAGTAGCCGTCTCTCTGCACCGCCACCTTAATTTCGTCGCTTACTGCGACGGTCGCTCTCTTCTTGTGCCACCGGCCTAGGTGCTGATGGATGGGGATCGGTTGCCCCTTCCCAACTATCAACAGATGATCTCGCCTGTTACTCAAATAAACATCAAACATATGCCACTCCCAAACCCCGCACGAGCATACCTCGGCGCGCGACAATAGGAGTTACTAAAATGCAACAACAGGCTCTGTTGTAAGAGAAGAGAAGGCCGCCCGTGCCTGAAGCGGTGGATTTCTTCGCTCATTTGCAATCTCCTTTGGCGCTGTTTCTGCCGGTTGAGTAAATGGGCAAGCTTATTAAGGACCAAAATTCAGCGATACTGGACGGCCACTTCGTCGGGTCGATAATGATCACATCGCCAGGCCAGTTCGATCCCGAAAAATCGCATTCAAGATCGGTGCAGGCATCGCGACGCCGGTGTAACCAGTTCTTAATGCCTGATCTGATTTGATCATTGCAGACGGCGCCCCGTGCCCCCCAATCTGCCGCCGTCAACGGTCCCAGCGTTGCCAGCGTGGGCTGGGGCCGTTCCCCACTTCAGCGGCGGTGAGCTTCCTGCACCCGATCGAAAGCGTGATGCTTTCGGTTCTTCACTTTGATCCAGTGCTTTGACCTGCCGTTCTGATAAGGCCGGTCGCGATGCGCCCAAGTCTCGGGGCTACGTTTTGGGTGCTGCAAGCAACGTACGTTAATGCCAGAACTTAAAATACCTGCATTCTGAAGCGAGACGGCGCTCTCGCGCAGTCGCAACGCGCCTGATGGCCAGCGATGAAGCGAGTTTGAGATGGCCAGTATTCCCCTCGACGTTCAAAAAAGGTGCGAACAGCGGTGGGCTGCCAGATTCTCCCGACCGGATCCAACCGCGCCCAAAAAGGTAGGCCCTGAAAGCCAGCAACAGCAGATCGAACTCGACAGGGGCGAAAGAAAAACCCAACGAGTCAAGCCGGCTGGCATCAGGTCTGCACCAGCGGTCCAGGCATAGACGCCGCGCGTGATTAGTGGCCCCCGATCACCGTCGCGCTGGACGCGGATGCGGAAGCCATCGTGCTTGATTTCGTGAAACCACCCTGGCCCCGCCGGAACCTAATGCCCGGTGGTGGGAAGAGAGAGCTCAAACAACTTAAACATGCCGCCAAGATATGCGTTAAAAACGGAGGGAAAAGGCCGACCGTTCGGGCAATTCGGAAGTCATCCGCACGTCATCGGGCTATCGTTTAAGTCCGTTCGCTGACCACACGCCCTTGGCCAGCAACCCCCAGAACCGCGCTTCCGGCTGGTCGACGCCATCTCTTGAGGAGTCGATGTCTCATACTTGGTTCGTTACATTCGAGGTGCAGAGGCGTGGTGTGTTGCCTGAGAGACGAAGCCCTCGAGCGACCGTGACATTTGAAACCGAAGCCGAAGCCAAGGGCTTCGCCCGCACGAAGCTCAATGAGGGGCTGGTTGTCCACGCTGGCACGATCAACCCGCATTTGCCGAGGCGAATCATTCCTTTAAGGGGCATTCCCTCGTGGCTCGAAGTTGGACAGATACGAAAGTCCGACCAAGGAAAGTAAGACGATGTCCCAGAAGTCCGCGAATCCGCCGTGCAGTCGGCAAGCTTGCCAGCGCAACGGGCTAGCGGTGATGCCCTAGTTTAATGAAGATGAATCGGAACTAATACGCTGCTTAGCATTTTACCGCACGAGTCTATCTTATGGAGGGGATGCGGCCATGCCACAGGCGACGCAAGCTTCGAAGCAGAAGCGCGTAGCAAAAGCCGCCGTGCCAGCGCTCGGCGCCGCCGGTTTATCTTTTGGGCTAGTTGGGGGAGCCTTCGCATCAGCCACCCCCACCGCTGACGTTCCACAGAAACTCAACGTCGCGCCGACGCAGGCTGTCACGCTCGATGAGGAAGAAATGGCCGACGTCAGGCTCGCTGCCTTCCACCTCTTCGACAAGGAAAATAACGGCAGCGCCTTGCAACAGATGGCGTGGGGTTGCCGGTGCGGCGGTTGTCGAGCTTGCCGTGCCTGCGCATGGCGTGGCTGCGGGTGCGGTGGCTGCGCGGGTTGCGGCGGCTGCTGCCAATCGTAGGGGCGGTGCCGCTGGTGTTAAGTTGAATGTCGGGACTAGGCGACGGGCCTGCTACCATTTTGCTATCCAACCCGGTAGCACCAAACGAAACAGGGCGGGGATGAACATGTCCTGCCCTTTCTATTTTCTCTTATGTTTTCAGCCGCGACGGCAGGGGCGTTCAAAAATTTCCCGGTCCAGACCCACTGCAAAGAAAGAAATTTCAGTTTTGTGTCACAAACACTTCGTGAGGCTCATCCAAAACATTCCGCAAAAATCTGGGGCAGTTTGGTTCCCTTGATTTGAATCAAAGCGACTTCGCCGTGCGTGACCATTTTTTGCCGGCGTGCCTGGGGGGTCAACTTAACCTGGGAGATCGCCGATGATGAAAACAGTAGTGATTGGAACGACTGCACTCTTCCTTACTGCATCCTCTGTTGCCAACGCGCAATCCGCGCAAACCTCGCAAACCTCCCCTTCTGCGACTCCGGTAAGTGCAGAGGACCAGAAGACACTGACGGACTTGCGGATTGACCTGGTAAAGGCCGCGTTGCAACTGACACCTGCGCAGGAAAAACTTTGGCCGCCTGTAGAGAGCGCTATTCGTGCAAGGGCTGAGGATCGGAAAGCACGTGTTGCAAAAATCCAGGAAACAGTGGGTAGGCGGGCCGACGAAAGCCGTGCCGAAGTCTTGCGCAATCGTGACCCCATCGCCTTTTTGCAACGACGCTCGGAAGCATTGGCGCAACGATCAGCCGATTTGGATAAACTCGCCGAGGCGTGGCAACCACTCTACAAAACGCTTAGTCCCGAACAGAGGCAGCGCATGGGGGCCCTCGCGCTCTTTGTACTTCGCGACATGAGCGATCCTGCAGAACGGCGCAGGCTATTACAGGCTGCTGCTGAGGACGAGGACTGACGCAAAGTAGTTCGATCCATATCTGCCGCATAATGAACCGCGGCTAACTGATTTTAAGCCTTGGGCGATGTCCGCTTTGGGTCGAAGGCCGACATCCCCAAGGGCTTTCAGCGCGTTCGCAGATGGCGGGTTCTCTCTAGCGATCGTCGTGCCTCCTGACGATCAGAACACGCCGCAAGTTGCGCGAGGTATACTTGCGACTCCCAGGCCCCTGGAAGCTGCAAAGGCTGTGCTTCCAATGCCCGAGGCTGCATCCTGCTCCCGCCAGCCTCTAGCATCCTCAGAAGTAGTGGTTGGTATTGCTGAGATTGAACGCGTTCCACTATCTCAGGCGGTGATAAGCTCCGGCGAAACTAACCCGGGGGCGAACTCGCCCTTGTCCGGACTGAGTTGATCGATCTTCGATTTCGAGCCTCGCCTCGACCTCCGCAAGGCGGTGCCTCAGCTCTTCTAGCTCGGCCACCGCCTCCTTGGGCGAGGTCGGCTCGCCCGCCTGGCAGCGGAACCACGCACCGACCTACTCGATCACCTCGTCGGCCCGGCCGAGCATCGAGAGTGGCACGCTAATGCCGAGTGCCTTGGCTGCCTTCAGATTGACGATCAATTGGACCTTTGTGGATTGCTGCACGGGCAAGTCGGCAGGCTTGTCGCCTTTCAATATTCTGCCGGCAAGAATTCCGGCGGTGCGGTAGGCATCCTCGATGCTGCCGCCATAGCTCATGAGGCCGCCGTTGCGGGTAAACTGATTGTACTGGTAGATGGTCGGCACTGCATAACGAACGGCGAGCGAAGCAAGTTGCTCTGTCCGGCCGTTAAACAGCGTGTCGGTACCGATTGTCAGGATGCCGGCCTTCAGTGATGCAAAGCTGACAAATGCCGTCTCCATTTCGGCTTCGGAGCTGGCTTGCAACACGTGGAGTTGCAGCCCCAGTGATCGAGCTGCGGCTTGCATGTTTTTCAGCACGGCTTCGGTCTGAGGATTCTTGGGGTTGATGAGAAGTGCGACGGCCGTTGCGTTGGGCATCAGTTCGCGAGCCAGTTCCAACCTTTTTGGACCGACCTCCACGTTCAACTGTGTCACGCCGGTCGCATTGCCGCCTGGCCTGTTCAAACTCTCCACCAAGCCGAGTTGCACAGGATCGCTGCTTGTCGTGAAGACGATCGGTATCGTGTTGGTTGCCTTCTTTGCAACGAGGTTCGCAGGCGTGCTGGTCGCGGCGATAACCGAGACTTGCCGACGAATAAGATCGTCCACCAATTTCGGAAGTAGATCGTAGCGTCCTTCTGCCCACCGATAATCGATCGTAACGTTCTGGCCGTCGACGAAACCGACTTCTTTCAGTCCCTGGCCAAATGCGGCCACCATCGGGGCGTATCCGTCTGCTGACGAGCCGTTGAGAAATCCGATGACGGGCATCGACTGCTCTGCCCGCAATGGCAGCGACCATGCTCCCGCCGCACCGACAAGTGTGATGAATTCGCGCCGCCGCATGCCGCCCTCATGCATAAGACAGTTTAGACTAGCATTGCCGGTAGTGAGAGGCTTGCGACATGATGTCAGTTTCGGATCGTGAATGGAAGACCGCGGTGGCCAAACGACCGTGACGGAGATAGGCTAGCCCTGAACATACACTGGCAAGAAAATTGCCGCGACCTGCCTCGCTTATCGCACCAAGGGATGGACCGGATCATGCGCAGGACTGCACTCGTGATTGCATTCGTAGTCGGATTGATCGTGCCGGCATCGGCCCAGAAGGCCGAGATCGAGGCGGTCAACGCGAAGTGGATCGAATTCTTCAACAAGGGTGATTTTGCCGGCGTTGCCTCGCTTTACGCCAACGATGCGACCGCATTTCCACCCGGCTCTGCGATGGTGCAAGGCGGAGCCGCCATTGGCGCGATGTGGAAAAGCATGGCGGAAAAAGTCGGTGATCCGAAACTTACGACACTCGACGTCAAGCCTCTTGGTCCCTCCGCCGCACGGGAGATCGGGACCTTCAGCTTGAAGACCAAGGGCCCGACACCGCAGGAGGTGACCGGGAAGTACGTTGTGGTTTGGGAAAAGATCGGAAATGACTGGAAGCTCGCGGCCGATATCTGGAACGATGGCAAGTAGCCGCTGTCTCCCATTAAAATCGCGGATTGGTCAAAACCGAAAACGACCGTCGGCTTGGCACGTCCGGACCGTATCTATGGATCATATCTGAGAGGAAATACTCTGCCCGAACGACGGTCGTTGTGGGCGAATTGCCGGACCCGGAGCCCTTCTGGAGATCGAGTGCGAGGCGGTGCCGGAATAGTTTTGTCTTCCGCGCCTGCGCATGTATCATCCCCGTCTACGCGTGACCCGCGTTGCAGCTTCTCGAAGCAGCGCAACCGATGGGACAACAGATGGACGACTGGTTGCACAATCTGCCCGTACCATGGATGGCGCTGGTCATCTTCGGGGGCGTCTATCTGCTGGCCTTTGTGATCTACGCTGGCGTGTTGGCGGCCGCGACGCAAAAGCGAATAAGGTCTTTCAAGGCGATTTCAGCGGGCATTCTATCGCCGCTCGGCGTCGTCTTTGGTCTGTTCGTCGTGTTTACGGCCGCGCAGGTGTGGAGCGACAATGACCGCGCCAGCACCGCCGTCAGCCAAGAGGCCACCGCGCTTCGATCCGTCCTCGTTCTGGCCGCAACCTTCCCGGGCGAGCCGGAGACAAAATTGCGCAGCCTGGTGAGGGAATATGTCCAGCAAGCCGCGGCCGTGGAATGGCCCATGATGGCTCACCGAGCCGCCGCTTCGCTGAACGCACCTTCGCCGGCACTCATCCAGGCGATGCAACTCGTGCTCTCCCTGACGACGGCCGGTTCGGGCCAAGAGATTGCTCAGCGCGAGATCGTAAGCAACCTCGAGACGGCGCTTGAAGCGCGCCGGCATCGCATCCTCGTCAGCCGCGCCGAAGTGAACATGGTGAAGTGGTCGTGCCTCCTGCTGCAAGCAGTGTGCGCTCTGGTTGCAATTGCCTTCGTCCATTGCGACGATCCCCTGGCAGGGCTGGTCTCACTCGCGCTGTTTGCGACGGGCATAGCGGCTTCCATCCTCCTGATCGCCGCCCACGACCGCCCATTTATCGGACAAATATCTATCTCGCCGCAACCGCTCTTGCAGATCCTTCCGGACTCGCCGAGCAGCGGGTGAGCGGCACTTGAAGTCAGTGAGTTAAACGAGCAACGAATAAACGAGAGAATTTGCCATGTCTCTTATTCCTGACAAGGCCACCATCCAAAGTAGTCTCGCCACGCTTCCGGTCGTGACCTTCCAGGCCGGCGAGACCGTGATCGCCGATGGTTCCAGGACCGGTCGGCTGCTAATCCTCAGGAAGGGAACTGTCGCAATCGTCAAAGGGGACACAGAGATTGCGAAGGTGGCAGAGCCTGGCGCGATGTTCGGCGAACTCTCTGTCCTGCTGGACCAACCGCACACAGCGGACGTACGTGCGTTGGAGACCTCACAGTTCCATGTAGCCAATGCGACTACGCTTCTCACGCAGAATCCGATAGCGGTGCTTTATGTTGCGACGATGCTGGCCCGCCGGCTCGATGGCGCGAATCACGCGCTCCTTCAACTAAAGCACCAACTTTTGACCGGCGAGTCGCAAAGCGAGGTCGCCAAAACGGTCAGTAAGATGGAAGGACTTCTCGTCGCCAGCGCCAGCCTTGTCTATGCAGGATATCCACACGATCCGCATGGATAGGGTTCGATCTCAAGTCTCCTCGTTGCCGGGATGTCGGTGACGTCCCGTTGCCTTCTTCCTCGTCGGCAATCCTTCATCATCACGATCATCATCTTCGATGGTCTCGTCGATCTCGATATCGTCCTCGGACTCGGGAACGACCGCCTTCATCTTGCCGGTATCCTTCTTGGCATCGGCTTCCTGCAGCGACGCCAACCGCTCGGCCTGCAACGGCTCTGGTGCGGCTTCTGCTGTTGGCACGGGAGCGGCGCGCGCCGCGCAGCCTCGCCAACGCGGCGGCGCAATGAGAGGCTGAGAATTACTCCTCTAGTGTAAATCCGACCCGCAACGTGACCTGGTAGTGGCGAACAGACCCCTTCTCGATATGACCTCTGGTTTGCACGACCTCGAACCATTTCATCTCGCGAATGGTCTTTGATGCGCGGGATATGGCATTCTGAATGGCATCGTCGATGCCTTTTTCGGAAGATCCTACGAGTTCCAGGATCTTATAAACATGGTCCTTCATTTCAGTTGTAGTGGGCATAATGAACCTCCGTTGGACGTCAGTTGCCATCATGAGAAGTCAGGCCTTGGCGCTCGGGCGCGTCGAAATGTCTTTGTACCACCTATGTAAATGACCGAGATGTTCGGG
>Ga0306924_10004321_pt1 | contig 13849 bp, 11 predicted proteins | sample sta12Can44000111_FD_203756 | JGI IMG/M metagenome (GOLD analysis project Ga0306924, IMG submission 203756) | Lab enrichment of tropical soil microbial communities from Luquillo Experimental Forest, Puerto Rico - statanox.12C.anox.44.000.111 (v2)... | ecosystem: Environmental > Terrestrial >... | reverse complement strand
GTACATCACCGACCAGAACCACGGCTACGCCGATCCGGAGACGCCGATCGGCCGCCAGCTGCCGGTGAACCGGACGGTCACGATCGGCTCCGGATCGTGGCTGGGCGCGGGGGCGATAGTGCTGCCGGGCGCGCGGATCGGGCGGAACGTGGTGATAGCGGCCGGCTCGGTGGTGCGGGGCGAGGTGCCCGACCGGTGCGTGGTGGCGGGCGTGCCGGCGAAGGTCGTCCGTGAGTACACCGAGGCCGGCTGGCTGCCTCCGGTCAAGGGAACCGGTATCGTCGGCTAGCTAGACGGTGCTACCCGTCGGCTCCGAGAGCATCCAGCGTGTCCCGGAGCCGGCCGATACCGCGGTCTAGCTCCCCGAGGCCGCCAGCCAGCGCGGCGTCCGTCTTCGCCCCCGGGAGGCCGGACAGCTCCGTGGCGGCGGCCTCGACCTCGGTCAGCCGCCTGGACAGTTCCGCCAGCAGACCGCGCGCCGCGCCGCCCGCGGCGCTCTCCGCCTCCCGGCGCAGGAGTTCGGCCTGCTCATGGAGTTGCCGGTTCTTCATGTACAGGTCGACGAAGACCGCTACTTTCGCGCGCAGCGCCCAGGGGTCGAACGGCTTGGCGATGTAGTCGGCCGCGCCCGCCGCGTAACCGCGGAACGCGTGATCCGGCTCTTGCCTCGCCGCGGTCAGGAAGATGATCGGGACGTCCCGCGTGCCCGCGTGGCCCTTGATGTGCTCCGCGGTCTCGAAGCCGTCCATGCCCGGCATGACCACGTCGAGCAGGATGACGGCGAACTCGTCGGATAGCAGCGCCTTGAGGGCTTCCTCCCCCGACTGGACGGGAACGAGCTGCTGGTCGAGCGAGGAGAGGATGGCCTCGAGGGCTACTAGGTTCTCGGGCCGGTCGTCGACGAGCAGGATTCTCGCTTTGTGCGGCACGTCAGCCGCTCCCGTGGCCGCGGTAGCGTGCCTCGCCGGCCGGCGAAGGCGGGACCTGGAACATGTCGCCTCCGAGTTCGTCCCCGCGATCATCGTCGTGGTGGGAGGAACTGACACTCCAAGTCTGTCACGATCCGCCCGGATAGCGATCACCGCTGGCGATGTATCGATCGCTTTCCGCGAGTCGCGCGAGAGGGGCGTGCGCTAGCCAGCGGCCGGATCGGCAGCCGGGTCGGCGGCCGGATCGGCAGCCGGGTCGGCGGGAGGCCGCCCCGGCTTGCGCATCTGCCTGGCATGGCCGGGCATCCGGCCGGCCTCGGCGAGGGCACGGCGGAGGAGGAACTCGATCTGGGCATTGGTGCTGCGCATCTCGTCGGCCGCCCACCTGGCGAGGGCGTCGTACACGGCCGGGTCGAGCCGTAGCAGTACGCTTTTGCGATCGGACATCAGGCCGTCACTGGTAGAGCGAGCCGGTGTTCACGACCTGCTGGGTTGCCTGTTCGCTGCACAGCACGACGAGCAGGTTGGACACCATGGCCGCCTTCCGTTCCTCGTCCAGTTCGACGACGCCCTCCTCATCGAGGCGCTGCAGGGCGAGCCGGACCATGCCGACCGCGCCTTCGACGATCTTCTGCCGGGCGCCGACGACCGCGCTGGCCTGCTGCTGGCGCAGCATGGCCTGAGCGATCTCGGGAGCGTAGGACAGCCGGGTCAGCCGGGTCTCGATGATCTGCACGCCGGCCGGCCGCACCCGGTCGGTGAGCTCGGCCGACAGGCGCTGGGTGATCTCGTCGGCGTTGTCGCGCAGGGAGAGCGCGCCGGTGCCCCTGCTGTCGTAGGGGTAGCTGGACGCGATGTGCCGCACGGCGGTCTCCGCTTGGATGCCGACGAAGTGCACGTAGTCGTCGACCGAGTAGGTGGCGTGCGCGGTGTCCTGGACCTGCCAGACGACCACCGCGGCGATCTCGATCGGGTTCCCGTCGGCGTCGTTTACCTTGGCGAGCGCCGACTCCAGGTTCCGGATCCGGGTCGAGACCGCGATGCGGTTGGTGAACGGGTTCACCCACTGCAGGCCGGGCTCGCGGATCGTGCCCTTGTACCTGCCGAACAGCTGGACGACGTGCGCCCGCCCCGGCGCGACGGGGGTGAGGCCGCGCCCGGCCAGGGCGCCGGCGAGGAAGAGGGCGGCGGCCAGCCAGGCCAGGGCCACGGCCGCATCGCCATGGTGGCGGGTGGCCTGCCAGACCGCGGCGATCCCCCCGGCGAGCAGGACGAGGGCGAGCACCAGCATGGGCACGCCGCGCAGGTACCGGGCTCTGCGCTCAGGCATCGCCTGGCTAGGGGAGTAGGCTACTTTTTCTGTTTCCGCGATCTGAACCTGGGCTGACATCTGCCCACCTCCAGGAGAGCTTGCTTGATACCACGCTATCACGATGATATCACTTTTAGCGCAAAACCTGGTGCGGGCCGCGCTCTAGGTGGTCTCGCCTAGGCTCGGGACGAAGGCCTCGCCGCGCATGGCGCGTTCGACGAGGACGACCGCCCGCGCGGTGGCGGCGAGTCGGCGTCCCTCGGCGCGGTAGGCGGCAAGGACGGCGTCGACGGCATGCGGCGGCAGTACCTCGGCGAGTTCGGTGCGCGCGGTGCGGTAACCCTGGCGCGCGCCCTCGACGCAGGCCGCCGTGTGGTGACGGGCCATCGCGGCGAGGGCCTCGGGGTGCCGGCGCAGCACGCCGTGCAGTCGGTAGTCGGGCGGTACGACGTCAAGCAGCCAGGCGACAGCGGTCACCTCGAAGCCCTCGGTGCCTGGCGGATGTACTCCGGTTGGCCAGCCCGGTGGTATGTACGTGGCCATAGTGAAAGCGTAGCACCTCCTCGAATCCCCGTTCGAGATATGGTCTGAATGTACCGAAACGAACGATTCCCCTACTGGCTCATGCCGGGGCTGGGGCCGGCGAGGTGGACCTGGGCGCATTTGCGGAAGGCCGCCACCAGCCGGCTGCGGTCGTTGGCGCGGGTGGCCAGCACGACGTGGACCGGGTCGACCCCGTCGAGGGGGACTGTGGTCAGGGCGGGATGGAGGATGCTGGCGCGAAGGCCTGCCGAGACGATGGCCACGGCCTGGCCGGCGGCGATCACCTCGAGCTTGTCCTCGAGGACTTCGAGGACAGGGCCGTCGGGTGCGGGGCTTCCGTCCGGCCGCGGGTCGATGCGCCAGTAGGCATTCCAGTCCGGGTCGGGCAGCCGGGGCATGGGCTCGTCGGCGATGTCATCGAGGGTGACCGATTCCTTGCCGGCCAGCCGGTGCTCGAGCGGCACGATGAGGACCCGGGGCTCGTCGTAGAGGACCGTCACGTGCAGTCCGTCAGTCCGGATCGGCAGCCGGGTCACCGCTGCGTCCACGCGGTGGCCGAGCAGGGCCTCGCGCGGCTCGTTCCAGGCCAGGTGCATGGTCTGGACCTCGGCGTCGGGGTGCTGATGGCGCAGGTCGCGAACGGCCGAGGTGATGATGAGGCCCGTGGTGTAGCCGATCGTGACGCGGCTGGGCCGGGCGGCGGCCTGGGCGGCGGCCGCGGCCTGGGCGGCGGAGCGCAGCAGCGCCCTGGCGCGCGGCAGGAAGACTTCCCCGGCCTCGGTGAGCTGGGTGCCTTGCGGGGTGCGGTCGAGCAGGCGGGCGCCGAGCCGCTGTTCGAGGCGGCGAATCTGCCGGCTCAGTGACGGCTGGGCGACGTGCAGGTCGGCGGCGGCGTGACCGAAGTGCCGGTGGTCGGCCACGACGGTGAAGTAGCGCACTAGCCGCAAGTCGAGGTCTGCCGGCGGCGGCTGTGAGTCGGGCATTGCCTCAGCATAAGACTAGGTATTGGACGGGCTCTCGAACAGGCGCAGCGTGTGGGCCCTGGCGGCGGCTTCGGTCCTGGTGGCGGTGCCCAGCTTGGCGAGGATGTTCGACACGTGCACGCTCGCCGTCTTCGGCGAGATGAACAAGGCCGCGGCGATCTCGCGGTTGGACTGTCCGGCCGCGACGAGCCGGAGTACCTCGAACTCGCGGCTGGTGAGGCCGAGCCGGCCCGCGGCGGGTCCGGTTCCGCCACCGTCGGCGGTGCTGTCCGCGCGGCGGGCGAGGGCCGCGAGCTGGGCCGCCAGCGGGCGGGCGCCGAGCCGGTCCGCGACCGGGGCGGCGCGGCGCAGCCGGGCGGCCGCCGCCTCGCGTCCCGCGGGGCCGTCCAGTGCGGCCGCCGCGGCGTAGCGGAGCGCGACCGCGGTCTCGTACGGCTGCTCGATCGCCTCCCACGCGACCGCGGCGGCGTCCGCCGCGGCCAGCGGGTCAGCACCGCCGTCGGTACCCACCTCGTCGGCACCCGAGCCGGCCAGCGGGTCGAGCGCCGCGAACGACAGCTGCCAGGCCCGTTGCACCGGGCCGAACACATCCATCTTCTCCGACAGCGTCCGCAGCCGGTCGAGCAGCACGGTGGCCGCGTCACCGGGAGCCCCACGGACCGCGATGGCCGCGGTCACCAGCAGCGGCCAGACGTACCGCGGGCCGCTGAGGGACAGGTCGTGCCGGTCGAGTGTCTGGATGGCCAGCTCGACAGCGCCGTCCGGGTCGCCGCTGGCCAGCGTCACCGCGATGTCCAAAGTGGCCTGCGGAAGATGGTATTGCTCGTCGTACCTGGCACCGGCCAGCACCATCCGGCTTGACGCCGCCCGCCTGGCCGCGGTGGCCGTGTCCCCGCGGGCGAGCGCGATGGAGGCGCGGACGACCCGAAGCGCGGCGCGGGTGAGCGGGGGCGGGGCCAGGTCCAGGGCCCGCTCGGCGACGTCCGCCGCCTCGTCCCAGCGGCCGAGGTACATCAGCGGCTCCGCTAGGTTGATCGCGAGGAAGGCGCCCGCGGTGCGGGCAAGTCCGTGCCGTTCGGCGTCCGCTATGCCGTCCCTGGCGACCTTGGCGGCGCGTTCGTACAAGCCCGCGCCGCACAGCAGGTGCGACTCGTAGATCACCAGCTTCATGATGGGCTGATAGCAGCCGGCCCGCTCCGCGGTCGCCTTTGCCTGCGCGATCAGCCGCAGCGGCTCGCTGTCCGGCGTCCCTATCCCGCTCGGCAGGGCCTCGATCATCGCGAGGGTGGCGAGGGCTTGCGCCTCCGCGTCGAGGTTGCCCGCCTTCCTGGCGGCCTGGAGCGCTTCCCCCGCCCAGATCCTGAACTGCGGGCCCTGGGCGTCACCTCCGCAGTGCGCGGCGGCGAGGAGAATCTCCGTCCGCGCCTCCTCGGACACCGTCTCGGGAACCAGGCGCAGCGCCCGGTCCAGGTCGTCGAAGTCGGTGGCCATGCCGAGCTCATGCCGGAACAAGTAGCGGCGGCGGAGCAGCATGGCGACCCGGACCGGCGCCGTGTCCTCGTCGAGCTGGGCGAGCGCCGCCTCCACGAAAGCGAGACCGCGCTGCTGTTCGCCCGTGTCAAGGGCGGCCTCCGCCGCCTCCTCCAGCACCCGCACGTGGTCGGCGCCGATGCGCTCGGCGGCGTCCGGCACCTGGTCCCACATCTCGAGGACGCGGGCGAGCAGCATGAGCCGCTCCGCGTGCGCCACCGTCCGGGACGCCTGCGCGGATGCCTGCCACGCGCTGGTGAGCGCCCCCGTCGTGCTGTGCGCCGAGTACCAGTGGTGCGCCCGTTCGATGTCGGCGCGCCCGCCCGAGACGAGCGCCGGATCCGCGTCGATGGCGAGCGCGAACCTGGTGTGCACGCTGCTGTGCTCGCCGGGCAGGAGGTCCTCGTGCACGGCCTCCCGGATCAGGGCGTGCCGGAAGGCGTATCCGTCGGAGGTGGTCACCAGCACGTTGCCGGTGACGGCGGGCCTGATGACGGCGATCAGCTCGTCCTCGGTGTGCCCGCTGACCTTGGCGAGCAGCGCGTGGCTGATGCTGCCGCTCCCGGCGCTGGCGATGCGCAGCACCTCCTGGGTGTCTTCCGGCAGGCGGCGCACGGCCTGCTGCAGCAGGTCGGCCAGCGAGTCCGGTATCCCGGCGCAGCCGTCCTCGCAGGCCAGCAGCTCCTCGGTGAACAGCGGGTTGCCCTCGGCCCGCTCGTACAGGTCGTCGGTCAGCTCGCGGTCGGGGGCACGGCCGAGGACCGCGGCCGCGAGTTCTTCCGCCTCGCCGCGGCTTAGCCTGGGCAGCTCGGTCCGCTCCACCCAGTCGATCCTGGCCAGCTCGGCGAGCAGCGGCCGGAGCGGATGCGTGCGGTGCAGTTCGTCGGAGCGGAACGTCACCACGATCAGCACGTTGTGCAGCGCGCGCTGGTAGCCGATCAGGAAGGCCAGCAAGTCGCGGCTCGACCGGTCGGCCCAGTGCGCGTCCTCGACCGCCAGGACGAGGGGCTGCTGCTCGGCGAGCCGTTCGAGCAGAGTCAGGAACTCCTCGAATAGGCGGGCGCGGGCCTCGTCCGCGGCCGGTCCGGTCGCGACCGAAGCGATGTCCAGCGGGCTCGCGGGGGTACCGGCCCCCTGGCCGTCCGCGAGCTCGGGAAGCAGCCGGGCCAGCTCCCGTATGGCCCGGCCGCTGCTGGGCAGCACGCCAGCGATCTGGTCGGCACCGACCTCCCGCACCAGGTTGCGCAGAATCGCCGTGAACGGCCCGTACGGCAGTCCGTCGGCACCGAGTTCCAGGCACCCGCCGGCCAGCACCCGGGCACCGGCCGCCCGCGCGCCATCGGCGAACTCGCTGAGCAGCCGGGTCTTGCCTACTCCCGCTTCGCCGCCGATGAGCACAGCGGCCGGGCCGCCCTGTCGCACCGCGTCGAACGCGGTCTCCAGGGCGGCTATCTCCGCAGCCCGCCCAACCAGGACGGGGCTCGTCCCGCGCCTGCTCATCTCAATGTCTAGCATCCCACGGGGGTCTGACATTCCGGCCAGCCCGAGCGCCCGCGCGCTTTCCTCGCCCGCCATGACGGCGCCCGCCTTGTCAGCGGGCCCCGCGCCCTGCCGGGGCATGGCTCCCGGCGTTCTCGGTGGTCCGGAACGTACCGTCCACGTAGTCCGGGATCGGCGGGACGACGAACGTGTCCTGTCCCTCGGTCCGGGAGCGCTGGCGCAGTGTCTTGCGCAGTGACCGCGCGAGACTGGTCTTCCTGGCTTGCTCCCGCCGCTCGGTGTTCCGCTGCCTGATCACTTCACCCATGATGTCCGGGTGCATTTTTCCTCCTCGGTCCGGGGGACCGCCCTGGTTTCCCCACACCTTGAGGTTCGCTCTAAGACCCCCCGCGGCACATCGGACGAACGCCTTATGTTCACCGCCCGGGGCGCCTTAGATCCCGCCCCCCTGCCTTAGGCCGGATCGCCCCCCGATGCGAGGCCACTAGACTGGTAGGCGGCCACGGATCCGCGTGGCGCGGCCACGAACTCACGTGCCGGACTCCCGATGCCGAATAAGCGAGAACTCACGCATGTCCGCACCGCAGATCACCATCCTGACGAGCCAGCTCGCGACCCGCGACGACCTGCGGAACGTCGCGATCGTCGCGCACGTCGACCACGGCAAGACCACGCTGGTGGACGCGATGCTGTGGCAGTCCGGCGCGTTCCGGGCCAACGCCCATGTGAACGAGCGCGTGCTGGACTCCAATGACCTGGAGCGGGAGAAGGGCATCACGATCCTCGCCAAGAACACGGCCGTGAAGCACGGCGGCCTGACGGTGAACATCGTCGACACGCCCGGGCACGCGGACTTCGGCGGCGAGGTGGAACGCGGCCTTTCGATGGTGGACGGCGTGGTCCTGCTGGTCGACGCCAGCGAGGGGCCGCTGCCGCAGACCCGGTTCGTGCTGCGCAAGACGCTGGAGGCCGGCCTCCCCGTCATCTTGGTGATCAACAAGGTGGACCGCTCCGACGCGCGGATCGCCGAGGTCGTGGACGCGTGCTATGAGCTGTTCATCGACCTGGACGCGAGCGAGCAGCAGATCGAGTTCCCGATCGTGTACGCCGCCGCGCGCGCCGGGCGGGCGAGCCTGAACCGGCCGAAGGACGGCGAGATGCCGGACAACGACAACCTGGAGCCGCTGTTCGACGTGATCCGCGAGACCGTCCCGCCGCCGGTCTACGACCCCGCCGCCCCGCTGCAGGCCCACGTCACCAACCTCGACGCCTCGTCCTACCTGGGCCGGATCGCCCTCTGCCGGGTCTACAACGGGACGATCCGCCGCGGCCAGCAGGTCGCCTGGTGCCGCCGCGACGGCTCGATCGAGCGGGTAAAGGTCTCCGAGCTGTTCCTCACCGAGGCCCTGGAGCGCGTGCAGGCGGACAGCGCCGGGCCCGGCGACATCGTCGCGATCGCCGGCATCCCGGACATCATGATCGGGGAGACCCTCGCTGACCCGAACGACCCGCGGCCGCTGCCGCTGATCACGGTCGACGAGCCCGCGATCTCGATGACGATCGGGACGAACACCTCCCCGCTGGCGGGCCAGGTCAAGGGCTCCAAGGTCACCGCGCGCCTGGTCAAGGACCGGCTCGACCGCGAGCTCGTCGGCAACGTGTCCCTGCAGGTGCTGGCGACCGAGCGCCCGGACACCTGGGAGGTCCGCGGCCGCGGCGAGCTCGCGCTCGCGGTCCTGGTCGAAACCATGCGCAGAGAGGGCTACGAGCTTTCCGTCGGCCGCCCCGCGGCCGTCACCAGGGAGGTCGACGGCAAGGTTCACGAGCCCGTCGAACGGCTCTCCGTCGACGTGCCCGAGGAATACCTCGGCGCCGTCACGCAGCTGGTCTCGGTGCGCCGCGGCCGGATGGAGTCGATGACCAACCATGGCACCGGCTGGGTCCGGCTGATCTTCCTCGTCCCGTCTCGCGGGCTGATCGGGTTCCGCACGCAGTTCCTCACCGAGACCCGGGGCACCGGTATCGCGCACCACGTCTTCGAGGGATATGAGCCGTGGGCGGGCGCGATCCGGGGCCGGGCGACCGGCTCGCTGGTCGCCGACCGGTCCGGCGCCGCCAACGCCTACGCGATGTTCAACTTGCAGGAGCGCGGCTCGCTGTTCGTCTCGCCCGGCACCGAGGTCTACGAGGGGATGATCGTCGGCGAGAATTCCCGCACCGACGACATGGACGTGAACATCACCAAGGAGCGCAAGGTCACCAACATCCGGCAGTCCACCGGGGAGGAGCTCGAGCGGCTGGTCCCGCCGCGGCTGCTCAGCCTGGAGCAGGCCCTGGAGTTCTGCGCCGAGGACGAGTGCGCCGAGGTGACGCCGTCGGCCGTCCGCCTGCGCAAGACCGTCCTCGACGCCAAGGAACGCGGCCGTATCCGCGGCCGCGTCTCCCGCGGCGAGCAGGCCTAGCGCTTATCATCCCGAACGGAAGCGGCTGACTCTGCAGAGCCAGCCGCTTCCGTTCGGCATAAAAGGACGGCGCCGTCAGCGGATTCCGAGGTAAATCGCGCTTCCCAACCCAAGGACCAGGCAATATACGGCGAACGGCGTCAGCGTGCGCTTGGGATCCGAGATGTACCGGACGAAGAACCGGAGCGCGAGGTACGCGCCCACGCCGGACATGATCGAGCCGACCAGCACCTGGCCGCGAACTCCGTTACCGAGCGGGCCCGTCAGGTCCGGTATCTTCAGCACGCCCGCCGCGAAGATCACCGGCGCGGACAGCAGGAACGAGAACCGGGCGGCATCCTGCATCGTCAGCCCGCGGAACAGGCCGGACACCATCACCATGCCGTCCCGGCTGATCCCGGGCAGCAGGGCGAGAATCTGCGCCGCGCCGAGGCCGAACGCGTTCAGCCAGCCCAGCCGGACCAGCCGCCGGTTGGATAGCACGCCGAGGTCGGCCTCGCGCCGCTTGAGCGCGCGCTGCCCGGCGGAGTGCGCGAGCTCACCGGCAGGGCCGCCAACGGCCGCCAGCTGACCGCCTTCGATGATCTGCCGGTCTTCGGCCATCTGCTGCTCTTGCAGGCCGACCCGCCGCCTGCGCAGCCGCTCGCCGTAGAGCAGGATGACGCCGTTGAGCGCGAGGAACAACGCTGTTGGCACCGGCTTGCTGAAGTAGACCCGGAAATCGTGCTCGAGCGCCAGGCCCGCGATGCCGACGGGGATGGTCGCCAGGATGATCATCCACGCGAGCTTCTGCTCGGCGGTCTGCGTCGCCCAGCGCCGGGTGCCGGGGGCGGGAAGGACCACGTGCGCGATCGACCCGAAGAACCCCTTGATGATGCGCAGCCAGTCGCGCCAGTAATAGGTGATCATCGCGATCGCGGTCGCGACGTGCATCCCGACGATGAACGCCAGGTAGGGCGACTCCGGCGCGGACACGCTGAGATCCTTCGCCCACTGGCCGCCTACCAGTGCCGGGAGGAGCACGTTGTGGCCGAGGCTGGAGATGGGGAAGAGCTCGGTGACGCCCTGGATCAGCCCGACGACGATGGCCTCGAGATAGGTAATGTGCGGATACACCGTGCCCTCCAGTCGCCGAACAAGCGCGTGCCGGACGCCCCAGGCCCGTGGTTATCGTATCCGCGACCCGAAACCACAGGCGGGTCGGCTCGCCGAACCCGGGTGCGTGCCGCTAATATCCCATTCGCTACATAAGTCACAAATATCGTTGCTAGGGAGCGGGCCCCGTGTTCAGACGTGTTCTTCGTGTTGCGGTCCCGATGGCGGTGGCGGGAGCGCTGATGGCGGCCGGCGGGCTGAGCCAGGCGGCCACCACGCCCGGCTGGCGGATCACCGCCACGCTGCCCGCCAGCAGCTCCGGGTTCGACCAGCTGGCCGCGACAGGGCCGGGCAGTGCCTGGGCGGCGGGCAGCGTCTGCGCTAACGCGTCCTGTACCCGCAACACGCTGCTGGTCCGCCATTGGAACGGCAAGGCCTGGACGGCCGTCTCGGTGCCGAAGGCCTACGTGAACAGCAGCGCCGAGCAAGGGGACTCGGCGGTCGCCGCGGCGTCAGGCAATGCCTGGATCATGAACTCCGTCGCGGCCGGCGCGGGCAATGCCACCGCCGTGCTGCACTGGACCGGTCGCGGCTGGGGTGCCACGGCCAAGCTGCCTACCATCGTCACATCGGCGGTAGCGACGTCGGCGGCGAACGCCTGGGCGCTCGGCGCCGCCGTGACGTCGGCCACGCCCGGGGTTCCCTACGCCGCCCACTTCAACGGCCGGAAATGGGCGGCGGTGCGGGTTCCGGTAGCGGGGCTGCACGCCAGCGCGACGTCGGCCAAGAACATCTGGGCGGCCGGCTTCTCCAAGCTGTCATCATCGGGGTCGCCGGTCCTCGGCATCATGGACTTCAACGGGAAGACCTGGCGCGCGACGCCCGCTCCCCGCCTCGGCCTCACGGCCAAGCAGATCGCCATTCCCATGGGCATCGCCGCGCTCAGCGCTACGAACGTGTGGGTCGCCGGCATAATCGTGCACACGTCGACGGGCGCGCCGCCGAAAGCGTTCCTGATCCACTGGAACGGCACGAAGTGGGCCGCTGTCAAGGTCCCCTACGCCGGGGCGGAGCCGACAGTGATCGCCCAGGACGGGCACGGCGGGATCTGGGTCGGCGTGACGCTCCTGAGCAGCAGCCCAACGCCCGCGGCGTACCTCGCCCACTACGGCAACGGTGCCTGGACACGGGTGGCGGTGCCCGCCCCCCGCGGTGACGTCACGATCACGCAGGCGCTCGCCTGGATTCCCGGCACCCGGTCGCTATGGGGCTTCGGCGAGGAGGTGCCGGTCAGCTCACCTGCCGCCGCCCACGGGGTGATCTTGAAGTACGGGGCGTAAAGATGATCGATTCAGCCGCGAATCACCAGTTAAGACCGCATTCGCACCATAGGCATTGATAAGCTCCCGCGCGTGACTGGTCTCAGGGGACTCACCAGCAACGTGGGCGGCGTACTAATGATCTTGGCGGGACTGGCCGTTCCGGCCGCGACCGCGGTTCCGGCGGCGGCGACGCCGGCGCCCGCGTCGGGGGTGGACGTTTCCGGTCTCACCACCTTCAGCAGCGGCACTCCGTGGACGGCTCTGGCGCAGGCGGGGAACACGTTCGTCGGCGTCAAGGCGACCGAGGGCAATTACTACAAGAACCCCGCGTACCTCTCGGACGTGACGGGAGCGACCGCGGCCGGGATGTACGTGATGCCGTACGTGTTCGCGAACCCGTATCCCGGGAACGGGACGGCCGTCCAGCAGGCCGACTACGCCTGGACCAACGAGATTAGCATGGCCTCCCCGGCCTACTCATCGAGCAAGCTGATGCTGCCGCTCGTCCTGGACATCGAGGCCGACCCGTACGCCGGCTCGGAGCCGCACGGCAACCAGTGCTACGGGCTGTCCCAGTCCGCCCTGGTGACGTGGATCCAGCAGTTCCTCGCCGAGGCCAAGAAGAAGACGAACAAGACCCCGATCATCTACACCGCGCCCTCGTTCTGGAGCACGTGCACGGGGAACAGCGCGGCGTTCGGCGGCTATCCGTTGTGGCTCGCGTCTTACGGCGTGTCCCACCCGGCGGTGCCGGCCGGGTGGAACAGCCCCACGTTCTGGCAGTACACAAGCGGCGGAACCGCCCCCGGGATCAAGGGCGGCACCGACCTTGACTACCTGGGGCCGGTCCTGCAGGTCAGCCAGGTGGGCAAGGCGATCGCCCCGGTGCAGCTCCGCACGCTGAACTCGCTGAACGGCCAGGCGGTGAGCTATGGAGCCGGCCCGGTCGCGCCCGGGCTGACGGTGAACGCCGCCGGGCAGATCACCGGCACCCCGACCGCCATTGGCTCCTATCTGGTGACGGTCACGCCGTCCACGGCCGGCTCGGTCCCCGCCGCGATGACGTTCACCTGGGACGTGCACGGGACACTCACGGTGCACTCGCCAGGCAATCGCACCACGGCCGCCGGGTCCCCGGTGTCGCTGTCGATCTCGGTGTCTGACCAGGACACCGGGTCCGCGGTGTCGCTGGCCGCGTCCGGGCTGCCTGCCGGGCTGTCCATGAACTCCGCCGGGCTGATCACCGGCTGGCCGTCTAAGCCGGGCACGTTCAAGGTGACGGTCTCCGCGTCCGACAGCCTGTACGCGACCGGTTCTGCGTCGTTCACGTGGACGATCACGGCGGCACCCGGCGGTGTGGCCGGGACCGTCAGGCAGGTCGGCGGGAGCGGCAAGTGCCTCAACGACCCGCAGGCGAGCACCGCGAACGGCACGCTCGTGAACCTGTGGAGCTGCAACGGCCACCCGAACCAGAACTGGACCGTGGCGCAGGACGGCACGGCCCGGGTGCTCGGCAAGTGCCTGGACGTGGCGGGCGAGAGCAAGGCCAACGGGGCGAAGCTCCAGCTATGGTCCTGCCTTCCCGGTGACGGCGCCCAGCAGTGGCAGGCGGGCTCCTACGGCCAGCTGGTGAACCCGCAGTCGGGCAAGTGCCTCTACGTCCCGGTCGCCAATGCGGCCAACGGCACCCGGCCGGTGCTCTCGACCTGCGCGAACGTCGCGACCCAGTCGAACGAGCACTGGGCCCGTCCGGCGGCCGGCGTCATGTCCGGCAAGCCGGGCAAGTGCCTGGCCACCGCGGGCACCGCCGTCAACCTGGCCGGCTGCGCGAACGTGGCGGCCCAGCACTGGACGGCCGGCGCCGACGGGACGTTCCGCCTGAGCGGGCAGTGCCTGACCGAGGCCGGCGCCGGCGCGGCGCTGTCGCTCGGCCCCTGTAACGGCGCGGCGGCCACCAAGTGGACGCTGATCCCCGCCGGCCCGATCGCCACCGAGATCGCCAGCGCCGCGGCCCCCGGCTCCTGCGTCACGGTCCCGCCCGCCGGCACGACCCTAGTCACCGGGCCCTGCGCGGCGACCCCGGCAGCCACCTGGCACATCCAGTAACCGAACCCACTTCATATGAGGAATTGAAGGACCGGGGTCTTCGGCGTAAATGGCCGGGCATACGACT
>Ga0306924_10004319_pt1 | contig 13853 bp, 10 predicted proteins | sample sta12Can44000111_FD_203756 | JGI IMG/M metagenome (GOLD analysis project Ga0306924, IMG submission 203756) | Lab enrichment of tropical soil microbial communities from Luquillo Experimental Forest, Puerto Rico - statanox.12C.anox.44.000.111 (v2)... | ecosystem: Environmental > Terrestrial >... | reverse complement strand
CAAACGCGCGCTCGCTCCGCGGGCTCCACGCCGTGCTCGAGGTCGACGAGGTCACGGTGGTCGCGGTGCCCGATGCCGTCCACGACGGCTGGGACCCCGAGGGGCTCGAGGCCGCGCCCGAGCCGCCGCCGCCCGAGCCGCCGCCGGTGGTCGCTCGCTCGCTTTTCTCCGACTGTGCACGCGATGCGCTGCCCGAGCCGGCGCTCGCCGCCGGCGCGCCCGACGCCGCGGGCATCCTCGAGCTGCGCTGGACCGCGCCCGGCGCCGCTGGCGCGACCTTCGCATTGGAGGAGGCGACCGACCGGAGCTTCGAGACCGCGAGCCTCCTCGCGCGGACCCCGGACGCCTCGCTCGTCGTTTTCGGCCGCGCGCCCGGCGCCTGGTACTACCGGGTCCGCGCCGAGGGCGCGGCAGGCGTCGGCCCGTGGTCGAACGGCGTGCTCGTGGCGGTGCCGTCGCCGCGCCGCGTGCTCGCTGCCGCGGCGCCGGACCGGCGCGTGCTCCTCGAGGTGCACCGAGCGCTGCTCCGCGCCTGCGCGGCGCGCGGCGACCTGCTCGCCGTCCTGGCGCTGCACCGGTCGGACCGCGAGGCCGACGCGATCGCTCACGCGGTGTCCCTGTGCGGCGGGGCGGACGGCCCGTCGCCGCTCGAGGCGGGCGAGCTTGCGGCGCTCACCTACGGCGCGCTGTTTCACCCGTGGCTCGCCGCGCGCGACGAGGCGGAGCCGGGTGCGCCACGGTGGTCGCCGCCCGACGGCGCGGTCACCGGCATGGTGGCGCGGCGGGCGATCGCGCGCGGCGCCTGGGTCGCCCCGGCCAACGAACCGCTGCGGGGCGTGGTGGCGCTCGCGCCGGAGGTGCCCGCGGCGGCGCGCGAGAAACTCGCGGCCGCGGCGGTCAACCTGCTGCGCCAGGAGCCGGACGGCTTCCTCGCGCTCGCAGCGGACACGCTCTCGACCGACCCGGACCTCGTGCCCATCGGCGTGCGGCGCCTGCTCGTGCTGCTCCGCCGGGCCGCGCTCGAGCTCGGCGCGGCGTGGGTGTTCGAGCCGAACGGGCCGAGCTTCCGCCGCCGCGTCGAGCGCGGGCTCGAGGCGCTGCTCGACGGGCTCTGGCGCCGCGGCGCGCTCGCAGGCGACGCGCCAGACGAGGCGTTCCAGGTGGTCGCCGACGAGGTGCTGAACCCGCCGTCGGCGGTGGACCTCGGCCGGCTCGTGGTCGAGCTCAAGGTGGCGCCCTCGCTCCCGCTCGAGTTCCTGACGCTGCGCCTTGTGCGGAGCGACGACCGCGCCCAGGTGACGGAGGTGCGCTGATGCCCGAGACGAGCCAGCCCCTCGTCGCCTTCAACTTCGCGGTGGAGATCGCGGTCCCCGGCGTGACCGACGAGATCTGCCACGCGGCGTTCGCCGAGTGCGACGGGCTCGAGGTGACGATGGAGGTGAAGACGCTCCGCGAGGGCGGGGCGAACGACCGGCAGGTGCGCCTGACCGGCCCGCTCTCCTACGGCCAGCTCACGCTGAAGCGTGGCATGACCGACGCCTTCCACCTCTGGACCTGGATCGCCCAGGTGAGCCGGCAGCCGTCGCTCCGCGCCGACGCGCAGGTGGTGGTGCTCGCGGCCGACGGCGCGACCGAGCGGGCGCGCTTCATCCTGTCGCGGTGCGTGCCGGTGAAGGTGAAGGCGCCCGCGCTCAACGCCAAGGACGGCGCCATCGCCGTCGAAGAGCTGCAGCTCGCATACGAGTCGCTGATCCTGAAGCCGCCGCCGCGCGCGGCGCGGAGCGGGTGAGGAGGGCGCGCCGTGGCCAACCAGAGCCCGAGGCCGGTCAAGGCGGAGCTTCACGAGCTCGATGCGAAGCTCGAGAAGGCTGTGAACCCCGAGCGCACCGTGAAGGTGCAGTTCAACCCGGAGACGCTCAAGGTCGCCTTCTCCAACACGCTCGAGCAGCCGTCGGGGAGCGGCGACCAGCGCGGGTCACCGCCACAGCGGTTCGTCGGCGCGGGGACGACCAAGCTCACATGCCAGCTCACGTTCGACGTGACGCAGGAGCAGCCGGCCGGCGCGCAGGCGGTCGACGACGTCCGCAAGCTCACGCAGAAGGTCGCGTACTTCATCACCCCGCGCATGTCGAAGGGGAAGTTCGTCGCGCCCGCGGTGCGGTTCATCTGGGGCACCTTTCAGTTCGACGGCGTGATGGAGTCGATGGAGGAGTCGCTCGAGTTCTTCTCGCCGGAGGGCAAGCCGCTCCGCGCGACGGTGTCGCTCGGGCTCTCCCAGCAGAAGATCACTGACTACGCCTTCGCCAAGGCCGAGGACGCGTCGTCGAAGGCGCCGCCCACGGCAGGCACGAGGCCGTACACCGAGGCGCCGGCGGGGGCGACCGTCCAGTCGCTCGCAGCCGCCCAGGGCGCCGGCGCCGACTGGCAGGCGATCGCGGCGGCGAACGGCATCGAGAACCCGCGCCTCCTGCAGCCCGGGCAGCTCCTCGACCTCGGCGCCGCCGTCGGCGCGGGGGCGGGCGCGGCCGTCGGTGCGAGCGCGTCGCTCGGAGTGGGCGGAACCGCCGACCTCGGGCTCGACGCGGGCGCCGGGCTTTCCGCCGACGTTGGCGGGGGGCTCGGCATCGGGGCGTCGGCGAGCGCAAGCGTCGGCCTCTCGGCGGGCGTGTCGGCGAGCGCGGGGGGGAGCTTCGGCGCCGACGCCGGGGCGTCGGCGAGCGCCGGCGCGAGCGGGTCCGCCGGCGGGGTGGGGTGAGCCATGGGCGTCGTCATCAACGAGCTCGAGGTCGTGGAGGACGGGCGTGAGGGCGAGGCGCGGTCGGTGCCGGGGGCGGGCGCGAAGGGGGCCGCCGCGGGCGGCGGGAAGAAGGCGGACGCGGCCGAGGAGCTGCGCCGCGCGCTGCGGGTCCTCGCGGAGCGGCGCGCGCGGGTGATCGCGCACTGAGGAGAGCATGACGGCCGCGACCTCCCACGCCACCCAGCCGCGCCTCCGGGCCTCCCGCCCGGTGGTGCTCGTCGATGGCCGCGAGCGACCGGCGCTCGCCGAGGCGCTGCTCGCGCTCTCCGTCGCCGAGGACGTGCAGGGGCTCGCGCGCTGCGAGGCGACCTTCGGGAACTGGGGGCCGTCGAGCGGCGATACTGGCTTCCTCTACTTCGACCGCGCGCTGTTCGACTTCGGCAAGGCGCTCGCGATCAAGGTCGGCGCCGACGCGGTCTTCGATGGCCGCATCACCGCGCTCGAGGGCCGGTTCCAGCCGGCGAGCCCGCCCGAGCTCGTCGTCCTCGCAGAGGACCGGCTGCAGGAGTTTCGGCTGACCCGCCGGACGCGGACCTTCGCGTCGGTCTCCGACGCCGACGTCGCGCGCCGGATCGCCTCCGACCACGGGCTCACAGCCACGGTGAGCGTCACCGGTCCCGCGCACGCGGTGCTCGCGCAGGTGAACCAGAGCGACCTCGCGTTCCTCCGAGACCGCGCGCGCGCCATCGAGGCGGAGGTCTGGGTCGACGGCCGAATGCTCCACCTCGCTCCGCGCGCCTCGCGGGCCGGCGGCGCCATCCGCCTCGGCTACGGCAACGAGCTGCGCGAGTGCACCGCCACCGCCGACCTCGCCGGCCAGCACACGGCGGTGGTCGCCGCGGGCTGGGACGTCTCGGCGAAGCGCGCGCTGCGCGACGAGGCCACTGATGCCGTCATCGCCGGCGAGCTCGCTGGCGGCGTGAGCGGGCCGGCCGCGCTCAAGACCGCGTTCGGCGACCGCAAGGAGACCCTCGCGCACGTGGCCACCGCGACCGCGCAGGAGAACCGGGCACGCGCCGAGGCGTTCCTCCGCCAGACCGCGCGCCGGTTCGTGGTCGCGCGCGGCACCGCCGAGGCAGACGGGCGGATCCGCGCCGGCGCCACGGTGGAGCTCACCGGGCTCGGGCCGCTCTTCTCCGGGAAGTACCAGGTGGCCGAGGCGCGACACCTGTTCGACGGCGGGCAGGGGCTCAGGACGGAGTTCGTTGCGGAGCGGCCGGGGCTCGGCGGCGGAGGCAAGTCGTGAGCGCGTTCGAGGAGACGGCGGTCGCGCACGTGCTCGAGGAGCGCGTGCCCCACGGGCTCGGCGGCCGGTGGTACGGCGTCTACCCCGCGCTCGTCTCGGACGTGAGGGACCCGGACGGTCTCGGGCGCGTGAAGGTCACCCTGCCGTGGTCGCCGGACGCGAGCGGCGATCGCTACGAGGCCTGGGCGCGCGTCGCCACGTTGATGGCCGGCGGCAACCGCGGCACCTGGTTCATCCCCGACATCGACGACGAGGTGCTCGTCGCGTTCGAGCACGGCGACCCGCGATGGCCGCACGTCGTCGGCGGGCTGTGGAACGGCCGCGACGCGCCGCCCGAGTCGATGGACGGCGGCGGCAAGAACGCGCTCAAGGTCATCCGCTCGCGCAACGGCGTGAAGATCACGCTCGACGACACCGACGGCCGCGAGCGGCTCGTGATCGAGACGCCCGGCGGCCAGAAGGTGACGCTCGCCGACGGCCCGTCGTCGATCGAGCTCGCCGACGCGAACGGCAACGTCGTGCGCATGGAGGCGTCGGGGATCACGCTATCCACCGGCACGAAGCTCACCATCCAGGCCGGCACGGTCGAGATCTCGTCGGCCACGGTCACGGTCAACGCCGGCATGTCGCAGTTCAACGGCGCCGCGCAGGCCAACACGGTCATCACGCCGAGCGTGGTCGGCGCGTCCTATACGCCCGGCGCGGGGAACATCTGGTGAAAGCCATGACGACGCCGCACGCCGTCCAGTGGGTCACCGCGCAGCCGCTCTGGCGGACCGCGACCGCGACGCCCGAGGTGATGCAGCGGCCGGCGCTCCTGCGCTTCGAGACCGACACCTTCATGGACGAGCTCGCTGCCGAGCTCGCGGCGCGCCCGGAGGCGATCGGCGATCGCGTCGCGACGTGGAAGACGTACCGCGAGCCGCCGCCGCGCGCGCCCGGCGAGGCCTGGGCGCCGGCACCGGAGCCGCTGAAGCTGTACCAGCCCGCGCACGGACATTTCTACCTCGTCACCGGCAACCTCGTGTGCCGGCTGGCCGGCCTGCCCGATCACCGCGTGCAGGCAGGGCAGGGCGAACGCGTCGGCTTCGTGCTCCGCCGCTGGGACGGCGCGAGCGAGATGGCGTGGGTCGCCGATCCCACGAGCGCAGCGCCGAGGGCGCGGCGGTGGAGGCCGCTGTCGCTCGCGGAGGCCGACAAGCTCGCCGATGGCGAGGACGTGACGCCGATGTTCCCGGTCACGTTCCAGGACGGCGACCGTCGCCGCCGGCTGCTGGCGGGGTTCGTGCCGACGGCGAGCGCTGAGACCTTCGAGGCCGGCGCGGTAACGCCCGGCGCGGGCGCGCCGGATCCGCGGCTCGAGGAGCTCGAGACCAAGGTGATCCAGCCGCTCGCGCTGCTCCTCGGGACGCCGCCGTCTGACGCCGCGACGGAGACGCGGGAACAGGAAGCGTCGCGGCTCGTGCTGCTCGAGCTCGCGTCGTGGCTCGCGAACCACGTGCCGGCCGTCTTCGCGGCGGTGATCGGCGACGCCGCGCCGCCGGAGAGCGCGGCCGATCTCGTCACGCTGCTGTCGTGGCGCACGCAGCCGGGGGGCCCGAGCTGGCGCGACGGTATGCGGGTCGCCTGGGCTGAGCGGGACAGGATCGCGGGGGAGACGACCGACGCGCCCACCCTGACCTGCAACCTCTCGCGCGGCGACGTCGGCTCGGACGCGCTCCGCGCCTGCGCCACGGTCGCCGTCCGCGACGCGCCTGTGGCCCCCGCGCCCGCGCCGGTGCCCGAGCCGAAGCTCAGCTCGGGCGCGACCTACGCGATCCGCTGTGTGTACCAGCGTCCGCGCTGCGGCGCGCTCAAGCCCGCGGTGGTCTCCAACCGGACCGAGGCGTTCCGGCTCGCCGGCTTCTACGACGCGGACGCTCCCGCCCGGCCGATCCGGATCTCGCTGCCCATCGACCCGAGCCCCGCCGGCATCCGCAAGCTGAAGAAGAACGTCGCCGTCGTGCTCTCGGACCAACTCCGGAAGAAGGTCGCCGCGTCGACGGGCTTCAAGGACGGGAAGGTCGGCCCCGGCGTCGGCTTCGACTGCGGCGGCTTCATGCTGTCGATCCCGATCCTCACCATCTGCGCGCTCATCGTCCTCTTCATTTTCCTGTCGCTGCTCAACCTAGTCTTCTGGTGGCTCCCGTTCGTGAAGATCTGCCTGCCCAAGCCGGAGGTGGAGTGATGGACCCCGGGGCCGTCTATGGCGCAGGCATCTCGTTCCCGCCGCGCGTGGGCGCGGACGGCCGCGTGTCGTGGTCGCGCGGCGAGCCGAGCGTGCGCGACGCCATCCAGCTCATCCTGCTCACCAACCTCGGCGAGCGGGTGATGCTGCCGGACTTCGGCGGCGGCCTCCGGCAGTTCCTGTTCGAGCCGAATACGACCACGACGCGACAGCTCATCCGGGACAGGATCACCCGCGCGCTCGGACGATGGGAGCCGCGCATCTCGCTCGAGGCGGTGGACGTCGAGGCCGATCCCGACGACGGGCGCGTGGCGATCGCGACCATCACCTACCGGCTCGTCGCGACCCAGGAGCGCGAGACGACCAGCCTCGCCGTGACCCTGTCGGGCTGACGGAGCGACCGTGCCGATCACCATTCCACCCTTCGACGCCCGCCGGTACCAGGACCTCCGCGACGAGGCCCTCGACCGGATCCCGCAGCACAACCCCGAGTGGACCAACTTCAACGAGAGCGATCCGGGCGTCACCCTCGTCGAGCTCTTCGCGTTCCTGACCGAGAGCCTGCTCTACCGGGCCGCGCTCATCCCGGAGCGGAACCGCGCCAAGTTTCTCCAGCTGCTCGGCGTCCCGCTCCAGCCGGGCGCCTCGGCGCGCGGGCTCGTCAACTTCACGGACGACCGGGGCCCGCTCCGGACCCTCACACTGAACGCCGGCGTCGAGGTCGCTTCGGGCCCGGTGCCGTTCCGGACCGAGCGCGGCCTCGACGTGCTGCCGGTCGAGGCGCAGGTCTGGTTCAAGCAGCGCGTCCAGAGCCCTCGCCCCGAGCTCCGCGCCTACTATGAACAGCTCTACGCGTCGTACAAGGGCACGCCACCCGCTGCCCAGCTCGACCTGTATCAGGCGGTCCCGTTCCTGCCGCGCACCGACGCGCTCGACCTCGGCGCCGACACCGTCGACGGCTCCCTCTGGATCGCACTGCTCGTTCGGTCCATCGACAAGCCCTACGACGCTCAGCTCGACCGCGCGCGCGAGGCGCTCGCCGGCAAGACGCTCAGCCTCGGCGTGGTCCCGGCGCTCGCGGATCCGACCGCGCGCCTCGCGCCCGGCGCCCCGTCGGATCCCGCCGCGAGCGCGCAGCTCGAGGTGTTCCTGCCGAAGCTCCCGCCGGACGGGCTCCTCCCGGACGAGCCGAGCCTGCGCGTCCCCGACTACCAGGCGCTGCATGTGAACGCGCTCGCAGACGTGCTCGCCGAGCCCGGCGTGCTCGAGGTGACGCTCCCGAGTAAGGACCAGCTCGGCCTGTGGCAGAACCTCGGCCCGATAGAGGCGGGCGCCGGCGCCTTCCCGCCGGCGCTCGACGACGGCGACCAGGGGCCGCGGCTCATCACCTGGCTGCGCCTGAGGTCGGCGTCGCGCGCGCCGGTGCGGCTCCTCTGGGTCGGCGTCAACGCCGTCATGGCGGCGCAGCGGACACACGTGGCGGGCGAGGTGCTGCCCGACGGCACCGGCCAGCCGGATCAGGAGGTGACGCTCTCGCGGCCGCCGGTGCTCGCCGGCTCGGTGCGGCTCACGGTGGTCGCCGACGGGCGCCCCGCCGTCTGGACGCCCATCGACGACCTCTCGGCGGCCGGCCCCGAGGTCCCCCGGCCCGACCCGCGCCTGCCGCCCGGCGCGGCGCCGCCGCCCGCCGGTCCGTCCACCGTCTACGCGCTCGACGCCGAGGCCGGGAAGATCCGCTTCGGCGACGGCGCTCACGGCGCGCGGCCGCCGCTGAGGGCCCTGCTCCGGGCGGACTACGACTCGACGGCGGGCCGGGACGGCAACCTCGGCGTCGACGCGATCACGCAGTGTGCGGCGCTACCGACGGGCTGGAAGGTGACCAACCCGGTGCCGACCTGGGGGGGCGCCGACGCGGAGGGGGTGCGCGACGGCGAGCGGCAGGTGAGCCGCTGGCTGCAGCACCGCGACCGGCTCGTCACGGCGGCGGACTTCGAGGCGCTCGTGCGGCGCACGCCCGGCGTCGACGTGGCGCGCGTCGACGTGCTCCCGACGTTCCACCCCGACCTCTCGCCGAGCCTGCCCGGCGACGCGCCTGGCGTCGTCACGCTGATGGTCGTCCCGCGCCACGACGCCGCGCGGCTGGACGCCCCGATGCCCGACCGCGTTCTCCTCAACCAGATCGCGTGCTGGCTCGAGCCGCGGCGCGTGGTGACCTCCGAGGTGCTGCTGCGCGGCCCGACCTACCGCGACGTCTCTGTGTCGATCGGCCTCGAGGTCGTCGCCGGCTACTCCCCGGCCACGGTGCGCGAGGCGGTGCGCGCCGCGATCGGACAGGCGCTGTCGCCGCTGCCGGATCCGGCCGCGGAGGCGCTCGATGACGACCAGGCGCTACTCCAAACGCCGGCGGCGTCGCAGGCGCGCCGCGGGTGGCCGCTCGGGAAGGCGGTCGCGGCGCTCGAGCTGCTCGCGGTAGCGAGCCGCGTCGAGGGCGTCCAGCTCGTGCGGCAGGTCCTGCTCCTCGACGACGCGGGGGCGGTGGTCGAGGACGCGATCCCGATGACCGGCCTCGAGCTGCCCCGCGTCGGCGCGGTGCGCGTCGGCGTGGGGGACCCGCCGCCGTTCGTGGACGAGGGCCAGCCGCCGAGCTCGGCGGTGGCGGTCGTGCCGGTGCCGGTCGTGCCGGAGGAGTGCCGGTAGATGGACGCGAACGGCACGCGCCTGCACCTCGTGCTCGGCCGCGCCGACTGGGGGCGCTGCACCGGCCTCGCCGGCGAGCGCCTCGGGGACCGCTGGGACGCGGCGCCCGACGCGCCCGGGAACCCCTGCGAGGCCGGGCGCGACGACGCCGGGACGCTCGCGTGGGACGCGGAGCGCAACGAGCTCACGCTGCACCCTTGCCTGTTCCGGCTGCTCGGCGCGGGTGGCGAGCGGCCGGTGGCGCCGGAGGACCGGCGCGGCGCCGTCCGCGACCGGTTCGGCAGCTGGTACTTCGTCGACCGGACCGGAGCGCGCATCCAGGTGGTCTCCGCGGGCACCGGCCGCACGACGCCGTTCTGGCCGGCACCGGCCGGCGACGGCGCGCGCGATCCCGGGGCGTTCCGCGACCCCGATCCCGCGCCGCCCCCGGAGCCCGAGGCGCTCGGTGGGCTCGCGGTGACGGCGCATCACTACCTCGTCGCGGGCACGATCGGGCCGGCGGGCTTCCTGCTGTTCGACCTGCACGCCGGCGGGCCGCCCCGCCACCTCCGGTGGCCCGAGGCGCCGCCGCTCGTCCCGTTCGACCTCGCAGCGACGCCGGACGGCGGCGTGGCGGTGCTGGACCGCGCGAACCGGCGCCTGTGGCTCCTCGACCGGCTCCTCGGCGTCTTGTCGCCCGCGGCGCCCGCGACACCGGCGCTCGACCCGTTCCAGCCCGCCGACGGCAGCGCCGCCCGGCGCGTCTCGCCGCCCCCCACTGCCGCCGGCCGCGCGATCGACCTCGCAGCGAAGGACCCGATCGCGGTCGAGGCGCTGCCCGACGGCAGCCTGCTCGTGCTCGATCGCGCGCCGGCGGCGGTGTGGCGCTACCGCGGTGGCGCGCCCGTGGACGGGCCGGTGCCGGCGGACGTCGCGCCGCTCGTGGCCGACGCGTCGCCGCCGCCCGGCCCGCTCGTCGCGCACGACTTCGCGTTCGTCCCGGCGCACGCCGTCACCGACGGCACCGCGGCCGCTGGCGCGACGGTCCCGGAGCGGCTCTACGTCGCCGCGGCGGGCGGGCACCAGTCGTTCGCGTTCCGTGTGACGCTCGGCGACGGCGTGCCACTCGCGCTCGAGGCGCTTCCCGAGTTCTTGCCCATGCGGAGCTTCGGCGGGAAGGGCCTCGTCACCGCCGGCGACGCCGCCTGGTACGACTTCGCCGAGACGTGGGTGCCGCTCGTCGGGCAGCGACGGTCGCGGTGGGCCAAGAGCGGGACCGCGATCACGCCGGCGCTCGACGGCCGCGACCCGGGCTGCGTCTGGCACCGGCTGCTGCTCGACGCCCACCTCGCGCCGCCGGCGCGCGTGGAGGTATGGAGTCGCGCCGCCGACGAGCTCGCGCACCTGTCGCATACGGCCTGGCAGGAGGAGCCGCCGCTCGGGCGCCGCGCGAGCGGCCCCGAGCTCGCGTTCGCCGACGACCGGCCTCCGCCCGGCGGCACGTTCGAGCTCCTCTTCCAGCGCGCGCGCGGCCGCTGGCTGCAGGTGAAGCTCCGCCTCGCGGGCGACGGGCGCACCACACCGCGCCTCTTCGCGATCCGCGTCCATTACCCGCGGTTCTCCTACCTCGAGCGGTACCTCCCGTCCGTGTACCGGGACGACGAGGCCTCGGCGTCGTTCCTCGACCGCTTCCTCGCCAACTTCGAGGGGCTCTTCACGTCCATCGAGGACCGCATCGCCGCCGCGCAGGTTCTGTTCGACGTCCGGAGCGCGCCGTCCGACGTGCTCGATTGGCTCGCGAGCTGGTTCGGCGTGGCGCTCGATCCGGCGTGGGACGAGGCGCGCCGGCGCTTCTTCATCCGGCACGCGATGGACTTCTTCCGGCTCCGGGGCACCACCCGCGGGCTGCAGGCGGCGCTGCACCTCGTGGTCGGCGACTGCGTCGACGACGCGATCTTCGACGAGGCGCCGGGCCCGGGCGAGGCGATCCGGATCCTGGAGCGCTTCCGCGTGCGGATGGTGCCGGCGGCGGTCTTCGGCGATCCGTCGGGGACCGAGGGCATCCGGACGGTCGACGCCGGGCCGCGGTGGACGCCGGCCGAGGGCGGCGCGTCGCTCGGCGCGCGGTGGCGAGACTTCGCCGCGGCTCGAGGCGTCGTGTTGGACGCTACGTACCCGATCGCTCCGCCGGCCGACGCGGCCACGCTCGCGGTGTGGCGGGCCTTCTCGCGCGCGGCGCTCGGCTTCGTGCCCGCGGCGAGCGCCGCCGACCTCGCGAGCTGGCAGGCCTTCCTGCAGCGGCGGTACCTGAAGGTCGACGAGCTCGACGCGGTGCACGGCGCGACGTGGGCGAGCTTCGACGACGTCGGCTGGCCTCCCGCGCTCCCCGCCGACGGTCCCGCGCTCGTCGACTGGTTCGCGTTCGCGGGCCTCGTCGTGCCGATCCGCAGGACCGCGCACCGCTTCACGGTCCTCCTCCCCGTGCCGGCGCAGAGCGCGTTCGACGTCGCCGGCCACGAGGCGCGGCGCGCGCTCGCCGAGCGGATCGTGCGGCTCGAGAAGCCCGCGCATGCGCTCTTCGACGTCCGCTTCTACTGGGCCATGTTCCGCGTCGGCGAGGCTCGGCTCGGGTACGACACGATGCTCGACGTCGGCAGCCGCGCGCCCGAGCTTCTTCCGCCGCTCCGGCTCGGCGCCGGCGTGCTCTCGGAGAGTACGCTCGCCGCGCGCCCGCCGCAGTCCGCCGCCGACCGCACCATCCTCGGCAGAGACGAGCTCGAAGCCCGATCGACGAGGTCACTATGAGCTGCTTCGGCCCAGGCCCGCTCACCGCCACCACCCTCGATCCCGCGCGGCACGTGAACTACGCGCTCGGCATGGTCCTCGGCGAGCAGGATCTGACGCAGGAGTTCACCTACCACTCGCGTCGCGACATGTGGGTCGTCCGTGACGCGCTCGGCTACGGGACGCTGTGGGGGCTCGCGGTCGCGGTGCGCCCCGGCACGAACGGTCCCGAAGTCGCGGTCGCGGCGGGTGTCGCGGCGGCGCCGAGCGGCCAGCTCGTGCGCGTGCCGACGATGCAGTGCGCGTCGCTGAACGACTGGCTCGCCGCGCACGAGGCCGACGTGACGGCCGCGCTCGGCGGCAGCGCCACCACGCTGCCGCTCCACGTGGTGCTTTCATACCGCGACTGCCTGGACGAGAACGTCCCCATCGCCGGCGAGCCGTGCCGGTCCGAGGACGGCGCGCTCGCACCCTCGCGCATCGTCGACGACTTCCTGCTCGAGCTCCGGTTCGCGCCGCCGGACCAGCTCGAGGAGGACGCCGACCGCGCCTTCGTCGCGTGGCTGCGCGCCAGCCTCCACGTGCTCGACGCCGGCGCCTCGATGCCGCTCGTGGCGTTCGTCGCGGCCGTCCGCGCCGTCGGGACTCCGGCCGTCGGCTCGCCGCCCGCGTCGCCCCCCGCCTCGCCGCCCGCGTCCCCGCCCTCGGCGTTCGGTCCGCCCGTCACGCTCACCGTCTCGATCCACGACCTGCCGGACTACGTGCGCGCCGCGCTCGCGGTGTGGGTGACCGAGCTTCGGCCGCTCTGGCGCCCGGGGTGGGCGAGCCTCGGGGGGCCGCCGCCCGATGACGGGCTCCTGCTCGCGTCGCTCGCGGTGCCGCTCGTGCGCGACCTGAACTCGGCGACGTGGAAGGTCTCGTCGGCGGGGACGGTCGCTGTGGACGGCGCGCGGCGGCCGTTCCTCGTGCCGCTACGGCTGCTCGAGGAGTGGCTCGTGGGCGGACAGAGCGCGGGCGGCGCGCCGGCGACCGGGCGCGCGGTGGCGGCGAAGGGCTACTCCAACGTGGCCGCCGGCATCGTGCGCGCCGACGGCGTCCCGCAGGGCACGAGCTACGGCGGCCTGCGCGTCGTGAACGTCGCGCAGGCGCCGGGCAGCCCGTCGCCGGCGACGCTGCTGACGCTCGCGTTCGACGGGTTCCAGCCGCCCGGGCCGGGCGGGCAATACGTCGTGAAGGCGCTGCCGTGGCCCGGCGGCGGGATCGGCGTGGGCGACGCCATCTCGATCGCGCTCGACTCGTTCGTCGCGCAGGGGTTCGTGCTCCGCGTGAGCCGTGGCGGGCAGTCGGTCGCGTCGGTCGCAGCGCAGCTCCTCCTGATGGTCGAAGTCAGCCAGTTCGAGCCGTGAGGCGCGCATGAGGCCGTTCACCGAGCTCCTGAAGCCGTACGTCGAGAGCCGCGCGCTCCGCTCCACGTACTTCTTCAACGGGCGCGTGCTCTCCGGCGAGGATATGCGGCGCGAGCAGGACGCGTCGCGCTTGGCAGCGAAGCGGCTCGGGCGCGCGGTCGGCGCGGGCATCGCCGAGGGTCTCCTCGTTTCGGCGCCGACCGGCGGCGCGAGCGTCACCGCGCCGACGGTGACGGTGCAGGGCGGGCTCGCCCTGAACGGCGACGGCGTCGCGCTCGAGCTCGAGGACGCGGTCGACGTTCGGCTCGTGCGCGCGCCGACGAGCGGCAACGGCAGCGCCGCCGCGACGTCCGTCGCCGGCGCGTTCGCCGACTGCCATCCGCCCGCGCGCACCGTCTACGTGGCGGGGAGCGGCGTCTACCTGCTCTCGATGGTGCCGGCGCGCACCAAGGAGGGCCGCACGCCGGTGGCTGGCCTCGGCAACGAGAGCGCCCCGTGCGCGTGGAAGGCGTGGGCGGACGGCGTGGCGTTCCGGCTCGCCCAGGTGAAGCTCGCGCCGGAGGTGCTCGCCGACGAGGACCACCTCCGGAACCGGGTCGCGTACCTGTTCCTCCGCGACGTCGAGGACCGGGTGGCGGATCCGCTCGGGCTCGCCGCCGCCGCCGCGCCGACGCTCGACGCGCCGCTCGGCCCGGCCGACGTCCCGCTCGCGCTCGT
>Ga0306924_10004317_pt1 | contig 13858 bp, 11 predicted proteins | sample sta12Can44000111_FD_203756 | JGI IMG/M metagenome (GOLD analysis project Ga0306924, IMG submission 203756) | Lab enrichment of tropical soil microbial communities from Luquillo Experimental Forest, Puerto Rico - statanox.12C.anox.44.000.111 (v2)... | ecosystem: Environmental > Terrestrial >... | reverse complement strand
GTTCCGGCCGGGCGAAAAAGCGCGCCCCATGAGCGGCCCGCAATCTGACTCTCCAGGAGCACGAAACACCACTCGCGCCAAGACCGGAAAAGTGTCGGCGCCTCAATCCCCGCAAGCTGACGAGCGGCTGTCTCGTCGAAAGAAACTCGCCTCGGCAGTTTCAGCATGGCGCTGCTCACATTCGGATGTGGTCCTTTGTCGAAGACGAGCAGTCGGAGGAGGTGGGCTCTTTTGGCAGTCTCCCCGCGCGGTATCCACGGGCGTGCCGAGCAGCCGACAGGCCTGGGCTTTCGACGGAGCGCCGACAGTAGCACCGAAGAGCTGTATGATAAAATAGCCGTTTGCACGCTGCGCCCTGCGAGGTTTCTCATTCGAGATGGTCTGATTTTGGGATCGACACTTGCTCCGAGCTTGTCCAGCGCTCATCGTCATGACACCGGCAGGACGGCCAAGCGGCGCGCACACATCCACTACGAAAGCGCACTAGCCGAAACTCCGCCCGGGAGTGCCAGCGTGATGCCCGGGCTGTGCCGCCGCAGCACCCTCTCGTGCGCTGCCAACATCCGACGGAGGCGGCCGCCGTAGCGCGCCGGCGCGACACTGCCTTACATGGGCCCGCTCGCGGCACTTCGACGCCCGGTGCCTTCAAACCGCGTAGAGCCTTCTCCATGCCGAAGTCGGGCTTACCGCAAACGCGCCGCGGCCGCGCGCATAGAACTGCGCCCTTTAACATCACAACCGAGCCGCTTGAATGATTGTGCTGTGTTGCTGGTGCGCCGCGTCGCGAGCAAGCTCATCTCGGCGGCGACCGCTCGCGACTTCGTTGACCGTCGGGAGGTCCGGCCGTTTACCGACAAGCAGATCGACCTGGTTCAGAATTTTGCCAACCAAGCCATCATCGCCATCATCTCGGCGCCGGTTGTCTTCACCCATTCGTGCAGGATGGCGAGCGCGCGCGGATCGGTGTCGATCGGCACACCGAATGACTTCGCTACGCAGTCGGCGGTAATGTCACCATGGGTCGGCCCGATCCCGCCGGTAGTGAAGACATAGGTGTAGCGAGGCCGCAGCGCATTGAGTGCATTGACGATCGCTCTCTCCTCATCGCCGACCACCCGCACTTCACAGCGCGAGGGGAAATCCTGTCCGGCGGCCCAAGGACCAGAACATCGGCTATTGTCGCGGAATATCTGACGGCGGTCGGCACCGTTTGGCCGGGCAGCTGAGGCTGCAGCTTGAAGCGGCGCTCGAGGCGGCGCGGGCGACCTAGGACTGGCCCCAAAATGAAGTCCCCCGTATTGTTACCTACGGGGGACCCGACGAATCCCAAACCAGAACCCAAAGCGCCGCAGCTTAGCCGCGGCTCCATCGCGCAACTGGTTCTGGGTGGGTTTCCCAATGTCGTACTGGGCGGTCGCACGCCTGGAGCCGCATCGCGAGCAGCTCGCGCTCCGTTGTCTCGGCCTGGCGGGCTATGAGACGGTATTTCCCGCGCCTGCGCGAGCACCGCATCTCACATGGTCGCAAGATCGAGGTTCGGCCGCCTTTGTTTCTCGGCTATGCCTTCGTCGCGATCGAGCTGCAGTGGCACGCCGCGAGATGGACCGCCGGCGTGTTGGGCCTGATCATGGATGGCATCGGCCCGGCTCGCGTCCCCGACAACGTCATCGCTGCCGTGCCGGCATTGTCGATCAGCTGGAGTACGAGCCGCTGGAGATGCGCGAAGTCGGTGCGATTGCTGTCCCGCAGAGCCCGCTCGTACCGGCCATAGGCAGTGCCGATGGCGCGGAGAAACGGGTCAGTGGCGCCGGCGAGTTGCTCGTACTCGATGAGCTCCTCAGTAATCTTGTCGAAGTAGCCGCGAGCGCCTTCGATTGCGGTCCACCGAGTCTTCCAGCGAAGCAAAAAGAGATTGTTTTCTGGCGGCCCGACGATCTCGTCGAAATGCTCGAAAATGAAGAGGAGTTGCGTCAACTCGTTGAGGGTGTCGAAGTTGTGCCCAAGTTCAGTCCGGTGGCGGTGCTGTGTAAGCACGCGGTTGCAGAAGCCGTGAATAGTGGAAGCCGTTAGCTCTGATAGGTCGCCGGTATAACGAACCTTCCGAGCGGCGGCAGCCAGTCGATCGCGTAGCTCGAAGGCAGCCTTCTCAGTGAAGGTACAGAGCACGAGCTCGTTGGGCCGTGCCTTCTCCAGTAACAGGAGGTTAAGCGCGCGAAGAACGATGCTGTAGGTCTTGCCCGAGCCAGGACCAGCGATCACGAGCAGTGGCCCGTCGAGATATCCAACTATCTCCCGCTGAGCTTCACTGAGATCTGGGTAGTGGTTGAGGATCGCGGGCGCGATTGTACGCAGTGGCGTATCCTGGCGAGGACGCCCGCTGGCGGCAGCATCCGGGGCCTCACGATCGCCCTCGGCACGTGTGCTGGACACGATCACTCCCCTCGGCAAGGCGAGCGCCGACGAACGCCAAGGAGGGGGATGGATGGCACGTCCCGCTCCGGCAGCCGACTCCATCACCTTACACTCGCTCGCATGCTCATGGCTATCTGCACGCTGAGCGGCGAGCCCCACCCGCCCTGAGCATCTTCTCGGCCTGTCAGGAGCAGCAAGAGCAGCGCAAGGCTGGGAGTCAGACAGCAAACAGAATTCCCCTTGTCGGCAGCCTCGTTACCTTCTCGATCGATTCCACATACAGCGCGACTTGGGTGGTGTATGTGGACTTGTTTGCTTCGAACTCGCCACCGGTCTTGAAGTCCACCACGGTCCAACCACTGAAGTCAGAGGTTTCCTCGTGAAAAGCGAGGTCGACAATGCCTTCCGTGAGAGTTCCGTCGGCGCGCCGCAGCAGGATAGGGGTTTCACGACGGAGCCCACCATTGTCGGCTCCGCGCGCCGCTCGGCGCATGATGGGATGGAGGAGCGTTGCGTTCACAGTGGTTGCAGCGGCCTCGATCTCCTCACTAGTTGCGTCCACCAATCTTCCCTGAATTGCCGCTGCACCGCGGATCACTTCCGGTGAGGCTTGGAGGTCCACTGCGGCGAGTAGCGCGTGCACGAGCACGCCAAAGCGCCGACCGCGGGGGCGATCGGGACTGCTGGGACATATCACGATCTCCACTGCAGCGCGCTCGCTTGCAGCTTCGGCACGGGCAAGCATCGTGACAGTCTGCACTGAAAGGGAAGGGTGCGATGCGCTCGCGAGAATTTCATTGCGCGCCGTCTTCCAGCTGGCATAGCTCGCCTCGCTAGCGACTGCGGCAGTGCCGTCGGGGTCGGGCTCGAGAATACGCTGCTGGCGCAACGGCGCCTGCTCCTCCACATCGAGTTGAAGGACAGCAGGATCCCACCATGGGACCAGAGGGCCTCCGGCACTCGGTTGGTGCAGGCCGGGCTGGACCGATCCCTCGGCAGGAGAAATACCCTCGGGGCCACGGTCGAGTACGCTGTCGTTGCCGAAGGCCGGACACCCGGGCGGGGAACTGGGCCTGCGCTTGGCATCCTCGAACGGATAGAGAGCTGGGTTGAGGACCTCGAGCCAACCGCCGATCGGCCCGTCGCCAATAACGGGCACGACAAGGAGGTCGCGGGTGCGAGTTGCCGCCACATAGACAACCCGTACTGCTTCCGCGCGGTCCCGTCGTAGTTCTTCGTCAGCAGCTTCGAGGAGTTCGGTCGGCGCGCAGCCGCAGAGCGGCTCAAGCCACAGCCGGCGGGCCGGGTCGACGTGCCGGCTGGGAGTGTCGCGGGTCGCAAGACAGGTCGGGTCGGCCAGGATGACGACTGGGAACTCGAGCCCCTTGGCTTTGTGGACGGTCATCACCCGGACACCTTCCGTGCCTTCCTCGACAATCGGCGCCTCGTCTGCCTCACCGCTCTCGGCATCCGCCTCAACTTGTTCGACGAAGGCTCGGAACGATGACGCGACGTGCTCGAAGCGCCGGGCTAGGTCGACCAGCCTCAAGCAATTAGCGAGGGCCTGCTCGCCTGTGGGCCAAAGCGCAATACCGGCGTGGGCACGCACCGCGTCGAGCAGCATCATGATGGTTTGGGCAATCGGGCGCTGGTTACGTCCGGCATGAAGGCGCGCCAGCAGAGCCAACGCGTCGGCCACCTCATGCGCAAGGGGATCGAGGTGACCGCGATCGACGGGATGCATCGGATGCAGCCGGCGGATCTGCAGTGCGCCATCAGAGCCAACATACTGGCGGAAGGCGAGGAGCGCCTCGTCACTGAGGGCGAGAAGCGGACCCCGCAGAGTCGCAAAAACCTTGAGTTCGTCATCTGGCCATTCGATCGCGGCCAGCGCATTGCGCAGGGCGATGATCTCCTCGCGGTCGTGCAATGAGCGGCCGCCGACCAGCACGTGCGGGATGCGCCGCGACTCCAAGGCCCGCACATAAGGCCGGGTGACGTCGCGGGAGAAGGCGCGAAACCGGCGGAAAAGAATGCAGACGTGACGCGGCCCGATCGCGACCGGCTTGCCGCGCTCCTCCACGGTCCAACCGCTCTCGTTCGTGAGCCAGCTAACGAAGGCGCCAACAGCATCAGGCAGGGACTCGTCGATCCGCCAATTCACGATACGTCCGTAGTCGTTATAAGGCCGCGGCACCGGCAGAGCGACAATCGTCGGCCGCCCGGCGATCTCGGACCGCCAGGGCTCGAGCGGAACGTAGCCGGCCTGGGACCCATCCGAGCCGGCGCCCATGACAGGATCAAAGGCTGCATTGACGAATGACTGCAGCGATGGGACGGCCCGGAAGCTCGTGTTGAGGTGGAGGGGTTCTGCGCCCGTTGCGAGCAGTCTGTTTTTCACTTCCTCGTAGACGGCGACATCTGCACGGCGGAAGCGGTAAATCGACTGCTTGGGATCACCAACCAGGAACAGCTTCCCTGGAACGCAACGGACATTTCGCCAATCGGTCTCGCCAGGATCATCGGCTGCAAGCAACAGGAGGATCTCGGCCTGGAGCGGGTCGGTATCCTGGAATTCGTCGATGAAGAAGTGGGTAAAGCGCTGCTGCAGCTCGGCGCGAACGGTGGCATCGCTTCGAATGAGGTCGCGCGTCTTGATCAGGAGGTCGAGGAAATCGAGGCGGCCGGCGCGGGCCTTCAGTTCTTCATAAGCGTTGATCAGCGACTGCAGCGCCTCCTGCAGCAGCGGCGCAAGGTCCGCATCGCTGGCTGCGATGAATTTGCCAAGCTCGTCCTTGACCTTGTCCCGCTGGGCCAGCACCTCGTCACGTGTGAGAACGCCATAACGGGTGCGCTGAGCCCCCTTCCATCGCCAGCTCCGCTCGTGAGCGAAATCACGGAGCAACGCTTCGAGGCCGTCATAATCTCGGTCCCGCAGTGCTTCGACACGCGCGTTCTCCTCGACGAAGCGTGCGATCTCGGCGAGATTGGTGGTGAGATAGTCACCGGGCCACGAGCTTTTAGTCGCAAGCGACCCCACGCCCATCAGTTGCTCCATGATTGTGTCGATCGCGCCCGACCGGTCAAAGGGGGCGCGCCGCCAGGGGGTGGGGAAATCGCGATGCTCGATCAGACTGCCGAGCGCGCCGCGCAGCATCTCGCGCGGTTGTTGGCCTTTCGCTCGTCGTCGGAGGATGCGCCGCACGCCCTCGGGCGGGTCGGCGAGCGCCGCCTGGAACCAGCTTTCGAAGGCCTGATCGGCGAGCCCCTCGGCTTCGTCTTTAGCTGCGACCTCGAACAGCGGATCGATCCCCGCTTGCACTGGCCGCTCGCGCAAGAGATCGCCGCAGAAGGCATGAATGGTGCCGACGCGAGCAAGCTCGAGCTCTGACAACGCCCGCTCCAGTCGCTCACGCTCCTCGGCAGCGGCGTCCTGGCGGGCACGCTCGATCTCAGTGCGCAGGCGCAGCTTCATCTCGCCGGCCGCCTTCTCGGTGAAGGTCACCGCGACAATGCGATCGAGTGTGCTGACCCCCTCCCGAACGAGCGCAACAATGCGGCCGATGAGGACGGTGGTCTTACCGGTCCCCGCTGCCGCTTCGACGAACAGCGTGGTGCTGAAGTCGGTGAGGATCCGATGCCGCGCCGCAGAATCCGTCTTGTCGGTCATGGCAACTCCCTGAGCGTCAGTAGTGGCTCAATGGGTGCCTTTGGCTTGCGCCCCGTGCGCTGCTCCTCATGAGGGCCGCACACCGCTCGGTAATCGCACCACTCGCATTCCCCCTTACGCGGCGCTGCGGGCAGGAACGGCTGGCCAAGCGCATTCCCGATCGCATCTGCCACAGTAACGGCAGCCATCCGCGCCGGCTGATCAAGCGGCACGATGTGCTCGGTAAAGCCGCGAGCCGACGTGCAGAAATATAGCCGGCCGCATTCGACCTTGGCGCTGGCGCCGAATAGCTTCTCTGCGGCCAAGGCGTACAGCACGGGTTGGAGCAAAGCGCCACCGGCCACCAGTTGGCCCGACTTTCCTGGAGCCTTCCCGGTCTTGTGATCCGTTACCCGGACAAGGCCGGATGGATGGCGTTCAACGAGATCGATCGACCCACGGAGCTGGATGCCGCAGCCGAGGTCGACGGCGCCGGGCACCGACTGCGGGTCGGCGGTGCGCCGCTCATCGCGGTGCTCGAGCCCGAACGACATCTCAAAGTGCCAGGGAACATAGCCGGATTCGTCCTCGCTTGCGCGCCGTAGCCATTCACGCAAATCAGCGCGGATGGCTGCGATACTGTCTTCCCAGATACGGTCAATGGCGGGCGCAAGCTCGTCATAGTAGCGAGCGGCAACCTCCTCGATTACGCTGTCGAGAACCTCCCTCGCCTGGGCCAGCTGTCTCGGCCGGACCGGCAGCAGCTTTCTGACGCGCAGACGCGCGAACAGCTCGAACTGGATCTCGTGAACGAGCGATCCGCGCTGCAGGGGATCGAGCTCGTCGATTGCTTCGGGCACTTCTCGAGGCGCGAGACGATGCACGGCCTGAAGAAAAAATTTGTAAGGGCAGCCGGCGTAGTGTTGGAGCGCGGTCGGCGAATAGCTGCGCGCACCGAGTCCATGCTTCGCCATTATCGCCTGCGCCGTATTTGAGGATGAGACGAGCCCGTCCGCCAGCGTCCAGCGCAAGCTCCAACGTTGGTACCGGGCTCTCAGCGCGCGGGCGAGATACGAATTCGTCGTCAGGAGATAACGGGCCGAGCCGGCGCGTTCGTCCGGCAGCCTGAAAAGTTGTTCCAGAACGGCGAGGTCATGCTCGGCATCATCAATGGCCGCAGCCGGATCGGAGGGTGCTGGCCAACCAACCCGGGCCGACGTCACGGTTTCGGCCCGCCGCGCGAGTTCTGCAAAGTCCGGCAGTCGTCCCTCGGCAGCGCGCACGGCCTCCAACGTGTAGAATGATGGGACCCGCGCTCGTCCGTTACCGAGATCAAGACGGGGATAAGACAAATACAGCTGTCGTTCGGCAGCGCCGGCAGCCAGCGCGAGGGCAAGTCGTTCGCGCGCAAGGCGATCTTCGTTGGTGGCCAGCCCGGCGTTGAGTCGCTCGCGCGCCGCGTCGAGCAGGATTGGCTCTTCAATGATCCTGTGCGGGAACAGCTTCTCGGCCAGCCCGGGAACGAAGACCGCCTCAAAGCTGAGACCCCCGCGCCGCCTCCACCGGACCCACGAAAACCTGCCCGTAGCGCTGGGCGGGGGGCGGAGCCGCGGCCTCGAGGAGCAGATCGGAAAGAACCGACAGAACCTCCTCCAGCGTAACCGGTCCAACCGAGGCCATCGGTGCGAGTTCGGAGAGCACCGAGAGAACCCGGTCCGGCTGACGCAGGGCCCGAGTGGCGAGCGCACTTAGTTGGTCGAGCCATTCACCCCAGTGTGCTGAGGCCGGCAGACCGTCGAGCAGCTCGATCAAGGGCAGGGCATAGCCGGCGAAAGCATTGAGGTCTTCCAGCGTCCGCGCAACGATCGCTGCGCGGGCCTCGTCCTCGTCCGCGAGCTCGGCGAGCTTGAGACGAAGATCATTCGCAAGTCCGTCGATTCGCCGGCGCCATCGCTCCCGACCGCCAATCACCGCTGCTTCCACCAGGAAATGCTCCCAGCGGCGCGGGGCGCGCAACTGCCCAGCGATTACGGGGCCCCGATTATTGCCAATAGCGGGGGCACCGGCTGCATCCGGCGCAACCTGCTCGTAGGAGGTTTCAGGCAGTCGGTGAGGAACAAGTTCGTGGTCGGGCGTGACCCAACGCTCGCTACGGGGCAGGGCCGCGGGCGGCGTGCCCTCGGGGGCGGCATCTGGCACCTGGCCAAGCGACAGATACTCGGCAAAACGGCGAGCCGACAGCCCCTCGGCGGCGCAGCGCAGGAGAACGCAGAAGGCCCGTCCGGCAGGATCGGGCCGCACGGCACCACGCGCGAGGTGAACCGGCACGCCTGCCCGGGCGAAGGCCTCTTCAAGATGCCCCCGATACTCCTCCGGCGACCGTAGCAGCACGGCCATGCGGTCAAAAGCTACACCTTCGCGTCCAAGAGCGAGTACCCGCCTAGCAATTTCTACGCATTCCCGGCTTTCGCCCGGCGCCGAGAAGACGAGCACCTGATCGTCGCGCGATGATACGGCCAGGGTGGTTTCCTCGTTAAACAGGTTACGCTGCAGACGCGCCAGCGAGCGGTCGTTTCCACCGTTCCCTGCAGCGGAGATCCCTTCATCCAGATCTTCGATCTCAAATCGAAGCCCGTCCCGAAGACGGGCGAGAGTCGGCTCTCCGCGATCGGCACGGTGGCCAGGATCTCGGACGCGGATGAGCGGAGTGTGGCGAGAAGATCGAGTTCTGCTTTGCTGGCAATTGGCACGTCGAGCAGCAACATGGGCAGTTGCATCAAGCGCCGGGTAGTTGTGCTGCAGTCGGCCGCAGTTTCGGTCGCAATCGTCAGCATGCCGGGCCAATCGGTGAATTTGCCCTCCGCTAGCTCTGCTTCATAAGCGCGAAGGAGCAAAAGCAGGTCGGGGGCAACCTTGCCGAGGACCTCAGGGCCAACAGCGGCCAGTCGTATCTCGGTGAGCACGCTGGCGATGGCGCGGGCGAATCCGGGCGCCTTGGCAATGCATGCATAACGACCGAGAGCACCGCCTGGGCTCAGTGCGTGCACCGCGCGACATACAATGGCTTCGACGCCGAGCCGGCCGGCGGGCACGATGCCGCGCGCAGCCATGGTTGGCGCGGCGAGGGCTGCGGTGAGTTGCGCCAGCGTAAATCGGTGCCATCCAAACGCACCGCCGGTTGTTTGAGCGACCGCGCGTGCGAGCTCGTTGGTCGCGTCGAGGGTTGCCCCAATGATCAGCAGCTCCTCCGCTGGGGCGCGAGCCATCAGCCAAGCCCGAGCACGAGCAATGCGGCGATGACTGGCGAAGGAAGTGCAGGCGGTGGCGTTCATATACCGGACGTTACGCTCTGATGAACGGGATGAAAATCGTTAATCAATGGGTTGTGTTAAGCGGCATTTCGATCGCTCGCTTCGCTGATTTCATTGCCTTACGGAGATATTCAGGCTGGGTGCCGATTGCGTCGCTGGCGCCTTTAGGGGAGACGCTTGCCTCGAGGACGAAGAAGACGAAGAAGATGAGGATCGTAACGAAGAACCGGTGGTCGTCAGAGAGCCGGACGATAGTTAGGCGCGAGTTCGACGAGCTGTCGTTCATGAGCCCGGTGATCTCGCCTCTGCGGCGGCTCATGCATGGCCGAAAATCAAACTACCGTCTCGGCCTCTCCCGCGTTGCGAGCCATCGCAGCAAAAGCGTTAGTTTTCGTTCGGCCAGGAACGCTGCGTAATCGCTGCGACACTTGTCGATCCATTGCCGGCTTTGTTCGGCGATGCGTAGCACCGCGTCGCGATCACCGCGTCGTGCAGCCGCAATGATGTCGACGTCGAGCCATTGCTGCACCGGACCGAACTCGTAGCCGGTGTGCAGATGTTTCGGAGAGATGTCGGCAGCGGAGTCCTTGATCTGTTTTGCGAGGTCATGCGCGAGAGCCTCAAGCTCCCGATGCATCTTCCGACGCGCTAGGAAATCATCGAGCAACGACACACTGCACCTTCCTTTCAATCGCCAGCGCGGCGCGTGTGAACACGATGGGTGAGACCACGCGACCCCTCTACTACCACGGGACCTTGCCATAATCCGGAAAGGCTTCCCGACATGGATTGCGCACGGGACCTATGAAAGGAACGACGATCGGCACGGTTTCCAAACTCCGCTTTCGTTGATCGAGCCAGGCTAGAGCCTGCGCAATCGAATCGACTTGGTCGTCGTGACGCCCATGTGGGAACGCAAGGAGCTCGGTAATTAAATTCTCGAGCCAGGCCGCTTGCTCGGGAAAATGCACCGATCCACTCTCGAACCGTGGTTGGGTCGAGAACAGCCGAGTGACTTTGTCATCCTTACAAACGATTGGAATCACAGCGATCTGCTGGTGACGCAACTCCTGAATGAGGCTGGTGCCGGATCCTTTGTCTTCAATCAGGATTTGCGCGCTCGGCCACTGTTCCTTCTGCTTCATCACCGCTCGTTTGAGATCCGGAAAATCAAAGCGATTGCGGATCAAGTCCAGCAAATAACAGTTGTCACCTTGAGCGTGCCACACCGTTCCAACCGAATAATCCGCGATCTCGCTTGCCTTCATGGCGGTGTCCCAACTGATGACGAAGATGTCGCCAGGCTGCGGTTGCGGAGCTGTCCGATAAGTCTTCAACCATTCGCGCCTAATCAAATTTCCTTCGGCTGGAATGGGCCGCTGCAGGTACTGAGCCGTGAAATCCATCAGTCCCATTCGTGCCTTCAACTCCGCCAAAACGTGAGCAGGCTCGCGAACGGGATCAAGGACATCGTCAACCTTGCGACGATGAATCTTTCTCTTTTCGATCGAGATGACTTGAGGCGCATCCGCGATCGCAGGCAAGTTGAGATGGTGCCAGCCTCCCTGCTCGAGCAGAACGCCGACGAGATCATCCACATGGAGCCGCTGCATCACGACAATAATGACGTCTTCGCCCTTGAGGTTGAGGCGAGAGAGCAGCGTGTTTTGGAACCATTGAACAGCCGATTTGCGTGACGACTCCGACATGGCTTGTTTCGGATTCATCGGATCGTCAAGAACGAAGATATTGCCTCCACGACCGGTGAGCGTTCCGCCAACGCTCGTTGCGAGCCGACCTCCCCGCCGGGTGGTAACCGTCTCAAACTCGGTATTCTTCTCTGAAGAGATGCGCATTGCTGGAAAAATGCGGCGATACCATCCTGAATTGATCACCGCCCTGAAGTCGGCCGCATGCTTGACCGCGAGGTCGCCCGAATAGCTCAGGCAGACGAACTTCTTGGTTGGATCATGCCCCAGCACAAAAGCAGGGAATGCGACCGATGCCGTAATCGATTTGAGATGGCGAGGAGGCACGGTGATGATCAGGCGTTTGATCTTGCCCCGCTGGACCCGCTCGAGAACGTGGGCCATGGCATGAATATGCCAATTGAGATGAAGCTCTTCACCCGGCACCACGGTCTCAAAGGTCCTACGAATAAAGGCTACGAACTCGCGCCGCAGCAGTTCGTCGGCGACCGCACGACGGATCGTAGGACTCAGGCTTAGTACTTTGGGCATGGGGCTATCGGCGCGATTTCGAACGCCGCCTCTTTGGACGTTTCAATAGGAGCTCATTGACCATCTCTTGCTCGCTAGCGCTCAGAGTGGGCGTCTCTCCTGCGCCCTCGGGCGCCTCTAACAGCCCGACCTGGGCCGCCATTTTGAGGGCCGTGAGCGCCGCCTTCTCGTTGCCTTTCAGCGCGCTCTCGACCTGCTTCAGCACGATCCCCTCGAGCTTGCTAATCGACCGCTTTCGCCCGCCTTCGCGCAAAACCACAGGGGCGGTAAGGGCGCTTTGGATGATGGTCTTCAGGTTGCGGCTGTTCCGCGGACGTCCGTGCGGGTTTCCGGATTTGCCAGGCTTAAAGCGCGAGGCAATCGGTGGGCGGGCGTAGCCGACCGGCCCCGCCGCCGAGCCGGTCGTGGAGCTGAGTTGATGGGTCAGCTCACGGCCGCCGTCACTCGCCGTCCTATGCCTGCTTCCGGCGCCGCTTGTTCTTCGCATTTGAGTTACCTTTCTGTGCCCGAATTTGGCTCTCAAGGTCGTCGAATTCGGCACCGGTACGGCCGTGGGTTGCCCGCTTGCCCGTGTAGTCCTGCCAGCGGTTGACGATGAGATCGCAATAGGCCGGGTCGATTTCGATGACGCGCGCTTTGCGGCCCGTGCGCTCGGCCGCAATCACCACGGTCCCGCTGCCGGCGAAGGGGTCCAGGACAAGGCCACCACGGCGCGAGCAGTCCCTGATGGCATCGGACACGAGGGCGACGGGCTTGACCGTCGGGTGCATGCCGAGTTCAACTGCTCGCTCACGCTTGAACGAATTCACGCCCGCATAATTCCAGATATTCGTTCTCGATCGTCCATATTGTCCAAGTTCAAAGTTATTGAGGTGCGGCTGCGTCCCGTTTTTCCAGATCAAGACCAGCTCGTGCTGGGATCGGTAGAACGATCCCATGCCGGCGTTGCCCTTGTTCCAGACACAAATGTTTTTGAGCTCGTGATAGACCGCGCGGCCTGCCACCTGCATTTCGAATACGTGCCGCCAATCGATGCAGATATCGTGGATTGATCCGTTCTCAGTATGCGCGCAGAGCAAGCGAAAGACCGTCTCCAGAAACGTGGTGTATTCCGCTTGACTCATCTCGCCACAAGCCATCTCGAATGATCGGTGCCTGATGCGCCCGAGGCCGCTGACGTGCCCATCGATCGGCACGTTGTACGGCGGATCCGTGAACACGAAATCCGCCTTCGTACCCTTCATGAGGGTGTCGTATGCGCGTTCATCCCGCGCATCGCCGCAATAAAGGCGGTGAGCACCGAGCAACCAGAGGTCTCCGCGCTTTGTAACGGGCGGCTCGGCAGATAGTTCTGGAATGCTGTCTTCTGGCAGAAGGGGAGCCTGCTTGATCTCGGTTGCCTCATCGAGGAGGAAATCGACTTCAGCCATTTCAAAGCCGGTCAGCTCGATCTCGAAGTCCATGTCGACGAGAGCTTGCAGCTCAATCGCGAGGATTTCTCGGTTCCAACCCGCTTTCTCCGCGAGCTTGTTGTCGGCCAGGATGTAGGCGCGTTTCTCGGCGTCGCTGAGATGCTCGATATGCAATGTGGGAACCTGGCGAGACCCAGTAGTTTTGCGGCTTCCACGCGTCCATGACCGGCGATGATCGCGCCGGATCCGTCGATCAAAACAGGATTTAGAAAACCGAAACGTTCAATCGATCGAGCGATCTGCTCGATCTGACGCTTAGAATGCGTGCGCGCGTTATGTTGATAAGCTCTAAGTGTCTGCAGATCTCGCAATTCCGCTCGGGGGAGCGAAACCACGGACCTGATCTGCTTACTCTTGCGCCGCGAGCGGCGCGTGTGAAGGGCTCTGTGCATGATGTGGGGTCGCTTGCACTCTTGCCTCCAGAATGGTTGGCACATCTGGGGGCAAGATAGGTGCAGGTGGAGGCTGAAAAAATTTGTCTGAAAAAGATGGATAGGGTTTAGCCGCAGTTTTTCCGGGGGCGCCCTGCCGGCTTGAGCTTCGCTATCAATTCCTTGGACAACGTGAGGCGGGGAATCATGCCTGTTTTGGGCCAGCCCGGCTGGCGCGCCGGCGGTTCCCATTCATCGTGGACGCGCCAGACGTTAGGCGGCAGTGGCGGTTCGCTCGTTTCTCGTGGCTGTCGCCAGGTCTGCCCCCAACGCCGAAGGATCTCCGCTTCTGCAAGAAACATCTGGAAATCAACAGAGGCGTCATACCCAGCCTCGGGTTTCT
>Ga0306924_10004315_pt1 | contig 13867 bp, 15 predicted proteins | sample sta12Can44000111_FD_203756 | JGI IMG/M metagenome (GOLD analysis project Ga0306924, IMG submission 203756) | Lab enrichment of tropical soil microbial communities from Luquillo Experimental Forest, Puerto Rico - statanox.12C.anox.44.000.111 (v2)... | ecosystem: Environmental > Terrestrial >... | reverse complement strand
GTTGTGGGCTCGAGGGCTTTTCGGCTGAAACGCGATTCTTGGCCCCGACACCACCAGGGAAATGACTTGCAATCGTCTCTTCGGGAGGTAGAATCAGGCTAAAGATTTGGTAGACAAAACCAGCTGTAAAATCGGTGGCAATCAATGCTACGGGTGATTTGCGCGGGCTCTTAAAAATCGCGCGCACTTTGGAGCAACCTCGCCATGGCTATTCCAACATCGTGCCCCCGCTGTGCAACGTTTTACCGGGTGAAGGATCAGTATGCGGGACAACGAATACGCTGCAAGAACTGCCGGCAGGAATTTGTCGTTCCTGCACCGGTGCAGGGTCCGCCTGCCATGGTAGAGGTTGTCGAAGTGGTCGAGGCGGAAGTCGTTTCGCCTCCTCCGATTCCCGACATGGCGAAGCTTGGCCAAAGCAGAGGGCATCGACCCGGGAAGATACCGATCGGCGAAGCAACATTCTTGCCGCGCTCAGCGGTGCTGTGGCTTGGCCTGGTAGCGGCGGTCGTGCTCGCGGTAGCGATCGGCGTGACCGCGGCCTGGTTTCTCCAACCTGCAAATCAGAGTGCCTCGGACCGTGCGCAAGAGCGTCCGACGAAGACGGAACCGATGCCGAGTCCTGACGCCCCTAAGTTTGCGACGACGGTAGAGGACCTGAAGTCGGCCACTGTCTTTATTAAGGTCGCCTCCGGCTCGACCCGGATAACCGGGTCCGGCTTCCTCGTCGGGTTGGAAGGGCAGACCGGTTACATCATCACCAATACGCATGTCATTGGCCTCAAAGGTGCTGGCGGCGTGCGCGGCCGTCAAATGGCGAACGCAGGGGTGGCGTTACCGGCTCCCCAAATCTCCATCATCTTCTGGAGTGGCACCAGGCAAGAGCATTCGTCGCCCGCCCAGGTGGTCGCCGCGGACACCGACCAAGATCTCGCCCTGCTCCAGGTCAATCAGAACGCCGATCTTCCCAAGCCGATCGACACCAGCTCCGCGCCCCACCTGCAAGAGACTTTGCCTGTCGTCGTTTACGGCTTTCCGTTCGGCGAGGCCCTCTCACTCGATAAGAGCAATCCTGCGATCACCGTCGGCCGGGGGAGCATTTCGAGCATTCGCCGTAACCAATGGGATGAGCCCATCGCGATTCAGATTGATGGCGCGTTCAACCCGGGCAACAGCGGTGGTCCGGTCCTGGATAGTGATGGCCGCCTGGTCGGTGTTGCGGCGGCCACGATTCGGGGGAGCGGCATCGGGCTGGCCATTCCGGGGCGCGCGGTGATGCGGATGGTCGATGGCCGGGTCGGCGCAATCACGAGCATCCGCCAGGCCGGGGCCGTATCCAGCACCAGTGTGCCGTTCGAGGTGTCGGCGGCTCTGCAGGATCCCTTGCGGCGCATCCGAAGCGCGGTCCTCCATTATCGCGTGACCGGCGTCCGTGAAGGATTCTTGCCCCCAGATAAGGAGGGGAATTGGGCTCAAATCGCTGGGTCTCACCAGCTCGCCCTCCGAATAGCCGATTCGCGCCTGGAAGGCACTTTTGGAATCTCCCCAAGCGACCGGAACAACGCGTTTACCTTTCAAATTGTCTATGTCGATGGCGCCGGCCGGCAACGATTTGCCCGGCCCGAGTCCCTGACCCTGCCACAGGATGGGGCAGTCGTCCAAACGACGCCCAATCCAAATGTTCCCACCCCCAACAAGCCGGCCGGTCAACCTTTCCCGACGAATAAACCCCCCATCGTCGCGGGGACGATTCCGCAGTTACCCCCGGTTCATCCCGCTGCTCCGCCACCGAACCAACCGCCTGTCACTGCCAGGCCGGCTCAGCCCATACCGCCCGTGGCAGTCCAACCGCAGCTTCCGACGCAGCTGAAGGGGGAAGTCGCACTGCCCGCAGCAGTCCGAGAGGTGGTAGTTGGCGGCGGCGGCCGCTATCTCATCCTGGACCTGGCGAGCCTGAGGCAACTGGCCGTCTTCGACGTGAAGACAGGGCGCATCGCCAAGTATCTGCCGGTGGCCGAGGACGCCATCCATTTCGCCGCCGGCGCCAACCGCCTGGCTGTCCTATATCCCAACGCCAAGCTGATACAGATTTGGAATTTGGACACCTTCGAGAAAGAACGGACATCGCACTTGCCAGCCGCCCTCATCGGCGATGATATTCATCAAATCTGCATGGGGTCTGGATCCCCCGGACCGCTGTTCGTGTATCTGCCGCGTGAGAAACGTACGCTCGCCCTGGACCTCACGCGCCTGACCACGACCGAGGTGAACTGGAATCATTGGAGTCCGAGCAACGCTTACGGGCCGCTGCATATGCGGGTCTCGCCGGACGGCACCATGCTGCTCGGCTGGGCGGGCGGCTGGGCCGGCATGGACATGGCCATCTTCGACAATGGCAAACAGGTCGGCGCCTATGACAAATTCGAATTCAGCTTGGGAGTCTTTGCCCTTCCGAGCGCGGATGCGCGGCTGATTTTCACACCGTGGGCAATCGTGGGCCGCGATTTCACCGCCAAGAAAATTGCAGGACTCACCGGCAAAGCGTACTTGGTGCCGGCGCACGAGCCCGGCTACTTCCTCGCCCTTCATTCGGGCGCCGCGGCACTCCCTGGTTCGCCGTTCGGAAAGAAAGCGCCCCCCAACTTGCCCGCGGTAAGCCATGTAGGTTTCTATTCGGACGATGGCCAATTGCTGGTAACCGCGAATGACATCGATGAATTGAAGGAATTGAGTGCTTTGTACTGGGAGCAGCGCGTTCACTATTATCCGCGGACGGGGTTGCTCGTGACCCTCGCCAAGGAGGCCACGAGTGACCGCGTGCTGCTACGGCGCGTTGATCTTGTCGAAATGCTGAACAAGGCGGGTGTGGATTACCTGTTCGTCGCCTCAAAGTCGCCGGGTGCGACGAAGGGTGCGACTTTCAGCTATCGGCTAGACATCCGCTCCAAGAAGGGGAGTCCGCGCGTAAAATTGGAGTACGGGCCGACCGGGATGCAGGTGACGCCGGAGGGTCAGGTGACCTGGGCGGTTCCTCAGGACTTCAGCGAGCGGCGGGCCGATGTGTTGCTGACAATCACCGACGCTTCGGGACAGGAAGTGTTCCATAACTTCAAAGTCGTCCTCACCGGGACTTGATCGCGCCGCCCGCCGCGGATCAAGAACCAAACCTTGAAGCGAAGGCCGAAGTCATGAGCCAAACAAAAACCGCCGCACGATCGACCGGCGTGTCCGACACGTACTTCAACTTGGTCAAGCGGCACCCACTCACGAGTATCCGCAGCGCCGAAGACCTGGCCGCAGCCCAGTCGGTCGTTGATGCCTTATTGCGCGATAAACTGGACGACGGCGGGCAGGCCTACCTCGATGCGCTCTCCGATCTGATAATCGTGTACGAACAGGAACACCACGCGATTGCTCCGCTGCCGCCTCACGAGCTGCTGGCTTACATGCTGGACGAACGGCAGATGTCGCAAGCCGACTTGATGCGCGTAACTGGTCTCGCCAAGGCTACCGTGAGCGATTTGGTAACCGGCAAGCGCCGCTTCACTGTCAAGCAAATGCACAGAGTAGCCAGCGTCTTTGGCCTACCGGCCACCGTATTCCTGCCGAAACCCACAAAAGTCTCATAAATATCGTCTTCCGCTTTGGTCTAAATTCCGCAGCCGGTTTGCAGATAAGCTCGCAATTGATCGTTGGATAACCCCGCAATACCGAGCTGGCTCGGAGTTCGCGCGCATCGCCAGAAATCGAGGCCGGTAGCAGCGGATGCCAGCTCGACCACCGCGCGCATGACGGGAGCGGGCGTTCCCAGTTGCTCGCCCAGGGCGGCCCAGGCAGCCAGGCCGTACGGCACATCCTCCGTAAGCCAACGCGTTTCGACAGCGCCGGGCGCTCGCAACTGGGTCAACATCCAGCTGCCGTTGATCGCAGACCACAGGTCGCCCCGAGGTCCGAAACCGGCGGCGTGAAACGCATCGGCTACGGGCAGCAATTCGAGGTCAAACGCGCGGCCGATCGCACAGCGCTCCCGATCAAGCGCCTCGATTAATCGACACACCGCCGGCGTCACACCTTCTTCGTAGAAATAAAAGTCGCCGCGCGCGTATTCGATGCGGCCGGCATTGAGCAACACTCCGGCGGGATGGACGACGGGATTCATGGCCGACAAACCGCAGGCGAGCACGTGCGGATATAGCCGGATCCCCGGAAAGATCAGCGCCAGTCGATCGCGCACGCGCTCCGAGTGAACGGCTGGAAAGACCGCCAAACCCAGGCTCTTGACGACGCCCCAAATGTGGGCAGCTGCAGGTGCCATCTTGCGACAGACGTAGGGCGCCGTATCGGTCTCGGCCAATATGACCTCCGCCACCGAGCGACGCTCGCGCAGAATTCGGGCAAACTCCAGGCTGCCCAACGTCCCCGGCATGAGGACCACGATCTGGTCCGAGCGAAGATGGGGCGCGCACGCTTCGGCGAACGGTCGATGGGCGTACGCGGGAACGATGATCAGCACCAGATCATTGACGGCAAGAGCTTCCGCGAAATTGGTAGTGACTTTCACCAGGTAGGCGCTTCCTTTATTAGCGACACCATCGAGATCGATGCGCCGGGTTGACTGGATGGGATCGACGGTGTGCGGAAAGGTCGGCAATTCGCACAACGTAACCAGGTGGCCGGAGAGAGTCAGATTGGCGGCCGCCGAGAATGCTGTGTTGCCGCCGCCGAGGATGGTTAATGAGGCCATGTTCTTTTCGCACCCCTGCCGAGGATGTTATCCGGTGCGAGAGAGGTCGTCAACCAGAAGAGGCCCGCAAGGTTTTGGGGGCATGGTTCAAGCTTGGCTGGCACGCCCTGAGTCTTCGAAGGGCGTGATTCTGCGGACTTTGTGGCGCCGGCACGCCCTTCGAAGACTCAGGGCGTGCCACCCAAGAACGCGTCATTTTGAACCATGCCGTTTTGGGGTTTGAATGAAGAGCACAAGACGACATGTATAAAGACAATGCGGCGAATTGAGTGGGCGGCGGTCGGCGGTCCGGCGAAACTACCTGGCACAAATTGCGGCATTTATTCTTCGTGGTACGGCTTGCCGTCCTGGAAAAGCGCCAGCCGCCGGCGCGCCTCCTTCCCTTCGTCCGTTTCATATTGAGACGACTCGAGGGCTCGCTTTTGCCACTTGATGGCCTGCTCGAATTGACCATTTTCGGCGCAGGCGACGGCCAGCGTGGCCTGGAAGTAAGACGCTTTCCACGAAGTCAGGTCACAGGCCGTCATCGCATACTCGACCGCCTGGCGGCCGTCGCGGACTTTTTTGTCCGGGGACGTCGCCAGCAGCCAGGCGAGATTGCTGAAAGCATCCGCATCTTCCGGATCCAGACGGATGACTTCGCGGTACGTGCTGACAGCCTTATCGTATTCCTTGTTGGCTCGGTGAGCGTTGGCGAGATTGAAATAGGCATTCACCCATGCGGGATCGAGCCGGACAGCCTCGTTATAGTCGCCGATGGCCTGAGCGAGTTCCCCTTTCGCCTTGTACGCATTTCCCCGATTGAAGTACGCATCGGCCAAGCTCGCATCGATGCGAACAGCCTGGCTGAAATCCCTGATTGCCTGCGTATTATCTTTTCTGGCGCGATAGGCGAGGCCCCGGTTGTTATAGCTTTGCGCGTCCAGCGGATCGCGCCGGAGGGCCTCGCCATAATCGCCGATTGCCCGGTCGTATTCACCCAGCCGATCGTAGACCAAGCCGCGATTCGCATACCAGGTGGAGCGATCGGAATCCAACCGGATGGCCTCGTTCAGGTCGGCCAAGGCTTTTTGATAGTCCTGTTGTTCGTGCCAGGCGCGGCCACGGTGAGCCCATGCGAATGGGTCCCTGGGATTGGCACGAACCTGCGCATCGAAATAGGGCAAGGCACCCGCGAGAAGGATCGCCTTTTCCTTAGGGAGCCAATCCTGTATGCCCCGATGACGCACGCTCAGCCAGCCATCCTGCTCCTGGAGTACGGTATAAGTCAGGTCGGTCAGCTCGGTGACATTGACATGCCTTCGGAACAGCCGAAGTCGTGGGAATTCCGGTTCGCTGTGGCCAATCCAGACGCCCTGCTCCCTGGTCACGATCTTCCGGCCGACCCAAGAGCGGCCGTCGTCGGCAAATGTTTGAGCGGGAGAAGAAATTCCCGCCAGCACAATGAGAACTGCCAAATAGGGTCGTTTAGAATCCTGGCAGCGATTCACTGACATGGAATCCGCCTTTCTAACCGGTAATCGCTGATGCCCCATCTCGGACTCCTGTCAGTTAGCGCCCAATGCCGGTGAGCCTGCCGATGGTGGCCCACGAGTTTTTTCGGGCATCGTCATATCGGGCGGCGTCCTCCTCTTTGCCGCCATCCCAAAAGGCTTTCAATTCTTTCCCCTGTTGAGCGAGCAGGGCGGACAAGTCCCGCAGTTGATCGAGGCTATCCAGATCGCGCTTGTCCAGGTCCATTTTGGCCAGGGCTGCGAGATTCCGATCGATTGAGCTCAGGAGTGAAAGGACCGAATCCAGGACTTTGTCGGCGTCCCTGTCGGTAAACACGCCCTTCGCCTTGCCATCGGCAATGAGACCGATGTTGAGGTAGGTCTGATAAAAATGAGCGCTGGTCAGCGCGCCGACAGTCTCGAGAAGTTGGCGCCGCTCCTGAGCGCTTTTCGACTCGTCAGCGGATCGAGCGGACACGGCGGCCCTGGGACCCTGCTCCCCGGCGGGAAGATCGGCGGTTGGGGTCGTTGCGGGCCCCGGTTTCTCGGCGTTGGAGTCCGCAAAGGATTTGTCGGAACTGCGCAATACGAGGGCTGTCCCTGCCAGCAACACGACCACCATGGCCGCCACAATGGATTTTCGGAGTGCCGAATTCATGCTTTACCTCGGACAAATCCCCGGATTCCTCAATGACGCAATGGCCGAACGTCCTTACTTCTTACCCTTGCCACCCTTACCAGCCGAGACCGGACTTTTCGAGTTTGTTGATGAGGGATGGCTCGAGTGATGAGCGGTATTGTGGCCCGCGCCATGCGTCGTCGTATCGTGGGCAGAGTTATGAGCGGCATGATTCTCGTGATGCCCGGCATGAGCGCCGGTGTGCCTGGCGGTATCGTCATTCTTACTCCCCCTGGAGTCATGCCCATGACTGCTCGAGATGTGAGCATCCCGGTCCTTCCTGGCAAAGTCGTCGCGGTCGCTACGGCGGTCCTCCCGGTCACGGCGCGGATTGTGATCGCGCGTGCCGCGGTCGTCTCGCTCTCTCCGCCCCTCATGATCCCTCATGCTGCGGTCGTCGCGATCGCGCGAGCGGTCAGCCCAATCCTTGTCCCGGCCGCGATGCAGCCCGTTGTCCTCGTGATCCCGGCCACCTCGATCCCCGAAACGGCCTTCGCGATCCCGATCACCCGGGTCGCGATCGCGAAGGCGGTCGTCTCGGTTGCGGAGGTCACGGCGCAGGTCTTCGCGATCCCGGGCCAGTTGACGTTCGTCGTTGCGGATTTCACGCCGGTCTTCGCGGATGTCGCGATCGCGCAATCGGCCGTCCCGCTCGCGGAGGTCGCGGCGCAGGTCTTCGCGATCCCGAGCCAGTTGACGTTCGTCGTTACGGATTTCACGCCGGTCCTCGCGGATGTCGCGAGAGCGGTCGCCTCGGTCGAAGGCGCGTTGGTCCATCCATCGCGTCCGCTGGGCCATTTCTTCCGCCCGCATGCTCTGGAGCCAGTGGATGCGATCGGGCAATTCCTGCCCGTGGATCCCTTGTTGGGTCCAGCCGCTGACGACCTGTCCTAGACCCTTTGTAAAAGGCGAAGTGCCGTTAATGCCGGGGGCGCCAAGCCCCTGCATAAACTGCCCCAGGTTTCCGCCAGATCCCAAGCCGGACGGTATTGAGGACCCGTCGTCGGCCGGGATTGCTCCACCGGTTGCAAACGCCAAGGCAGCTGTCAAAAACAGTATCTTTTTCATAGACATTTTCCTTCATTTGCGAACGAAAGACGGGAGCCGCGTTGGAGAAGACACCGGACAGACGGGGAATCGCTTAGTGATGGGGGGTTGTTAAAAGCTAGGTTGGAAAATGACAGTTGTCAAGCATCGCTGGCCCAGCCGCGATGAAACCGAGGGTCTTCGGGCCAAGATGAAGACAACGGGGTGAATTGAGTGGGCGACGGCTGAGAATTTTTCTTGACAAGTGCTACTCGGGTACTGATAATCGAGCCATCCGTGAACCGCTTTCTTGTCGTGCATCGGAATCGTAGATAGCCCCCGTTGGAGCAGCAATCGCGGCGCGGTCACGTGGGCAGACGGGACGTTGGGTGTGGCCCGCGAGATTGATGAAACGAACAGTCTGGTGGGCTAATGGGTCGAACGTAGTTACGCCGGGCCGGGCTTGTTGTCAATCAATAGTTGAATTGGTCGATGGTTGGCCCATCGACTTTCGCGGTTGATCGCTTCGTTACGTCAACGCTTGGGGGGGGTGTATAAATGTTCTCGAAAAAAACACTTACTCTGCAAGGCTCATCGAAGGAGGAGAATGCATCAATGTTACGTCACCAAATGTTGAAAGAAATTGGCAAAAGATGGAGCCTCAGAGTCCATCTCACCTACAAACCTCGTTTAGAATATCTTGAAGATCGTACGCTATTAGATTCGAATCTCTTTTTTCCCGCAGTCAATTATGACGTTGGCCCTGGTCCTTATAACGTCGCGGTAGGCGATTTTAATAATGACAAAATCCCTGACGTAGTCACGGCGAATTATTACAGCAACACCGTGAGTGTTTTAATGGGTAACGGCGATGGCACTTTCCAAAATGCTGTCCAGTACGCCGCGAATAGCGGGCCCATATATGTCGTGACCGGCGACTTTAATCGAGATGGGAACCTCGATTTGGCAGTGGCAAACGATTATTCCAACACGGTCAGCATTCTCCTGGGTAACGGCGATGGAACCTTTCGACCTCCCGTGAGCTATCGCGCCGGTTCCCGCCCGATAGCCCTGGCTGTCGGAGATTTCAATGGTGACGGCTTTCTCGATCTGGCCGTGGCCAATACGGGGAGTTACGACGTCAGTGTCCTCTTGGGAAACGGAGATGGCACTTTTCGGCCGCCAGTTAATTACGCGACAGGGGTGTTTGCCCGTGATGTTGTTGTCGGGGATTTCAACAACGATGGCCACCTGGACTTGGCCGTGGCCAACCAGGGGAGTAACACCGTAAGCGTGTTGTTGGGCAACGGTGACGGTACATTCCAACCTTCCGTCAATTATGCAACCGGCTCTGATCCAACCGCCATCAACATGGGCGACTTTAATGGCGATGGAAATATCGACCTGGTGACAGCGAATTTCACTTTTGGCGGTGGGGACACCAGCACAGTGAGCGTATTGTTGGGCAATGGTGATGGCACATTCCAAGCTCCTCAAAATTACCAGGTTGGCAGTCACGCCCATTCCGTTGCCGTCGGTGATTTTGACGCCGACGGGATTTCTGATCTGGCAGTAGCGAGTAGCGTCAGTGATGAAGTAAGCGTCCTTTTAGGAAACGGAGACGGCACTTTTGCAAAAGCTGTAAATTTTAGCGTCGGCAGGTTGCCCCATTCGGTCGCCGTTGGGGATTTCAATGGTGATCAATTTCCCGATTTAGCCGTTGCAAATACCGATTCAAATAATGTTTCCATTTTGCTCAACACAGGGCACATTTTCGGTCCCATGCGAGCGAGTTCTGATTTAGTCTTGAACACAAACAGTACGTCGAAACGAGAGTCACCTTCGGATTTGATCGTGACCCAAATTCTACCAAGATCAACAGTTCCTCAAATTCCTGTTTCCCAAGAGAATAAAGAGAACAGCTTTTCTCAAGATCCAGGTTTTGAACGAATCGATGGAATTAACGTGGTTGCTTATCAGCAACTTTGGAACGACGTGCTCCTCGATGAGGACAGTCAAGTGGTAGGGCCAGGCGATCAAGGGATATATCCGGATGTTTGCGAACCCATAGGTTCGAGACATTGTTATGTGCCGTTTGCAGCGGAGGTCTTCGCGAAAGTCACCGAATGGTAGCCTTTCGCAGGCCGGCTTAGAATCGCCTGCTTGCTTCGCGGCAGTTTCCGGATCGCCAGGCCGGGTCCGAGCGTTGGCCCCTCGCGCTCTTGCAATTCCCGCATCTGCTTGATGATCTCCTTCACGTCCGGTTCTGTCCGGGGTTCGGCCCGCACTAACTAAGCGATTGGCGGTCCGTGCTTGCGAATCAGGAACCGTTCATCCCGGCGAACGCGCTTCAATAACTTCGACAGCTGAGTTTTGGCATGGTACACACCAATGGCCGTCATTATTCCCTCCTCAAATCTGACCAGTTTTTTTAGACTGGTTTAACAAAGCGGGGACAAAGCTACAAGTTTCGTTTATTTGCTTGCATTTCGACTTCCGGGAGGGGATAATCCTCTCATCTCTGAAATTCATCAGTATCTATCTTCGAGGGAATGCCTTGCCGAACGTCGATTGTCCTGGTTGCGGTCGGCCGATCATTCTATCCATCGACGACATGACCAAGACCATCGTGTGCGTTCGTTGCGCGACCCACTTCAACCCGATTACCGAGAAGCGGATCGAACTCCCCGCGCCTGCCGGGGACGAACAAGAATCGCGCTATGACCCGTCCTACGAACCTTCTTCTCAGCCCGGCTCAAAAGCCGCAATATGGGCCACGTTTGCGATGTTCGCCGTGGTCGCCTTGGTGGTCATCGTGGTCGCCATTTTCAAATTCGGAGAAAACAACTCCGCGGAGAAGTCCGCTCAGGCGGATAAGGAAAAACTGCAAGGCACCTGGAAGCCCGTATTCGCGGAACTCGCAGGCCAGCCAGCGCCCGAAGAGATCGGGGCGCTGCGATTAATCTTCCAAGGAGACCAGATTCTTCGCGACTACCGGGGAAAGCTGATCCTTTCTCGGAGCGGGGAAAAAGCTACTTTTAAGTTGGATGCCAAGAAAAGCCCAAAAGAAATCGATTTCCTAGGCACCAAGACAGAACCCGGGATCTACGTATTTGAGGGGGAACGCCTGAAAATCTGCACAGCGGTTCAAGGTGCTCCGCGGCCGAAGGAATTCACTACGCGGCCCGGAGTTATGCATATGCTCTTTGTCTTGGAGCGGCAGGAACCCTGATGCAGTCGGTTGCCCTTCTTTCAAGGGCGCAGCTCGGCTGCGGATTGCGGACATGGCCAGCAACTCAGTCTGAAGCTGGACGACTGGCAATGACAGTTTCGAACGCATCGCCGCTCCTTCGATTCAGATTACTGTTCCTGTCATCGGGTCTGCATGTAAACGCGTCGGCTACGAAGACCGCGCGATGTCGGCTGTCATTGGAAGTCATCTCGTCGTTGCGGTCGTTGCGGTCGTTGCATGCAATGCGTGCAATGCACGCAATGCAGCCGGGCCGCGTTGCGTGCAACGACGCAACGACGTCGCCAATTGTCACTGGTCTGTCATCGGTGGTGGTTGGTCAGTCTTCATTTGTCCGTGATTGTTCGTTGCACGCGACGATGCAACGACCGATTTAGTCATTGGTCATTTGTGTTCAGTCGAGAGGCGGGGTTCGTGGTCAAGGGGGGCAGGAGCTGAAAGTGTCAAGCAAATGCAAAATGAAAAATGCAAAATTCGAAGAGAAGAATACGTTCATCGCGGGTTGAATACGTCGCAGCGGAGAGGCGCTTTTTAGGGAGTCATAAGTAGAGGTCAGATTGAGGGTTCGGGAATACGTCGCAAAGGAGGTCGATACGTCCAGGGTTTGCAAATAGGTCCACGGGGGCCGGGGGGGTGGTGGACGAAACGTATTTTTCAGAAGCGATTGTAACAGGTTGGCGTGCGTTATGCTAAGAGGCAGCATTCCTCATTCTTGCCCATTTTGAAAATTGATGCTGTAGAGGTAGTTACTTCAGGTATTTGCCGCCCGCGTCTTTGGCCTGCTGGCTCTGGCCCGGTGGAATGGTGATCCACTGCCAGCCCTCCTTCGTGACCAGCCGCAACAGGTAAACGATCTGCCCGACATGGTACGCAGTGTGAGTCAACGACCGATGGATCGCCTGAAAGACCGTGTGCTCTTCCCTGCGAATGGTTACCTTTTTCAGGAGGTCTTCTTCGTGCAGACCGGCCAGGGTTTGGAAAAGGGATGCCCAGCCTGCATCCCAGGCGGCAAGAAGGCGCTCCCGGGTATCTTCCGGGCCGATGAGGAACTCGGCGTCCCGGTCGCGCCAGGGTTTGTCGCCGTCTGTCGTCAGGAAATCCGTCCAGCGAGAGGCCAGATTCCCGGCAACGTGTTTGATAATAATGGCGATACTGTTGGAGTGCTCGCCCGGCTTGTGGAAGAAACCCCGATCGTCGACTTGCCGGAACGCTTTTTCGGCGAGCTCCTTGTGTTTCCGGAAGCCGAAGATGATGTCGTCGAGGTAAGCTTTCCAGCCGGACACGGCGAACCCTCCGCACGGCTCCCCCGGTGGTCAAAAAGCAATCAAGGCAGGGTAAACGTGCCTTGCAAATCGATCGGGATCGGCGCATCGTAAGGGGAATTGCTCATCAAAATCCCATCCCCGCTAATTCCTTCCCAGGCACCATCGCCACCCACGATTGAGAATTGACCGATCAGATAGGGATCCCCCGTTTCGGGATCGATATCGATCTCTCCCGCAAAATCAATCAGGACGTGGTCGCCGTTGCCATCGATGAGGGAGAGTTGCCCATCCGAAACCTCGCCGGTTTCCCGGTCAAATCGCGCGCCTCCCAATCCAAACACATCGCCAAGGAAAGAAACCGTTCCCTGTAACAGGATCGCGTAGAGGTGGTCGGGGCCCGGATCGATGAGACTCACCTCAAAATGGCCGTCGAAATCATCGGCCCGCGCTAATGAAGGCGCTCCCAGAACCAAAGGAATGAGCAAAACAAGGGCAAGACTCGGTTTGAAAATTCTCAACATGACAGTCTCCTTTCGTCTTGAGTCACAATTTAGTCATTACTTTACTTATTGGAACCAAAGCGAATTGGACACAATGACCACCTTCCGACACCGGCTTAGCTTAGGTTACGGCCTCATCTCCTTCGCCTTCTTCTCGAACAGCTCCAGCCAGCCCAACATCAGCGCATCCGAAATCGTCCTGGACCGGCGTAACTCTTCGGGCGGTTTGCCCCAATAAAAACCGAGCCTGCCTGCCGCGTGCCTCCTCGATTTCTCGATGAACTCCTCAAGCTCCTGCTGAGAACACGCCAGGGGGAATGTCTCCTCGATCAGCACCGGCTTGCCGACCGCAAAGCCGGCTATCGTCTTCAATGCCTCATCTACTCGCCCCTTCTTGGGATACAGGTGGACACTGACGAAATCGAGGTCGTCCGCGATCTGCGCCGGGACGAAGCCGGAAGTCAGGCCAGGCTGATCCAGGCTCCAGTCCACAAGTCCCACGGTAATCAGATGCCGCTTGTCCGTTTCTCGAATGGCAGCGGTCAGGTGCCGAACCCATTGCCGGGCGATGTCGGGCCGGGGCCGGCCTGCCTGGTCCAGCGTGATGCACTGGACGAAGTGCTTTCCGGCGAAAGGTGGTCCCAGCCAATCACCATCTTTTCGCCGGCCGCCCGGCACAACCGGCTCGTTCATCAGATCGTAACAGAAGACGGAACGGTTGTTTTTGCATTGTCCCCCCACGGCCTTCCAGAACCACGCCTGTACGTCCCAGCGATCCTTTTCCGAGAGCTTGTCGTACCAGGCAGGAACATCAACCTTGTGGTAACAGCCAAGGCCGGTCAGGTCGAGGTAGAGACGTTCCTTCTCGGCAAGGCGAAGCAGTTTCATCAGCCGATCCAGCGCATTGTCG
>Ga0306924_10004310_pt1 | contig 13873 bp, 13 predicted proteins | sample sta12Can44000111_FD_203756 | JGI IMG/M metagenome (GOLD analysis project Ga0306924, IMG submission 203756) | Lab enrichment of tropical soil microbial communities from Luquillo Experimental Forest, Puerto Rico - statanox.12C.anox.44.000.111 (v2)... | ecosystem: Environmental > Terrestrial >... | reverse complement strand
GCTGAACATCATCAGCCACGTGCTCAGCCAGGTCCCCTACAAGCCGCTGCCGCACGGCGACATCACCCTGCCCCGGCGGCAGCGACCAGGCGGCTACATCGAGCCGAACCTGCCGCTCCATCACATCCCCACCCCGTTCTGAAAGGCAGGCGAGGTTCTGAAAGGCAGGCTAGGGCTCTGGCCTGAACACTTAACCGCGCCATCCCCGCGCGTCGAGGTCTGCCCGACGAACGGGTTACAGTCCGGGTGGAAGGAGCGGTCGCCCTACGCGTGCCGGCGGCGTCAGCCAGCTCCATGCCGCCACCCTCCCGCATCCAGCCGCACCGCGCGAACGATTTTCTCGGCACTTCGCGGATTTGCCAGCCCTTGTTCGTTTATGCACGCAATGTACGGGTTTATCCCGCATGTCATTCTTGGCAACCGCTGAATTGAATCTGCGTATGAAACTTTCATTTTGCGTATACGCTGTCTAGCTGCCAGAACGCGTGTGTTACCGAAGAATTCGCATATCTGACCCTCAGGATAACCATTATTTAACCTTGCGAGGGTTGACCGGATGGGACGTCGGCTGTAAACCTGGTCATGTGCTAATAAAGGCTATATTTCGGACGGTGAGCTGAAATCTTATTAGCTATCGCGTGAATTCCTAGAAAACTGACGGCTGCTTTTCCCGCTCATGCCAAGGAGTTCCCGTGCGCATGCCGCGCCGCCTGTTTGTCCTTCTTATCCCTGCACTCCTCGCCGTCGGTACCTCGGCGTACGCCGCTACGCCACCGCCGACCCCGGGAGCGATCGGCCTCTATGGCCCCGATGGCAAACCTGTGCACCGTCCCCACGGCTCAGGCTGGTTCACCTGCAAGGGCGATATTCACGCCAACGTGGCGAACGGCGCGATCGTCCGGAACAACGGCCTCCAGTCGATGTGCATCGGCTCCTACAACTGGGATGACAAGTTCACTGTCTATCACTCCAGCGTGACGCGGAACTGGGCCGACTTCCCGAATATCTACGTGGGCTGCGAGATGGACGGGTCGCTTCCTCAGCTATGCACGCAGGGCCGCGCCACACCTGTCCGCGTGTCCTCGATCAGGTCCGAGGTATCGTCCGTGACGTACCACTACCCGCTCAGCGACTTCGCCGGGAACGCGGCCTACGACATCTGGTTCGACCGCACCAGACGGCCCCCGAAGGGACGGGATGACGGGGCGGAGATCATGATCTGGCTCGGCTCCAACGGGATCGGCTCGCCCGCCTTCTCCCGCGCCGTGAAGATCGACGGCATCTGGTGGGGCTACATCACCTGGGGCGCCTTCCACAGCGGGCACGGCTGGAACTACATCAGGTACTGGCGGCTGAGCGGCAGCTCCACAGACGCGGTCACGCTCAACCTGATCCCCTTCTACAAGGACGCCGAGCGGGCCGGGCGGCTGTCGTCCCACTGGTACCTGACCGGCACCGAGTTCGGCTTCGAGACCTGCTTCGGCGGCAGGGGACTGGAAGTGCGGAGATTCACCGACCAGCTGGTCACCCGCTAACGTCGAGAGCAATCATTCCGAACGGGCCGGGGGTGACTCCCTCGGGTCCACCCCTGACCAGGCCGCGCGGAGCAGGCCGCGCAGGTCCTCGGCAGTCACCGGGCGGGGGTTGCCCGGCGGGACGGCGGGCAGGATCGCGTCGGCCGCCTCGGGTATGGCGTCCTCGGTGAAGCCGAGGTCCCGCAGCGCCCGCGGGGCGTCCAGTTCGCGCCGCAGGTCTTGCAGGCCGTCGATCGCCCGGTTCGCCCCGAACCCTGCGGCGATCCGGTGTTCGGCCTCGGGGGCGGCCGGCCCGTTGAAGGCAAGCACGTAGGGCAGCACGACTGCATGCGTCTGGGCGTGCGGCAGGTTGTACTTGCCGCCGAGCACGTGACAGATCTTGTGGTGCAGCCCGGAACCCGCCGACGCGAAGGCGGCCGCCGACAAGTACGCCGCGTAGAGCGCGTGCTCGCGGCCGTCGAGGTCGAACGGGTCCGTGACGACTTTCGGCAGGCCGGCCCGCAGTGACCGGATGCCCTCGGCGGCGAAGGCGGCGTTGATCGGGTCCGCCTTCGGCCCCCACATCGCGTCGACGCAGTGCGCGAGGGCGTTGAGCCCGGACGCGACGCTCATGGGGACGGGGAGTGTTACGGTGAGCGCCGCGTCGTAGACGACGACCTTCGGCAGCACTCGAGGGTCGGTCCCCGTCGTCTTGCGGGCGCCCTCGGTCAGCCCCCACACCGGGGTTGCCTCCGAGCCCGCGTACGTGGTGGGGACCGCGATGATCGGCAGGCCGGTCGTCATGGCGATCGCCTTGGCCAGCCCCGTCGTGGAGCCGCCGCCGACGCTGACCAGGGCGTCCACGCCGGCCTTCGCGGCTGCGTCCCGGGCGCGTTCGGCGACCTCGACCGGAACGTGCATGACCACGTCGTCGTACCGGAGCGCGACGGGCAGCTCCTGGGTGATGGTTCCAGCGATGTCTTCCTCGGCTTTGGCCGCGAGCACCATCACCTTCGATGCCCGCAGGTTCGCGATCTCGCTGGAGAGGTGGGCCGCAGCCTCACCGGAGGCGAAGCAGACCCGCTGCGGCAGGCTGTCGTGGACGAAACGCATGACCTCTATCTTCCGCTACCGGCCCGGCGCGGACTCCAGCGCGGTACGCCGTATTCAGGCAGGCGCGGCCGCGGTGAGGGTGTCGCGCGGCGCGACCGCCGGGTACGCCTCCGGCTCGCAGGAGACAAGGCCGTGCTGCACGGCAGCCATCAGCGCTTGCGCCCGGTTCGTCGCACCCATCTTCTGGTACAGCCTGGCAACGTAAGTCTTGGCTGTGGAGTAACTGATGTACATCTGAACCGCGATGTCAGGTACCGACAGGCCGTCGCGCAACAGGCGCAGCACGTCCATCTCCCGCGGGCTGAGCGCAAGCCGCTCCGTGGCCGCGCGCCGCCGGGTGAGGGCAGTCGCGAGTCCGGATGCGGTGAACGAGGAGGCAGCGACGGCAGAGTGCCGTATCGCCGCGAGCACCTCCTCGACCGGGGCTGCCTTCGCCACAAACGCCGATACACCAGTTTCTAGTGCGCGGAACAGCACGTCATCCTGGTCTCGCGAGGTCAGGATGACAATACCGAGGTCGGTGCGGCGATCGCGCAGTTCGCGGGCCAGCCGCAGCCCGTCACCGTCCGGCAGGTTGACGTCAACGGTCACCACGTCGGGCCGGGCCACGGCCAGCATCCGCGGCGCTTCCGCCGCCGACACGCACTCGGCCACGATCTCGATGTCAGGATGCTGACTTATCAGTTCGCGCAAGCCATACCGGACAAGCGTCTGACTCTCTATGACAGCAAGACGAATCGTCATTACGTATCCCCCCCAAGGGACTTCCTTTTTTCCCGCTGAGAAAACCGCACGGCCAGGCGTATGTGTTACAGGCCGCGCTGCGAGCAGAGCGATTCAAGCTGCGCAGATATAAGACCGTCAATCTGGTTGCTCAAAATGTTATACGGCCGATTTGAGATTAGTTTGAATTACGCCGTCGCTTTGTAACAAGTCATCCGGATTGCTCGGGGACACGCAGAAACCTACATGCCGCTTGCGAGGATCACGAATAGCGCGCCACCGAGCATGAACGGTCCGAAGCAGATCGCGCCGCGCAGGCTGATCCGGCGCATCGCCAGCAGCGCCAGGCTGACCATCGCGCTCAGCACGAAGCCGAAGGCCCCTCCGTAGAGCACAGCGGGCCAGCTCAGCCAGCCGAGCCCCAGCCCCACCAGGGCCGCGAGCTTGATGTCCCCGCCACCGAGCTGGCCCGGGCGCAGCACGGCCAGCAGCAGGTAGGCGGCGGCCAGCGCCACGCTGGCCAGAAGCGCCCGTACCAGCGCACCGCCGTCGTGCCCGAGCGCGGCGGCCACGCCCAGCAGCGCGGCCATGGCGGGATAGGCGGGCAGCGTGAGCCGGTCCGGCAGCCGGTGGACCGCGATGTCAATCGCGCTGAGTGCCACGCCGAGCGCGCCAAGGAAGCCGAATGCCAGCACGCCGGGCTGCCCGGCGAACCTGCCGCACACCAGCGCGAGCACGCAGGCGGTAGCGAGTTCGAATACCGCGGGCGCGCCAAGACGCCTGCCGCAATCCCGGCACCGTACGGCCTGCCACCTGGGCGCGGCCGCGCCGCAGTGCGGACAGGCCGTCCGATCCGGATCACCGCTGGGCACGGCCATCCGGAATACCGGACCGCGCAGCAGGGTACCGATCGGTACGCCGGCCGCGGCGCCCGACGCGGCCCACGCGAGGTTCATGCCGCCACGGTAGGCACAGGGCCGGGGACCTGCGGTTCTCTCGTACTAAAACGGGCCGGCCGACGCGGGGTGACGACCGATCGGCCATGCCCTGTCGGGCGATCGTATGACATGTCGGCCGAGCGCCGAAAACCTGTAGCCGGATGCCCGATGCCGCCAGGCCCGCCGATCGCGCACTCTTTTCCCTGCGGGGGACGGGCTTCCGGCCGTCTTTCCTGCGGGGGGGACGGGCTTCCGGCCGTCCACCAAGTCTGGCGGGGATGATCCTGCCCACACGACCTTGGAGATAACCAATGCTCAAGTCCTATTTCGTCCTGCAGAGCTACCTGACCCGCCTGCTGAACCGTGACGACCGCGGCGCGACCGCCGTTGAGTACGGCCTGATGGTCGCGCTGATCGCCGTGGTGATCATCGGTGCCGTCACCTTGCTCGGCCAGAACCTTCTCAACATCTTCAACACGGTCGCGGCCGCTGTCTGACAAAAGATGGCGGGGCGGGCATCCGCCCCGCCATCTCCGGGGCTGACCCCCCGCCCAGACCTGATATCGGAAAGGTGCGGCCCACGATGAGACGTCGGCTGGCCCGGAGCGCCGCGCGAGACCGCGGTGCCGCCGCGGTGGAGTTCGCGCTGCTGCTGCCTGTGCTGTTGCTCCTCGTCTTCGGCATCATCGACTTCGGGCGTGCCCTGAACGCCCAGATCACCCTCACCCAGGCGGCTCGTGAGGGCGCGCGGATAGCGGCGCTCGGCGAGTCCAACGTGGTGAGCGGCACCCAGGCCGCCGCGACCGGGCTGAGCCCCGTCGCGGTGACCGTGACCTCCTGCCCGGCGGGCGCCGGAACCGGGGTCAACGCGGTGGTGAAAGCCAGCTACTCCTTCTCGTTCGTCACCCCGCTAAGCGCCATCGCCGGGATTCTCGGCTCAAGCCTCGGATCGACGATGACGCTCACCGCCACGGGAGTAATGCCATGCGAGACTTGATCTTCCGGCGGGTCCGGATCCGCCTGACCCGGCGCTTGCCGCGGCTAGCAGCCGACGGCGAACGAGGTGCCATCGGCGTGCTCGTGGCGGTGCTGGTCGGGACCGGCGTGCTGGTCGGAATGGGCGCTCTGGTGGTCGACGTCGGCCAGCTCTACCAGAACCGCGCCGAACTGCAGAACGGCGCCGACGCGGCCGCGCTCGCGGTAGCCAAGAGCTGCATCAAAGCGACCTGCGCGCCATCGATCGCTACGCAGTACGCCGACGCCAATGCCTCCAAGCTGACCGGCGGCACGGCGGATGTGAACCAGGTGTGCGGTTCCGGCATCCTGGGGGCCTGCCCGGCCAGCAGCGGCAAGATTACCGACTGCCCGGCGGCCCCGGCGGCCGGCACGAACTACGTTGACGTGCACACGTCCACCGAGCTGGCCAACGGTTCCCACCTGCTGCCCCCGGTCTTCGCCAGAACGCTGGCGGGGAACAGAGGCTACCGGGGCAGTACGGTGTACGCCTGCGCGCAGGCCGAATGGGGCGCGCCGTCGAGCGCAACCACGTTCGCGGTAACGTTCTCGGCCTGCACCTGGGACAAGGACACCAACCTCGGGACCACGTTCGCGCAGCCCCCGCCATACCCGCCGAACTCGTTGCCCGCGGCCTCGCTCGACCAGGTGCTTTTCCTGCACACCACGAAAAGCAACACCGGCTGCCCCACCGAGCCGGCCGGCGCGGATGCTCCCGGCAGCTTCGGCTGGACCGACGATTCCGGGAACTGCTCGGTCACGATCAACAACGGCAGCTACGGAGGCAACACCGGGGTGTCCGTCAGTCAGGACTGCGGGGACGCGATCTACAGCGACTGGCTCAACAAGACCCTGGTCTTCCTTCCCGTTTACACCACTGTCGGCGGCACCGGGACCAACACGACCTACACCCTGAAGGGGTTTGCCGCCTTCGTCATCACGGGCTACAACCTCCCTGGCCTGAAGTCGCACGGCCAAGGCTCGGACTGGCTGAATTCCAAGAACAACTGCAAGGGCAGCAACGTCTGCATCAATGGTTACTTCACCCAGGGCCTCATCCCGTCCATTGGCAGCCTCGGCGGCCCCAACCTGGGCGCCTACATCATCAAGCTCACCGGCTAGCCCACCACGGAAACCTAAAGAAGCGGAACTATGAAACGTCGCGGACTAACCATCGCGCTGGCGGTGCTGCTGGCCGTACTCGGCACCACAGGGGTCCTTGTCTACGTCAAGCATGCCAACACCCGCGCGCTCGCGGGCCAGCGGGCGGTCACCGTTCTGGTAGCGAAAAACACCATCCCGTCGGGCACCTCCGCGGGCGACGCCCAAGATCAAGGGCTGCTGACGACAGAGACGCTGCCCGCGGCAAGCGTGCCCGCCGACGCGCTCAGCGCGGTCAGTCCTGATATCAGAGCGCTGGTGACAGACTCCCAACTGCAGCCGGGGCAGCTGCTGCTGCGCCCGATGCTGGTAACGGCCGCGCAGGTAACCAACGGTCTGGCGATTCCCAGCGGCATGGTCGCGGTCTCCATCCTGTTCTGCGTGCCGGAGGCGGTGGCCGGCAACATACACCCTGGTTCGCAGGTCGCGGTGTTCGACACCGTCATCACCGGCCAGTCCAATGTGAACGCGCAGGCGGCCTGCTCCGGCCCCCACCAGTGGATATCAGGCGATACCGCTAACACCAAGCTGATACTGGCCAAGGTGACCGTCCTCGAGGTGGGTCTTGCGTCCGCCAACAGCCAGGGCAGTGCGCAGTCAGGCAGCAGCGCGTTCGGGAACGGCTCAAGCAACAGCAACAGCCAGAACAGCGAGCTGGTAACTGTGGCGGTCAACCAGCACGACGCCGAGCGCGTGATCCAGCTCACCGAGGACGGCTTGCCCTACCTGGCTCTAGTAGACGCCAATTCGGGCCTCAGCGCCACGACGACCGGAGTTAGCGCCCAAGGGCACTAGGTGAGGAGAGAAAGCATGCCTATCGTCTGCGAGCCTGCCGCACAGCTCGAAGCGCTGAGCCCAATCATCGGCGGTTACGTGCGCCCCGTGGACAGCCTTGGCGAGGCGGCCCGGCTGCTGGCCGACGATCCTGCCGAGACGCTGGTAGTGATCGGCCCGGGAACCACCATCGACGACGCGCTCTCGTTCGCCGCCTACCTGCGGATGGAGCGGCCGAGCGTCGGCGTCGTGCTAGTTCGATACCAGATCGACGTCTGGCTGCTGAGCAACGCCCTGCAATGCGGCGTTCGCGAGGTCGTCGCCGCTGGCGATGACCGGGCGCTGGCCACTGCCTGTGAACGGTCGCTAGAGGTATCGTCGCGGCTGATCGCGGCGCCCTCTGCCCCTGGGGGAGCGCCCGCGCCGCAGGGCGAGATCATCACAGTGTTCGCTCCCAAGGGCGGAGTCGGCAAGACCACGCTGGCGACAAACCTCGGGATCGTGCTGGCCGGCGAGGGCCGCCAGGTGTGCGTGGTTGACCTGGACCTCACGTCCGGGGACATCGCGATCAGCGTGCAACTCGACCCGGTCCGCACCCTTGTCGACGCCGTGCCGATGGCCGGGCACATCGACGTCACCGGCGCCGCGTCCTTGCTCACCAGGTACCGGGCTGGCCTGCAGATGCTGCTGGCGCCGGTCGCTCCGGGCGACGCGGAAAAGATAACCGCCGCTCTCGTCACCGAATTGCTCGGCGTGTTGCGGACCATGTTCGAGTACATCGTGGTGGACACGCCCGCGTATCTGAGCGAGCACGTGCTGGCCGCGATGGATCTTTCCGCGCACCATGTGCTGATCGCCACCCCTGATGTGCCGGCGCTGAAGAACCTCCGCGTCACCGCGGACATGCTTGACCTGCTCTCGTACTCCAAGGAGGCCAGGTCGATCGTGCTCAATCGTTCGGACTCGAACGTCGGGCTGAGCCCAGACGACGTGGAGCGGGTGCTGCGCACTTCGATCGCCGTGCACATCCCGTCCAGCCGCGCGGTGCCCCTGTCGATCAACAACGGCACGCCGATCACGCTGGTGAACCACGAACACCCGGTGAGCAGGGCCATCGTCCGGTTCGCTCAGCAGCGGCTGCTCGGCATGCCAGCGGCGAACTCCGCGGTCCGGCCGAATCGGCGCGACAAGCGGAAGACGGCATGAGCAGCCTGTCCGACCGGATCGCGCAGCGGCTGACACCCGGCGCGGCGCCGGGTGAGTCGCCGGGCGGGTCCCGCCGGAACGGGCGGTACCTCGACCCGTTCGCGGCGGTGAAACACAGCGTGCACGCGGCGCTGCTGGAGACACTCGGCCCGCGACTTTATGACGCGCACATCGACCAGCGAGAGCTGGAGCAGCGAGTGGTTGCCGCGCTGGGGAGCGTGCTCCAGCGCGACGAGACCCCGATGACGGTCTCCGACAGGGCGCGCGTCGCGAATGAGGTACTCGACGACATCCTTGGCCATGGGCCGCTGGAGCCGTACCTGCGCGATCCTGACGTGTCCGAGATCATGGTCAACGGGCACGATCAGCTGTACGTCGAGCGCGCTGGCCGCATTTACAGCGTGGATGCGGGTTTTACCGATGAGAGCCACCTGCGCCGGACGATCGACAAGATCGTGGCGCGGGTCGGCCGCCGCGTCGACGAGGCCAGTCCGATGGTGGACGCGCGCCTGCCGGATGGCAGCCGGGTCAACGCGGTCGTGCCGCCGATCGCGCTGGACGGCTCGCTGCTGACGATCCGGAAGTTCGCCGCGGATCCCTTCACCGCGGAAGATCTCGTGTCGTTCGGCACCATGACCCCGCAGGTGGCCAACGTGCTGCGCGCTTGTGTATGGGGCCGGCTGAACATCGTGATCAGCGGCGGCACCGGTTCCGGGAAAACCACCACCCTGAACGTGCTGTCCTCGTTCGTGCCCGCCGACGAGCGGATCGTCACCATCGAGGACGCGGCGGAACTGCAGTTGCGGCAGGACCATGTGCTCCGGCTCGAATCCCGTCCGGAAAACCTGGAGGGGCGCGGCCAGATCGCCATCCGCGACCTGGTGCGCAACGCACTGCGAATGCGGCCGGACCGGATCATCGTCGGCGAGGTTCGCGACGGCGCGGCGCTGGACATGCTGCAGGCCATGAACACTGGTCACGATGGTTCCATCACGACCGTGCACTCGAACTCACCGCGCGACTCGCTGTCCCGCCTGGAGACGATGGTGCTGATGGCCGGCTTCGACCTGCCGGAACGAGCGATCCGCGAGCAGATGGCGTCCGCGATCGACTTGATCGTCCATCAGGCCCGGCTGAAGGACGGCACCCGGCGGATCACCCACATCACCGAGGTCGACGGCATGGAAGGCGGCATCATCACCTTGCAGGACGTGTTCACGTTCGACTTCCGTGCCGGGGTGGACGCCGACGGCAAGTTCCGTGGCACGTTGCGCAGCACTGGCCTGCGGCCCCGGTTCGTCAGCCGCCTCGCCGAGCGCGGCATCGTGATACCGCCGGAAACCTTCAAAGTCTTGGAGCTAGGACGATGATCCGGCTCACGAAGGCGATACGGTGGCCCGTCGGCATCCTGGTGGCCGGCGCCGTGGCGCTGTTGCCGTCGCTGCCGATGGGGATCGCGAACGCCAGCGTCCAGTCGCCGGCCTCGGGATCCTCGCGGGTCGCGGTGATCCTGCTGGACGTGAGCAAAGCGCTCACCCCCGCCCAGACGGAGGCAGAGCGCAGGGCGGTGCTGAGCTACGCGCGAGCGCTGCCACCAGATGTCAAAGTCGGACTGGTGAAGTTCAGCAACTACTGGCAGGTCATGCTTTCGCCCACCGCTAACCGCGGTGCACTCAACGCGGCATTGAACGCCAGCCATCGGAGCAGTTCGACCGCGGCCGGTATCTACGGCGCCCTGCGGGCCGCGGCGTCGGCCGTAAAGGCGGCTGGCGGCGCGGCGGGCAGCAGGCTGCTCGTGCTCTCCGAGGGAGAAACGATTCCCGGATCCACCTCCCTCAAGTCAGCCTCCCCTGTCGACGTCATTACTTGGTACGCGGATAGCGATGACAACCTGGCCGCGCTGCGCGTTCTCGCATCGGCGACTGGCGGGCGCGTCGCGGCGCCCGCCGACGCGGCAGAGTTGGCGAGTGCGTTCCCGGGCTGGCGTCCGCCCGCGGCGGCCGCGCACACCGCGCACGCCGCGCATGTCGCACACGCCACCCGCGCTGCGCAGGCGCCTTTGTCGTGGAAGCTTTTGGCCATGCTGGCCTGTATTTTCGTTTCGCTCCTGCTCGCCGGGCTGTTCTTCTTCACCAGCCCGCTGCACCGCGAGGATCCTGCCCGCCGCCTGGAAGCTCAGCTGGACCGTCACTACGCGGCACGACATGGGTCCCGGGCCGAGGGCGGCGCGGCCGCCGAGGGAAAGATGGCCAGCGCCGCCGTCAACGGGGTAGCGCGGCTGCTCGGCTCCAAGGCGGAGCAGCGGCTCGCGGCGCGGCTGGATCTGGCCGGCATCGCACGCAAACCGTCCGAGTGGGTGGTGCTTGGCGGCTCCGCCGGCCTGCTGATAGCCGTGCTGGTGTCCCTGCTGACCCAGAGCCCGCTGCTTGGCATTCTGGCCGGTGCGCTGGTCGGCTGGCTGGGCATGCGCCTCATTGTCAGCGTGCGCATCAGCCGGCGGCGGGCTGCCTTCGCTGACCAGCTTCCTGACCTGCTGCAGCTTGTCGCGGGATCCCTGCAGTCGGGATTCTCGCTGCCGCAGGCGCTGGACGCCGTGGTCCGGGAGGACACCCAGCCGTCGGCCGGCGAGTTCTCGCGGGCCCTGGCCGAGACTCGGATAGGCAGCGACGTCGAGGACGCGCTGGAGCGGGTCGCCGACCGGATGGACTCGACCGACCTGCGCTGGGCGGTCATGGCGATCCGCATCCAGCGCTCGGTCGGCGGCAACCTGGTGGAGGTGCTGCGCAACACGGTTGACATGATGCGCGAGCGCTCGGGTCTGCGCCGCCATGTGCGAGCGCTCAGCGCCGAGGGGCGGCTGTCCGCGTACATCCTGATCGGGATGCCGGTGGTGGTCGGCGGCTGGCTGTTCCTTTCCAGGGGCGGTTACATGCGGCCGCTGTACACCACACCGTTTGGCCTGGGGATGCTGATCGGCGCAGGAGTCCTGGTCGTGTTGGGAACCGTGTGGATGCGCAACGTCATCAAGGTGGAGGTTTGAGATGTCCAGTTCGCTACTGCTCGTCGGAGCCCTCGGCACACTCGGACTCGCGATCGCCATCCTCGTGGTAGCCATGATGCCCGCACGGCCCGGCGAGGGCGGGGTCGCCGGCGCACTCGCGGCTATCGAGAAGCGTTACGCCCAGGGGACGGGGACGGCCGCGCAGGCCGCCGACTCGTTCGCCGCGCTGCCGGGCTGGCTGCGGGCGCTGGCGCTGCGACTGTCTCCCTCCGGAATCGCCGGCAAGCTCCAGCACCGACTCGACCTCGCGGGTAACCCGGCCCGCTGGAATCCCGACCGTATGCTCGCGGTCAAGGGGCTTGGGTTCGTGGTGCTCGGCGCGCTGGGCATGCTCTTCGGGGCACACAAGCCCGTTTTGCTCGTGCTCTTCGCGATTGCCGGCGCCGCCGCCGGCTTCTTCCTGCCGGACGTGCTGCTGTACAACGCCGGTCTCAAGCGGCAGCAGCGCATACAGCTCAATCTGCCGGACGCGATGGACATGCTCACCGTCTGCGTCGAGGCCGGCCTCGGGTTCGACGCCGCGCTCTCCCAGGTCGCGCGCAACACCGACGGGCCGCTGGCCGCGGAGTTGGCCCGCATGCTGCAGGAGATGCAGATCGGGAAGTCCCGCACGGAGGCGCTGCGGGCGATGGCGGACCGCACCACGGCCCCCGAGTTGCGTGCGTTCGTGTCGGCGCTGGTCCAAGCCGGCGAGCTGGGAATCTCCATCGCCAGCGTGCTGCGGGAGCAGGCAAAAGAGATGCGGCTGCGGCGCCGCCAGCGGGCCGAGGAACAGGCACAGAAGGTGCCGGTGAAGATCCTCTTCCCGCTGATCGCGTGCCTGTTCCCCGCCCTGTTCGTCGTTATCATCGGACCCGGCGTGATCTCGATCGCGCACGTCTTCTCCCACAGGTAGGGACGCATGGCAACCGGCTCAGCGCGGGCGCGCGTCGACCTTGGCAGGCTGATCATGATTCCGTCCGCCGTGCTGATGCTGGTGCTCGACTGGGCGTCACTGACTCACCATCCCGCCGGCGGAGTCGTCACCGCGCTGCGCTGGCTCGGGCTGGCCGGCGTCTGTGCCTTCTACACGCTGATCATCTGGTCCTACCTGCGGCGCGGGCCGGCGGTCGCGACGACCCGGTCTGCTACCGCCCATGTCGCGGCCGTGGCCGCCACATGTGCACCGTTCGCGATTCCATTGCTGCGCGCGACATCCCCGGGACCCGCGAGGCAACTCGCCGCCGACGTGCTTCTGCTGGCGGGCACGGCGTGGGCAGTGTGGTCGCTGCGCTTCCTTGGGCGCAACCTCTCGGTGCTCGCACAGGCCAGAGATGTCGTCGACCACGGGCCGTACCGCTGGATCCGGCACCCGCTATACGCCGGGGAGATCGTGTCCGCCCTTGGGCTCGCCATCGCCGCCGGATCGGCCGCGGCGGCCGGCCTCTGGCTGGCGCTCTGCGCGCTGCAGGCTTACCGCGCGCTGCGCGAAGAGCAGGTCCTGCTCGGGGCGCTACCCGGCTACCGGGCGTACCGCACCCGTACCGCGGCCCTCCTGCCTGGGATCTTCTAGTAGGCCAACAACGAACGAGGCGGCTCCGGCACCAGCTTGTGCGGGTGCGGAGCCGCCACGCCTCCGTTCGGGATAATGCCGTTTCTAGCCCTTGACGATCGCCTTAGCGGTCACCGGGGCGTAGTGCGCGTCACCCGCGAAGACCGCCGTGAAAGTCGTGTTGTTCGTGACCTTGTAGCTGATCGTCAGGACGCCAGCGGCGTTGACCTTAGCCTTCTTGACCAGCTTCTTCGCGCCGCCGGCGGGCTGCGCGTAGATGGACACGTACCGGCTGTTGTAGGTCTTCCCGAGGTGCGCGGTCACCTGCACCGTGGTCCCGCCGCTCACCGACCCGGGCGCGGTCACGCGCAGCGTGGTGTGCAGCGCGTTGACGACAATCAGGCACGAGTGCCAGTTAGGCGCGTAGGTCCCGTTGGTCGCGTAGTAGGCCGTGTAGTAGTAGTGGGCGTACTTCGGCGGCACGTCGGCGTAGGTGTAGGTGCCCCCGGCCACGGTGTGCGTGGTGAGCGTGGTGAGGGCGGAGGTCCCTACGACCTGGCGGAAGATCTTCACGGTGACTCCGGCTGGCGCCGGGGCGCCGCCAAGCTCGAGCTTGCCGCGCAGGACTACCTTGGCGCCCGCCTGCCAGAAGAACTTGGGGCTCGTCAGGTCGAGCGAGCTGGCCTTGTACTGCGGGTACTGAAGGACGTCGAGGACGTAGCCAGCGCCGGCGTTGAGGACCGCGACCAGCTTGGTGGCGTCCGAGGTCCAGGACAGGCCGTCCGGAGCGACGGTGGAGCCGGTCAGCGGGTATGCGTTCTCGGCGGTGCCGTTGGTC
>Ga0306924_10004309_pt1 | contig 13875 bp, 8 predicted proteins | sample sta12Can44000111_FD_203756 | JGI IMG/M metagenome (GOLD analysis project Ga0306924, IMG submission 203756) | Lab enrichment of tropical soil microbial communities from Luquillo Experimental Forest, Puerto Rico - statanox.12C.anox.44.000.111 (v2)... | ecosystem: Environmental > Terrestrial > Soil... | reverse complement strand
CAAGGCCAGCGATCCGCCGGCCGCATCGGCGCTTCGCTGATCAAGGCCGAACAAAAAGCAAGGGAGCGCGTGACATCGTCACGCGCTCCCGCCAGCTTGCGTCCTCTCGCCGCGCCGTCGCTCCGGCGCGCCGTGCCGCTAGTTGGTGATCTCCTTGAATACCTCGGTCAGGTTGGCGGTCTCGTCCTTGATGATCTTGTCGAACTGCTGCGGCGTGTCCGTCACGCCGATGACGAACTGCGCCGCGAGCTTCGCCTGGACCTCGGGAGACTTGATGATCTGGACGACGTCGCGATTGATCTTCTCGATGATCGGACGCGGTACCCCTGCCGGCGCCATCAGCCCAAACCAGGAATCGTAGACGTAGTCCAATCCCGCCTCTCGGAACGTCGGGACGTTCGGCATCTCCGGAATCCGTTGCGGGGTCACGGCCGCAAGCGCGCGCACCTTGCCGGCCTCGGCCATTTCTTTGGAAAGATTGACCGGCGCAAAATACATTTGCGCGTCGCCACGCACGACGGCTGTCACCGCATCGGGCGCGCTCTTGAACGGCACATGCACTATGTTGATGCCTGCCGCTTTCCGAAACAGCGCCCCGGCGATGAAGGTCGTGCTGGCAAGCCCGGGAGACGAGAAATTGAGTGTGCCCGGCTTCGCCTTTGCCAGGTCGATCAGTTCCTTGAGCGTCTTTGCCGGCACTTCCGGGTTGATGATCAGATAGAGCGGCGCCGAGCTGACACGGGTGATGCCAGCAAAGTCTTTCACCGGATCGAACGGTAAATTCTTGTTCACGAGCGCCGCGACTGTGTGCCCGTTCGAGGTCAGCATGAGGGTGTAGCCATCGGGTGCAGCCTTCGCGACGCCCACCGTCCCCGCGAGCCCGGGGCGGTTCTCGACGACGACCTGTTGGTTCCAGCGCTTGGCTAGTTCGTCGGCGAGGATGCGCGCCATGATGTCGGTCACACTGCCGGCGCCGAACGGGACGACAATGGTAACCCGCTGGTTCGGATAATCTTGGGCGACCGCCGGTGCGGGAGCGCCGAAAGTTGCGGCAAGCAGTGCCGCCATCCCAACCCAAAGCATGCGAACCACGGTCATCACATTCCTCCCAATATTGTCGGCGCAGCCATACAATGGGTTGCGGCTTCCTGGGAAGCGATTAAAGCAGGAAGCGATTTGACGGTATATGAGTAAAAACGTCCCTGCTTGCTCTTCACCCACGGACCGACATGCGCACTGAAGAGGCCCGCCCCGTCCATCTTGAGGATTACCGCCCGCCCGACTGGCTGGTCGAGACCGTGGAACTTGACGTCTCCCTCGACCCCACGGCAACGGCGGTGCGCGCGGCGCTCACGCTGCGCCCCAACGGAAACGGCGCGGCGCCCGCGCCACTGATGCTCGATGGCGAGTCGCTGAAGCTCCGCGCGCTCAAGCTCGACGGCGCCGCGCTCCCGCCGGAACAGTTCGTCGCGACGCCGGAGCGGCTGACCATTGCGCAGCCGCCCCAGCGCCGGTTCCGGCTGGAGATCGAGACCGTCGTCGACCCGTCGGCCAACACGCAGTTGTTGGGCCTTTATCGTTCGGGCGCGATCTATTGCACCCAATGCGAGGCCGAGGGCTTTCGCCGCATCACCTATTTCCCGGACCGCCCCGACGTCATGGCGGTCTATACCACCCGCATCGAGGCTGAGAAGGCCGACGCAGCGGTGCTGCTCGCCAACGGCAATCTCGTCGCATCAGGCGACGTGCCGGGCACAACGCGACACTTCGCGGTCTGGCACGATCCGTTCCCGAAGCCGTCGTATCTGTTCGCGCTGGTGGGCGGGAAGCTGGCCTGCGTCGAGGACCGCTTCCGCACCATGTCGGGCCGCGAGGTCGCGCTGCGGATCTATGTCGAGCCGGGCAAGGAAACGCGCTGCGTCTACGCCATGGACTCGCTCAAGCGCGCCATGCGCTGGGACGAAACCGCGTTCGGCCGCGAATACGATCTCGACATTTTCATGATCGTCGCGGTCTCGGACTTCAACATGGGCGCGATGGAGAACAAGGGTCTCAACGTCTTCAACGACAAATACGTGCTTGCCTCGCCCGAGACCGCGACCGACAACGATTTCGAGCGGATCGAGGCGATCATCGCCCACGAATACTTTCATAATTGGACCGGCAACCGCATCACCTGCCGCGATTGGTTTCAGCTCTGCCTCAAGGAAGGGCTCACGGTTTTTCGCGATCAGGAGTTTTCAGCCGATCAGCGCTCGCGCGCCGTCGAGCGCATCAGCGACGTACGCGGCTTGCGCGCGCATCAATTCGTCGAGGACGCAGGTCCGCTCGCGCATCCCGTGCGACCCACCGTCTACCGCGAGATCAACAATTTCTATACGGCGACCGTCTACGAGAAAGGCGCCGAGGTCGTGCGCATGCTCACACGGCTGCTCGGCCCGGAGAATTTCCGCAAGGGCATGGACCTCTATTTCGCCCGCCACGACGGCGAGGCGGCGACCATCGAGCAATTCGTGCAATGCTTCGCCGACGTGTCAGGCGCGGACCTCACGCAATTCATGCTCTGGTACTCCCAGGCCGGCACGCCCGAGGTCGTCGCCACTGGCAGCTACGATGCGCATGCGCAGACCTATCGCCTCGACCTCGCCCAGAGCGTCCCCGCAACACCCGGCCAGCCGAGCAAGGAGCCGATGGTCGTTCCGCTCGCCATCGGACTCGTCGGGTGCGATGGGCGCGACCTGCCGCTCAAGCTCGGCGATGGGCGCGCGATCGAGCACGGTGTGCTGACTCTGACCGAGCCCGCCGAAACCTTCGTGTTCGCCGATATCGGCGAACCGCCGGTGCTTTCGCTCAATCGCGGATTTTCCGCGCCGATCAAGCTCGTCGCCAATCTTGGCGCCGATGATCTGCGGTTCCTCGCCGCCCACGATGCCGATCCGTTCAATCGCTGGCAGGCGCTGCAGACGCTGGCCACTCGCTTGCTCGTCGACAATACCTCCGCTGTGCGCGCGAACGGCGCGGCGCGGCAAGATCCGGGCCTCCTCGCTGCGCTGGGCGCAATTCTGGCTGACGGGGCGCTCGAACCTGCCTTTGTCGCCCTTGCGCTGACGCTTCCCGGCGAGGCGGATATCGCGCGCGAGATCGCTCGCGATGTCGATCCCGATGCCGTGTTCGCGGCGCACTCCGCCTTGCGCGCGGCGGTCGGCGAGCACCTCGCCGAGCCTCTCTTCGATCACTATCGCCGGCTGTCCGAAAGCGCGCCCTACCAGCCCGACGCCGCCAGCGCCGGACGGCGCACGCTGCGCAATACTTGCCTCGACCTTCTTGTTGCAACACGCCGGACAGACGCCATCATGCTCGCCGCGCGACAGTATCGGGCGGCGGACAACATGACCGACCGCATGGCCGCGCTCTCGACGTTGTCGCTGTGCGACGTGGCCGAGCGCGCCGCCGCGCTCGACGATTTCTACGCCCGCTATGCCGATGATCCGCTGATTGTCGACAAATGGCTCACGCTGCAGGCCACTGTTCCGGAACCGGCGACGCTCGACCGCGTCAAGGCGCTCACCAGCCATCCCGCCTTCTCGTTTGCCAATCCCAATCGCATACGCGCCTTGATCCACGCGTTTGCGCTGGCGAACCAGAAGGAGTTCAACCGCGCCGACGGCGCTGGCTACGACTTCGTCGTGGACACGGTGCTGGCGCTCGATCCCAAGAATCCTCAGGTCGCGGCGCGGCTGTTGTCGGCGTTCAAGAGCTGGCGCATGCTCGAGCCGACACGGCGCGCGCGGGCGCAAGCGGCCTTGCGGCGGGTAGCGGCGGCGCCTTCGCTTTCACCCGACGTGAGCGACATCGTGCAACGCGCGCTGGCCAAGGACTGACGCGCGCACGCCTTGGCGGCACGAAACAAGAACGCAAATGGCGCAGGTTTTGGGCCCAAAAGCCATTGCCGATCAAGGACAAAGCACCGATTCATCAATCTTGCAGATTCGTTAACGGACCTCTCGACAAATCGCCATCTTTCGATTCCAATCAAAAGTGATTCGGAGAGATGCGGCACATCCTTCCGATGAAGGTGATGGGGACCCGAACGGAGGCGAGGCATGGCGCGCGCCGAAGTCGCGAGCGCGTCCGTAAGTTCTGATTCAATCAAGGGACTAGCTCAGTCGATCGCCAAACCCGCCTATCGGCGGCTGCTCACCGCCGAGCCGGCGTTGCGACGTGCCGTCCCCGCGCTGATCATCGCATTCCTCCTCACGATCTGCGTCGGTGCGATCGTGCAGGTGGTGGACCATCGTCGCCAGGCGATCAGCGAGATCGTCAAGCAGATCGAAGGCAGCGCCGATTTCCTCGTCGATCGGCTCGAACGGCTGGAGCAGCCGAAAGCCGGCTCGGAGCGTCGGCTGCAGACAGAGCTCGAACGCGTGATGCCGAGCTGGGCGCGCGCCCCCGGCCGCCAAGTGCTGATCGCCAACGGCGACGGCGTCATCGTCGCCGGCATCCGCCATGAGGTCGTCACCAATGCCGACGGCACGATCAGCACGACCGCGCCGCTCGAGGCCGGGATGGTCGGACGCCGGCTGATCGACGTGCTTGGCCCCACTCAGCCGCTGACCACGTTCGGTGCCGCCGCCGGCGTTCTGGAAATTCCGCTTGCCGACGGTAGTCCGGCCTATGGGACGGTGCGCAGCTTTCACGGGTCGAACGGCGAGCTTGCGATCATCCATGGGCGGGCCGAAGCGCTGGCGGCGTGGGCGTCGGACACGGCGTTGACTGTCACGCTCTCGGCCACCACCGGATTCGTCGTCCTGATCCTCGGCTTCGCCTTTCATTGGCAGGCGACCCGCGCGCGGGAAGCCGACGTGATCTATGAGACGGTTCGCTCGCGCATCGATACGGCGCTCAACCGCGGCCGTTGCGGATTGTGGGACTGGGATCTCGCCCGCGGACGCGTGTTCTGGTCGCATTCCATGTTCGCGATTCTAGGCCTCAAGCCGCGGGACACGCTGTTGAGCTTTGGGGAGGTCGACGCCCTCGTCCATCCCGAGGATATCCATCTCTATGAGCTCGCCGCCCAACTCGCCGACGCTACCGCGACGCTGGTCGACCACGCCTTCCGTATGCGCCATGCCAACGGCAACTGGGTGTGGCTGCGCGCGCGCTGCGAGCTGGTCCAGCAGTCCGGTGAAGGCGGACCACATCTGATCGGGATCGCCGTCGACATCACCGAGCAGAAAACCTTGGTGGAGCGCACCGTCGAAGCGGATTTGCGGCTGCGCGACGCCATCGAGACCATCCCCGAGGCATTCGTGGTTTGGGACGCGCAGAATCGCCTCGTCTTGTGCAACTCGAACTTCCAGGAGCTTCACAACCTGCCGGACGCCGCGATCGAGGCCGGCGCCTCCTACGAGTCGGTGGTGGCGGCCGGACGCAAGCCGGTCGTGCGCTCGAAGGTCACGAGCGAAGGCCAGATCCCGGGCGCCCGCACCTTCGAGGCTCAACTCGACGACGGCCGCTGGCTGCATATCAGCGAGCGCCGGACCAAGGATGGCGGCTATGTCTCGGTCGGCACCGACATCACGAATATCAAGCTGCACGAAGAGAAACTGATGGAGAGCGAGAAGCGCCTGATGGCGACGGTCGCCGATCTGCGTCACTCGCAACAGAAGCTGGAGCGGCAGGCCGAGGAGGTCGCCGATCTCGCCGAAAAATACGCCGAGGAGAAAACCCGCGCCGAGGAGGCGAGCCAGGCCAAGTCAAAATTCCTCGCCAATATGAGCCACGAGTTGCGAACCCCACTCAATGCCATCATTGGATTCTCCGAAATCATGGAGTCCGGCATGTTCGGCTCGTTGGGCTCGGACAAGTATCGCGAGTATTGCGGAGATATCCATCAGAGCGGCCAATACCTGCTCGAAGTGATCAACGATATCCTCGACATGTCGAAGATCGAGGCGGGACGCATCCGGCTCGACGCCGAGCAGATCGAGCTCGAGCCTTTCCTCAACGACGCGATGCGGGTGGTGTCCGGACGCGCCGACGACAAACGGCTCAAGCTCACGGCCCGGCTCGGCCGCGGCATCCGTTTGACCGCCGACCACCGCCTGCTCAAGCAGATCGTGTTGAACCTACTGTCCAATGCGGTGAAGTTCACGCCGGAGGGCGGCCGCGTCACGATTCGCGCGCGGGCGGCCAGCGGCTGGGTCAGCATCTCCATCGCGGATACCGGCATCGGCATTCCGGAGGAGGCGCTGGCGCGGCTGGGCCGGCCGTTTGAGCAGGTCGAGAGCCAGCTCACCAAAAGCCATCAGGGCTCGGGCTTGGGGCTTGCGATCGCGAAGTCGCTCACCGAGTTGCACCATGGCGCGATGCGCATCCGCTCGACACCGGGGATCGGCACGATGGTGCTGCTGCGGCTGCCGATCAGCCGGACGGCAGCGCATAAGGAGGAGATCGCGGAGGCCGCGGCATAATCGGCAGCCGCGCGTTGGTGGTGACGTTCCACGTCTGCCGGCGCTTCATTCTCTGCCGTGCGGCCCGTCGAGCATCGGCCGCTCAAGACGACGCGCCGAGGATGCGATTGAAGCTTGCACGCACCTTGGCCTGCGTCTCGCCCAGGAACGCATCGAGCGTGGCAAAATCAGGCACGTCCGCGGCGCGCGCCAACAGCCCAATGAGGCCTGGCGCCGCCGCCTTCGGATCGAACTCGCCCGGCAGGCATAGCCGCAGAATCTGCGTGAGATCATGATAGAGCCGCACCGCTCGGCGCAGCACCTCGGCATCCTCGGCCTTGAGCAGCCCGAGCCGCCACGCCTTGTCGAGCACCTGCGTGGTCGAGGTGTCGAGAATATCGGGTGTCTGCGCCGCATGAATAAGCTGCAGATATTGGGCGATGAATTCGATGTCGATCAGCCCGCCGGCGACGTATTTGAGATTCCAGCGGTCGCTGTCGCCTTTCTCGGCCGCGATGGCGTTGCGCATTTCCACGACGTCGCCGGCCACCGTCTCCGCGTCACGCGCTCGGCATAGCACGGAGCGGATGACGTCCTCGACCCGCGCCGCGAATTGCGGCGTCGCCGACACGACGCGCGCGCGCGTGAGCGCGAGATGCTCCCAGGTCCAAGCCTCGTTCTCCTGATAAGCCGCAAAACCGTCGATCTGGGTCGCGACCGGCCCGGAGCGTCCGGAGGGCCGCAGCCGCATATCGACCTTATAGAGCAAGCCGTGATTGGTCTGCGCGGTGAGCGCGCTGATCAGGCGCTGCGTCAGCCGCGAGAAATATTGCGCGCCATAGAGCCGGCGCGGACCCACCGATTCCGGATGCTCGGGATCGAAGTCATAGACGACGATGAGGTCGAGATCCGAGCTTGCCGTCATCTCGTGCCCACCGAGCTTCCCGAGCGCCAGGATCGCGGTCTGCTGCCCTGCGATGCGGCCGTGCAAGTGCGCGAAATGCTCTTCGATCGCGCGGTGAAGCGGGCGAATGAGCGCATCCGCCAGCCGGGCGAAGGCCTCGCCCGCCTGCTCCGCCGACACGGTTCCCGAGAGAATGCGCGTCCCGATCAGGAACATCTGCTCCTGCGCGAAGATGCGGATGCGATCGAGGAAGTCCTCATACGACCCGGCTTGGCGCAGCGAGCGCTCGAGGGCGGCCGCGAGCTCGGTTTCTTCCGGCAGCGCGCCGAAGAAGCTCGGGTCGATCACCGCATCCATGACCTCCGGAAACTGAGCGAGGCCGTCGGCGAGTCGTGGCGCGGCGCCAAGCACGAGCGCGATCAGGGCGGTCAGATCGGGATTCTGTCGCAACAGCGAAAACAGCCGCCCGCCGCCGTGCAACCCGGCGAGGAAGCGGTCGAACGCCACGACCGCCGCATCGGGGTTTGCCGAGCGGGCAAAATGTTGAAGCAGCATGGGCACGATTTCGGCGAGCTGGGCGCGCGCGAACGCGCCCTTGAGTGTGCCGTAGCTTCCCGTGCCCCAGCGCCGCACCAGAGCGGAGGTCTCCAGCGGGCGACGAAAGCCCATTTCGGTCAATCGGTCGAGAGTTTCGCGATCGTCCGCCTCAGATGGAAAGAGCAATGTCCGGCGACCGACCTCGATGACGGGCGCATTCTCGAACAGCGTCGCATAGTGGCGTTGCACATTGCGCAGATGAACGAGCAAGGCATGCGCAAAGGCGTCCCGGTCGGAGAAGCCGGCGAAGCGGGCAAAGCGTTCGAGCCCGTCCCGATCGGCTGGCAAGGTGTGGGTCTGCTCGTCGGCCACCATCTGGAGACGGTTTTCGACCACACGCAGGAAACGGTAAGCGGCGGCGAGATCATCGCGCGCCTCGTTGTCGATCCAGCCGCCGGCGGCCAGCGCCGCGAGCGTTTGCAGCGTCTCTTTGACGCGCAGCTCGGGATATCGGCCGCCGGCGATGAGTTGCTGCGTCTGGACGAAGAATTCGATCTCGCGGATGCCCCCGCGGCCGAGCTTGATGTTGTGCCCTTCGACCGCGATCTCATCGTGGCCGCGATAGGCGTGGATCTGCCGCTTCATCGCGTGCACGTCGGCAACCGCCGCGAAGTCGAGATATTTGCGCCAGATGAAGGGCGCAAGCCCCGCGAGGAACGCCTCCCCGGCCGCAACGTCGCCCGCGCATGGCCGCGCTTTGATCAGCGCGGCACGCTCCCAATTCTGTCCGCGGCTCTCGTAGTAGTCGAGCGCCGCCGTGGTGGAGATGGCGATTTGAGTAGAGGAGGGATCGGGACGCAGCCGCAGATCGGTGCGGAATACGTAGCCGTCGGGGGTACGCTCCTGCAAGAGCTTCACCAGCATGCGCGTGAGCCGCACGTAAAATGCCGCCGGCTCCGTGGCCGCGACGAACGCCGCGGGGTCGTAGAAGACGATGAGGTCGACATCGCTCGAATAATTGAGCTCGCCCGCCCCCATCTTGCCCATGGCGAGCACGATATAGCCCGAGCCTTGCCCAGGACGCCCGGACCCGGAGACTTTGAGCTTGCCGCGGCGCTGCGCATCGACGAGCAGATAGTCAACCGCGGCACCAACGGCCGCATCGGCCAGCGTGGTCTGCCGCTCGACGACCTGCGTCACCGGCCAAACGCCGCCAATATCGGCGAGTGCGATCAACAGCGCCGCCTCCGCCTTCATGCGGCGAAGCAGGCGCATCGCTTCGGCTTCATCGCGCGTTGCCGCGATCGCGCGTTTTGCGTCAGCGAGCATGTCCCCGAAGCGGCGTTCGGGCTCGGCTTCGAGAAGCGCGACGAACCGCTCCGGCGAATCGCGTACGAGATCCCAGAGATAGGGCGAGCCGCCCGCCAGTCCCGTTATCAGCGCGTCAAGCCTTGCGTGAGCGGCAGCGAGCCGGGTCAGCGTCTTGCCGGCGGACAGGCCGGCGATTTCAGCGCGCCAGTCGGCGACGCGCGCACGCGCCTCGTCCGCGGCTTGAAGGTGCGGCGCCGCCGCGATCCGTCGCACAAGCGAGCTGTCGCCTAAGCTCTCCACCGACGTCATTCTCCGAACGCGATCATGCCCGCACGGTCCCGGCATCCCCTCTTAGCAGACGCGCGGCATCAAATAGGTGAATGGCGCCGCATCTGCGGTTTGCGCGCAGTCGCGATATGGCGTGTCGCAAGCCGTCCACGCCGGTTTTGCGGGGATGACAAGCCCGGCCATGACGTCGGTATCGTAACGCTTCATGCCGCCGGTTGGGCCGATCCGGCGCGCGGCAGCGAGATGACGGTCTTGAGGCCGGGGTGATTATCCTCGAGCTTGAGCTCGCCGCCATGGAGGCGGGCCACCGCCGAGGCCAGGCTCAGCCCCAGCCCCGAGCCCGGCTGCGAACGGCTCTGTTCGAGCCGCACGAAGCGTTCGACCGCGCGGCCGCGGTCGGCCGCGGGAATGCCGCGACCGCTATCGGCGACCGCAAGCAAGATTCGGTCGCCCTCTCCCACCGCCGTGACCACGATTTCAGCGTCGGCCCCGTTTACCCGGCCGCCGTCGGGCGCGCCATATTTGATGGCGTTGTCGACTAGATTGGCGAGCGCCTGGCTGACGAGCTCCCGGTTGCCGTGAACCGGCGCAGCCGCCGGCGCTTCGACCTTGAGGTGGATGCCCTTGTCATCGGCGAGCGGCTCGTACAGCTCGCCCACCCCGCGCGCGATCTCGGCCGCATCAAACTCGGTCATACCGTCGCGCGCCTGGCCCGACTCCGCGCGCGCGATCATGAGCAGCGCATTGAAAGTGCGGATCAACGCCTCCGATTCCTCGATCGTGCTCTCGAGCGCCGCTCGATACTGGGATTCGTCCTCGGCGAGACGCAACGCTTCCTCGCACCGGTTGCGCAACCTGGTCAGCGGCGTCTTGAGATCATGCGCGATATTGTCGGAGACCTCCTTGAGGCCGTGCATGAGCGCCTCGATGCGCTCGAGCATGGCGTTGAGGTTGGTGGCGAGGCGATCGAGCTCATCGCCGGTGCCCGCAATCGGGAGGCGCCCGGTCAGATCTCCGTCCATGATCTGCCGCGTCGTCTCCGTCATCGCGTCCACGCGCTTGAGCACCCGCCGCGTCACGAAGAATCCGCCGGCAACACCGAGCACGATGACGACTGCCAACGACCAGCGGCCGGCCGCGAGCACGATGTCGTGCAAGCGTTCGCGCTCTTCGAGATCGCGTCCGACCAGGAGCCGGAAGCCGGCCGGCAATTGAAACACGCGGATCAGGGCGTGATGCTCGGCGCCGTCGGGATCGTCTAAACGCCGATAGGCGGTTTCCGTCCAGCCGGATGTTTCGAGAATGCCGGTCGAGAGCGATCCGACATTGCCGGCGAGCCCTTCCCCCGCGCGCGTGGTCACGAGATAGAGGCTCGAGCCGGGCCGACGCGACCGCGCATCGACGACGAACACGAGCCGGCGGATACCGCCCTGGCGATATTGCTCGGCCAAGCCGGTGATCTCCGCATCGACCGTCTGCGTGATTTGTTCGGTGATCAGCCGACGCGTATTCCAGGCGAAATAGCCGAGCAGGAAAGCGGCAAACAGCGCAAACACCGTGAGATAGACCAGCGTGAGCTTGAACGCCGTCGTGCGCAGAAGCTTGCCGAGCGCCGTCATCCGTCACCCCCGCACGTCGTCCTGCGCGCCGCAGGCAATGACGACGTCATTTGCTGTCGCGGATCATATACCCTGCGCCGCGAACCGTATGCAGCAAAGCCTGGGTGAAACCTTTATCAATCTTCGAGCGCAGCCGCGAGATGTGCACGTCGATGACGTTGGTTTGCGGATCGAAATGATAATCCCACACGTTCTCGAGCAGCATGGTGCGAGTCACGACTTGACCCGCGTGCTTCATGAGATATTCGAGCAGACGGAACTCCCGCGGCTGCAGGACGATCTCGTCGCCTGCGCGGGTCACCTGATGCGATAGCCGGTCGAGCTCGAGATCGCCGACGCGGTAGACCGTCTCCTCGCGGCCCCCGCGCCGACGCGCCAATACCTCCGTGCGCGCGAGCAGCTCCGAAAACGAATAGGGCTTGGGGAGATAGTCGTCGCCGCCCGCCCGCAACCCCTTGACCCGATCGTCGACCTGGCCCAGCGCCGAAAGGATGAGCGCAGGCGTCTCGATGCCTTTGCTGCGCAGGGTGCCGATGACCGCCAACCCATCGAGCTTGGGCAGCATGCGATCGACGATCAGCACGTCGTATTGGCCGTCGAGCGCGTGGGCGAGTCCTTCCTCGCCGTCGGCTGCCAAGTCGGCGACATGCCCGACCTCGCGGAATGCCTTCGCCAGATAGTCGGCGGCGTCGCGGTCGTCTTCAATGATCAGGAGACGCATGACGAATCCGCCGTCTCTTGGATAAGCGATGTCCCTCGCGGAGGAACCGTACTGGACTGCACTAATCATAGCGGCACTATTTCAAAGTGTCCTGGCGTCGGGCCGAAGTGAGAACGCCGGCCCGAGAAATGCGAGGGGCGGCGGTTTGACCCGCCACCCCTCAACCAACTCCGCACCGGCGGGGGCGACGGATGCCGGGACGAAGTTAGACGGGATGGGGACGGGCGCCGGGCCCGTCCCCCTGGTTCGAACCGCCGGCGGGGGCGACGGATGCCGACGGTGCGCCCCATTCGGTCAAGCCTTGCCGAGCCGCAGCGCAACGAACTTCGTCGCGTCGCCCGACTTCACCCGCATGAGGATCGTACGCTTGCCGTCCTTCTGCGCGTCCTTGAGGGCGGTGCGGATGTCGGCCGGATTGGCAACCTTCTTGCCGCCGACCTCGAGAATGACGTCGCCGGTCTTGACGCCTTGGTCGGAGGCAATTCCGTTGGGATCGACCTCGGTAACCACCACGCCTTCCGAGCCGCTGCCGGCGACTTGGCCAGCGGGTACGACCGTGAGGCCGAGCCGCGGCACGTCGGTGCCCTCCGCGCCGGGCGAGTCAGGCATCGTCGTCGCGCGCGCCTCGCGCTGGTTGGGCAGTTCACCGAGTGCGATGGAGAAGGTCTTCTCCTCGCCCTTGCGCCACACCGTCAGTTTCGCGGTGGCGCCCGGCGCCATGCTGCCGATCTGCCTGGCGAGGTCTCTGGCGTCTTTGACCGGGTTGCCGTTGACCGCCGTGATCACGTCACCGGCCATGACGCCGGCTTTGGCGGCCGGGCCGTTCGCCTGCGGGTCGGCGACCAGCGCGCCCTCCGAGGCCTTGAGACCGAGATTGTCGGCGATTTCGGCGGTGACGGGCTGGATCTGCACACCGATCCAGCCGCGGCTGACCTTGCCGTTGTCCTTGAGCTGAGCAACGACGGACTTCACGGTCGGAGCGGGAATGGCAAAGGCGATGCCGACCGAGCCGCCCGACGGGGAGAAGATGGCGGTATTGATACCGATCACGTTGCCGTCGACGTCGAAGGTCGGGCCGCCGGAATTGCCTTTGTTGACCGGCGCATCGATCTGAATGAAGTCGTCGTAAGGACCGGCCCCGATGTCGCGACCACGAGCCGAGACGATACCGGCGGTCACCGTGCCGCCGAGGCCGAACGGATTGCCGACCGCGAGCACCCAGTCGCCGACGCGCGGAGGCTTGTCCGCGAGATGGACGTAGGGGAAGTCGCTGCGGCCATCGACCTTGATCAGGGCGATGTCGGTGCGCGGGTCGGTGCCGATCACTTTGGCGGTGTAGGTCTTGCCGTCATCAGCCGTGACCTCGACGGTGTCGGCCTTATCGACCACGTGGTTATTCGTCACCGCGTAGCCATCGGCGGTGATGAAGAAGCCGGAGCCCTGGCCGGTCACGAGGCGGTTGCGCGGCGCGCGCGGCTCCTCGGGGGTGGCTCCTTCCGGCAAGCCGAAGCGACGGAAGAACCGCTCCATCTGCGAGTTCGGCGGGAACGGCAAATCGCCCTCGAAGCCCATCATCTTGGCACCGCCAGCGGTCTTGACGCGGACCGACATGACGGCGGGCTTCACCTTGTCGACGATATCGGCAAATCCCATCGGGCGCTGGACACCTTGGGCATATGCGATTGCGGTCAGGGCCGGACTGGTCGGCTGCGGGAGAAGTCCCGCACCACCGAGCAGCACGGTCACGCCAAGGCCGGCGACGCTAGCAAGCAGAACGAGACGACGCGCCGAGAGGATGCGCGATTTTTGAGCGGGAACGCTCGCAGTCATAACGGTCACTCCATCGTTGGTGCGGCGGGAGCCGAGCGGCACCCGTTGCACAGCAAGATGGGCAACGCTTCCTTACCGCGCGCTGTCGGAGAAATTAAAGTTTGGTAAGGTCGGAAAGCTTCAAAAAATTATTGAATCTCAATTGCTTGCTTTTAAGTCGACGCCGCCTCATTGCTCGCCCTGGCGCAAAATCTCCGATAGCCGCGCCGCTTC
>Ga0306924_10004306_pt1 | contig 13880 bp, 8 predicted proteins | sample sta12Can44000111_FD_203756 | JGI IMG/M metagenome (GOLD analysis project Ga0306924, IMG submission 203756) | Lab enrichment of tropical soil microbial communities from Luquillo Experimental Forest, Puerto Rico - statanox.12C.anox.44.000.111 (v2)... | ecosystem: Environmental > Terrestrial > Soil... | reverse complement strand
ACTCAACATCGAGCAGGTCGATGGCGGCCAGCGCGAACGGCGACAGTGGCTGGTTGAGCGCGAAGTCGAACTGCAGGTCCACGGTCAGCCGCACGAGCCGGCCCTCGGAATCGGGCTCATCCAGCCGTTCCACCACGCCGCCGGCCAGCAGCGCGCGGTAGATCGCGATGGCCTGGTGGATGTGCCGCCGCTGGGCCGAACGCTCCTCGTGGTTGTCGGTCAGCAGGTGGCGCATCGCGGCGAACGCGTCGCCCGGCCGGGCGATGACGTTCAGCACCATGGCGTGGGTGACCTTGAAGCTCGAGGTCAGCGGCTCCGGCTCGGCGGCCACGAGCCTGTCGAACGTGGGGCGACCCCACGAGACGAAGCCCTCGGGCGGCTTCTTGCGGACCACCTTCCGCCGCGCCTTCGGGTCGTCGCCCGCCTTGGCCAGGGCCCGCTCGTTCTCCACCACGTGCTCGGGGGCCTGCACCACCACCCGCCCGGCCACGTCAAACCCGGCGCGCCCGGCCCGCCCGGCGATCTGGTGGAACTCACGGGCCTGCAGCAGCCGGGTCTTGTTCCCGTCGTACTTGGACAGGGCGGTGAACAGCACCGTGCGGATCGGCACGTTGATGCCGACGCCGAGGGTGTCGGTGCCGCAGATGACCTTGAGCAGCCCGGCCTGGGCCAGCGTCTCGACCAGCCGCCGGTACCTGGGCAGCATGCCGGCGTGGTGCACGCCGATGCCGTGCCGCACCAGCCGGGACAGGGTCTTGCCGAAGCCAGCGGAGAACCGGAAGTTGCCGATCATGTCGGCGATGGCGTCCTTCTCGGCCCGGCTGCACACGTTCACGCTCATCAGCGCCTGCGCCTGCTCCAGCGCGGCCGCCTGGGTGAAGTGCACCACGTAGACCGGCGCCTGATTCGTCGACAGCAGTTCCTTCAGCGTCTCGTGCAGCGGCTCGGTGACGAAGGAGAAGATCAGCGGCACCGGGCGCTCGGCCGAGTGGATCACCGCGGTGGGGCGGCCGGTGCGCCGGGTCAGGTCGGCCTCGAACCGAGTCACGTCGCCGAGGGTCGCGGACATCAGCACGAACTGCGCCCGCGGCAGTTCGAGCAGCGGGACCTGCCAGGCCCAGCCGCGCTCGGGGTCGGCGTAGAAGTGGAACTCGTCCATCACTACCTGGCCCACGTCGGCGTCGGCGCCGTCCCGCAGCGCGATGCTGGCCAGCACCTCGGCGGTGCAGCAGATGATCGGCGCCTCCGGGTTGACGCTGGCGTCCCCGGTCATCATGCCGACCTCGGCCGGGCCGAACGCGTGGCACAGGTCGAAGAACTTCTCCGACACCAGCGCCTTGATCGGCGCGGTGTAGAACGTGCGCCTGCCGTCCGCGAGCGCGGTGAAGTGAGCGCCCATGGCGACCAGGCTCTTGCCGGACCCGGTCGGGGTGGACAGGATGACGTTCGCCCCCGAGACGACCTCGATGAGCGCTTCCTCCTGGTGCGGGTACAGCGCCAGCCCGCGCCGCTTGGACCACCCGGCGAAGGCGTCGAAGACGGCGTCGGGTTCGGGCGTGGCCGGCAGCAGGTCAGTGAGCGTCATAGCGGTTCCATGGTGCCGTGCCCGGACGAGTGCATGCGCGAAAGATGGCGCGAATGGGGGGAACGGCAATAGGTTCAGCAGCGATCAGACCTGCGCTATTCCGTCTGCAAGGTAAGAGGGCCGAACGGTCCGCGGCGCGTGCCACCCCGTCCGGCCGGCGTCCCGCCCGCCCGGAAACGATCCACGATCATCAGGGCAGCGTGCCAGTGGTGATGCGCACCGGGCCGCCCGCCGGGTCGACCCTGGGCAGCCAGGCGGCATCGAGGTGCACCGGGCGTCCCGGGATCAGCCGGGCCGGGCGGGACCTGGCCAGCAGCCGGCCGTCCTGCCGGACCTCCAGCCGGACCGTCCGGCGGAAATCGGCACTGCGCAGCACGAACCGGCCCAGCGGGGGAGGGGGGCCAGAGCCGCCGACCATGTTGGGTGAGATCCACCGCAGCGGCGGCTCCACCAGGACCGGAAGCCGGACCGCGGGTGGCCCGGACCCCGGTGATCCCGGCGATCCCGGTGATCCCGGCGATCCCAGCGACCCCGGCGACCCCGCGGCGAGCGCGGCCGCGATGTGCCGCGCGGCGTGCCGGCCGGACAGCGCGGCGACGTCCGCGGTCTCGGCCGCGTGCACCAGGTTGCCGGCCGCGAACACGCCAGGGGCCGACGTCGCCAGCGTCGTGTCCACGGCCGGGCCGCGGGTGCCGGGGTCCATGGCCAGGCCGGCCAGCCGGGCCAGCTCGTGGTCGGGAATCCAGTCGCCGGTGAAGACCACGACCTCGCACGGCACGAACCGCGCCACCCCGGTCCGAACGTCCGCCACCTCGACGCCCTCCAGCCGCCCGCGCCCCGCGATCCGGCGGACCGCGCAGGAGGTCCAGACCGGCACCCGCCAGCGCACCGCCGCGCCGAGCCGGAACGCGGCGTAGCTCTGCTGCCGCTCGTACTCGGTGACCAGCGCGACCACGTCGGCCCCGGCGTGCGCGAGCGTCATCGCGGCCGAGAACGACACGTGCTCGGCCCCGACGACCAGCGCCCGCCCGGCCAGCCGCTCCCCGCCGAGGTACACCCGCTGCTGCAGCTCGCCGGTGGTCATCACCCCGGCCGGGCGGTCACCGGGGACCAGCCGCGCCGTCCGCGGCCGCTCCCGGCATCCGGTGGCCAGCAGCACTGCCGTCGCCTGAACCGTCTCCGGTCCGGCCGGGCTGGTCACCGTGACCGTGTGCGAACCGTCCGGCCCCGTCGACCAGCCGGTCACCGTAGCGTCGGTCCGCAGCTCCGCGCCCGCCGACGACGCCACCGACACCAGGGAACGCGCGTAGGCCGGCCCGGTCATGACCCGGTGCAGGTCGCGCAGCCCGTACCCGGTGTGCCAGCTGTGTCTGGGCACCCCGCCCGCCTCGGATTCCCGGTCGGCCACCAGCACCGGGCCTACCCCGAGGCGGCACAGCTCAGCCGCCGCCGACAGCCCGGCCGGCCCGGCCCCGACCACCACCACCCCCGCGGTCACGGCGCTCCGGGCCCGGTACCGACCCCGGCCGCGCTCAGCAGCCGCGACACCGCGGCCCCGCAGTAGAACCCCTGGCAGCGCCCGTTCCCCGCCCGGGTCCGGCGGCGCAGCCCGCCCGGGTCGGCGGGCGGCACCGGGCCGGCCAGCGCGTCCCTGATCTCACCGCGGGTGACCCGCTCGCAGTGGCACACGATCTGCCCGTACGCCGGGTCGGCCGCGATCGTGGCCGCGTCCTGGTACGGACGCACCCCGGCCTCCCCGATGTACGGCATCACCGGCGGCGAAACCGCGAAGCCAGGCCGCGGCTTCAGCTCGAGACCGGCCTCGTCCAGCAGGCCGGCCACGTGCTCGGCGATGCCCAGCGACGCGGACAGGCCGGTCGAGCGGATGCCGCCCGCGCACGCGTACCGTCGCGAGGCGTCCACCCGGATCTGGTAGTCCGCGTGCTCGGTGGCGGCGCGCAGCCCCGCGTACGTCGAGGTGACCTCCTCTTCCGCCAGCCCGGGCAGGATCCGCCGCCCGGCCGCCAGCAGCGACCGCAGCCCGGCCGCGGTGGTGGCCGTATCGGACCGGTCAGGCACGTCCTCGGCGGTGGGGCCGAGCAGCACGTTCCCGTAGACCGTGGGCGCGACGAGCACCCCCTTGGTCCGCGCCGTCGGCACCGGCAGCAGGATCGACCGGAGCAGCGTCCTGGCCAGCTTGTCGAACACGATGAGCTCGCCCCGCCTCGGCCGGATGGTGAACCCGTCACCGCCGAACATCCGGTCCACCTCATCGCTGCCGAGCCCGGCCGCGTTCACCACCCACCGGCACCGCACCGGCCCGCGCGTCGTCGCGAGCTCATGGACATCGCCGACGGCCGCGACCCCGGTAACGCGGGCGGACAGCAGGAGCCGGACCCCCGCGCCGACGGCCTCGGTAGCAAAGGCGAGCGGCGTGGTCCACGGGCAGATGATGCTCTCGTCCGGGACCTCGAGCCCGCCGAGCGCGCCCGGCCCGAGCGCGGGCTCCCGCGCGTAGAGCTCGGCGGCGGCCAGCGGCCGCACCGCCCGGTACCCGTTGCGCCGCGCGTTTTCCCCGATCAAAGGCAGCGCCGCGACCTGGTCCGGCGTCCACGCCACGAGCAGCGCGCCGGTGCGCTCCACCGGGATCCGCGCCGCCGAGGCGTACGAGCGCAGCAGCCCGGAGCCCCGGCTGAGCAGCCGGCTCTCCAGGCTGCCCGGCTTGGCGTCGAACCCGGTGTGCAGGATCGCGGTGTTCGCCTTCGACGTGCCGGCGCCGACATCGCCAGCCGCGTCGACCAGCACCAGATCCAGCGAGTACGCGGCCAGCGTCCGGGCGATCGCCGTGCCGACCACCCCGGCCCCGATGATCACCACGTCCGCGGGGGGCCGCGTCATCCCGAGGCCAGCGTGAGGTCGAGGGCGGCGCGGAAAACCGCGAGCCGTTCGGCCGCCTGATCGGCGGTGACCGACGGCTCCACCACCGTTTCCACCTCGGCCGGCCCAACTGCCTCAGCCACCGAAGCCGCGTCCCCGAGACCGAGCCGGGCCAGCGCGGCCACCCCCAGCGCGGTGGCGTCCGCCGACCGGCAGACGAGCACCGGCATCTGGAGCAGGTCGGCCTGGGCCTGCATGAGCAACCGGGACCTGGTCAGGCCGCCGTCCGCCCGCAGCGCCGTGAGGGGCCGGCCCAGGTCGGCGACGGCGGCCGAGACCAGCAGCGCGACCGACGCGGCGATGCCCTCGGCCACGGCCCGGGCGATGTGCCCGCGCGAGCTGCCCAGGTGCAGGCCGGTCAGCAGCCCGCGGGCGCCCGGCGCCCAGTACGGCGCGCCGAGCCCGGCCAGCGCGGGCACGAACGTCAGGCCGCCCGCGTCCGGTACCGTCCCGCCCACCGCGTCAAGCTCGCCGGGCTCGCGCAGCACGCCGGCGCCGGTGAGCCAGCGCAGGGCCGAACCCGCCGTGTAGACCTGCCCATCCAGGCAGTATGTCACCGCGCCGCCCAGCCGCCAGGCCACCGAAGTGGACAGCCCCGAGCCGGACCTGGCCGCGCGAGTACCGGTGGTGACCAGCAGGAACGCGCCCGTCCCGTAGGTGCACTTGGCGTCGCCCGCGGCCAGGCAGCCCTCGGCCAGCAGCGCGGCCTGCTGGTCCACCGCGATCCCGGCGACCGGCAGCGAAGGCCCGAACACGGGCGTCTCGCCGACCACCCCGGCGCAGTCCGCCACCTCCGGCAGCGCCGCCGGGTCCAGGCCGAAGGCCGCGCAGGCCGTCTGCGACCAGACCGCGCGGTCCAGGTCGAGCAGCAGGGTCCGGGACGCGGTGGCCGCGTCGGTCACGTACCCGGTGCCGAGCCGGGCCAGCAGCCAGGTGTCGGTGGTGGTGACCGTGCCGGCCCCGGAAATCGGCTGAGCCAGGTTCTCCCGCAGCCAGGTCATCTTCGGCGCGGCGAAGTAGGGGTCGAGCGGCAGGCCGGTGATCGCGGTCAGTTCGGCCGAACGGCCTGCGAGACGCGCGCACACGCCGCTCGCCCGCCGGTCCTGCCAGACGATCGCGGGGGACAGGGGCCGGCCCGTGCCGCGGTCCCAGGCCAGCACGGTCTCGCCCTGGTTGGCCAGCGCCACCGCGTGGGCTCGCGCCCCGCCGGCCGCGGCCAGCGCTTGCCGCCCCGCCGCCGCGACCGACTCGAACAGCTCCTCCGGGTCGGCCTCCACCCCGTCCGCGCCGACGCTGCGGGTGCGGACCGGGACCTCGCCGCGGCCGAGCACCTCGGCGCCCGGCCCGACCAGCAGCGCCTTGGTCGCCGACGTGCCTTGGTCGATGGCCAGGACGTTCACTCCTGACCGGGCTCCCTTCGCATCGCGTCCCGCTCGGTCACCAGCTGCACGATGTAGAACACCAGGCCCACGCCGAGCGCCCCCAGCACGTAGTACTGCGCGTCGCGGAACTCGTTCGGCCCGATCAGGATGATCAGCTCGTACGCCAGCCAGATCACCGCCCCGGCCACGATCGGGAGTTCGAATTTCCCGAACGGGCGGGGCGTCGTGCCCTGGCTCTCTCCCACGCCCCGCCGCCGGGCGGTGATCACGTACAGCAGCACCGTGCCCGCGTACAACAGGGCCGGCATGATCGTGGACGCGGTGAACAGGGTGGTGAGCGCCGCGGTGTGGGTGCGCAGCACCAGCGCGATGGCGGCGCCGAGCACCGCGGCGAGGATGGTGGCCCAGGGCGGGCCGCCGGTGGCCCTCGGCACCTGGTGCAGGAGCTGGTGGCCGGGCAGCCGCCGGTCCCGCGCCATGGAGAAGATCAGGCGGCTGTTGGTCACCATGATGATCAGGCCGCAGGCGAAGATCGACACGCACACGAAGACCAGGAAGATCTTCTGCACCGCACCGCCCAGCACGTCGTGCACGATCGACGCCACCGGCGCGGCGCTGGCGTACGCCGCCTTGTTGGTCGCGTAGGCCAGGGCGATCAGGAACGCGAACCCCACCACACCGGAGACGAGCACGGCGCGGAGCATCGCCTTGGGGATGACCCGGTGCGGCTCGTGGGTCTCCTCGGCCAGGTTGCTGGCCGACTCGAAGCCGACGATGGTGTACGCGCCGAGCAGCGTGGCCAGCATGAACGGGCCGAGCCAGGCGTAGTAGCCGGCCGACGGCACCGGGCCGGTGGAGGTGAGGTTCGACCAGTGCCCCAGCGACCTGACCGCGGCCACGACCAGCAGCAGCACGGTCAGCCCGACGATGCCGATGACCTCGGTGGCCACCGCCGCGTTGTTCGTCCGGGTGGTGACCCTGGTCGAGGTGATGATGAACGCGGCCTGCAGGGCCAGCACGACCAGCGTCTCCAGCATCGCGCTGGTCGGGGTGTACGCCTGCCCGATCAGCGGCTGGAAGGCCACCTGGACCAGGCCGTAGTCGACCGAGACGGTGACGATGGTCAGGAACGCGAACGACATCCAGCCGAACCACCAGCCGACGTGCGGGTTGGCCAGCCGCGAGGCCCACTGGTAGGAGTAGCCGGACAGCGGCACCCGGACCGAGAGCGCGCCGTAGACCAGGGCTACCAGCGACTGGCCCGCGATCACGATGGGCCAGGTCCAGATGGACCGGGTCCCGCCGGTGGCCAGCGCGAAGGCGTAGGTGGTGAAGATGCCGGTGGTAATCGAGATGAACGAGAATGCCACCGCGAACGACTCGAAGTGGCGCAGCGAGCGGACGAACTGCTGGCGGTAGCCGAACCTGGTGAGTTCCTCGTCCTCAGGGACGGCGCCCGTCGTGACCTGATCCATATGAATGTTCCTCCATTTCCCCCGGGGGACCCCCTTCGGGGGCCCGGATCACCGTGCAGCCAGCGGCGGTGAGCGCCTGCACGGCCTCTGCGCTGGCTTCTGAGTCGGTGAGGACCGCGGTGACGCGGCTCAGCGGGCAGACCCGGTGCACGGCGATCGTGCCGAGCTTGCTCGAGTCGGCCAGGACGTAGGAGGCGGCCGCGTGCGCGATGATCGTGCGCCGGGTGGCCACCTCGGGCGGGTGGTAGTCGGTCAGCCCGGCCTGCGCGTGCACGCCGCCGGAGCCGAGGAACGCCTTGTCGGTGTAGAAGTCGGCGAAGAAGGCCTCGGCCTGCGCGCCGAAGCAGGCCGCGTCGCCGTGCCTCACCTGCCCGCCGGACAGCAGCAGTTCGATCTCCTCCCGTTCGGCGAGCGCCATCACGGCGGGCACCGAGTTGGTCAGCACCCGGCCGCGGAAGGTTTCCGGCAGCGCCCGGGCCACCTCGAGCGCGGTGGTGCCGATGTCGATGACGATGGTGTCCTCGGGCTCGACCAGGGTCGCGGCCAGCTGGGCGATGGCCAGCTTGCGCGCCGCGTGCAGCGTGCTCCGGGTCGCGAAGTCGCCCTCGGCGGTCCGGACCGAGAGCGCGCCGCCGTACACCCGCTCCAGCAGCCCCCGGTCCCGCAGCCCGCGCAGGTCGCGGCGGATCGTCTCCAGCGACACGCCGAACCGCCGCGCGAGTTCCTCGGCGGAGACCGCCTTCGCCTGGCGGAGCTCGGCGAGGATGGCCTGACGTCGCTGAGTTGGCAGCATACAGCTCCTGTATGACCGTTGTTTACTGATCTTGATGCAGTTCTGTGCGTGCTGTCAATCCCGTCTTACCTGGGCGTTTAAGGCACGGTTGAAAGGCTTTGCGGGCGCGGCCGCCGCTGGCGATGCTTGAAAGGGAAACCACACGCCGGTGGTCCACTAAGAGCCTGGTGCGGTTACGCGGCAGGAGGCTCCGGTACAGACGACGGCCGGAGCCTCCGAGGCGGCGCCGCCCCAGGCTCGACCCTTATCCGGCTTGCAGCAGCTCCGCGCCGAGCGGCGTGAGCACGTGCAGCACCGCGCCGCCCTGGCGGCGGGTGGCGATGAGGCCCGCCCCGCGCAGCACCGCCGCGTGCTGGCTGGCCGCGGCGAGCGAGATGCCGACCCGGCCGGCCAGTTCGGTGGTGCTGCACCCGTCCGCGATGCTCCGCAGCACCGCCGCCCGGTTCCGCCCGACCAGCGCGGCCAGCGCCGATCCCGGGGAGCGCGGCGCGGCCCACAGGCGCGCGCCGCCCGCGTCGGACGCGGGCAGGACCAGCCGGGGCACCTCGTCCATGTCGTTCGGGTTCTCGTGCAGGCTGGGCTCCTTGCCGACGAAGACCGAGGGAACCAGCGCGATGCCCCGGCCGCCCAGCTCCATCTCCCCGTTGCCCGGCTTCAGGATCTCCAGGATCGGCGGCCGCCAGCGGATCCGCGGACCCTGCAGCGAGGCCAGCAGCGCGCCGGGGCCCTCACGGGCCAGCGTCCGGCGGCGGGTGGCCTGCTCGGCGTGCAGCCAGGCGCGGATGCGCGGCCAGAAGGGCCGGACCAGCTCCTGGTAGGCGGCCTCGACCGCCCCGGCCAGCTCGGGTCGCCCGCCGGACTCGGCCATCGCCCAGGCCAGCGCGGGGAGCCGGTGCCGCTGGTCGGTGTACTCCATCTCCACCAGCAGGTGCCCGCGCGGCACGTCGAGCAGCGCCTGGAGGCCCAGCTCGATCGTCGCCTGCTCGCCGGTGAGCGTGGGCAGGTCCACGCCGTGGCAGCCGGGCGGAAGCAGCGCCGTCAGCGGCCTCATCCCCGGCGTGACCCGGACCTGGCCGCGCCAGTCGCCGAGCAGGGTGCGCGGCTGCTGCGGGCAGCGGAGCAGCGCCACCGCCAGCACCGTCTCGGCCAGCGGTCCCATCGTCGGGCTGACCTGGATGCGGGCCAGGTCGTCCTCGCTGAAGTGGATCCGCCACACCATGGCATTCAGCGTCACCCGGCACGTGGTAACGAATCAATGCCCTGTTTGGCGCCCGCCCTCCAGACTGCGGGCGCGCTGCTCCTGGCCGAGCTCGCCGTAGGGGTAGTCGACCACGTGCGTATCGCTGGCGGCGTCCAGGGCGGCCGTCTCGGCCGTGGTCAGTTTCAGCCGCGCCGAACGCAGGTTGGCCTCGAGCTGCCCCAGCGTGCGCGCCCCGAGGATGGTGGAGGTGACCGCGGGCCGGGCGGTCACCCAGGCCAGCGCGACCTCGGCCATGGACACGCCGCGGTCCTCGGCCACCTTCTGCACCGCGTCGATGACGTTCCAGGTGCGCTCCGTGCCGCGCCGGCCGTAGGCCTCCATGCCGCGGTTCGGGTCGTCGCCGAGCCGGGTGTCCCCGGACGGGCGCGCCTCACGCCGGTACTTGCCGGACAGCCAGCCGCCGCCGAGCGGGCTCCACGGCAGCAGGCCCAGGCCCGCGTCGAGGCAGGCGGGCACGATCTCCCACTCGATCTCCCGCGCCAGCAGGCTGTACTGCGGCTGCAGCGTCACCGGCCCGGCCACGTTCAGCGCCCGGGCCAGGTGCACGGCCTTGGTCAGCTGCCAGCCGGTGAAGTTGGACAGGCCGTAGTAGCGGATCTTGCCGGCCCGGATGAACTGGTCCAGCGTGCGCAGCGTCTCCTCGAGCGGGGTCAGCGGGTCGTAGGCGTGCACCTGGTACAGGTCGACCGACTCGAGGCCCAGCCGCCGCAGCGAGGCGTCCAGCGCGCGGGTCAGGTGGCGCGCCGACAGCCCGACGCCGTTCGGCGAGTCGTCGCCGCCCCGCGGGAAGCGGCCCTTGGTGGCGAGCACCACCGGCTCGGTGACGTCGGCCGGGCGGCTGGCGAACCAGCGCCCGATGATCTCTTCCGACCTCCCGTCGCCGTACACGTCGGCCGTGTCCACGAAGTTGCCGCCGGCCTCGAGGAAGCGGTCGAGCTGCTGGTGCGCGCCCGGCTCGTCGGTCTCCACGCCGAACGTCATCGTGCCCAGGCCCAGGCTCGACACCGCGGAGCCGCTTCGTCCCAGGGTTCGATAGTCCATGCCACCAGGCTATCGGCCGGTGCCTGGCGGCCCGGGTCCCGGGCCGCCAGCAGATTACCGTCCGGTCAGCGGAGCCCGGAGTTGACGAGCGGCGTCATCCCTCCGCCCGGCTCGGCCCGGACCCCGAGGTGCACGGTCCCGAAGTGCGGGCTGCGGAAGTTGAACTCGGTCATCAGGTTGCCGATGGCCGGCCGCTTCGCCGGGATGTAGACGCCCGGGGCGGGGTTCGGCAGGTTGTCCTCGCTGTAGCTGGTCAGCGGGGGCAGTCCCCAGTTGGCCTCGATGAACTTGAGGATCGACACGTGGTCGGTGTAGGTGTGGTCGACGAAGCCGCGCCGGGCGTACGGGGACACCACGATCATCGGCACCCGCGGGCCGTCGCCGAAGAAGCTGACCGGCTGGATGTAACCCGAGTCGTAGTAGCCGCCGCCCTCGTCCATGGTGACGAAGATCGCGGTGCTCCGCCACAGCGCCGGGTTGTTCTGCACCGCGGCGATGGCCCGGGCGGTGAAGTTCTCGAACCCGGCCAGGGTGGAGTAGCCGGGGTGGCCGTCGTCGTCGCCGGGCTTGAGGAAGGACACCGCGGGCAGCGTGCCGGCCGTCGCGTCGGCGATGAACTGGTTGGAGTCGTGCTGAGTGCTGGCCCGAAGCGCCGGGTTGGTCATGATCGAGGTGGAGTACTGCATCGGGTCGCAGATCCCGCAGTAGTCCGGCGTGGGGCTGCCGTTGTTGTAGCCCTCGCCGAAGTAACCCCAGCTGATGCGGTGTGCGGAGAGCGCGTCGCCGATCGTCACGTAGTCGGTCTTCTGCGGTGGCACCGTATAGGGCGCGGTTTCCAGCGAGCCGTCGGCCTTGTAGCCGGGGTTGTAGTTGTTCAGCAGGTAGAACCGGCCGGGCTGGCAGTTGTGCAGGACCTTGTAAGGCAGCGTGTTCAGGTAATTGAAAACGGCCCCGACTCCCGGCTGGGACGGGTCGGCGCATTCGGAGTAGCTGCCGCCGGTGTTGGCCGTGCTGCTGCTGCCGTAGCCGTCCTGGGTGTAGTTGTTGTCGGTGCCGGGCTTCGGGTTGGGGTTCTCGATCTCGCCGGGCGGCGGCGGGGTCGCCTTACCCGAGGCGTCCTGGTACGACGCGGCGAAGCCGGTGCCCAGCGCGATGTGGTTGGCGCCGGTCCCGCCCTGCACGGCCTGGTGGTAGTTGTCGCTGATCGCGTAGTTCTGCGCGAGGGCACGGAAGATGGGCGCGTCGCCCTGGGCCATGTTGTAGTAGCCCATCGACAAGCCGCCCTGGTAGATGGGGGCCGGCGGGCTGGCGCCGTTGTCGTCCCCGGCCGTGTTGGCCACCCAGGTGGCGAGCCGGTAGTGGTTAGAGGCGCTCTGCTGCCACATCTGGTAGAAGCGGTGGATCGGGTCGCCCACGTACGCGCCGAACAGCTCGCACTGCCCCTGCTTGGCGTACTGCACGTGGCTGTCGAAGTACGGCACCGACTTGGTGATCTGGAACGGGCCGTTGGCCAGGCCGGCCGGGAACCGCGTGTCGGCGCTGTTGCCGGGCAGCCCGTCGCAGGCCGGCGAGACGTAGGTGGTGTTCGGCGCGGGGAGCGGCTTATAGGCCCCGGTGATCGTCGGCGTGACCGTGTACTTGCCGTTTTGCTTCGCGGTGAGCTGGGAGGCGTTCGCGAAGTTCGCCCCGGGGCCGCCGTCCTTGGTGACGATGCCCTCGGACAGCAAGTTCTGGATGTGCTGGCGGCCGGGCGGCCGGTACGTCGCGAAGACGTTGTCGAAGGTGTGGTTCTCGCCGATGATGACGACCACGTGTTTGATCGGCGTGCCGGCCGGGGCGCTGAGGAGCGCGAGCCCGGCGTGGCCCGCCGCGGACGGTGCCGCGGTCGCGGTGGCGGTCGTCGCGGTGGCGGTCAGCGCGCTCGCGGCCAGTCCGGCCGCCGCGACCACGCCGACCCGCCTGATCAGCTTGAGGTTCATGGGGTCCCTTCGCTTTCAGGTACCTGAGCTGAGCGTATGCAGGGAAATGGCTGTGAGCTACTTAAGAGCCAGCCTCAGCATGAAGTCCGCGCTCGTACACAAAGGGAACGAAAGGTAAATAAATCGCCAGCCTTACGCTAACAGCTAGCACCAGAAACACACAGTAACTGACATCCGAAGCCCCCTGGCGTCCCCGCCCGGCCGCCCCGCTGCATAAGGCGTGGATGTCCCAGCCATGTTGTTCTTACGACGTGGATGTGGCATCCACGTCGTATGGTCTGGTACGGGCAGTGCTGGAGTGGCTAATGTCCGTTTAAACGCCAGCGAGGCGATCCTCTCGGGGAAGGGCAGGGCGATGGGGTCGGTGGCCAGGCGGCTGTGCCCGGCCTCGTCGAAGCGGTCGAGGCCGAGCGGTGCTACGTCGAGCACGTCGGAGGAGCCGGCCAGCGCGACGTCGGCCGCGGCCCGGGCCACGCCGGGCCCCCACATCATGCCGGCTCCGCCCGCGCAGGCCACGGTGACCCGGTCCCGCGCCCGGCCGATGATGGGCAGGTGGTCCGGGGTGTAGTCGATGGTGGCGGCCCAGACCCGGCGCAGCCCGAGCCCCGCGGTGACCGGCACCAGGGCGGCCAGCCGGGACCGCATCTTGGCCAGGTACCCCTCGTCCACCTCGCGGTTCTCGCCGGGCGGCTCGTCCGGGTTGCTCATGCCGAACAGCAGGCCGCCCTCTTCCGGCCGCCAGTAGAGCCCTTCGGCCAGGTCGAACACCATCGGCACCCGGGCCGGGTCCAGGCCGGGGTGGCGCTCGGTCACCGCGACCTGGTGCCGGGCGCCGCCGGCCGCGATGCGGATCCCGGCCAGCTGCCCGACAGACGCGAGCTTCGGCCCGCCGGTGAGCACGACCAGGCCCGCGCCGATCCGGCCCTGGCTGGTCTCGACGGTGCCGTCACCGTCGGCCAGTCCCTGGAAGGCGACGTGCTCGCGGACCTCGACGCCGCTGCGGATGAGCGCCACCGTGTAGGCGGCCACGTTGCGCGGCGGCCTGATGAAACCGTCCTGGGCGCAGAAGGTGCCGCCGAGCGTCTGCCCGGGCGCGAGCGTCGGGTTGGCCGCGTCCACCTGGTCCGGGTCCAGCCACCGCACCGGGACGCCGAGCGCGGCCTGCATGGCCATCCGCTCGCGCGCCGCCGCGACCTCCGCCTCGGTGAAGCAGGGCAGCAGGTAGCCCTGCTCGGTGAACCCGGAGTCGGTGCCGATCTCGTCCCGCTGGCCCAGGTAGAACCGGCGGGACCACTGGCCCAGGCGGACCGCCTCGGGCGTCCCGCCCTGCATCCGGACCACCCCGGCCGCCCGGCTGCTCGCACCCTGGCCGAGCAGGCCCTTCTCGATCAGGACGACTCGGGCCAGCCCGGCCCGGCGCAGGAAGT
>Ga0306924_10004299_pt1 | contig 13890 bp, 6 predicted proteins | sample sta12Can44000111_FD_203756 | JGI IMG/M metagenome (GOLD analysis project Ga0306924, IMG submission 203756) | Lab enrichment of tropical soil microbial communities from Luquillo Experimental Forest, Puerto Rico - statanox.12C.anox.44.000.111 (v2)... | ecosystem: Environmental > Terrestrial > Soil... | reverse complement strand
CAGGGCAGCACCGCCGGGGCCAGCGCGACGTCCCCGACGCCGTCGGCCTCCTCGCCGAGTCCCGCCCCGACGCAGGCGCTCGCCCCGGCCAGCGTGGCCGCGTTCGGCCCGGCGGGCCTGGCCGACGGCGACGACCCGCAGGGGGCGGCGCTCGCGGTGGCCGGCGACCCGGCCCGCCCGTGGATCAGCCAGTGGTACGCCACCGCGCAGTTCGGGGCGCTGAAGAACGGCACCGGCCTGCTGCTCGACATGGGCCGGACGGTCACCGTCTCCTCGGTGCGGGTCTCGCTGGTCAACTCGGGCGCGGACATCGACCTGCGCGCCGGGAGCAGGCCCGACCTGGCCTTCCTGCCCCGGGTGGCGGGCGCCTCGAACGCGGGCGGCACCGTGCGGTTGCGGCCCGGCACGCCGGTGCACGCCCGCTACGTGCTCATCTGGTTCACCAAGCTGCCGCCCGACAACGTCGGCACCTACCGGGCCAGCGTCTACCGGATCACCGTCCAGGGCCAGCGCTGACCGGCCCGGCCTGCGATCTACCATCGAGCCATGAGCGACGATTTTCCGGCATTCGCCCTGTCCGAGGAGCACGAGGCGCTCCGCGAGGCGGTCCGCGCCCTGGCCGACGACAAGATCGCGCCGCGGGCCGCCGTGATCGACCGTACTGGCGAGTTCCCCTGGGACGTGTACGAGTACCTGGTCAAGGCGGACCTGCAGGCCGTGCACATCCCGGAGGCCTACGGCGGCGCCGGCGCCGACGCGATCGCCACCGCGATCGTCATCGAGGAGGTGGCCCGCGCCTGCGCGTCGTCGTCGCTGATCCCGGCGGTGAACAAGCTGGGCACGGTGCCGCTGATGCTGGCCGCGTCCGAGGACGTCAAGGCCAGGTACCTGACGCCGGTCGCGCGCGGCGAGGCGATGTTCTCCTACGCGCTGTCCGAGCCGGAGGCGGGTTCGGACGCGGCGGCCATGAAGACCAAGGCGGTGCGCACCGACTCCGGCTACGTGCTGAACGGGGTGAAGCGCTGGATCACCAACGCCGGGGTGTCGAAGTACTACACGGTGATGGCGGTCACCGACCCGTCGGAGGGCGCGGACGGGATCTCCGCGTTCGTGCTGGAGGACGGGGACCCGGGGTTCACCTTCGGGGCGCCCGAGCACAAGCTCGGCATCAAGGGCTCGCCGACCAGGGAGCTCTACTTCGACGACTGCGCGATCCCGGCCGACCGGCTGATCGGCGCCGAGGGCGAGGGCTTCAAGATCGCCTTGCGCACGCTGGACCACACCCGCATCACGATCGCGGCGCAGGCCCTGGGCATCGCCCAGGGAGCGCTCGACTACGCGCTCGGCTACGTCAGGGAACGCAAGCAGTTCGGCCGGCCGGTCGCCGACTTCCAGGGCCTGCAGTTCATGATCGCCGACATGGCCATGAAGCTGGAGGCGGCGCGTCAGCTCACCTACGCCGCCGCGGCCAGGTCCGAGCGGGCCATGGCCGGAGACCGGGCCGACGACCTGACCTTCTTCTCCTCGGCCTGCAAGTGCCTGGCCTCCGACGTCGCGATGTCGGTGACCACCGACGCGGTGCAACTGCTCGGCGGCTACGGCTACGTCAACGACTTCCCGGTCGAGCGCATGATGCGCGACGCCAAGATCACCCAGATCTACGAGGGCACCAACCAGATCCAGCGCATGGTCATGGCCCGCCAGCTCCTGAAGTAGCAGCCTGGGTCGCGTCTCCGCAGGTCAGTGCCAGTCTGACGGGGTGTCCGCTGGCCGGGCTGCTGGCACGCAAGGGCCATCCGCGCGCAGCTGGCGGACCAGCCGGTCACGCTGCGCGCGGATGTCCATCGGCTAGATGTCGCCGCGGGCGAAGCCGGCCAGCAGCGACGGGACCGCGGCGTCGAACCCGGCCACGTCGAGTGTGCCGGGGTCGTCCGGGTCGGCGATGGTGAAGTCCGTCGCGGTCATCCCCACCACCGACAGCCGTGCGGGGATGCCCGTCTTCTGCCGGTACTCGGCCAGCGCCTGGTGTGGGTGAATGGTCCCGGCCCACGTCTCGTTGTCGGTGTAGACGGAGAAGTGGTCGATCTCCATTCGCTTGCGCAGCGCCCAGACCATCGGCAGCGCGCAGTCCGTCGCGCCGAACGGCAGGTTCGATACCTTGCCGATCGCGTCGTCCAGGCGCTGGCGCGGGCTGATGTCCAGCGGCGAGATTCCCGCCGCGCCCCGGGTCCGGGCCGAGGTGAACCCGGCGACGAACGCGGCCGGTTCGGTGCTGGCGGTGACGAGCGCGAGCGCTGCCGACGCCTCGCGGCACGACAGCGGCAGGCCCGACACGGCCTGGGTCATCGACCCGGACACGTCCAGTGCCAGCATCATCCGCTTCCCGGCCGGCTCGACCGCGCCGAACGCCGCGTAGAACGCCGCGTCGAGTGCGTCGGTGATCTGGCTGACCGGCTGCCAGGTTTCCCGCCCGCGGGCGCCGTGCCCGCTGGCGTAGGTCCGCAGCGCAACCAGCACGCTGACCGGGTGAACCCTGGCCCTGGCGAGCCGTTCCCGGTCGGCGAGCTGCGCCGCTACCGCCGCCGTGCCAGCCGCTGCCGGGCCGAGCACGCCTAGGCGGGTAAGCCGCGGCAGCTGGCGCATCAGCGCCGTCTGCGGCAGGCCGTTGTCCAGCAGCGCCATCCAGACCAGCGGGGACGACAGCGCGGCGTCGGGCAGCATCTCCCACGACAGGCCCGGGTTGTCCCGGATCAGGCTCACCCACTGCACCGGCCGGGTGGCCGCCTGCGCCTTCACGAACGCCTCCACCAGCGGCAGTTCCGCGAGATCAGCCTCACGGCCGCAGATGAAGTCGAACAGGGCCCGGTGCGCACCCGAGCCGGCCGGGTGAGACAGGCGCAGCACGTCCCGGTGCGACCAGCCTTCGCGCTGCCGGTACTTCAGCACCTGGTAGGCGAGCTGGTCCGGTTCCTTGGCCAGGTACCAGTCGCCGGCCGCGCGACGCAGGCCGCGGCCCCAGCCGCGGAACTGCTGCACGTACCGCGCGAACAGGAACAGATGCGTCCCGGTGCGCGCGACCAGCGGCAGCGCGTCCAGCGCGGCACGGCGGCCCGGCTCATCGCCGAGCGACGCCGCGGCGGCGAGCGCGAACAGCGCCGGGTTGTTCCGCGGCGCACGCCCCGCCTGCGAGATCGCGGCGGCTTCGCGGACAAGTTCGGCTGCCGCGTCGCGCGCCCAGCCGAGCACGATCCCGGCGTTCTGCGCCGTGATATCGCGCTCGGAGACGTAGTAGGTACCTCCGTCGGTGCCGAGCGTCAGGAAGCGGTGCAGGCGCGCGGTCCGGCCGGTCGTGAACGTGAAACCGCCGGCGTTGTCAGGAACCTGGCGGTCATCAGCCTTCGCAGACTGCGGCGTGCGGCGCGTCCAGATCGCGGCGAGCACGTCTTTCACTGTGCCTCGTTCCCGCCGGGCCCTGCGGGCGTGCGATCGACCACCGGATCGAAGAAGGTTGAGGTAACCGATGATCTCCGGCCCGCAGGGCTCCAGCTTCGTAGGGTGACGGGCGTGGGGTGTGAACCGGATGTAGCGCTCTGCCGATTGAGCTACCGCCCCGCGGGCGGACAGGACTCGAACCTGTAACCTCTCACTCCTCAGGTGATAACCGATTCACTTCGGCCCGTCAGCGGACGACTGTAAAGCATTTCAGGCCGCTGGCCAAGCCAATTATCAACCCGGGAACAGGCAGCGTGAAAATATTGTTGCCGTACCTGTGCGTTACTCCTATCATGGAAGCATGACGTTCTGGGCAGCCGCGAAGCGATACGGGTGCAGTAACCCGTTGTCGCAGCTCAAAGCTGCCCTGGGTACCGGGATGGTTGTCACGTAAGGCCGCCAGGCTATATGCGTGCAACCGCCTCTAGGGAAGCCCGGGGGCGGTTTCATTTTTCCTGGGGATGAGCCAGCGGATAGGCACCCGGTCCCCAAAACCGGGCGAATGCAGGTTCAACTCCTGCTGTCCCTGCGGAGCACCACCTGAGGGTGAACGTGCTTGCTAGTTGACACGTCCATAGCGTGAGCACCATAACGGCAGGTGACGCCTGCCGCTTGCCGCCGCGGCATCGCCGCGGCGGCTATGGGGGCGAGAAGCTGAGGTAGCGGGCATGCCTTGCAAGCATCGCCGACCGGGTTCGATTCCCGGCGTCTCCACGTGTGCTATCGGGATCGAGGAAGACGGTAATCTGCCTGATTCGGATTCAGGAGAAACCCGGTTCGACTCCGGGGGTCCCGACGTGACGGGTTGTGGCGCAGCAGGCAGCGCGCATGCTCGGGGAGCATGAGGTCGGCAGTTCGAGTCCGTCCAGCCCGACCGGGATGTGGTGTAAGGGTGAGCGCGCCTGCCCTGGGAGCAGGTGGACGGGGTTCGAGTCCCTGCTTCCCGACCATGGGTCTCTAGCTGAGACGGATTAGCGGCCGGTTGAAGCCCGGCGTAGGCAGGTTCGATACCTGCGGGACCCGCCGTGCGGATGTAACACAACGGCTAGTGTGCCAGCCTTCCAAGCGCGACGTAATCTGTGCAAACTGTCACCGGATACGCACCTGGAACCGTGAAAACAACGCCGATGTCGTTCAACGGCAGGACGTCAGCCTTCCAAGCTGATCACGCGGGTTCGAGTCCCGCCATCGGCTCCAAGCGCCGCTAGCGCAATGGCAGAGCAGCGGATTCTTAATCCGAAGGTTCTGGGTTCAAGTCCCAGGTGGCGCACCAAGCGGGAGTGAAGGGAACTGGCATACCTCACCAGCTCAAACCTGGTGGCTTGCGCGTTCGACTCGCGCCTTCCGCACCCGATGGCCATTAGGGGAATGTGGCAGACCCGCCGGGCTCTGAACCCGGAGTTTCCTGGTTCGAGGCCAGGATGGCCAGCCACGCCGCCGCGCACGGCTTGCGGCCCCGCCCCCGTAAGGCGGGAGGCCCGGTTCGACACCGGGTGGCGGCTCCATGCGCTCGTGCCGCAAATTGGTAGACGGGCCTGGTTGAGGGCCAGGTTGATGCGGGTTCGACTCCCGCCGGGCGTACGATCGCGGGGTTATCCTCACTGCGCCGCCAGAGGTGGGCCGCGGTGCCCGCGACCGGCCTCCTTGGCGCAATCGGCAGCGCAGCCGCTTTGTAAGCGGAAGGTTCCCGGTTCGGGTCCGGGAGGAGGCTCTTGATGGGCGGTAGGGGAATCGGCAGACCCGCTCGGCTTTGACCCGAGAGCTTCCAGGTTCGAGGCCTGGGCGCCCAGCTCATGCCTGCTTAGTGGTAACGGTGAGCACGCGGCCTTGGTAAGGCCGTAGTCGGAGTTCGATTCTCCGAGCAGGCTCCATGCGGTTGTAGCTCAGCCTGGTTAGAGCGCGGCGTTGCCACCGCCGAGGTCGCCGGTTCGAAGCCGGCCAGCCGCTCGCATGCCCGTCTAGACCAATTGGCAGAGTCGCCTGGCCCAGACCCAGGAGGTTCCGGGTTCGAATCCCGGGGTGGGCACTATGGAGAGTGAACGGGCCAGGGTGCCCGGCCTCGCTGCTAACGAGTGCGCGCTCCGGCGTGGCGTTCGAGTCGCCCGCTCTCCTCGCACGGGAGGTTGACCGAGAGGTAAGGTGCCCCCGCTGGAAACGGGCGGCCGGGTTCGCCCGCACACGTTCGATCCGTGTACCTTCCGCCATGGAGAGGCAAGCAGATAGGTGACTGCAACTGCCCCGAAAGCAGCCGAGCTTCGGCCTTGCGAGTTCGACTCTCGCCCTCTCCGCTCATGGAAGCGCTGGCAGACTGGAGACTGCACCCGGCCTGAACCCGGGCGAGCTTCGGCCTTGGGGGTTCAACTCCCTCCGCTTCCGCTGGCCGCGACCCAGCCGGTCGACGGGGCCTGCCTGATAAGCGGGTATCGCGCGGTTCGACTCCGCGGCGGCCAACCATGGCGGCGTAGCTCAGCAGGTCAGAGCGCCCGACTCATGATCGGGATGCCACTGGTTCGAATCCAGTCGTCGCTACGGGGCGTGGCCAAAAGGTGACGGCGGCTGCCTTATAATCAGCAGATGTGCAGGTTCAACCCCTGCCCGCCCTACTGGAAGATGAGGCGCAATGAGAAACAAACATGCTCTGCCGATAGCGACGGGCCGCTAGCGCAACGGTAGAGCGGGAGACTTTTAATCTCACGGTTCGGGGTTCGAGTCCCCGGCGGCCCACCTCATGCGTCGCTGGCGCAACGGACAGCGCGCCCGGCTTCTACCCGGACGGTTCCCGGTTCGAGTCCGGGGCGACGCACTCATGCTCCGTTGGAGGAAGCGGACAACTCGCCTGCCCCTCAAGCAGGAGACTGTCGGTTCGAACCCGGCACGGAGCGCTCGAGGCCCTATCGTCTATGGGTTAGGATCCGGGGTTTTCACCCCCGGGAACAGGGTTCGACTCCCTGTGGGGTCACTGCAGGTGGCGCAGTTCGGTAGCGCGCCGGGCTCATAACCCGGAGGTCCGGAGGTTCGAAGCCTGCCATTCCGGTGTCGTTCAACGGCAGGACGCTTCCCCGTTAAGGAAGCTATCGGGGTTCGAATCCCTGCGCCGGAGCCGTGGGGCCTTAGCTCAGACGGTTAGAGCACCTGCCCGTCAAGCAGGAGGTCGCGGGTTCGAGTCCCGTAGGTCTCGCCATGGTCGCTTAGCTCAGCGGTAGAGCGCCCGCCCGACGAGCGGGAGGCCGGAGGTTCGATACCTTCAGTGACCACCATGCGCCCGTAGCACAACGGATAGCTGCGCTTGCCTACGAAGCAAGAGGGTGGGGGTTCGAATCCCTCCGGGTGCGCTCATGCTCGGCTAGCTCAACGGTTAGAGCGCCCGGCCCACACCCGGGAGGCTGGAGGTTCGACCCCTCCGCCGAGTACGGTGGCCGAATCCAAAGCGGCCGAGGAACTGTGCCTGTGAAGCCAGCCATAAGGGGTTCGAGACCCCTCGGCCACCCCAAGCGTCGGTGGCGCAGAGGCGACCGCGCCTGACCGTAAATCAGGTATCCCACACGGAGGTTCGAGTCCTCCCCGGCGCACTCCTGCTCTCATGGTCAGGTCAAGACAACTCGCTACGTCGGAAGGAGTGGGCGCTACGTGGCCAAGACCGTGCGGCACGATCCATGACGGGTCAGCCCCTCGCAACGCGAACGGCAATCGCAAGTCAGTCCCGTATGGGACTGACTTGGTGGACTACTTCTTCATCATCACGCCGCAGTCATCGTTCTTGATTCCTGTAGATGTGGTGGCTGACCTACATGCCATCACTCTGGATGAGAAGTACGCAGCATTTGCGGTTTAAGTCCTTGTGGCCTAGAGGATGGGCACCAGCCTCCGAAGCTGGACAGACGCAGGTTCGACTCCTGTCAAGGACGCTTCCCGGCGCCGGACCCGAAGGCAGAGATCGCAGGTTCGAGTCCTGCTGGGAGCACGGCGCGCATCTCGCTGGCGCGGGAGGCGGGTTGCAGCCCCGTCAAGCTGGGTTCGACTCCCAGGCGCGTCTCCACGGCCCGTAGTCCAACGGACAGGGCAGCTCTCTCCTAAGGAGCAGGTGCGCGTTCGATTCGCGCCGGGCCGACGGTACTGCTCACGCTATGGCACGCGTAGTACTGCACGACACTAGCCGGTTTGCTGAATCCAGCCGCTGAAGGCCGGCGGGTACGTTGCCCAGGTTCCGATCTTCTCGTAGACCTGGTTGTTGGTGCCGAGCCCGAAGGTGTAGGTCGTTGCCTTTCCGGCCACCGTGCTGCGGGCCGCGGCCAGGCCCGAGGTCAGTCGGCCGCCCATGGCCCGCCAGCCGGTCAGGCCCTCGGCTTCGGTGTACCTGTTGTAGTAGCCGGCACCGTTGGTGCCCCGGCTGAAGGCCACCAGCGTCGAGGGTGAGATCGCGGTCAGCGCCGGGCTGGCGGTCGTCTGGCCGCCGATGGAGAAGAACCCGGTGCTCCGGTTCGCGACCGTCAGGTACATCTGCCGGTCGGTGCCGACGACCCCGACGTAGATGTGGCCGGTACCGGTGAGATACGCGGCCGTGGGCCCGGTTCCGGCCAGCACGTGGCCGCCGACACGCTGCCAGGGGTGCCATACCGTGCCGCTGTGTACGCGCTGCCAGACGCCCCCGTCGGTGCCCCGCACGAAGACCGCATAGGCCCCGCCGCCCAGCGAGACCGCGCCGGGCGCCGAGGTGAGCTGGCCGCCCAGGGAGTGCCAGGGCGTCCCGAACCCGGTGCCCAGCTGGTTGTACCACAGCTGGTGATCGGTTCCCTCGCCGAAGACGATCTCCGCGCTGCCGGTCCAGATCGGTGCGGGCGCGCTGACGAGGCGGCCGCCATACGGCACCGGCGGCCCGCCGGGGCTCACGCCCTGCGTGATCCATACCGTGCCGTCGGTTGCGGTGTAGAACATGTCGACTCCCATGGCCGTCACCACCGTGCCGGGCGTCACGCCGGGGGCGGGTGGCGTGATGACAGGCGGGCTGGCCTCCGCGGGTGCCGCGAACACCGCGGCCAGGCACGTCCCGGCCAGGGCCACCGTCACCGTCATCGACGAAACGGTCAGCCGCCACCTTCTTAGCGGCCTGGCCGATCGTGCCGAGGCGCCCGGGAGGATGCCGGGAAAGATGTTGCGTACCCGGTGCGGCTTTTCCCGCCGTGGCTGCGGGGTGTTCGGGTACCGGGACCCGCCCGGCGTCTGCTGGCTCATATCCGCTCCGATCCGCTGACTCAGCTCACGATAATTCCTGATGGGAGGGCTTAGAGTAGGGCCGAAGGGCATTGGCCGAAGTGTCATCCGACTCAAACTCAGCAGGTCCTGAAGGAGGTTGAGCGGCATGGGGACCGACGTCCTGCGTGATGTGGCTGAATCACTCGCTGATGACAATACGGGCGCGATCACAGTCCTGGGCACACGGGCTAGCCGGAGCAGATTGGAGAGGGTACCTTCCACGCATGGCACATTGGACAGCCCACGTGGTAACGGTCCGTACCACGTGCGACGACGCAGGTCACGCGTGTGATGTAGTCACGGGCGTGGGTGCTACTCCTGAGCTGGCCCTGGCTGCGTTGCAGGCCAAGGCGGAGGAAGCAGCTCAGAAGGAAGCCCAGCAAAGGGAGGAGAGGATTGCCGGGGAATCACGACTTCCCGGGCTTGTCGCCTTTCTACGGGAGACGGTTCCGCCCGATAGCCAGGCTCACGGTAGGTCTTGGCAGTTCGAGGTCGTCGACGTCCGCTTCACACCAGGCCCGATAGAAAGCGGTGATAGCGGCTGGCTGGCCTATGGGACGCTTACCTGGAAAGACGAACCGGAACAGGCGAGTGCTAGCCACGCCGAACGGTGACTTTGATCCACTGCCAGATAACGGGACGGCCTGTGCTATGAGCAGGCGGGACAGGATCCCGGACCGGGCTCGGGGACGACCCGGCTAGCGCGCCACGCGGTAGCGGAGGTAGACGACTCTCGAGCTGAAGGTGCGGGTCTCGACGAGTTCGAGATCCACCCGGCGCCCGCGCTGGGGAAAGAACGGAATGCCACCGCCGACCAGCACCGGGTAGACCCTGGCCCGGTACTCGTCGATCAGGCCCAGCGCGGCCGCCTCGGCGGCGAGAGCCGCGCCGCCGATCGCGATGTCGCCCTCCGCCGGCTCGGCTCGCAACCGCTCGATCTCCTCCGCCAGGCCGCCGGAGGCCAGGCGGGCATGGCCCTGCACCGCCGGCAGCGTGGTGGAGAACACCACCTTCGTGAGCGGCTTCCAGAGCGCGGCCCACTCGAGCATTGCGTCGTCGAGCGAGGGATCCTGGTCGGCGGTCTCCCAGTACAGCATCGTCTGGTACAGCCGTCGTCCCAGCAGGTGGACGCCGACCTGTCGTATCTCGTCGGTGGCGAAGCGGAAGACCTCCTCGTCGGGCGCCGTCCAGTCGAAGCCGCCGTCCGGCCCGACGATGTAGCCGTCCAGTGAGACACCCATCGAATAGGTCACGCTGCGCATCAGAAGTCCTCCTCGGTAACGGGTTCGACAGTACGACCGCCGGACGCCGCAGGACTCATCGCGGGTCGCGGGGACAGGGCAAACGTTGCCGGTCACGGCATTAGAGACTTTATTTGCGGGGCTGGTGGAAGGGCGGCGAAGGCCTGCCACCGGACCGATGAGCCGCCGGCCCGCACAGAGCCCCGGTACCGCCCAGCGCGCCACCGCGCAGGCGCCAGACCGGTCTTCCGTCACTCCGGCACCACCCGTGCGGCCTGTACCACGTCCGTCCAGGCCCATACGGCGTGGATGCCACATCCACGTCGTACCGGCGACATGGCTGGGACATCCACGCCGTATACCGCCGGGCGAACCGGACCGGCGGGATCGCGTGGCATGATCGCGCCTGCTGGCTCGGACGGCGTGCGGACGTAACGCGATCGCCATCGACCCGGTCGTGCCGGTCACGCGCCAGCCGGCGTCAGGCTGATCCCGCAGAACATAGGTAAGCCATGTTGCACCGAGGCAGGCGACGAAGCCGTTGATGGCGACCCGCACTTCGTTGCCGTGGCCGGCCGGCGGGCCGAGAGTGATCACGATTCCGCCGTTCCTGACCTGCTCGCAGCCGCCTCTGGCCTCGATCACGGATCCCCGGTCGGCGATGAAAATGACGTGAGCCATTCCCGCCAGTGCGGCCGTCACCTGGCGCTGCGTCTGGGGCGCGATCGGCGCTCCTGGCCCATGCGTCCCGTTAGGGTCTGCGGCATCGGTATAAGCCTGGTTGAGCACGTAGACCGTCTTGAAGGTCTGGGCGGGGAAGGAGTTCTCCGCTGGCGTGCTGAGATACCTCCGCAGGACCTGTACGTAGACTTCGGCCTGCTTGGCTCTGGCCTGCGTGACCGCGGCCGGTCTGTCGCTGGCTGGCGCGTGCACGGTGGGCGGGGCACCGGCCGCAGCGGAGCCCCCGCAGCCCGCTGTGCTCACGGCCAGGGCGGTCACGATGATAGCGGCAGCCGTGGTTACCAGCGCCCGTTGCATCGACCACCCTCCCGGCCGTCACCTTAGATTTGCCGTTACCGCTAAGACGGAGCCAAGTGCCGTCACGGTTCCCGGTGTGCCGGATGATCGCGTACCAAGCCGAGTCTGACATGCCCACCGCCGCCGGGCCGAGCCTGCCGCACCGCGGCGTGATGGCGCACTTCAGCGGCGTCCGCGGCCGAGCGGGGCGAGGGGCAATGACGACCGGTCCGCCGGGCCGTAGCCTCGACCGTGAGCGACGACGATGTGCCGCCCGGCACCGGCGACAGCGAGCGGGATGAGGATGGAGGCGGTTGACGGTATGGACGAGGAGCGTGGACGGCGGGTCACCGCGGCATTCAGCGAGTTCTTCGCCCAGCCACCGCCGGGAGACGTCTCGTACCAGGCCGGCGACGGCGCCGGCCGCCCTGATCAACCTGATCCCGGGGCGGCGGCCGTGGCGCTGTTCCATCAGGTGGCCCGTTCGGTCCCCGCTTACCGGGACTTTCTGGCCCGCAATGGTGCCGATCCCGCCGCCGTTCGTACCCTTGCCGACTTCCAGCGCCTGCCCTTGACGACTAAAGAGAACTACCAGCGGCGTTATCCGCTCCCGCAACTGTGTCGTGACGGCCGGCTGGAGGACTGCGACATGATCGCGGTGTCGTCGGGCTCGACCGGGCAGCCGGCCTACTGGCCGCGCTTCCTGACCGACGAGCTGGCCGTCGCCGCCAGATTCGAACAGGTTTTCTACGATAACTTCGCAGCCGACCGCCGGCGCACCCTGGCCGTCGTGTGCTTTCCGCTCGGTACCTGGGTGGGCGGCCTCTACACCGCGGCCTGCTGCCGCCATCTCGCCGCGAAGGGTTACCCGATCACCATCGTGGCGCCGGGCAACAACGTGGACGAGATCTTGCGCGTCGTACCCGGGCTGGCTCCGGAGTTCGACCAGACAGTGCTGCTCGGCTACCCGCCGTTCCTCAAGGGAGTGATCGACACCGGCCGTGCCCGCGGTCTCGACTGGTCTCCATACCGGATCAAGCTGGTGCTGGCCGGCGAGGTCTTCAGCGAGGAGTGGCGGGATCTGGTGGCCGAACGGGCCGGGATGCCGCGTCCCGCGTACGACTCTGCCGCCCTGTACGGAACCGCCGACGCGGGCGTGCTCGGCAACGAGACCGCGCTCTCGGTGACCATCCGGCGGTTTCTGGCCGCCCATCCGCAGGCGGCGCACGCCCTGTTCGGCGAGTCGCGGCTGCCGACCCTGGTACAGTACGACCCGTTCCGCCGGTTCTTCGAGGCCCGCGAGGGCACGCTGCTGTTCTCCGGCGACAGCGGGGTGCCGCTGATCCGCTACCACATCGCCGACGAAGGCGGCGTTGTCGGTTATGACGACATGCTGGCGTTCTGCGCCGAGCACGGTTTCGACCCACTCGCCGCCGGACTTGACCGGGGCGCGCACGAGATGCCCTTCGTCTACGTCTTCGGCCGCTCGCATTTCACGGTTTCGTACTTCGGGGCGAACATCTATCCGGAGAACGTCGCCGTCGGGCTTGAGCAGCCCGAGGTCAGCGGCTGGGTCACCGGTAAGTTCGTGCTGGAGGTGCTCGAGGACGCCGATCGTGACCGGTATCTCGCGGTGACGGTAGAGCTCGCGCCCGGAGAGCGGGGCACTCCGGAGCGGGCGCGGCTGGCGGCCGAGGTGATCCTCGCCCAGCTAGGCCGGCTGAACAGCGAGTTCGCGCACTACGTGCCAGCAGGCCGGCAGGCTCCGCAGGTACGGCTGCTGCCGACCGGCGATCCTGATTACTTCCCGCCGGGCGTCAAGCATCGTTACACCCGCGGTCCAGGCCAGCCCCTGCGCTGAATAGCCCTGGGCCGATCTTGGGCGGCTGACGCGTGCCCCTCCTTGCCTCCTGGTGTTGCTGCGCTCCTGTCACGCTGCCGTGACTGGTGATACGCGCTCGCCTCTCCGGTCCGTCCCGCCGACAAGGCGTGGATGTCCCAGCCATGTCGTTCATACGACGTGGATGCCGCATCCACGCCTTATGCCCTGGTACGGGCGGTGCCGGAGTGACTGGTGTCCGTTTTCGCGGCTCCCATTGCCACCGCGTAGCGGTCCCGCCCGGAAAACGCTTTGCGGCCTTGCGCCGGCCCGGGGTCTAATCGGCGCATGGGCGAGGTCTTCGGGCATGTGCTGGCGGTGCTGCCCGCGTTCGTGCTGGCCTGCCTGGCCGTCGCCGCGCTGCCGGGGCCGTCCACGGCGCTGTTCCTGCACCGGACGGTGCGCGATGGGCGCGCCGCGGGGCTGGCTGCCGTGGCCGGTAACGAGATCGGCGTCTACTGCTGGGCGCTGGCTGCGGGGGGCGGCCTGACCGGACTGCTGCGAGCCAACGAATGGTTGTACCTGACCCTGCACGTCGTGGGCGCGATCGTGCTCGTGTATCTCGGGGTATCCGCGTGGCGCAGCGCACGGCGCGAAGACGACGACGCCGAGTTCGGCCCGGCCCTGGCCCGGCGGCTGCCGTCCGGGCGCACCCCGGCCGCCGCGTTCCGCGCCTCCCTGGTCACGATCGCGGCCAACCCGAAGGCGGCGGTTTTCGCGTTCTCGTTCTTCCCGCAGTTCCTGCCCCGGCACGGCCCGGTGTTCGGCACCACCCTGGCGCTGGCGTCCGTCCAGCTCGTCATCGACAGCACCTACTGCGTGCTGGTCGTGCTGCTCGCGTCCCGGGCCCGGCGCTGGCTGTCCCGTGCCGCGGTACGCCGTCGGCTGGAACGCGTCCTGGGCGCGACCCTGGTCGCGCTCGGCATCGACCTGGCCGCCGCGACCCCCTGAGCCGGCCCGGGCGGGCGCCGCGGGTCGCGGCGCCCATAGCCCCGGCGAACCACCAGGCGG
>Ga0306924_10004295_pt1 | contig 13897 bp, 8 predicted proteins | sample sta12Can44000111_FD_203756 | JGI IMG/M metagenome (GOLD analysis project Ga0306924, IMG submission 203756) | Lab enrichment of tropical soil microbial communities from Luquillo Experimental Forest, Puerto Rico - statanox.12C.anox.44.000.111 (v2)... | ecosystem: Environmental > Terrestrial > Soil... | reverse complement strand
ATCCGAATTTAGAAAGGCGGTTGAGCGAGAAATCCCGCTGCAGCTCGTTGGTGTGGTCAACGCTTACTGTGCTCTCCTGGCCGAAAGAGCGGGGTTCAGGGGGCTTTACCTCTCTGGGGCGGGGGTGGCAAATGCGTCATTTGGGTTGCCGGATCTCGGCATAACAACATTGAACGATGTATGTGAGGATGTTCGCCGGGTGACTGGCGCGACTTCTTTACCTTTGCTCGTTGATGCCGATACGGGTTGGGGTAGCGCCTTCAATATCGGGCGAACGATTCGAGAACTGGATCGCGCGGGCGCTGCGGGGTGCCACCTCGAAGATCAGGAGTTGGCTAAGCGCTGTGGGCATCGTCCAAACAAGGCCGTTGTTTCCTGTGATGAAATGGTCGACCGTATCAAGGCAGCAGTCGACGCACGTCCAGCTGATGAATTCGTTATCATGGCACGCACCGATGCTGTTGCGTCAGAGGGATTGCAAGCCGGAATCGACCGAGCTTGTGCTTATGTCGCAGCCGGCGCTGATATGATTTTTGCAGAAGCGCTCCAAACTCTGGCAGACTATCGGCAATTCGCCCGGAGCGTATCGGCGCCTGTGTTGGCTAATATCACCGAATTCGGGAAGACGCCGCTTTTTACGGTGGAAGAACTTCGTGAGGTCGGAGTGCGACTGATACTCTATCCATTGAGTGCTTTTCGCGCTATGAGTGCGGCTGCTGCGCGCACTTACGGGGCGATCCGGAGCGCGGGAACTCAGCAAGCGATGGTTGCCAAGATGCAAACGCGTCGAGATCTGTACGACATTTTGAACTACCATACGTTCGAAGAGAAGCTGGATGAGCTGTTCGCTAAAAAGAAAAGATTATGACAACGATAAGTTCCCCTCAGAGCGGAGGACTGCGCGGGCAATCTGTCGGCACTACCACCATTTCCACCGTTGGCAAAGCAGGCGTCGGCCTTACTTACCGCGGATACGCGATTGAGGAGCTGGCTGAAAAAGCCAGCTTTGAAGAGGTTGGGTATCTATTGCTTGTAGGAGAACTTCCTAAAAAGCAACAATTGGATGATTTCAAAAGGCGGCTCCGCGCGGCGCGAGAGGTGCCTCCCTCGCTAAAGGAAGTGCTGGAGCGTATTCCGAAGGATGCCCAGCCGATGGATGTCCTTCGGACCGGTACGTCGATGCTGGGAGTGCTTGAACCGGAGGGAAGTTTCGCCCGCCAGAACGCAGTCGCTGAGCGCCTGCTTGCCTGCCTGCCATCGATACTCTGCTATTGGTATCGATTTGCCCAGGAAGGCGTTCGGATTGAGACCGAGTCGGATCAGGAAAGCGTCGCGGGACACTTTCTCAAATTGCTGCATGGAGTGGATCCTACCGCGGAACGTCAACGGTGCATGGATGCGTCGCTCATTCTATATGCCGAGCACGAGTTCAACGCCTCGACCTTTGCCGCGCGAGTTTGTGCAGCCACCCTGTCGGACTTTTACTCCTGCGTCACTGGAGCAATCGGTACGTTGCGCGGGCCGCTGCATGGCGGAGCGAACGAAGCCGCAATGGAACTTGTTTCGAAATTCAAGACGGCAGAAGAGGCGCGCGAAGGAGTCAGAGCAATTCTGGCGCGGAAGGAAAAAATCATGGGCTTCGGCCACGCCGTTTATCGTTCATGCGATCCGCGCAACGCGATCAACAAGGAGTGGGCCCGCAGGCTGGCGCCGTCTGCGAAACAGCAGGACGGCTATCTGTTTGAGGTATCGGCAGCAATCGAAGCGGTCATGTGGGAGGAGAAAAAGCTCTTTGCCAATGCAGATTTTTTCTCTGCTTCCATGTACCATTTCATGGGCATTCCAACCCCTCTGTTCACTCCAATCTTTGTGCTCGGGCGCGTTAGCGGTTGGTCGGCGCATATCATGGAACAGCGGTCGAATAACAAATTGATCCGTCCGAGCGCCGATTATATCGGACCTGAACCGCGAGCGTTTCCGCCGCTGGATCTCCGATAATTTCCATCATGTCCGATAGCGGCTCAACGAATCCCGTGTGTCCTGAACCTGATGCAATCCTGCAGCAGATTGCAGATTACATTTTCGGAGTCGAAAAAATAACGAGCGCCGAAGCGCTTGATACCGCGCGTCTTTGTCTCATGGACGCGCTCGGATGCGGCCTTCTAGCGTTGAATTATCCCGCCTGCACGAAGCTTCTCGGTCCGGTCGTGCCGGGCGCAACAATGCCTGGCACGGGTGCGCGTGTACCGGGAACCAGTTACGAACTCGACCCGATTCAGGCTGCGTTCAATATCGGGACGATCGTGCGCTGGCTCGATTTCAACGACACGTGGCTCGCCGCGGAATGGGGACATCCTTCGGATAATCTCGGTGCCATTCTCGCGGTCGCAGATTACTTGAGCCGAAACTGTATCCGCCAAGGAGTTGAGGCTCTCACGATGCGTGATGTTCTCATAGCCATGATTCAGGCGTACGAGATCCAAGGGGTCCTCGCATTGGAAAACGGCTTCAATCGCGTCGGCCTTGATCATGTACTTTTGGTGCGAGTTGCTTCAACCGGGGTAGTCACTCGCCTGCTCGGCGGTTCGCGCAGCGATATGATTTCCGCTCTTTCCAACGCGTTCATCGATGGCGGCGCGCTCCGCGTCTACCGTCAGGCACCGAATACCGGTTCGCGCAAATCGTGGGCGGCAGGGGATGCCACAAGTCGCGCAGTGCGTCTGGCCTTGCAGGCACTTCGGGGAGAGATGGGGTATCCCGGCGCGCTCAGCGCGAAATTGTGGGGTTTTCAGGATGCGCTCTTCGGAGGCAAACCGCTTCGAGTCCCGAATCAGGGATTCGCGACCTACGTGATAGAGAACATTTTGTTCAAGATCTCATTCCCGGCGGAATTCCACGCCCAAACCGCTGTTGAAGCTGCGTTGGCGCTGCATCCAGAGGTGAAAGATCGTCTCGAGGCGTTCGAGCGCGTAATCATTGAAACCCAGGAGAGCGGCAAGCGCATCATCGACAAAACCGGTCCGCTGCGAAACCCGGCCGACCGCGATCATTGCATCCAATACATGGTTGCAATCCCGCTCATTTTCGGGCGGTTAAGCGCTGAGGACTACGAAGATCGAGTGGCGCGGGATCCGCGAATCGATCGGCTGCGGGAGAGAATGGAGGTTTTGGAGAACAGGGATTTCACGGCCGATTACCTTGATCCGGCAAAGCGCTCTATTGGAAACAGCGTTCAGGTCTTCTTCGTTGACGGCACACAAACCGATCGAATTGCGGTTGAGTATCCCATCGGCCATCGGCGCCGTCGGAAGGAGGGCATTCCTATGCTGCTGGAGAAATTCGACCGGAACCTGAGGGGCCGCATCCCACCGCGCAACGCCGACTCGATCACCTCCCTCTGCGCCGATCAGGCGCGCCTGGAATCAACGCCAGTGGACCGCTTTATGAATCTGTTTGTTGTCTAACGTGCATCAGAGTTTGGGAAGTTAACGGAGAGGATTTCACCACAGAGGCGCAGAGAGCACAAAGTTCGGAATGGATTTCGGTTCTGCATCGGGGTGATGGTGAGGGCCGTGCGACGCCATCCGTAGCGCCCGGCGAACGCCAAACTCCGAACCTCGAACCCCGAACTCCGAACCCGTGAACAGTGAACGGCGAACGGTGGGGTCAGGCTTGGATGGCAACACGCGTATACCACCGGCGTGTTCTGGGTACGAAGATTGCCGGAACAGTTCTATCCTCTCGGCCAGCTCGCCAAATCACGCGCGTAGCGAACGCCGGCTCCGCGACCGTTAACAGGGCGTCCACATGTGGAATCACATGGATCGTGTGACGTTCGATCTGGTCGGTTCGGCGACGGTTGTGCTCCAGACGAGTAGCCTCAAGACGATCTGTATAACGTTTAACCGCTGCTTCCTTGTGCTGACGGCCCATCCGTTCGCGCAATTCGCGAGCATAGTTTTCGAAATAGTCGTCGATCCGACTAAGTTCCCTGCGCAGAAAGAGCTGTTGTCGTTCCTTTACTTTGGAGAGCTCCGGGGCCAGCTCGCTAGCGAGAGCGCGACCGATACAATCGCATATAAGGCTGGGGTTAAGCGCCGGCCACTCCAGGCTAACCGATTCGACGACGCTCATTTGCTCGAGCGCGAATTCCAGCGAAGCGTCGCGCTCGCCGGCCGGAAGAGCAAAAGCGAACCGGTGACTGCTCCAGCCCTGATCGTGAGCCTGAACCTCGCAACGCACCGCCGCCACAACCGAAAAAGTCCAGGTTCGCAGAAACGGCGACGGCTGCCAACCGGCGTGAAAGCCGAATTGCGCCTGCCACAGCTTATTCGCCACGTCGTTTGATGGTGCCTTAACGCCGATCTCCGTGGAGAGACAAACCCTGGAATAGGCCAGATGGCGGCGCCAGAGTGCTTCCACCAGGCGAAACAAAATCGGGCAACTCGGAAAGACTTCGTTCTCAGCATTATTCGGATCTGCCGAACCGGCATCGCGAAAATTTAGTTCGCCGGAGAACAAATCATCGTCCTTTTGCCAAAGATGCGCGGCGTCACCCTCCGCCAACACTTCCAAGCGGTCATGCCAGGACCGTTCGCAAATCGCGCCGAGTGAATGAAGACTCTCCTCAAAAAACTCCATCAAATATTCGGCCTGGGCGGGGATCTTCTGAAACTTCATGGCGATTCAATGATCAGTCAGAGGCTTTCGTAATCGTGGGCAAATAACGTTTCGTCGAGCTGTTTGATCTCTTCCAGAGCTGAACGGCCCCGGCTGAGCTCCTCTCCCAGATTCTTGAGTGCATCAGCGAAATCACCTTCAGAGGCCTGCCAGCGGCGGAATATTTCCTCTTCGAAATCTTCGCTGCTGAAGCGCTCACCCAGAATGAGGCCGGTCTCGCCGATGACCAAGTCGAACAAATTCAGCTTCTCTTGCAGAATCTCGAGCAGATGCGCCTGCAGGGTACCGGCTTGCACCAAATTATAAATCTCAACAATGTGATCCTGGCCAATTCGATGCAGCCGCCCAATCCGCTGTTCGATCTCCATGGGGTTCCACGGTAAATCGAAGTTTACGAGCCGATGACAGAACTGGAGGTTGCGGCCCTCCGTTCCACTGCGAGTCAGAAGTAGCGCGCCGCCCTGGTCCCTGAACGATTCTACGAGCCCTTGCCTGTGTGCTGCTGGGATCTGACCATTCAGAGTCCATGCTTTAACTCCATTCTTAGTCAAGACCTCTGCCAATGCCTTCTGCGTTGCCAGAAACTGAGTGAAAATAACCAATCCCCCGTCGGTTCGTGCCAGCGTTGGAAGAACGCTGGTCTTTCTCTCCCAACTCTGTTCCAGAGGTGCATTTGTCTTCCACCGCCGCACGAGTTCCGGTTTAGGGAACTTTTCGAGCGCCTCTATCCAAGCGGAGGGGCTGCTCCCGGCGGCCTGCAGCAGCAGCCGTCCCCAGAGGCTTGCTTTCCCCGCAGGCATGCCTTTGAGAGCGGCCCTAAGTTCACGATCCCATGCCAGCCAAAAGTCGCTTTCACCAAGCTCCGACTCGTAAAGGACAGTTTCGGCGCGCCGCGAGGGCATTTGAATCCCGGCATTTGCCCGGGTGTTACGGATCATGACCTGACCAAGCAATGAGCGTAACTGTTCGGGTTCGTGCGGTTCGTAGGGCCGATCGCGATTGATAAATCGCTGGCGAAACTCTTTGGGCGAAGGCAGGTGCCCCGGCTTCAGGAGGGTGACGAGGTTATAAAGGTCCTCGAGTGAATTCTGGACCGGCGTAGCGGTCAGCAGCAGGATAAATTGCCGTGGTAGGGCGTTGACGGCTTCCCATGCCCTCGAGGTCCTGTTCCGCAAGTAATGGGCTTCGTCAACGATTACCATGTCCCATGGCCTGCGCGTTGCCAAAGCCAGGTGGCTCTCCTGTTTGAACGTGTGAATGGAAGCGATCAGCGCCCGCTCTTCGGTCCAGAACTGTTCCGGATCGGTCCGAAATTGCGGCTGATTGCTTGTAACCGTCGGAAGGGAAAACTTGCTTTCCAATTCCTCAGCCCACTGGTCGACCAGCGAGGGAACGGTTAGCACTAAAAACCGGCGGACCAAGCCACGGGTTACATACTCCTTCAGGATGAGGCCGGCCTCGATAGTCTTGCCTAGACCGACCTCGTCTGAGAGCAATGCTCTGCCCCGGAGGGTGCCGGCGACGCGTAGCGCGGTATGGATCTGATATTCAAGATGATCAATCGAGCAGTAGGGCAAACAGAGAAGATCGTCCGATTGGTTGGAGATCCACATGAGCGATGCGCGCTCGATCTTTAGAAAGCTACCGATCCCGGAATAAGCGTGAAACAGATCGTGCAAAGGTATTTGAGCGGCTGCGATCTCCAACCGCACTTCCGGCACCGACGATACTGCTTTAGTCTTTGAGACGGCTGGAGGCGGTGGCTTGAGCTTTGACCCGCGGCGTTGAGCGTCCAGCTTGCGCTTTTCATTTCGCTTGTTGGCTTCGGCAATACGCTCCTGGATTGCCTTCCGCTCGAGGCGCTTCTTTTCCTCTCGCTGAGCTCTCTTCTCCAGCAGATGGAGTTCTTCCGGGTCAAGACCGAAATCGTCAAGAGGAGCGGGTGGCCTCGCCTGAGCACCCATTAACTCCTCGCCCATGCGCATGACTTCCCAGGCAAGAAATTTCCAAGGGTCACCGACTTTGCGGATTTGCTGTCTCTCCCAGTCGTTCGAAATCGGACTGAATCTGCGTCCAAACATCTTTACATCGCGCTTCGCGACCGGGAAACGCAATGAGACATACCGAATAGCTGCTTCAATCGGCAGAGGCTCGATGAGGCAATCGAACTGCTCCGGCTCGCCTTCCGAGGTGATTCGCCATCGGAGAGTAGAGCCGGTGACCCAGACCGCGCCATGAGCCAGCTTCCTCTCGGCTTGGGAAGGCAACCAGTCAAATGTGATCTGCCCTTTGGACCAGTCGAGCGTGACACGCAGTTCGATCCTGGGGTCTTCTGGGAACAACGACGGAGTCCTCATGCTGCCGAGCTCTTCAAGCTGACCGGTCAGAGCGTTTCTGCAAGGCAAAAAGAGCGGTCAGGAGCGGCTATCGAAACTTTGAGCCTGGCTTGGAGGGCACCGGTCCCTCGGCGCCGCATTGGGCGAAGGAAGCTTTCCGGTTGCGTCCAAGAACGCGTTCTAAGCCAAGCTTGACCTTCCATCCTTCCATTTCGTGTCCTGCCCCGGAATGCCAGAGTACCGGTTTTCGCCGTTCAATTTGAGAGTAAGAGGAAACCAAGTACATTCTATTGCTGGATCGTTACCGTCCAAAATGGACTTATTGGTAAGCGAGGCAGCAGCCATTTGACGCCGGACCCCCATTGATCGTGGCGCCGATTGACTCCTCTTTTAATCCACACAAAGGAGCAGAATCATGAATCCCTCTGAAGCCAAAGGCAGAGCGAGACGCACCGTGCTCGTTTCTGAATTGACCGACGGCATTTTGGACCCCGCACAACCGATGCTCGGACCCTTAGCAGCTGGCGGCACAATCGTGGGCAACACGGCGCCGGGATGCTGGGGACCGATGATCACACCTCGAATTCGGGGCGGTCACGAAGTGACGCGACCGGTATTCGTGGATGGAGCGATGCCCGGAGACGCGGTAGTCCTGCGGATCCGGGATATCAATGTCACCTCGGTGGCCACAGCCTCAGGCCATGATCGATGGGTGGAAGGCCATTATCTGGGAGATCCTTACGTCGCACCGCGGTGCCCGAATTGCGGCACATTCTACCCGGACACCTATGTTCAAGGGATCGGCCAGCAAGCGGTTCGCTGCGTGAAATGCAATACGCCTGTAACTCCATTTCAGATCGTCAACGGATATACGGTAGTCTTTGACGACACCCGCCAGGTTGGTCTCACTGTCCATAAAGAGGCCGCAGAAAAGATTGCGCACTCCGCGAATCAATTCGCCGCTTTACCGGAGAGCTCAGCCCAACATTCGATCCTTACGTTTGCTCCTCATGATCTGGTTGGCGTTGCCGCCAGGTTAAGGCCGTTTCTCGGCCAACTCGGAACAACTCCGGCAATTCGAATGCCTGATTCCCACAATGCCGGCGACTTTGGATCCGCTCTGGTAGGTGCTCCGCATGAATACGCCATTACCGTCGAGCAGCTCGAACTACGAACCGATGGGCACATGGATATCGATGCCGTGCGACCAGGCGCGATTCTTCTGGCGCCGGTGAAGGTACCGGGAGCGGGAATTTACTTTGGAGATATGCACGCGCTCCAGGGCGACGGCGAGATCGCAGGCCACACCATGGATGTTTCCGGTACTGTGACCCTGGAGGTCGAGCTCTTGAAAGGGCGAACGCTTGAGGGGCCTGTTCTTTTCCCGTTGCTTGAAGATCTTCCACTGCTGGCCAGGCCGTTGAGCGATACGGAAAAGGAAACAGCACACCGGTTAGCGGTAAAATGGGGAGTCGACAAACTTGAGGAATCGGCACCGGTATCCGTGGTCGGGTCCGGTCCCGATTTGAACAAAGCGACTCAAGTTGGTCTTCGCCGGGCTGCTGAGCTTCTGTCATTGAGTGTCGCGGAGGTGATGAATCGCGCGACTATCACTGGAGCTATCGAAATCGGCCGGCATCCTGGCGTTGTGCAAGTAACGTTCCTGGCACCCCTGACTGCCCTGGAAAAAGCGGGTCTGATTCCCTTTGTGCAAGAGCAATACGGGATCGGCTAGCCTGCGCTCCGTCGGCGCCGTCTCGTAGAAGCATCACGCAAAGGTACGCGGAGTTACGCAAAGGTTTGGAGTTGAAGTTTGTTCGCTATACGGCGGATTTCTGATCTTCAAGTGTTCGTCGCCAAAGCGAATCAATAGTCTAATCAATTCCTTTGCCCGCCTCGGCGTACCTTGCGCGAGGTTAAAAAGATGAAGCGATTTAGCGGATAGCGGCTGCGAGGGACCGCAGACGTTCAGGTCGTTATGGAGCAATGTCGACGAAAGCGCGGGAGCGCGTCCGCTCCGTGCAATAGCGTTTATGTCGACTCAAGAGCTTCTCTCGCGTATGACTTCCTGAGCATCCTTGTCTTCGCGAAGACCTAGAAAAACAGGTTGGCGCAAACGGTTATCCCGCGTCCACTCCGAAAACTTCACCTGGCAGACTATTTGTGGGTCCAACCAGTGGCACTGTCTCATTTCGGCTGCTGTCAGACTTTGTCCCGCCTTGCTTGCGCCAGAAACTGGAAGGTTTGCGAATGGACAGGCCTCGCTAGCGTTTTTTTTGAATCGAGCGTGCAGTTTGCGCAAGAGCGTGGAGTTAAAGCCGCTCTCAACCTTCCCTGCGAAGATAAGCTGGTTGCCTTCATAAAAGCCAACGATGATCGAGTCGAATCGAGTTCGGGTACCTTCTGGTTCGGTGTATCCGCCTATAATAAACTCCTGCTCCAGAAATAATTTGAGTTTTACCCAGGATCCGCTTCGGCCTCCTGGCTCGTAGGCCGAATCTTCGCGCTTGCCGATCAGCCCCTCGAGTCCAAGCTGGCGCACCTTTTCCAGGAGTGGCTCTGCATCGTTGCTCAGACCGGCGGAATAGCGAATGGCGCCGTTTAAATTTTTCAATAGCTTCTCCAGCTTCGACTTACGCTGGATTAGAGGGAGTGCTTTCAAGTCTTGCCCATCCAATTGCAAGAGGTCGAACGCGTAGAAAAATAGAGGCGGTTGTTCCTCTCCAATGTCGTAGGCTTGGAGAAGCTGGAAAGAGGAGCGACCTTCCGCATCCAGCGCGACGATCTCACCATCAAGGACACAGTCTTGCGCGTCCAGCGCCGCGAGAGATTCCATGATCACGGGAAACTTTGCGCCGAAGTCTTTGTGATTTCTGGACAAAAGCCGTATCTGACTTCCGCCTTTGAGGGCCAGTGCACGCCATCCGTCGAATTTAAGTTCGTAAATCCAATCGCCTTCGGGAGGTTTCACCACAAGCGTCGCTTCCATGGGTTGAGAGAACGCGGGTAGTGCGGCGGCTCGTACAGTTTTCTTGGGTTTCGTGCCGTCGTTAGTGCTTGCGGAAGTCTGTTGGGAATGCCAGATGCGATCGCCCCGTGATAATACCTTCATGGTCTTGCCGGAGAGCGCCGATAGATCGTCCAGCCTTTTTGAGATTGGTTTCATGTCCTGGCCGCCCTTGATCAGCAACCATTGATGCTCGCCGTCACGAAGCCGTACGAGATACCATTCTCCTTCCAGCTTTTTTCCGTGAAGAATAAAATGCAGCTTACCCGTTCCGAGCTCTTTGTCGGGGGAACTGCTTAACGGCTCGTACGTCCCCTGGTCCCAGACCATGACTGTGCCGCCGCCATATTGTCCCTTGGGGATTGTACCCTCAAACTCGGCATAGGCTACTGGGTGATCTTCAACTTGAACGGCTAGATGCTTCTCGCCGCGTGCGTACGGCATCCCTTTCGGAACTGCCCAGGATTTAAGCGTGCCTCCCATTTCCAGTCGCAAATCGTAATGCAAGCGGGTCGCGTCATGCTTTTGAATCACAAAGCGATTTCCGGGAGCGGCTTGCTCGTCAGCGTTTGGTTCGGTCGTCCTGCTGAAATTCCGCTTTCGTTTGTATTCCTGAAGGGACACAGAATAGAAATACGTCAGGATGCTCTGTCCAAAGTGTAATGTCGAATCTGAAACGCGATTTTGCGGGCAATGTGGGTTGGACCTTGGAGTCTACCAGGAGTTGTCGGCTCTGAGAGTTGAATTGGAATCTCTCCGGCTTCAGCTATCGAAGTTCGCGGCTGATCCGTCGCAGCGTCCTGCCGCACCCCGGCCAGAGACTTCGAAAACAGGGGAGGGCGATGATGGAATGGCAAAGCCGCCTCCTCTTCCAGCAGGCTATCGTCAGGCCGACCGTGTCGCGCCGGCAGGAAACTCTGCCGAATTGGCGGTTGGCCAAAAATGGTTCCTTGGCATCGGTGTGCTGGTCCTGATCGTCGGAATTGGATTTTTTCTGAAATATGCGTTCGAGCAGGAATGGCTGGGACCGTCGGTTCAGATTGCGGCGGGATTTCTTTGTGGGGTCGTTTTGTTGTTTCTTGGCAGCATCTGCCGTAAGCGGGAATTGCGTGGCTTGGATGTGGGTATCGGCGCGTTCGGTCTTGGGACGTTATATCTTTCCAGTTACGCGGCTTCGCAGGTCCATCATTTATTGCCGGTAGGGTTGGCGCTGACGCTGATTCTGATCGTGACCTTGATAGGTGCATGTCTTTCCAGCCTTTGGATGGCTCAATCGCTTGCCGTTCTTACCTTTCTTGGCGCTTATCTTGCGCCGCTCCTGTTTGCTTCTGAACAATTCAATCCATGGGTCTTTCTTGGATACCTCGCTATTCTTGCCTTGGGCGGCCTGTTCCTGGCGTATGCAAACGGTTGGAGGGTTCTTTACCTGATCGGTGCCGCTCTGACCTGGCTTGCGTTGGTTGATTGGACGCAAACTCTCTACCGGGGTTCCTGGTTCATGGAAGCGTTCATTTTTACGCAGGTTTTGTTCGTCGCCTTTTCGTTGATGCCATTTGTTCGCTCCATTTTAAGACAGGAATCTGGTTGGGGCCTCGGATTTGTCTTGGCGGTTATCAACGGCCTTCTGTGTTGCTGGTATTCTGCCCGCCTATTGGACTATCAGAAAACGCCCGAGTCACTCGTGAGTCTTAGCTACGCAATCGTATGCCTTGGAAGCGGACTCCTGGTCTGGCAACGGAAACGGTTAATTTCGAGCTGGCTTATCGCGCAAGGAATGACATTTCTTCTCGTATTCTGGGCTCAAGTCCTGTCTAACGATTGGTTGCCCGTCTTCTGGTCGGCAGAAGTCGTTGTTCTGTATTGGATCGCCGCGAAAAGCGATGATCGATTGTTGTTATTTGGAACAACGATTCTCGGTTTCCTCGTTTTCTTCGAAGGGTTCTCGGATTCAATTGGTTTAGTTTCCCCTTCAAGGCATGACTTTTTCTTTACTACGAATTTCTTGTCGCGCTGGGTTGTTGGCATTTCGGTAGTCGGCTCTCTCTTGTTCGTTTCCTGGCTGGATCAAACGAGGCGGGTTCACGGTATCCATCCGAGGTTCAGTCGAGTATTCGAGGCGCTCGGTATCCTGCGTCTTTTCGTGTTCGCGAATGTGGAGTTGCTTCGATTTGCGGCTCAATTTATGCGGGAAATCGAAGTAGCAGCCTTCTCCGTATTGTGGTCGTTGTTCGCGGTGGCGCTGATGACTGTTGGCGTGTGGTTTCGGCGGAAAGCTTACCGCCTCTCCGCGATTGTGCTTCTGTTTGCAACCGTATTGAAAGTGTTTGCATACGACACGGCAGAGGTTTCCACACCCTACCGCATTCTTTCTTGCATGGTGCTTGGTGCGATACTGGTAGTCGTCTCCTTTTTGTATCACCGATTTGGCGAACGCCTCGCCGGTAAATGACTAACACCGCAGTTCCCGGCGGGCAGCTCGGATATCTGCCCTATAAGCGTTAACTTAAGCGATGCAGCGCTCACAAACGCGCTACGATGTAGGCGAACCGTCTCGGTTTGCGTGGTTTTGAACCGTGCAAAGCAGGGACGCTTCGCTTACTTTGCGTCCTTCTGTGCGGACCTCTCTTTCGTGCGGTAATCAGAGATTTTGCACAGCTTCCAAAGATCGCGGAGTGGGCCAAGCCCTTTGTCCAACTCGGAACCGTTACACAACATGTGCCCTTGGTGCCAAGAGCCAGCTCTCAGCAGTCGAGGTACGAGAACGACGACGAGCACGAGAACGAGGGCCGTCGCCCGCAAAACATCGACAATTATTTTTTCAAACTTTATGCTGCGCGGCTAAGCAATAGCAGGCCTTGGTATCCGTGGTATGCTAGAAGTGGCTTACACGCTTAATCAGCGACCAATAGTCCCGGCAATAGTTGGCAGCAGCTGGCCTGTCTGCGCCGAAACACAAACGGGCTGCACTACAAGCAAGCTTGACCGCTGGGCATCCCCAGAAAACCTTTATGCCCTCTGTGTCTTTGTGGTCAAATTTCCTCTTCGAGTTCGAGGACGATTTTAACATTCGGCTAAAGGCCGCTTGGATGACGCATGACGAATTCGTCTGCGGGCCGGCTGCGCATCAGCCAATGAGGCCCATGATCGCCGCTTCCGTAACCGGTATCGAACCTCAACCCTGCAACGACTAGAAACGAGTGTCCGTGGCTTGCATAAATGGTGATCCAGCTGCCTGGACCGTTCTCTCCGTAGCCACGCAATTCCGTGGATGGGGTCGGCGTGTTCATTCGACCGATCGAATGAAGTACATAAGAGACAGAGCCCGAGCAATCGTAACCCGTGTCGAAAAAGTTCTGATGGCCGCCTCCGTACCGATAAGGTTTCCCTACGATGTCGTTGCCGGCGGCGATGGCGTCCCTCACCACAGGCGGTGCGCGGTCAGGCGCAACGGCATAGCCATTTTCGAGAGTCGCCGTGCGGCCTGGAATATAATGGTAGACATATGGCGGCGTACTAACACAACCGCTTAACAAGAATCCAACAAAGAACGGCAAAAGAGCCGGACGAAAATACATCGCGCGGATATTGCCACACTTCGCAAAATTGTTTCAATCAAGAATCGAGAAAAATTCACTTCCAATCACATCGCTTTGAGCAATTGCGGAAGCGCCGCATCCAGTGAAGGAACGTCTCCAATAGAAACAGTTTGCGTCCCTTTGCGGATTCGGCTGACGAGCCCCGCCAGAACCTGGCCCGGACCAAGTTCAAGGCATAGATCGCAACCAATCTGATCAAGGATGTATTCGATGCTCGGCGTCCATCGAACCGTGCCGGTGACTTGTTGTGCCAGGCTTTCTCGAACTTCATTCGCGGT
>Ga0306924_10004291_pt1 | contig 13901 bp, 18 predicted proteins | sample sta12Can44000111_FD_203756 | JGI IMG/M metagenome (GOLD analysis project Ga0306924, IMG submission 203756) | Lab enrichment of tropical soil microbial communities from Luquillo Experimental Forest, Puerto Rico - statanox.12C.anox.44.000.111 (v2)... | ecosystem: Environmental > Terrestrial >... | reverse complement strand
GACGGGGATCGGCATCTCCGCGCGGCGTCGCCGGCGCGGCTGAGAAATTCGGATAGGGTGGTTTATCGAGAGCCCCGGCCAGGACGCCGGGGCTTTTTATATAGGGCCGATGCCAACGCATAGCTCGCGCCAGCCGAGTGGACGGACCATCGACCCAGCCTTCAGCACCCTCCTCGCCGAAATCCGTGCCTGCACCGTGTGCGCGCCGCAGCTGCCGCTAGGCCCGCGTCCGATCGTGCGCGGCCGGCCCTCGGCGCGGCTGATGATCATCAGCCAGGCACCGGGCAGGCGGGTGCACGACACCGGGCTGTCGTTCGACGACCGTAGCGGTGACCGGCTGCGGGCGTGGCTCGCGCTCGATCGCGAGAGCTTCTACGACGAGGCGCGGGTGGCGATCCTCGGAATGGCCTTCTGCTATCCCGGCCGGGACGCCAAGGGCGGCGACCTGCCGCCGCGCCCTGAATGCGCGCCGCGCTGGCACGTGCGATTGCGCGCTTGTTTCCGCGAGGTCGAGCTGACCCTGCTGGTCGGCAGCTACGCGATCGACCATTACTTGCCGCGGTTCCGCCGACGACCGACGACCGAGGTGCTCTTGCGTTGGCGCGACTTCCTCCCCGAATTCTTTGTCCTGCCGCATCCGAGCTGGCGCTCTACAGGCTGGTTGCGCAACAACCCGTGGTTCGAAGCGGAGGCCGTGCCCGAGCTGCGCGCGCGAGCAGCCCGGGTGCTGTCGGCGACCTGATCGTCCGCCGTTCGCGCGTCAGCCCTCCTCCTCAATGCGCGCCATATCCTCGTCGCTGAAGCCGAAATGGTGACCGATCTCGTGGATCAGCACGTGGCGGACGACGTGGCCGAGATCCTCGCCGGTTTCGCACCAATAATCGAGGATCGGCCGGCGGTAGAGAAAGACCATGTCGAGGTCGGGCCGCGGATCGCCGATGCTCTTGTGCGGTAGCGCAACGCCTTGGTAGAGCCCGAGGATGTCGAACGGGCTCTCGAGGCCCATCGTCTCCTCGGTCTCTTCGTCGGGAAACTCCTCGACCCGGATGACGACCGGCCCGAGATGCCTGGCGAGCCGGCCCGGGATGGTGCCGAGCGCGCGCCGTGCCAGCTCCTCGATGTCGGCGAGCGATGGCGGCAGACGTTCCGTCATGGTATTAATCCCGCCAAACATGGAGGTTGCGATGGTCGAGAGGCTGGTCGGGGCCGCGCGGCAAGCAGCATTGCATGAGATCCACGGCTGGGTCGAGGTCGAGGACCGCGATGCGATCCGCAAGAGCTATCATTTCGGCAACTTTTCCGAGGCTTGGGGCTTTATGTCGCGCATGGCGCTGCTCGCCGAAAAAATGGACCATCACCCGGAACTCTTCAACGTCTACAACCGGGTGGAGGTGATCCTCTCGACGCACGATGCGGGGGGGCTCAGCGAGCGCGACATTCGCCTCGCGCATGCGATCGACGAGATCGCGCCCGAACGCGACCGGCGGCCGCCGCTGCCGTGATCAAATGAGCGCGGCCGGCCGTTCGCACCTCGATCAGCGCAACGGCATTGTCAGGACAAGAGTCACGAACTCAGCCCCCGGGTCGTGCTTTCCTATGCCGGCGTTTGATATGTGATAAAAGCCGACCCCGAGTCGGCTTAGATTCTCGAAGCGATAGGCGAATTCCGCACCGGAGCGAAATTCGCAATTCGCCCCGAGATCGATGCCGGTGCCGTGTTGGAAGTACCCGACCGCGGTACTCGGCGTCATGATCAGTCTTTCGGTAAAATTGATGTCAAAACCGAAGCCGCCATAGCCGTAGAACGCACCTTTCCCGGTACCGAAGGCGCCGACGAACGGCGCCAGGATCCACAGCACATCGCCAAACCGGTATTCGGCGAGCGCCAAGCCGGTCGCTCCGCTTCCCGGCCGCACATTGTCGGGCAACACATCGAAGGCACCACCGCCGATGGCGATGCGCGGCGGATCGGTCGGTGAGCCGAAGACGACTTGCGCGACTGCGGGATGTGCTGCCGCGACACCCAGCGCGACCAGGATGCCGGGTGCTGCCCAGCTTGCAGGTTGCCTTGTGCTCACGATGCTCCCCCGGCCCGATGATGGCCGAGGAACATCCTAAAAGGCGTGCCACCCGGCGCAAGCAAAACCCTTGGGGCGAGCCTCAAACCTGCTTCATTCGCTCCGTCGCCAACACCAGCTGCTCGCGAATCCCCGGCTCCATCGCCGAGTGGCCGGCATTGGGCACGATCACGTATTCCGCTTCCGGCCAGGCGCGCGCCAGCTGGTCGGCACTGCGAATCGGGCAGACCATGTCATAACGTCCCTGCACGATGATCCCGCGGATGTGCCGGATCTGCGGGGCCCGGACGATCAGGTCGCGCTCGCCGGTGAACAAATAGCGGCTGAAGAACTGCGCTTCGATGCGCGCCAGACCCAGGGCGAGCCTGTCTTCGCCAAAGGCCGCCACGGTTTCCGGGTTCGGCAGCAATGTCGAGCACGCCCCCTCATAGACGCTCCAGGCGCGCGCCGCCGGCATGTGGATGCGCGGGTCGGGGTCGAGCAGGCGGCGCCGGTAGGCGGCGAGCAGGTCGTCTCGCTCGGGCTCGGGAAGAAACTCCGAGAAGGTGCGCCAAGCCTCGGGAAAGACCCTGCGCACGCCGTAGAGGAACCAATCGATCTCCTCGGGCCGGCAGAGAAAAATGCCGCGCAGGATGAGCCCGGCACAACGCCCGGGGTGGGTCGCGGCATAGTCGAGCGCCAAGGTCGAGCCCCAGGAACCGCCAAAAACCAGCCACCTCTCGATACCGAGCGAGGTGCGCAAGCGCTCGATATCGGCCACGAGATGTCCGGGACTGTTGTCTTCGACCTCGCCGAGGGGGGACGACCGGCCGGCGCCGCGCTGATCAAAGATGACGATCCGCCAATGGCCGGGATCGAAAAACCGGCGATGAACCGCGGTGGCGCCGGCGCCGGGGCCGCCATGGAGAAACAGCACAGCCGCCCCGCGCGGGTTGCCCGACTCTTCCCAATACATCGTGTGGCGCGGATCCAGCCGCAGGGTTCCCACGCGGTAAGGTTCGATCGGCGGATAGAGGTCGCGGCGGTTCGTCATCGCGAGGCCGTGCGCGAGATCGTCAGCCGACCCCGAGGACGGCTCACTCCTCGCCGCCGAAGCGCGCCGACCAGTCGGCAATCTCGGCGTCCTCGATCCGACGGAACAGCAATGGCAGGTGCATGACAGGCTTGCCCCGCGGCAATTCGTCGAGCGACGCTGCGGCAGTCGTTGCCGGCCAGCGGAGCGGCCGGTCCGAGACCCCGAGCGCTCGCAGGATCGACGCCGCCGCGTCTGGCACAAACGGAGAGGAGATCCGGGCGGCGATGCCGGCAAGGTTGAGCGCAGTGCGCAGACTGCAGGCGGCGGCCGGCGGGTCGGCGCTGACCGCCGACCAGGGTGCGGCACGTTGCAGATACTGGTTCCCAGCCGCCCAGATGGCGCGGGTTTCGGCCGCCGCGCGGCGAAATTCCATGGCTTCGTGGTGCTCGGTCAGCGCCCGCAGCCGGGTATCCAACTCGTCGTACAGAGCCTCTTCGAGCTGTCCCGGGGTCCCGCCATCGGGCACGATGCCGGCGAACCGCGCCTCGCCGAAGCGCAGCACGCGATTGACGAAATTGCCCACCACATTGACCAGATCGGCGTTCGCCCCATTCTGAAAATCGCTCCAGGTGAAGGCGCTGTCGGCGCTCTCCGGCGCGTTGGCCATCAACCGCCAGCGCCAGTAATCGGCAGGCAGCAGATCGAGCGCCTGATCCATAAAGACGCCGCGGCGCTCGGAGGTCGAAAACTTCCCGCCGTACCAGGTAACCCAATTCAGCGCCTTCAGGCGGTCGACGAGCTTCCACGGCTCGCCGCTACCGAACAGGGTCACGGGAAAGCTCACGGTATGGAAGGCGACATTGTCCTTGCCCATGAACTGAACATAGGTGACATCGTCGGCACCTTCGGGCGGCACCCACCAGCGTCGCCATTCGCCGCTTGTCGCCTCGGCCCACTCGGCGGTCGCCGCGATGTACTCGATCGGCGCGTCGAACCAGACGTAGAACACTTTTTTGTCGAATCCCGGACGCGGCCGCCCATTCTTTGTTACCGGCACCCCCCAATCGAGGTCACGCGTGATGGCTCGTGGCTGCAATCCCTCGTCCAGCCATTTATAGGCTATCGAGCGGGCCAGAGGCGGCCATTCCTGTGCTGCATCGACCCAGGCGCGGATGCGCTCGGCCATGCGGTCCTGCAGCAGGAAGAGATGGGTCGTATCGCGGACTTCGAGACGCTTCGACCCGGAGATCTTCGACCGCGGACGGATCAGGTCGATCGGGTCGAGCAGCGCGCCGCAACTATCGCACTGATCCCCGCGCGCACTCTCGTACCCGCAGCGCGGACAGGTTCCCTCGACATAGCGGTCGGGTAGAAAGCGCCGGTCGGCCATCGAATAGACCTGTTTAGTGGTCCGCTCCTCGATCAGGCCGGCTTCCTCCAGCCGCTCGGCGAGATGCTGGGTCAGCTCTCGGTTTTGTCGGCTCGACGAGCGGCCGAACCAGTCGAACGACAGGCCGAAGCGAGCGCAAACATCGCGCTGCAGGGCATGCTGCTGATCGCAATAGCTGCGCACATCGACCCCCGCCTCGAGGGCGCCGAGCTCGGCCGGGGTGCCGTGCTCGTCGGTGGCGCAGATGAACAGCACCTCGTGCCCTTGCATTCGCCGAAACCGTGCATGCACGTCCGCCGGTAGCATCGAGCCCGCGAGGTTGCCGAGATGCTTGATACCGTTGATATAGGGCAGGGCGGATGTAATCAGGTAACGGCCCATCACTCTCTCTGCATCGAGGGATGAGAGCACCAGGACTGGCGTCCGGTGAGCTCGGCAACAAGAAAAGTCATATGGGCGCGGAAATCGATCACACCAACGTGGTCAACGGCGGAGCTTGCCGGGCTCTCTGCCGGCCAGTTGTCGGGCGGGTCAATATGGCGGGGCGAACCGACGATAGGCTTTTGCCCCACGAGGAGTTGCGCCAGCGACCGCCGTCACCTCAAGAAGGACACCTGCTCCCGGTTGCCATCGCCGGCGACATCGATTTCTTTGGCGAGCTTGTTCGCCATCGCATCCGCAAAGGAATTGAAATCCTGGACGACGATCAGAAAGGCGTTGGCTCCGCCGATCACGTTCTGACGATAATAGAGCGGCAAACCGCCGGGCGGTTGGGTGTGGGCGGAATAGCCGAGATTCGGGCGGTCGTTGATGATCGCCAATCCGTTGATCATGACCCCGCTCGCGACCGCCTGATCGCGCGCCTCGGTGACGGCGCGGCCGGAATTGTTGGTGCCATCACCTGAGATATCGATTATGCGCCGCTTGGCCTGCCACTTGGCGGTGGCAAAATGGGTCATCGCGAAATCGATTGCGGCGCTGATCGAGGTCCGCCCCATAAACGAGCGCGGCGCGGCGAGGATCGCAGCAGCGACCGCACCGGCATCTTCCTCGTCGCGAATTTCGGTCCAATCGACGACGACCTGCTGATCCTCCTCGCCCGACCATTCGATAAAGCACACTGCCACGGCCCCGTTGGTCCTGCCGTGGATCGCGGTCAAGACGCGCGGATCGTTCAGCGCCGCCGCATAGCCCTTACGCTGCAGCTCGAACTCTGCGTCATCGATGCTGCGCGACACATCGGCGGCGAGGATGACCTCGAGGTCCCCTTCGGCGGCGCGCAACCCGTGGCCACAGGAGAGGAAGACCAGAAACGGTATGGCTGCTACAAGAGCGGGTCTCATCGGGCTTCCCTCCTATTCGACGCCCCTCAGGATAGGATGTGAGCCGGCACCGCGAAAGGGCTTCGCCGGGTTGTGCTATCCTGCGCGGGGACCGGTCGGGCGCTCGTCGCGTTTGTGCCGTAATTCGGTTCGCGCTGCAAACTCTTGGCCGGATCGACCCAGCGGTTCCAGCCATGCCCCGGACCCGCCACATTCTGCGTGCTTCAAGCTCGGCCCTTGTGATCTGAACCTTGAGAGAGACCAATCGTGACCGACCCCACCCCATCCCTCTCGGTCGTCACCCTGTTTCTCAACGCGGACCCCGTCGTCAAAAGTGTGCTGCTGCTGCTGCTCGCCGCGTCAGTGTGGAGCTGGGCGGTCATCATCGACAAGCTCTGGCGGCTGGGAGCGGCGAGCCGAACTGCCCATAGTCACGAGGTACGAGCTGCTGCGGCGCGGTCGGCGCGGGAGCTACTGGCGACTGCAGGCCGCGGCAACGCCGGTGATCCGGCCGGTCTGATGCTTTCGGCCGGATTGGCCGAGAGCACGACCGAGCCGAGGCCGGAGGGCGAAACCGCTGGCGAGCGGCGCGATCGCATCGAACGCGCGATGCGGCTCGCGCTCAATAGCGAATTGCGCCGGCTCGAGCTGCGGCTGCCATTTCTCGCCACACTCGGCTCCGCCGCACCCTTCATCGGCTTGTTTGGGACGGTGTGGGGGATCATGCGCAGCTTCGCTGGGATCGCCGCGGCGCACAACACCGGCCTCGCGGTCGTCGCCCCGGGAATCGCCGAGGCGTTGTTCGCCACGGCTATGGGTCTTGCTGCGGCGATCCCGGCCGTCGTGGCCTATAACAAGATCACCGTCGATCTCGGCCGTTTCGCCGGGCGTATGCAGGGTCTGATCGGGCGCGCCGCCGGGCTCTTATCGCGTTCGCCGATCGAGGCTTGAGCCGTGGCCTTTTCGCTGCCTCCTTCGGGCGAGCCGGGCGAGGATCGCTATCAGCCGCTCGCCGAGATCAATGTGACGCCGATGGTCGACGTCATGCTGGTGCTGCTGGTTATCTTCATGGTGACCGCCCCGCTGCTGACCGTCGGGGTGCCGCTCGATCTGCCGAAGATGCAGGCAGCAGCGATCACCGATCCCAAACCGCCTGTGATCCTCAGCCTGAACCATAAGGGCGAGGTATTCATTGGCGACGCGAGGATCGAACCCAAGGATCTGGCAACCAGGCTCGCCGATCTCGCCGCCGAAGATCCGGCCCGCATCGTCTACGTGCGGGGCGACCAGACGATCAGCTATGCGCAGCTGATGGACACGCTCGGCAATGTCAACCGCGCGGGGTTCGCCAAAGTCTCGCTGGTCGCAGAGGCCGCCGGTTCGAAGTGAGCGAAATCGGATTACCGCTCGGTTTGTCAGTTGCAGGACACCTGGTTTGCCTGGCGTTGCTGATCCTGCTGCTCCCGACCCGGATCCCGCCGCTTCCGGCACCGCCCACTACGGGCGGCGTCGAAGTCGTTTTCGCGCCGTCGGCCATGCTCGAGGAACCTTCGATCCAGCCTCCCATTCAAGCGGAGGCGCCGCCGCCCGAGGCAGAAACGTTGCCGCCGCCATCGGAAGAGCCGGTCACCGCGATCGAACCTCCGCCACCGATGCACGAGGTTCCGGTCCCGGTGGTCGAGCCTCCGCCACCACCGACGCCGCGCAAGCCCCTCGTCAAGCACCCGCCAAAGCTCGCCGAACGGCGCCCGGAGCAGCCGCAGCCAAATCCAGCCCCAGCCGGGACCCAACCGTCGACGGCTGCGGTCACCGCGCCACAAGCCGCATACGCACCGGCTGCGGTTCCGTCGGCCGAGATTAGCCCGGGCTACCGTGCCTTGCTGAGCGCCTGGCTCGAAAGACACAAGCGTTACCCCGACTCCGCCCGGCAACGGGGCGAGGAGGGTCGTGCGGTCCTGCGATTTGCGGTCGACCGCACCGGCCGGGTCGTCGACTTTGCCGTTGCCCAGAGCTCGGGTTATGCCGATCTCGACGCGTCGATCGAGGAGATGATGCGCGGCGCATTATTGCCGCCGTTTCCGGCCAGCATGACACAGCCGCGCATCGACGTCTCGGTGACGATCCGGTTCAGCCTCTCGCGATGAGCCGGAGAGCGCCTGTCGCGCTTCCCTTTCGGCGCTACAGATTTGCGCTGATCGTCCTTCCGGGAACGATAAAGGCGCGGGCCCATCTCGACCATCTTCCAGCAACCGGGCGGCCGGGGTTCCGGTCGCTGCGCCAACAGACATTCGCTCCGGGTGGGACATCGATGAACTTGGTTGCGTTGTTGGGCATCGCAAACTCGAGGGTAGAGACGTAGCCGTTGTCGCGCGCGTCGCAATCGGCGTTCGCGGTGATTACCGCCTCGACATTGATCAAGGGAAAATCCGGATTGCTCAGCAGCAGCCTTCCCGGACCCGGAGCCTGCGGCGCACAGGAGCCGGCACAGAGCAACACCACCAGGGGCAGGATTTTGGGTCGCACGGCGTTGCTCTCTTGCTCGAATGCGGCGAAGCCAACAATTTCTGCGCGGGTCAGCATCGCCGCCCTTGCCGGTTACGCTATATAGCGGCTGGCGAGGTGCGCGCAAATACCGACCGGGCGGTCGCGGCGTCAGTCGAACAGCGACAGATCGATCGCGTCGCCCATCTTTGTGTATCCAAGGTCGCTCGGATGGAGGTGGTCGTCGCAATCGTATATCGGGAGCATGCGAGCGGGGTGGTCCGAGTCACGCAAAGCCAAGTCGAAATCGACTACGGCATCAAAGGCGCTGCCCTCGCGGACCCATTCGTTGACCGCCAGCCGCGTGCGCTCGCGCTCCGGCGTCCAGGCGCCGGGGAGAAAGGTCTCGTTCTCGAACCCCGTAAGTGTAGCGCCGAAAATCTTGATGCCGCGGGTATGGGCGCGTACGACGAGCTGCTTGAGGCCGGCGATCATCTGGTCGGCGTTGACCTCCTCCTCGGGCTTGGCCCAACGGTTGCGCAGGTCATTGGTGCCGAGCATGACGATCGCATGCGTGACCCCGGGCTGAGCCAGCACGTCACGGTCGAAGCGCCGCAACCCGCTGTCGCCTCGGATGTCATGCAGGATCCGGTTGCCCCCGAGCCCCTGGTTCATCACCCCCATCGGCCGTCCGCGCGGCCGCGCCTGAAGCCGCCGGGAGAGCTGATCCGGCCACCGGCAATGCGCATCGAGGGTCGAAATGTTGGCGTCGGTCAGCGAATCCCCGAGCGCCACGACCCCGCCCGTTTCGGCGGATGTCAGGACATCGATACCGCTGACAAAAAACCAGTCGCCGGTGATCTGCCCGACCGGCATGACCACCGAGGCGGTGAAATTGCCCGGCGGCGAGACGTAGTTTGTCTGTCGCGCATAGCGTCCGGTGATCCCGAAGCTTGGCGACAGTTCCTCCGGCAAATAGATGCTCACCGCGACATCTGCCAAGGGCGGGAGATCGAGGGCGACCGGATCGCTGACGAGCAAAGCGCCCGTCGCAATTGTGGCCGATTCCGAGCCTCCAAAGGTGAGCTTGCGATCCGACGCGGAGAGGATCCCCGGACCCGCGTCTCGCAACGCGATCCGCGCCGCGCCGATGGTCAGCTTGCGGCTCCCATAGGCGTTCGACAATCGCACTCGCGCGGTGGAGCCGCCGAGACTCGTGCGCGCGGTCATCCGCAAGGTCTGATTGCTGAAGGCCGCACCCTCGGCGGGTGCCGGCGCCGTTGTCCAGGTGCCGACCCAATGCTGATTGTCCGGCATATCGCTTCCTCCTTCCCCGATCTCGAAAGTGTCATAGCGGTCGGCAAATCTTATGCCCGAGGCTATAGCTTCGCCAACGCAAAGCGCCGGCGCCCTCGGCGCCCGGTCCGCCGTGGGCCGAGGCGCGCCCACTTCAATCAGGATGGCCAGTGCATCCAGAGCCGAACGTCGGCGTTCGACCGGAAGGCGGGCAAGGCAGTCTACTGATCCTGGCGCTGCTGGCGCCCATTGCAGGCGCAGCGTCGGGCTTGCTATGCGCAATTTTTCGGCTTTCCCTCGAAGAGGCGGACGCTTTTCGCGATGCGCTCATCACCCGCGCGCATGACGCGAAACTCGTTGGCCTCCTGTTGGTGACCGCCGGGAGCGCTGGCGCGGTCATCATCGCGGCATGGGTGGTCCGCCGCTACTATCCCTCGGCTTCCGGAAGCGGAATCCCGCACGTCGAGGCTGTTCTCAGCGGGGAATTGCCGCCGGCGCCGTGCCGACTGATACCCGTGAAATTCTTTGGCGGGTTGCTGGCGATCGGTGCGGGGCTGGCGCTCGGCCGCGAGGGCCCGAGCGTGCAAATGGGAGCCGTGATCGCCGATGTCGTAGGAAAGATTTCCCGCCGCCCCTGGTCGGACCGCCGGGTGCTGCTCGCGGCTGGTGCCGGTGCCGGGCTTGCCACAGCCTTCAACGCGCCGATTGCCGGTGCGGTCTTCGTGCTCGAGGAGCTGGTGCGGCGGTTTGATGCGCGCGTCGCCATCGCCGCGCTCGGCGCCTCGGCGGGAGCGATCGCGGTGGCGCGCGTGATGCTCGGCCCCGCTCCAGACTTCCGTGTCGAGACACTGGCATATTCCGGTTTGCGAGCGTGGCCGTTTTTCGTCGCGTTGGGCGCTCTCTGCGGGCTCGTCGCGGCCCTGTACAACGGCAGCTTGCTCGGAGCAATTCGGATCGCCGACCGGATTGGTCATTGGCCGGTCGAACTTCGTGCCGGCGCGGTCGGTGCGGCGGTGGGACTACTCGCCTGGTTCGCGCCGGGACTGGTCGGCGGCGGCGACCAGATCACCCAGCGTGTGTTGGCAGGAGAAGCTGCCGCGACGACGATTCCCTTGGCGTTTCTGTTGCGCTTCGGGCTCGGCACAGTGTCCTACGCTGCGGCCACCCCCGGCGGGCTGTTCGCTCCGATGCTGGTTCTCGGAGCGCAACTCGGCGTGTTTTTCGGCGCCCTCTGCCGAGCCGCCTTCCCCGGCCTTGGTATCGACCCGATAGCATTTGCCGTCGTCGGAATGGCTGCCTTCTTCACCGGCGTCGTCCAGGCACCGGTTACCGGTATCGTGCTGGTCACCGAGATGACCGGGGGCTTTACGATGTTTCTGCCGATGCTCGGCGCATGCTTTGCGGCGATGCTGGTGGCGAACCTGATGGGGACCGCGCCGATTTATCAATCATTGAGGGAACGGACAGCGCGCCACCGGCAACCGGAGGACCTCACTCCAGCGGCAGGTGGACAATCAGGAAATACCCGTTGATCATCAGAAGCGAGCCTACGATCGCAAGTGCCCCACTGAGTTTGATCAGTGAACGCGAAGCGGCGACGATGCTGACCGACCCTATCACGATCGCGATTTGGAACAGCGCCTCGGCAAAGTCGAAATTCGGATCCCGCTGCGCTGCGTGATCGCGCTTCGCCTCCCATTCCTTTGCCTTGGCGAGCAGTTCCTTTTTGCCGTCGCCGGTCGACGGGTCGCTTTCATAGCGCTCGACCCTCGCATGATACCGCTTGATCGCTGCCTCGAACTTGGTCTTCGCCGCCTCTGGCATGTCGGGTTGAGCGAGGAGCTGCGCCTCGAGTTCCTCGGCAAAAGTCTGAAAAATCGTCTGCCGAATATTTCTTGACTGATAGAAGCCATAGGTATCCGAGGCCTGGATGTTGGCGTTCACCATCACTTTTGTAGCGTTCGATCCACCGAGTGAGGTGATCGCGAGCAGCATCGCGACAATGCCGAGATAAATCGCGGCGAACTTGCGAAATGTCGCGTCCTCCTCGGCGCTGTGGGCCTCGTGCCCACCGTGGATCGTCTCGGCAATCTCGGTAGCTTCCACTCACCCTCCCAGCGCTGTCCGGGATCGGCCTGACAAAGATCGCGGAGAAAGGGGTCGCTCCTGCCCGACTTCCCTCACCATTTGTTGCGCAGCTCGCGGAGCCTCAGGAAAACCGTCTTCGAATCCGGGTTCTCTGGGAGATCCGGGAACGCTTCGCGCAGACGCCTAATCACCGACGGGCTGGTCAGCCGGAAGAACGTGTTGATCTCCCGTTCCAACGCCAAGGTGGTGACCAGCGCTTTCGCGGTGTCCTGTTTTTCCATCTCGGGCAGCAACTCCCGGGCCTTGGTGTTATCCGGCTCGCGATCGAGAGTGAAGCCGAGATTGCGCGCGATGTAATCGTGCCCGGGGTAGATCAGCGTCTCCTCGGGCAGTCTGGCGAGCTGGTTGACAAAAGTGTTGTACAGCTCGTTCGGATGACCGCCGTTATGGCAATTGCCGGCACCGGCGTTGAACAGCGTATCGCCGCAGAATAGCGCCGGTGTGTCGCCGTGCGACCTGACACAGATGTGGCTCATTGTGTGGCCGGGCGTGTCAAGACATTCGAGCTCGACCGTCTTGCCGATTTTGATCACGTCGCCGGCCCGTAACCCGCGGCCCATTTCCGGGATCTTGTCCTTTGCATTGGCATGGGCCAACACCGGCGCGCCGGTCGCGTCGATTACCTGCTGGTTGCCGCCGGTGTGGTCGCGATGCTCATGTGTGTTGAGGATCTGCCGGATGGTCCAGCCTTTCGCCCGGGCGGCGGAAAGGCACTTCTGGTGGTCCAGCGGATCGACCGCCAGCGCGTCGCCGGTTTCATCGCAAACGATCAGATAATTGAAGTTGCGGCCGGCGTTTGCCGTCCAGATCTGTTCGACGATCATCGCGCCCCCCTCTAATCTGCAGCTGGTCCGAGTGTAGAGCCTCAGCTATCCGCTTACCATCCCCTGGGATCGATCAGCGGTTGGCACCGGGTTTCCATAATACGTCCCGGGCACCGCGGTCGTTGAGCCACCGGCTCAGCACGAAGCAGTGGTCTGAAAGCCGGTTCAAATATTTCAACGCCTCCGGGTTAACCTCTTCGGTGGCGGCCAACTCGCTGACCAGGCGCTCGGCGCGCCGAACGACCGTGCGAACGAGGTGCAGATAAGCCGCTGCAGGGCTGCCGCCCGGTAAGATGAACGAGTCGAGCGGCGCCAAGACCGCGTTCATCGCATCTATCTCGGTCTCCAGACGCTCGGTCTGTGCCTTGACGATGCGCAAGGCGCCGGCGCCGCGCCGGCCTCCCGCCGGCGTGCACAGATCGGCGCCGAGATCGAAGAGATCGTTCTGAATGCGGCCGAGCATTTCGTCGGCCGCCGCATCGGCGTGCAGCCGGGCAATCCCGATAACGGCGTTCGCCTCGTCCACCGTGCCGTAAGCCGCTACCCGGAGCGCGTGCTTGGGAACACGCGCTCCGTCGCCGAGCGAGGTCTCGCCGGCATCTCCGCCACGGGTATATATGCGCGTCAGCCGCACCATTGCCGGTCCCCCGGAGGCTAATGCCGGGCGAGCAACATCAGCACCGCCAACAGGACAAGCGCCAGCGCTTGCATGATCACCCGCGACTGCATCAGCTTGTTTGACCGACGCGGATCGCCGCCGCGCAACATCGTCGCAACGCCAAAGCCCAGCACGATCAACGTCCCGATCATCGCCAGCACGAGCAAAATCGTGATGAAGGTAGTCATCTCTTAACTATGGACCGGTCAATATGACGAGGCCAGAGCCGATCCTCACGGGAAGTCAGTCCGCCGAACGGAGGGCGGCGACGTTACTCCTGGGGCAATTGATAATTGCGCGGAATCACGGTACGCGACATCGGATCGGCGGCATGCATCACGTCAGACTGGGTCATGGTAAGGGCCGAAATGTCGTCGGTGATCGCGTTGAGGTTTTGAGTATCGCTCGCACGCTCCGGCGCGCCGGCGGGGGTGCATCCGACAGCAGCAACAAGCGTAAGGGCGGCGATGACGACGGCTAGATGGGGATGGTTCATCAATCGATCCGATCAGAAAAAGTCGTTCAGGCTACTGCCGATAGATGTGAGATGCGAGCATTCATCGTTCGATGTGATACGCGATGATATGCTGTCATAAAGCCGCCCATCGCCGACAATCACCGATATGGGCTATCGATGCACCTTGCTGCGCGTGAAGATCGCACCGTCCAGATGTCGGAAAGCGCGTTGA
>Ga0306924_10004288_pt1 | contig 13904 bp, 6 predicted proteins | sample sta12Can44000111_FD_203756 | JGI IMG/M metagenome (GOLD analysis project Ga0306924, IMG submission 203756) | Lab enrichment of tropical soil microbial communities from Luquillo Experimental Forest, Puerto Rico - statanox.12C.anox.44.000.111 (v2)... | ecosystem: Environmental > Terrestrial > Soil... | reverse complement strand
GTTCGGCCGAAATCGATCCGGCTAACATTCTGTCATTTCTATGTATTTTGCTTGCGTCGCGACCCTTCGCGCGATTTGATCGCGCGAAAACATGACGAGACGGATGCGCTTGAGCATGGCGCACCTTGGCTGAGGGGACTCCCATGACTGATCTTGGCTCTGCTACGCCGTCCGCTCGCCGTCGCTCCAAGGCCAAGCCGTACACGAACGGAAAGCCGGATCCTTCCCAGGAATTGCTGCAGGCGCTGCAGGCGATGCGAAGCGGCGATTTCTCCGTGCGCATGACCGGCAATCACCTCGGCATCGACGGCAAGATCGCAGACACTTTCAACGAGATCGTCGCCGCCAATCAACGGATGGCACAGCAGCTCGAGCGCGTCGGCCAGGTGGTCGGCCGTGAAGGAAAGACGCGCCAGCGTGTCAAGTTCGGCCTCGCGTCCGGCTCGTGGGCGGACATGGAAAACTCGGTCAATAGTCTGATCGATGACCTGCTCTGGCCAACGCGCGAAGTGACGCGCGCGGTCGCCGCCGTGGCGCAAGGCGACCTGTTGCAAACCGTGAAGCTCGACGTCGACGGTCGCCCGCTGGGCGGCGAATTCCTGCAGTCGGCCACCATCGTCAACACGATGATCAAGCAGCTTGGCGTGTTCACCTCGGAAGTCACGCGCGTGGCGCGCGAAGTCGGAACCGAAGGCAAGCTCGGCGGCCAGGCCCAGGTCCCCGAAGTGACAGGTGTCTGGAAGGACCTCACCGAGAGCGTCAACTCGATGGCCAACAACCTCACCGGCCAGGTTCGCAACATCGCCGAGGTCACCATCGCGGTCGCCAACGGCGACCTCTCCAAGAAGATCACCGTCGACGTGCGTGGCGAAATCCTTCAGCTGAAGGAAGCGATCAACACCATGGTCGACCAGCTCCGCTCCTTTGCTTCCGAAGTCACCCGCGTTGCGCGCGAGGTCGGCACCGACGGCAAGCTCGGCGGTCAGGCCATCGTGCCCGGCGTCGCCGGCACCTGGAAGGACCTCACCGACTCCGTGAACGCGATGTGCGGCAACCTGACCGCGCAGGTCCGCAACATCGCCAACGTCACCACCGCGGTCGCCCGCGGCGACCTGTCGCGCAAGATCACCGTCGACGTGCGTGGCGAAATTCTCGAGCTCAAGGACACCATCAACACCATGGTGGACCAGCTCAACGCCTTTGCCTCCGAAGTGACGCGCGTGGCGCGCGAGGTCGGTACCGAAGGCAAGCTCGGCGGTCAGGCCCAGGTTCCTGGCGTCGCCGGCACCTGGAAGGACCTCACCGACAACGTCAACTTCATGGCGAGCAATCTGACTGCGCAGGTCCGCAACATCGCCGATGTTGCGACCGCGATCGCCGGCGGCGACCTTTCCAAGAAAATCACCGTGAACGTTTCGGGTGAAATCCTGCAGCTGAAGGAAACGCTCAACACCATGGTCGACCAGCTCAACGCCTTTGCCTCCGAAGTGACGCGCGTGGCGCGCGAGGTCGGCACCGACGGCAAGCTCGGCGGCCAGGCCCAGGTGACCGGCGTCGCCGGCACCTGGAAGGACCTCACCGACTCCGTGAACTCGATGGCCGGCAATTTGACCGCCCAGGTCCGCAACATCGCCGACGTGACGACGGCCGTTGCCAATGGCGACCTGTCGAAGAAGATCACGGTCGACGTGCGCGGCGAAATTCTCGAACTGAAAGACACCATCAACACCATGGTGGACCAGCTCAACGCGTTCGCCGGTGAGGTGACGCGCGTGGCGCGCGAAGTCGGTACCGAAGGCAAGCTCGGTGGCCAGGCGCTGGTGCGCGGCGTTGCGGGCACCTGGAAAGACCTCACCGACAGCGTCAACTCGATGGCCAGCAACCTGACCGGACAGGTCCGCAACATCGCCGAAGTCGCAACCGCAGTGGCCAAGGGCGACCTGTCGAAGAAGATCACCGTGAACGTGTCGGGCGAAATCCTGCAGCTGAAGGAAACGCTCAACACCATGGTCGACCAGCTCAACGCGTTCGCTTCGGAAGTGACGCGCGTGGCGCGCGAGGTCGGCACCGACGGCAAGCTCGGCGGCCAGGCCCAGGTGACCGGCGTCGCCGGCACCTGGAAGGACCTCACCGACTCCGTGAACTCGATGGCGGGCAATTTGACCGCCCAGGTCCGCAACATCGCCGAGGTCGCGACCGCGATCGCCGGCGGCGACCTGTCGCGCAAGATCACGGTCGACGTGCGTGGCGAAATCCTTCAGCTGAAGGAAACGCTCAACACCATGGTCGACCAGCTCAACCGCTTCGCCGGCGAGGTGACGCGCGTGGCGCGCGAGGTCGGCACCGAAGGCCGCCTCGGCGGCCAGGCCAACGTGCCCGGCGTCGCCGGCACCTGGAAAGACCTCACCGACAGCGTCAACTCGATGGCGGGCAATTTGACCGCCCAGGTCCGCAACATCGCCGAAGTCACCACCGCCGTGGCGCGCGGCGACCTGTCGCGCAAGATCACCGTGGACGTGAAGGGCGAAATTCTCGAACTGAAAAACACCATCAACACGATGGTGGACCAGCTCAACGCGTTTGCCTCGGAAGTGACGCGCGTGGCGCGCGAGGTCGGCACCGAGGGCAAGCTCGGCGGCCAGGCCGAGGTGCCAGAAGTCGCAGGTACCTGGAAGGACCTGACCGACAACGTCAACTTCATGGCCTCGAACCTGACCGCGCAGGTGCGCAACATCGCCGAGGTCGCGACCGCGATCGCGGGCGGCGACCTGTCGAAAAAGATCACGGTCGACGTGCGCGGCGAAATCCTGCTGCTCAAGGATACCCTGAACACCATGGTCGAACAGTTGCGCTCGTTCGCAGCCGAAGTGACGCGCGTGGCGCGCGAGGTCGGCACCGAGGGCCGGCTGGGCGGCCAGGCCGTGGTGCCCGGCGTCGGCGGCACCTGGAAGGACCTCACCGACAACGTCAATCTGCTCGCGGCCAACCTCACGACCCAGGTCCGCAACATCGCCGAAGTCACCACCGCCGTGGCGCGCGGCGACCTGTCGCGCAAGATCACGGTGGACGTGAAGGGCGAAATTCTCGAACTGAAGAACACCATCAACACGATGGTGGATCAGCTCAACGCCTTTGCCGGCGAAGTCACGCGCGTGGCGCGCGAAGTCGGCACCGAAGGCAAACTCGGCGGCCAGGCACAGGTGCCCGGCGTCGCCGGCACCTGGAAGGACCTCACCGACACCGTGAACTTCATGGCCGCCAACCTGACCGAACAGGTTCGCGGCATCGTCAAGGTCGTCACCGCGGTCGCCAACGGCGACCTCAAACAGAACCTCACTGTGAAATCGAAGGGCGAAGTTGCCGCCCTTGGCGATACCATCAACAACATGACCGAAACGCTGGCGACCTTTGCCGATCAGGTGACGAGCGTCGCGCGCGAGGTCGGCGTCGAGGGCCGCCTGGGCGGCCAGGCCAACGTGCCCGGCGCGGCCGGCACCTGGAAGGATCTGACGGGCAACGTCAACCTGCTGGCGGCCAACCTGACCTCCCAGGTCCGTGCGATCGCGGAAGTCGCCACCGCGGTCACCAAGGGCGACCTGACCCGTTCGATTCAGGTCGACGCCCGCGGCGAAGTCGCGGAGCTGAAGGACAACATCAACACGATGATCACCAACCTCCGGCTCACCACCGATCTCAATACCGAGCAGGACTGGTTAAAGACCAACCTCGCCCGGTTCACCAACATGCTGCAGGGGCAGCGCGACCTGACGACGGTCGGCCGGCTATTGCTCACCGAGCTGACGCCGCTGGTGAACGCGCATATGGGCGTGATCTATCAGGTCGAAAACGAGGACAGTCCGCAATTGCGATTGCTGGCGGCTTACGCCAGCGACGGCATCACGCCGCATCAGCAAATCGTGCAAGTCGGCGAAGGCCTGATCGGCCAGTGCGCGATGGACAAGCGGCAGCGACTGGTGGCGGATATTCCGCACGACACGATTCCGATAAACTCGGTGCTGCTGCGCGTGGTACCGAAAAATCTCGTTGTGCTTCCCGTGCTGTTCGAAAACCAGGTCAAGGCGGTCATTGAGCTGGCCTCGATCGGGGCCTTCACGACTTCGCAGATGACGTTCCTCGAACAGCTCACCGACTCCATCGGCATCGTGCTGAACTCGATCGAGGCGACGATGCAGACGGAGGGATTGTTGAAGCAATCCCAGCAGCTTGCCGGAGAGCTGCAAACCCAGCAGAAGGAGCTTCAGCAGACCAACGAGCAGCTCGAGCAGAAGGCGCAGCAGCTTGCGGAGCGCAACGTCGAAGTGGAGGCCAAGAACCAGGAAATCGAGCAGGCGCGGCGCGCGCTGGAGGAAAAGGCGACCGAGCTTTCGCTCACCTCCAAGTACAAGTCGGAATTCTTGGCCAATATGTCGCACGAGCTGCGGACACCGCTCAACAGCATCCTGATCCTGGGCCAGCAGCTCACCGAGAACCCCGACGGCAATCTCACGCCCAAACAGGTCGAGTTCGCGCGCACCATTCACGGCGCGGGCACCGACCTCTTGAACCTGATCAGCGACATCCTCGATCTCTCCAAGATCGAATCGGGCACCGTGACGGTGGATGCCGAGGAAATCCCGACATCCAACCTTCTCGAAACCGTCGGGCGTCCGTTCCGACACGAGGCGGAAAACCGGCAATTGTCGTTCGACATCGTGGTCGATCCGAATCTCGCGCGCAGCATCAATACCGACTCCAAGCGGCTGCAGCAGGTGCTGAAAAATCTCTTGTCGAACGCGTTCAAGTTCACCGCCGAAGGCGGCGTTCGCCTCGGCGTTTCGGTGGCGACGGGTGGCTGGAGCGCCGAACACCCCGTTCTCAGCCATTCGCCTACCGTCATTGCTTTCGAAGTGTCCGATACCGGCATCGGCATTCCCCAGGAGAAGCAGAAGCTGATCTTCGAGGCCTTCCAGCAGGCCGACGCCGGCACCAGCCGGAAATATGGCGGCACCGGTCTTGGGCTTGCCATCAGCCGCGAGCTCGCCACTCTTCTCGGCGGCGAAATCCACTTGCAGAGCACCCCCGGCAAGGGCAGCGCTTTCACGCTCTATCTGCCCCTGAAATATTCCGGACCATCGGTGGCTCCGCGATCCATGCCGCCGCAATATGGCGTTGCGCCGGTGCTGCCGGCGGCAACGCAGGAGCGCGTGCTCGAACAGATTCCCGACGACCGGCTCAATCTCGAGCCGGGAGACACCATCCTCCTGATCGTCGAAGACGACCCGCATTATGCGCGCGTGCTGGTGGATCTCGCGCATGACAAGGGATTCAAGGTGCTGGTTGCCGCGCGGGGGACGGAGGCGCTGGAACTCGCCAAGCAATACCAGCCGACCGCGGTGTCGCTCGACGTGTTCCTGCCCGACATGCTTGGCTGGACCGTCTTGAGTCAGCTCAAGCACAATCCGCTGACGCGGCACATTCCGGTTCAGATCATCACTTTGGACGAAGATCGCCAGCACGCGCTGGCGCGAGGGGCGTTCTCCTTCGTCAACAAGCCGACCACCACCGAAGGGGTGAGCGAGGCGCTGTCCCAGATCAAGGAATACGCCAAGCCCCGCCGCAAACGTCTCCTGATCGTGGAGGACAACGAGGCGGAACAAATGAGTATCCGTGAGCTTCTCGATCACGACGACATCGAGATCATCACGACAGAGACCGGCGCGGGCGCGCTTTCGACCTTGCGCGAGAATCCATGCGATTGCGTCGTGCTCGATTTGCGCCTGCCCGACATGAGCGGATTCGAGGTTCTTGATTCGATCCGGAACGACGGGACGTTGTCGGACGTGCCGGTCGTGGTGTTCACCGGCCGCGAGCTTTCGGTCGAGGAGGATGCGGAGCTGCACACCATGGCGCGCAGTATCGTGGTGAAAGGCGTGGAATCGCCCGAGCGGCTGCTTGATGAAACCTCGCTGTTCCTGCACCGGGTGATCACGGAATTGCCGATCGAGAAACAGCGAATGCTGGAAAAGCTCAACAGTTCGGACGAGGATCTCGTTGGACGCACGGCGCTTCTGGTCGACGACGACGCACGCAACATCTTCGCGCTTTCCAGCGTTCTGGAGCGGCGTGGCATGAAGGTGCTTACCGCCACGACCGGCAGCGAGGCGGTGACGCTGGTGGAATCCAACCCGGAGATCGCGGTGGTGCTGATGGACATCATGATGCCGCAGATGGACGGATATCAGACCATCGGGGCCATTCGGGCAGACCCGTCATTCCGCCGGCTTCCCATCATCGCGTTGACCGCCAAGGCGATGAAGGGAGATCGTGAGAAGTGCCTGGAAGCTGGTGCTTCCGATTATCTCGCCAAACCGGTCAATACCGAGCAGTTGCTGCTTGCGATACGCATGTGGCTGCATCGCTGATCGGCAAGTGGGCACCAGGCGATGGACAACGAAAAGGTAAATATCCTTCTGGTCGACGATCAGCCGGCAAAGCTGCTTGCCTATGAAGTGATTCTGAAGGAGCTCGGCGAAAATCTGATCGTTGCGGAATCAGGTCGCGAAGCACTCGAGTTCCTGCTCAAGAATGAGGTCGCCGTCATTCTGGTCGATGTCTGCATGCCCGAACTCGACGGTTTCGAGCTTGCCGCCATGATCCGCGAGCATCCCCGCTTCCAGAAGACAGCGATGATCTTCATTTCCGCCATTCAGGTCAGCGATCTGGATCGGCTTCGCGGCTATGCCATGGGGGCCGTGGACTACGTGCCCGTGCCGGTGATCCCGGAAGTGCTGCGCGCGAAAATCAGGGTGTTCGCCGAGCTCTATCGCAAGACGCGTCAGCTGGAGCAATTCAATGCCGAGCTCGAGGACCGGGTCCGCGCCCGCACCAGCGAGCTGGAGGAATCCAATGCGATGCTTCTGCAAAGCGAGCAGCGGCGAAGCCTGGCGCTGGCGGCAGGGAAGATGGGTTCCTGGGATTGGGACTGGATCAACGGCGACTGGATGTGGGACGAAGGGCAATTCAGGATATTCGGGGTCGATCCGAAGACTTTCGTGGTCAATCCGGCGAATGTTCAGCCGTTGTTACACCCTGACGATTTCGATGAATTGCAGGAGGCGATCAACAATTTCAACAATGGCGTCAGATCTTACGAAACCGAATTTCGCATCGTTCGCCCCGATGGCGAGATTCGCTGGTGCGTCGGCACCGCGGCCGCGACCCTCGACAAGTCGGGCCGCGTCATTCGCGTGAGCGGGGTTACGGTCGACATCACCGAGCGGAAACGTGCCGAAGAACGGCAAAATCTTCTCACCCGCGAAGTCGACCATCGCGCCAAGAACGCGCTGGCGTTGGCGCAATCGATCGTGAGATTGACTCGCGGCGACGACGTCAAGGACTACATGCAGGCAGTGGAAGGGCGCATCAGCGCGCTTGCGCGGGTCCATACCATCCTGTCGCTTTCAAGCTGGCAAGGCGCCGAACTGGCGAAGCTGGTCGATGAAGAGCTCGCCCCCTATGCCACGGGCGATCAGATCGCCTTCAGCGGCGTAAATGTCCAGTTGCAGCCCGCCACCGCGCAAACACTTGCGATGGCGCTGCACGAACTCGTCACCAACTCCGCAAAATACGGGGCGCTGTCCACGCTGTCGGGCCACTTGACGATCAAATGGGAGATCGTGGCCGACGTGCTTCACATCCTGTGGGAAGAAAGGGACGGCCCGAGCGTGGACAAGCCGGCGACGCGCGGCTTCGGAACGAAGAGCGTCATCGCCAGCATCGAATCGCAATTGGGAGGCCGGGCCGACTTCGATTGGCGCTCTGAGGGTCTGGTCTGCCGGTTGTCGGTGCCGCTAATGCATGCTGCCGTCGTGCGGCAGCCCGCCAGTCGCCAAAGCCTGCCTATCGCCGCCAACCTGGAAACTTTCCGTACCGACCTGATTCGAGCCGCAGCAGGTGAATGAAGCTGCCTCGTCTTGGAAATAACTATTTGATTCTCCTGCGTTAAATAGGTCGAAACCGCAGGCTGGCGCGCGACTGCCCCACCGTGCTAGCCGAACTGAACCGACGCGTGCGTGACAGGGATCTCGATGATCGAGGCCGTGATCTGGGATTTCGGCGGTGTGCTCACCTCATCGCCCTTCGAGGCATTCGCGCGCTTTGAGGCCGAGCGCGGCTTGCCGGCCGATATCATCCGGCGCACCAATGCTGCCAATCATCTGGAAAATGCCTGGGCGAGACTTGAGCGCGCCGAGGTGGATATCGAAGCATTCGACAAACTGTTCGCGATGGAATCGCTGGCGCTCGGCGCCGAAGTACGGGGTCGCGACGTGTTGCCACTGCTCGCTGGCGATCTGCGGCCGGAAATGGTGGAAGCACTCAGGCGCACAAGAGCGAAGCTCAAGACCGGCTGCATCACCAACAATCTTCCGGCCAATGCGATTGGCAGCGCTGGCGGGCGGACACTTTACATCACCGAGGTGATGGCGCTGTTCGACCATGTGATCGAATCGGCGAAGCTCGGCTTGAGGAAACCGGATCCGCGCATCTATCGGATGATGGTCGAGGCTATCGGCGTCGATCCGAAGCATTGCGTCTATCTCGATGATCTCGGCGTCAACCTCAAGCCGGCGCGCGAAATGGGCATGACCACGATCAAGGTCGTTAGCGCGCCACAGGCGATTGCCGACCTCGAGGCAGCGACGGGACTTTCGCTGCGATAAAGCATGATCCGGACACGAGCGATTCGGCCGCTTCAGATTTCAGATAGACCGCGGCTACGCAGGCCCGCGGAGCGCACTACGCAGACCTAGAGAACCCGATGTCGTCGTCGATCACTGCGCCTGGCCCAACAGGAACCCTTCCGGGCCTTGGCTGATTGAGGCTGTGGAAGACAATCTTCTCGCGCCAAACCTTGCGCAGAAAATCCGCGAACACTTCGATAGTCAATTGCTCGCCTGGGCAGCGGCGATACCCGAAACCGAACGGCGCGAATCCGGCATAGTCGCAGACCGGAGCCGGCTTTCCCTCCGATACAGCAAACACCGTGCCAAAGCCGCTGTTGGTGATACCGGTTTTGCGCCCATCGCTGACTGTGAGCGTCGTCATATCAAAGGGGCAACGCGGCAGCCCGATCTGCTTGCATTTAACCTCATTGATTTCAGCGCTGGTCGGCACGTTTAGGTAGCGCTCCGGGTCGAAGCGCTCGGGCTCCTTCCAGAGCCGCGTGTCGAAGCTCGTTGCGGTATGGGGTGTATTCATATACGCGTGCCGCTCGTAGGGTAGCCCAAACTGAGCAAAGGGCGAGCCGCCGTAGAAGGACGTCGCTCTTGTGTCCGTGATCGCGGAAATGCTGCCGCCGTTCGGTGAGATGGTGCGGAATAGCTCCATCACCAGACGCTCAAGCGGCGTGTAGGGCGCTCCGTTCGCATTATCGAAATTCCCGCTCATCGTCTTTTCGAAAGCCGCGCGCACCGCAGGGTCACCGCCATTCTGTCTTAGGCGATTCATGATCCCGAAGATGGAATTTCCCCACTGGCTCAGCGCCACGAAATTGTGGAAGCATTCGAATACAACATCCTTTTTGGCGAAATATTTCCCGTCGCCCGCGTTCTTGAGCCAGTAGTAGGCGATAGTCTTGTCGGGATCGGCGACGCGGCCCTTCTCGATGTCTTCGAGCTTCGAGTCGATCCACTTCGTCAGGAACGGCCGCAGCGCTCTCACGGTCATATAGTTTTCGTAGACGATCTCCTGCAGGGGATTGCGATAGGCAAGCACCGTGTTGAAGCTCTCACCGATCGTGCGGACTTGGGGTGGCACCGCCTCGCCCTTCACGCCGAGATGCAGGTCCCAATAGATGTCCCAATAGTAGTCGAGGTAGTGCCGCATGAATGGTTTGTTGGCGTGCTTTGAGTCCAGAAGCTTGTCAAAAAACGTGACGACCTTGGCCTGGTACTTTGGCGCATATAGGTCTGGCGTGACGCCCGCGAAATAGATGCGCTTGCGCAGATTGTTGTCGCCACGATTCTCGAGCCCTTCCAAGAAAACAGTGACGCCCTCCGATGGGGTCGGCTTCCAACCTTCGTAGAGCATTCCCCAAAAATCGTATGGGATCGCGTCCTGCTTGGTGAGAGGCAGATCGATCATGGGGAGGATCGGACGCTCGCCCGCAAAGATGCTGCCGAGAAAAAATGGGACTACAGCGTTCTCAATGTACTCGCGGTCAAAGTGACCCGGAATAGTGGCGCGAAATTTCGCCAAAGCTGCCGAGAGGTCAGGAGCTTGGGGCGCGGCGAACGCCTGCTCGGAGAGCGCGCCCGTCGCAAGGGCGGCGGCGCCTAAGAGAAGCGCTCGCCTCTCCACCGAGAGGTGGGAGAGATTATCGGCAGGCTCTTTCGGATGCTTTGAGTCGATCGAGATGTTATGGACGAGAGGCTCGGACATGACGTCAACTCCCAACAAGTGGCAATTTACCGGACCCTGTTGAAATACCTCCAACGTGCATAATTTCCCGCAGCCGGGCCGGATGAGGTAAACGCCGGAAGTAAACGGGAGACGCGGCCTCTTGGTTGATCTAGATCAACGCCCCAACTCGCATTAAGCTGGGGTTGAATCAGTAGGAGCCACCGCGCGGAGACTAGCGCAGGCACCAGCTTCAATTTCTGCTACCTATATGCCTTGTCTCTGATCAGTTCATGGGTCTTTTATTACTACCTGTAATAAGATGAAAAAATTAATGATCGCAGCATTTAGTCTCTCCCCTTGCGGGAGAGGTGCAGGCCGCCTTGGCGGCCGTTCTTAGAGAGAACGCCGAAGCAGAGCTTCGGCTATGTCGCACTGCAGATGCGATCCGGGTGAGGGGTTACGCTTTTATCGATGGAAATAAACCGCTCACCCCAACCCTCTCCTGCAGGGGGAGAGGGAACGCTCTTTCATCTCGATTGTGACTTCATCGCGCCTTAGGCGTCGATCGCGTCCTTGATTCTCTTTCGTGTCAACGGCAGGTCGCGCAGCCGTTTTCCCGTGGCATTGGCGATCGCGTTGGCAATCGATGCCGCGGCCGGACCCTGGCCGGTTTCCCCGCTGCCGAGAAAGGGAAGGCCCGGCCGGTTGATGACATGCACCTCGATCTTCTCAGGTACCGCGTCGAAGCGCAGGATCGGGTAAGTCTGCCAGTCGATGCTGGTGATCTTGGTGTCGTCGAAGGTGACGGCCTCATAAAGCGTCCAGCTCATCGACTGCAGGATCGCGCCCTCGATCTGGTTGATCAGCCCGTCCGGGTTGACGACCTGACCGCTGTCGACCGCCGCAATCGCGCGGACCAGACGCGGCCGCCCCGTCTCCCGATTGACTTCCACTTCGCTTGCGATAGCGCAGTAGGCCGCCAGATTTTTGTAGCGGGCAAACGCGAAACCAAAGCCGCGATCGGCCGGGGCTTTCTGCCCTTTCTGCCAGCGGAAACCTTGTGCCGCCTTTTCGATGACATCGCGGCCGCGCGGATCGTCGAGATGTTTCAACCTGAATTCGACCGGGTCGGCGCCGGCAAGCTTTGCAAGCTCGTCCATGAAGCTCTCGATCGAAAATACGTTGTGATAGGCACCGAGCGCCCGCATCGCAGACACCCGCACCGGCATGGCGGGGATGAAGTGATGCACCACCTGCGCGTTTGGGAATTTGTAGATCGGGATCGCATTGCGGTCGCCGCCGCCTTCCGGCAACGGAATAGGCTTTGGCGGCGGTACCGCGATCGGTTGCGCCATGTGCTGCGCCGCCAGCATCGATCCGGCACCGCCCGGCCGCATCGAATGGGTGTTGCTCCAGACTTCGAAATTCCACGCCGCGATCATGCCGCTTGCATCCAGCGACGCTTTCAGCCTGGTCACCATCGCCGGTCCGAACGGCTCCCAGCCGTGCTCCTGTTCGCGCATCCACTGCAGGCGCACCGCAGCGCCCGGCAGTTCCCGCGCGATCAGGGCAGCATCGGCCGCGGCATCGTCGGCGCCATTGTGGCCGTAGCAGCCGGAGCCTTCGACATGGATCAAGCGAACACTCTCTGCCGGCATGCGCAGCATTTCGGCGATGCCCGCACGATCGGGAAAAACTCCTTGCGTGTGGGTCCATACCGTCATTGCGTTATCGACCAACTGTGCAATCGCGCAGGATGGACCGATCGAGCCGTGCGATTGATAGGGCCGCGTATAGGTGGCCTCGATCGTCTTCTGGCCGGTCGCCGACGGGTCGTTATGCTCGAAGATCGTCGAATCCTGTGACGGCAGGCTTGTGAGCACGGCAAGCAGGTCGTCCTGCTTCGGCAATCCCGGCTTCTCGCGCCATTTCGCCGCCGCCGACAGCGCGCCCATCGCCTTGATCGCCTGGAATTCCTTGGCCGCGACAACGGCAAGAAAATTGCCATTGCGGATCACCTTGACGACGCCCGGCAGCTTCTCGACGGCCGCAACATCGCACTCGATCAATTCGGCGCCGTAGCTCGGCGGCCGGACGACGCGCGCATGCATCATACCCGGCAAGCGCATGTCCTGGATATACGCAGCGCCTCCGGTGACCTTGGCCGGAATGTCGACCCGCGGCACCGCCTGCCCCATCACCTTGTATGTCGCCGGATCCTTCAATTTCGACTTGGCCTGCGCCTGCACATGCAGCATCTCGCTTGCGACCAGATCGCCGTAGGCAAGGCGCCGTCCGTCCGGAGCGATCACCACGCCGTTCTCGGTCTTGAGATTTTCAGTCTCCACGTTAAGGCGGCGCGCTGCCTCGGCGATCAGAAGCTCGCGGACCTGGGCGGCCGCATTCTGGATCGCGGTGCCGCTGTCCTTCATCGAATTGCTGCCCGACGTATAGCCTTCGTTGGCGGTGCGGCTCGTATCGGCGGTGACCAGCTTCAGCGAGGCAAAGGGAACATCAAGTTCTTCCGCGGCTATCTGCTGGATCGCGGTCCTCACTCCCTGGCCGATCTCGGCCTTGCCGGTGAATACGGTGATCGTGCCGTCGGCATCGACGCGAATCCAGGAGTCAAGATATGGCGTCTTTGCCAGGCTGCCCGGCGGCTTCGGCGCAGGCGTCTGCGCCTGCGGCTCCTGCGCGAAAGCATCCGGCAGCGAGAAACTGACAATCAGCGCACCGCCGCCCGCAAGCACGCGACGGCGATCGAGAATCACGGAGCCGTTCATCGCGCACTCCCTCGGGTGGTCGAGGATAATGCCGCGGCGTCCATCAACCGGGCGGCCCGATGCACCGCGCGCAGGATACGCATATGGGTGCCGCAGCGGCAGAGATTCGGCTGCAGTTCAGCCCTGATCTGTTCGTCCGTCGGCTTGGGATTTTTCTGCAACAACGCCTGCGCCCGCATCATCATCCCGGCAATGCAGTAGCCGCACTGCGCCGCCTGCTCCTCCATGAAGGCGCGCTGGATCGGGGCCGGAGCATCGAGTGTTCCCAGTCCTTCGAGCGTCGTCACCTGCCTGCCCTCGAGCAGCAGCAGCGGCGTCACGCAGGACAACACGGCCTTGCCGTCGACCATCACGGTGCACGAACCGCATTGGCCGAGACCACAGCCGAATTTGGCGGCGTTGAGCTTCAGCTCGTCGCGCAGCACGTAGAGCAGCGGCGTATCGGGGTCGGCATCGACCTGGTGATCGCGACCATTGACCTTGAGTGACATCATGGCTAGTGCCCACTTTCCGAAGTTCGTGTTACATCGCAGCACCCACTCTCGCGAACTTCGGAAAGTCGTGGGCACTAGCAAACATATTGATTCTGGCGCCGCTTTTCTATTTGAAGTTCCTGGATCGAACCCGGCGCTTGCGGTGCAGGAACTTCAAATAGGCGGCACTAGTCTCGCTGCGTAGGGTCGCCGGGAGCGTTATGCGGCCCCGGCTGAGTCTGGAGAA